>Ga0153915_10005149_pt1 | contig 12152 bp, 8 predicted proteins | sample Opewatmetagenome_2_FD_107003 | JGI IMG/M metagenome (GOLD analysis project Ga0153915, IMG submission 107003) | Freshwater wetland microbial communities from Ohio, USA - Open water 3 Core 3 Depth 3 metaG | ecosystem: Environmental > Aquatic > Freshwater > Wetlands | place: USA: Ohio, Lake Erie...
CCCCGAATCCGGCTATGCGATCCGGGATGCGCGGAAACTCAAGAGGGTCGCCCAGGTCTTCGGCGTCTCCATACAGGATAAGCCCAAAGAAAGAATCGCCCTCGAAGTGGCCGAGCGCGCCCTTGCCGATTTCGGCCGGCAGGAGGGCGAGATCTCTTTTATCAAGGCGGCCCCGGAAAAGCGCCAGGCCGTCTGGCGGAAGCTGGGTGTCGTGCCCAGGGGGATCGACCGCGAGGTCGTAGAAATGATCCACCGGACGAGCATGGGGGTTGATCAGGACTATCGCCACATCATGCTCCAGGGCTCTCGGACGGCCCTGGCCGACGGCTGGGGCGGGTCCATGGTGGCCACCGAGCTCCAGGACATCATTTTCGGCACGCCTTCCCCGATCCGCGGGCAGGTCAACCTCGGTGTTCTCTCCAAGACCGATGTCAATATCATCGTCCACGGACACGAGCCCGTTCTGTCTGAAATGCTCGTCCTGGCGGCGAGGGACAAGGAGCTCGTGGATCTCGCCCGGTCGGCGGGAGCAACCGGGATCACCCTGGCCGGGATCTGCTGCACGGCCAATGAGGTCCTCATCCGGCACGGGCTGCCGATCGCGGGAAACATGCTGCAGCAGGAGCTAGCCGTGGCCACAGGCGCCGTCGAAGCCATGATCGTCGATGTCCAGTGCATCATGCCCTCTCTGCCCCAGCTGTGCAAGAACTTCCACACTCTGCTCATCACGACTTCGTCCAAGGCCAGGATCGAGGGTGCCCGTTCCGTGGATATCCAGGCCGGGAAGGCCTATCAGGCGGCCAGGACGATCGTCCGAGAGGCGATCGCCAATTTTGCCAACCGCGGTGCGGTCGATATCCCGGAAGATAAGATGGACCTCGTCGCCGGCTTCAGCCATGAGGCCATCACCTACATGCTCGGGGGCTCTTTCCGCGGATCCTATGTGCCGCTGAACGATAATGTCATCAATGGCCGGATCAAGGGAGTCGCCGCGGTCGTCGGCTGCTCCAACCCCAAAACGACCCACGACAAGGGACATATCGGACTAGTCCAAGAGCTCATCGCCAACGATGTCCTCGTCGTCCAGACCGGCTGTTCGGCCATCGCTTGCGCCAAGGCCGGGCTCCTCACCCCGGAATCGGCGGTCAAGTCCGCCGGCAAGGGACTGGCCGAGGTCTGCCGGGCTGTCGGCATGCCCCCTGTTCTCCATTCCGGCTCATGCGTCGACAACAGCCGGATCCTGATCGCCCTGACAGAGATGGTCAAAGTCGGGGGGCTGGGCCAGGACATCAGCGACCTGCCGGTGGCCGGCGCCGCTCCGGAGTGGATGAGCGAGAAGGCGATCGCCATCGGACAGTATTTCGTGGCCTCGGGCGTCTTTACGGTTTTTGGCATCGGCCTTCCGGTCAGCGGGAGTGAGCTTTTCTGCCGCCACATCTTCGACGAATACAAGGACATCTTTGGCGGCCACTGGGCGGCCGAGCCCGATGAGACCAAGATAGCGGGCATGATGATCGACCATATCAACCAGAAGAGGGAAAAGCTGGGCATCAGCAAAGGCAAGGAGCGAGTTCTCTTTGATATGGAGATGAGAAGGCGGCTGGAGGTTTGACCGACCATGTCCAAATTGATAGCGACCAGAGCCATCCGGGGCGCGCATAAACTCGTGGCCCGGGCAGAGAGGGAGCTCTCCGCGGCCATCGCTGAGAAGGGGCCGGACGCCCATGTCGAATTCCCCAACACGGGTTATTTCCTCCCCATCTCGCATGGAATCCTGGGGCTCCGGATCGAGACTCTGGGCGGGCTCCTCGAACTGCTCGCCGAGGCCAAGGAGCTCCTCCCTCCCATCCCTTCGGATAACCTCTGGCTGCCGTATCTTGGGAACACCCTGGACGCCGGAATGGCGACGCTATTCGCCGACGAGATCATCGAGGCCATCAAATACACCCGGACGCCCCTCCCTTACCTCCTCGAAACCAACCCCAGGGACGGCCGACTCTGGCTGGGTGCGGCCAACGACGTCATCATGAGGGAGAGGGGCATCGAGTTCGTCGACAACACCGCACCCGGTTTCGCCGCCTGCGTCGGCTACTGCCCAACCAACGAGATCGCGGTTAAAATCGCCCGCGAGCTTCAGGAAAAAAACCTCTATGTCTTCATGTCGGCGGCAACCGATGGGAAATCCATGGCCCAGCAGCTGGCCGAAGAAGGAATAGAGATGGGCTGGGAGACTCGCCTCGTGCCTTTCGGCGACGACGTCACCGCCACCATTCACGCCCTCGGGTTCTCGACCCGGGTGGCGCTTTCTTTTGGCGGGGCCCAGCCGGGCGACTACCAGCGCGTGCTCCGCTACAACAAGAACCGGGTTTTCGCCTTTGTCCTAGCCCTCGGCCCGGTCGATGATGAAAAGCATGCCCAGGCGGCCGGGGCCATCAATTACGGCTTCCCGACGATCGCCGACACGGACATCGACAACATCTTGCCGACGGGGATCTGCACTTACGAACATGTGGTTTCTCCCGTCCCGCATGACCGGATCGTCTCCAAGGCCATTGAGGTCCGGGGGCTCAAGATCTCGGTGACCAAGGTCCCGATCCCTGTCCCGTTCGGTCCCGCCTTCCAGGGAGAGAGGATCCGCAAAGAAGACATGTACGTCGAGCTGGCCGGAACCGAACAGCATGGGTTTGAATACTTGTCTGGAAAGAGTTTGGAGGAGGTTGAGGACGGGAAGATCGAGGTCGTGGGACCCGAGATCGACGAGGTGGCCGAAGGCAGCCAGCTGCCGCTGGCGATCTGGGTCGAAGTCGCCGGCCGGGGAATGCAGCCCGATTTCGAGCCTATCCTGGAGCGGCGTCTCCATGATTTCATGAATATGGCTCACGGCCTTTTTCACATGGGACAGCGGGATATCAATTGGGTGCGGATCAGCAAAGAAGCCAAAGACAAAGGCCTCCGTTTCCGGCACTTCGGGTCGATCATCCACGCCAAACTTCATGGGGAGTTCGGCAAAATCGTGGACAAGGTCCAGGTAAGGATCTATACGCGGGAGAAGGATGTCATGGACCGGATCGAGACCGCCCGGAAGGCCTACCGTCAGCGGGATGAACGCCTGGCCGGGCTGACCGACGAGGCCGTAGAAACCTTCTATTCCTGCACCCTTTGTCAGTCTTTTGCGCCGAATCATGTCTGCGTCATAACGCCGGAGCGATCCGGTCTCTGCGGCGCCTATAACTGGCTCGACGGCAAGGCGGCCCACCAGATCAACCCCACGGGAGCCAACCAGCCCATCCTTAAGGCCCAGGCTGTCGACCCGGTCAAGGGACAGTGGCAGGGGATCAACGAGTTCGTCCTCAACGCCTCGCACAAGACTCTTCAGGTCTTCAGCGCTTACAGCATCATCGATAATCCCATGACCTCCTGCGGCTGCTTCGAATGCATCTCCTGCGTCTTGCCATCCGCCAACGGCATCATGATCGTCTACCGGAATTTTCCGGGCATGACTCCGAGCGGGATGAAGTTCTCGACCCTGGCTGGGACCGTTGGGGGAGGCCTGCAAACGCCCGGTTTCATCGGCCACAGCAAGCGCTACATCGCCAGCAATAAGTGCATCAGCGTCGAGGGCGGGGCTAAGAGGATTGTCTGGATGAACCGCGAGCTAAAGGAAGAAATGGAGCCGGAGCTGCGCAAGATCGGCCGCCGAGAGGGAGTTGAGAACCTCTTCGAAATGATCGCCGACGAGACCGTGGCCGTGACCGAAGAAGAAGTGCTGGCCCATATCACCAAGATGAATCATCCGGCTCTGTCCATGCCGCAGCTGTTTTAAGGGAGAAGCCCAGGAATGAAGACGATCGCCATCGCCGGAAAAGGGGGGACGGGGAAATCGACGCTGGCCGCCCTGATCATCCGCCGGCTGAGCGAGAAGAAGAGCCGCTCCATCCTGGCGGTGGACGCCGATTCCAACGTCAACCTCAATGATCTGCTGGGTGTCCCCCTCAAGGAGACGATCGGCGCCATCAGGGAGGAGATGAGGGCCAAAATCTCAGACCTCCCCGGAGGAATGACCAAGCAATTCCTCGAATACAAGATCCAGACGAGTTTAGTTGAGGGCCCGGATTTCGACTTGTTGGCTATGGGCCGGCCCGAAGGTCCGGGATGCTATTGCTACGCCAACAGCCTTCTTCAGGATATCCTCAGGACGCTGGCTGGGAACTATGATTACGTTGTAATCGACAACGAAGCCGGGATGGAGCACCTGAGCCGGAGGACGAGCCAGGCCATCGACTATCTCCTGATCATTTCCGACGCCACTGCCCGGGGGGTCGGAACGGCGGGAAGGATCAACCGGCTCCTCCGGGAGTTGGAAACCCGCGTCGGCCGCCGCTATCTCGTCCTCAACCGGGTCTCCGGACCGCTATCGAGCCCGGTTGAAGACGCCATCCGGGAAGAAAAACTTAACCTTCTGGCCAGCATCCCCGAGGACGACACGCTCCTGAAGTTGGACAAGGAGGGAATCCCGGTCTGGCCCGTTGCCGGAAGTTCCCCCGCGTACCAGGCCATCGCCCGTATGATGGACGGCCTGGACCTTTGAGGAGTCGAGTCATGACCTTTGAAATCCCCAAAGAAAATAATCCCGGGAAGATAGTCGCGGTGACCATCGGCGCGACAGCGGCCCAGGGCGGGACGCGCTCGCGGTCGGTGACGATCGGCGGGAGCACCGCCCTGCCGTTCCATTTCTTTGAGGGACTTCATCCCCATCCGCCCGTCGTCGCCATGGAGGTTTTTGACAAGGCGCCCGCCAAGTACCCGGATTCACTCCGGGAGTATTATCAAGACGTTCTGGACCGGCCGGGGGACATGGCCCGGAGGTGCGTCGCCGATTTCGGGGCCGAGCTAATCAGCGTCCGTCTCGAGGGGACCCACCCCGAGAAAGGCAACCGGAGTGCCGAGGAGGCCGTCGGAGTGGTCAAGGCGGTCCTGGCCGCAGTCGATGTGCCGCTGGTCATCACCGGGCACAGCCATTTTGAAAAAAACAACGAGGTCATGAAGAAGGTCTGTGAGGCGGCGGCCGGTGAAAATTGTCTCATCAACTATGTCGAAACGAATAATTATAAGACCATCGCCGCGGCCTGCCTGGCCTATCATCATACGCTCGTCGCGCAGACGCCGATCGACGTCAACATGGCCAAACAGCTGAATATCCTCCTGGCCGACCTCAACTTTCCCTCGGACCGCCTGGTGATGGACCCCTTGACCGGAGCGCTGGGCTACGGGCTGGAGTATTCCTATTCCATCATGGAGAGGATCCGGAACGAGGGTCTGGCCGGCGACCGGATGCTGAGCTTCCCGATGCTCATCACCCCCGGAGCCGAATGCGCCAAGGTGAAAGAAAGCCGGGCGGCGGAAAAGGACTACCCTCAGTGGGGGGACGAGAAGAGGCGTGGTGCTTATTGGGAGATCGCAACGGCCATGAGCCTGCTCGTCGCCGGCGCGGACCTGCTCATCATGGACCACCCTCAGGCGGCTAAAGTTGTCCGGAAGCAGGTCGCCAGGATGTTCGAAGCTCAGAAGGAGGGGATGCATGGCGCTCTCCGGACTTGACATCTTCAAGCTCCTGCCCAAGACGAACTGCGGGGATTGCGGAGTGCCGACCTGCATGGCCTTCGCCATGAAGATCGCGCAGAAGAAGGCGGAGCTTTCCAGCTGCCCCCATGCTTCCCAAGAGGCCAAGGCGGCCCTGGGGGCGGCCGGCGAGCCCCCCGTCCGGCTGGTCAAGATAGGCGGCGGGAAAGGGTTGGAGGTCGGCGGCGAGACCGTTCTCTTCCGCCATGAAAAGACGTTTTTTCATCCCCCGGGAATCGGGCTGCAAATCCGGACCTCCGGGGGAGAGGACAAGAACCTGGAGGAAATCCGGCAGTTCGAGGACTGCCGGGCGGATCGCGTGGGGGAGGTCCTGAAGGCCGATCTGTATTTCATTTCCCATGACAGTGGCGATAAAACGGCCTTCCTGCGGACGATTTCGTCGGTCAAAGCGAACTCGACCAAGGGGCTGATCCTCGACTGTCCTCAGGAAGAAGCCCTGAAGGAAGGGCTGGGGCTCCTCGTCAACGAGAAGCCTGCGGTCTACCTGCGGAAGCCCCTGACGGAAACCGACATCCAGACCGCCAAAACCTTCGGGACGAGCCTTGTTATCTCGGCCTCCTCTCACCAAGACCTGGCCGCTCAGGCAGAAAAAGCCAGGCAAGCGGGCTTGGCAGACCTGATCCTGAATTTGCCGGGCGAGGGGCTGGGCGAAACGCTCCAAAACAACACCATCCTGCGGCGGAGCGCCTTGAAGAAGAGCTTTAAGCCCTTCGGGTTTCCGCTCTTTGCCCGCTTGGGGGACGATGACGGGAACGAGTCCCTGGCTGCGGCAGCCGCTCTCCTCTGCAAGTACGCGTCGATCATCATCCTGCCCCGGTTCGACAGGGCGCTGCTCTACACTCTCTTTACCCTGCGGCAGAACATCTACACCGATCCCCAGAAGCCCATCCAGGTCGACCCCAAGATCTACGCCATTGGCGACCCGACCCCCGCTTCGCCCGTGTTCGTGACCACGAATTTCTCCTTGACGTATTTCATCGTCTCGGGAGAGATCGAAAACTCGGGGACTTCCGCCCATCTTGTGGTCTGCGACACCGAGGGACAATCCGTGCTGACAGCCTGGGCGGGGGGGAAATTCGTCCCGGAAAAAATCGCCAAGTTCATCAAGGACATCAAGCTCGAGGAAAAGGTCAAGACGAGGAAGATCGTCATCCCCGGGTTCGTGGCTCAGATCTCCGGTGAGCTGGAGGAGAAACTCCCCGGTTGGGAAGTCATCGTCGGCTGCCAGGAGGCTGCGGATATCCCCACTTTTGTGAAGAACGTGAATCTGATTTAGGTGGCCAGCAAACTGTGAAAAAGACCTGCCGGGTTGAATTCCTCCCCTTCCGGAGCACCCACTCTTTTGCCCGGGGGACCAACCTCTTGGAGGCGGTAAGAAAAGCCGGCCTGCCCCTTAAATCAACCTGCGGCGGAAAAGGGACCTGCGGCGAGTGCCTGGTGCGGGTTGAAGGCGGGGAACTCAGGAGCCGGGCCTCGGCGGCGCTTCCCCAAGAAGTCCGCGATCGGGGATACACGCTGGCCTGTCAGGCTGATATCGAGGAAGATCTGATCGTTGAGCTTCCGAAATTTGAGGAGCAGTCGATCAGCGCAGTGGTCGGCTCCCGCTACTTCGAAGAGCACCGCGACCGGGTCTCCGGGATTTTTGAAATCAACCCGGCGATCAGAAAGCTCCGAGTTTCCGTCCCGGCACCCAGTCTCTCGGACAACTCCAGCGACCTCCGGAGGCTGGAACGGCAGATCCAGAAAGAGAAGGGTCTCCGCTGCGTCCAGGCGGAATACCGCGTCCTGAAAAAGCTCGCCGCGACGGTGAGGGAACAGCAAGGAGTGGTGACCGCTGTGCTGGCCAAGTCGGGTTCCGACTGGACACTCATTGATCTTCAGCCGGAGCCTCCGCGAACGAACCTCTGCGGCCTCGCTTGCGACATCGGCACCACCACTGTTGTCTGCCAGGTCGTCGACCTCGAAGACGGCAGGATTCTAAGCACCAGCGCGGGGTTCAATCAACAGCTTCGCTGCGGCGAGGATGTGATCTCCAGGATCGATTATTCCAGGCGGCCGGGCCGGCTTCAGGAACTTCAAACACTCGCCGTCCAGACCGTCAATGCCCTGGCCGAGAGGTCCTGCCGCGAGGCCGGAATATCGAGCGATGAAATCTACTCCGTTTCCCTGGCCGGGAACACGACGATGAGCCATCTCTTTCTCGGCCTTGATCCCCGCTTCATCCGGGAAGAGCCCTACATCCCGACATTTAACTTCGTTCCCATAATAAAGGCCTCAGAGCTCGGCCTGAAGGTCAACCCCGAAGCCAGAGTCCACTTGGCGCCGGTTGTCGGCAGCTATGTCGGCGGCGACATCACGGCCGGGCTGCTCTCGACTCCCATCCTCCGGGACGCGCAGCAAACGTCGCTATTCATAGACGCCGGCACGAACGGAGAGCTGGTGGTCGGGAACAGGGACTGGCTGGCCACCTGCGCCTGCTCGGCCGGCCCGGCCTTCGAGGGCGGCGGGACCAAGTGCGGCCTTCCCGCCATCGACGGGGCCATCGAGGCCGTGAGCTTCACCAGGAGCGGCGATTGTGAATACCGGGTCATCGGAGGAGGCAAGCCCAAGGGTTTGTGCGGGTCGGGGCTTGTCGACCTTCTGGCCGGACTTTTTGTCCATGGCTATCTCGACCGCAGCGGCAAAATCGACGGTGAGAGGGTAGGCAAGCGGCTCGTCCGGTATGGCGATGGGACAGGATTCCTGGTCGAAAAAGGCGCCCGCACTTATTGGGGCCGCGACCTCATCCTTACGGAGAAGGACATAGCGAATCTGATCCGGACCAAGGGTGCGGTCTTCTCCGCCTGCGCCCTGCTGATGAAAAATATCGGCCTTACTTTTGATCAGCTTGACGCCGTTCATATCGCCGGAGGATTTGGTCAGCACCTCGACATAGAAAACGCCATCCGCATCGGTCTCCTGCCCGACCTGGAGCGGGGAAAGTTCCATTATCTGGGCAATACCTCGCTGAGCGGAGCCTATCTCATCCTGCTCTCGGAAAGGAACCGGCAGCTGGTCAACGGCATCGCCCGCAAGATGACCTACATCGAACTGAACGCGGAGCCGGGCTACATGAACGAGTACACCGGCTCTCTCTTTTTGCCCCACACGGACATCAGGCTGTTCCCGACGGTAAAAAAACTCCTCAAGCCCGGGCACAAGGTTGAGGAGTGAGATATCTTATTGGAGGGAGAGAATACGCATGACGATCTTGGAGCTGATCAAGAAACGGAGGGTGCTCCTTGACGGCGGGTTCGGGACTGAGCTCATCCAGAGGGGCTTCCCTCAGGGGGCGTGTCCCGAGACCTGGAACGTGGAGCGGCCCGAAGTTGTCAAGGAGATCCACAGGAGCTATTTCGGGGCCGGGTCGGACGCCGTCCTGACCAACAGTTTTGGGGGGAGTGCGATCAAACTGACCTCCCACGGCCAGGAGAAGAGGTGCTATGAGCTGAACCTGGCCGCGGCCCGGATCGCCGGCGACGTCAAACCCGATGACGGGTTCGTCGGGGGAAGCATCGGACCCACCGGGAAGTTCCTCCAGCCGCAGGGCGAGTTCACCGAGGCGGATTTTGAAGGTGCCTTCGCCGAGCAGGCCAGGGGGCTGGCCGATGGGAAGGTCGATTTTCTGTTGATCGAGACACAGTACGACTTGAGGGAAGCTCTGTGCGCCCTTCGAGCCGCCCGGAGGGTCGCCGCCGTACCGATCTTCGTCACGATGACCTACAACCGGGTACCCAGGGGCTTCTTCACTCTCATGGGCAACAGCGCCGCGCAGTGTCTCGAAGAGCTGGAAAAGGCCGGGGTCCCCGCGGTCGGGGCGAACTGCACCCTGGACAGCTCGGACATGGCGGACCTGGTCAAAGCGATGAGGGAAAAGACCAGCCTTCCGCTGATCGCGCAGGCCAATGCCGGGAAGCCCTCTCTTTCGAGCGGTGGAGAGGTCTCTTACTCGCAGGGCTTGGAGGATTATCTCCGGCACATCCCCAGGGTCATCGAGAACGGGGCGAACGTCGTGGGCGGGTGCTGCGGGACGAACCCCGATTATATCCGCCGCATGGCCGCCATCGTCAAGGAACAAGGTTGATTTATTTTTTCGCTTGGATATTATGGGAATTTATTTATTCGAGAAAGGAGCCCAGATGAAGAAAGAAGAATTATATGCCAGGATGGAGAAGGCCATTATCGAAGGCCGTAAGTCCGAGGCCGAAGACCTTGCTCGAGAGGCGGTCAAGGCTAAGTTCGACCTCACAGAAGTCATCGAAAAAGGCTATGTCCCGGGGATCCAGAAGGTCGGGGACCTCTGGGAGAAGGGCGATTATTTCCTGCCCGAACTCATCACCAGCGCCGAGTGCATGAAGGCGGCCATGGCCATCCTGCAGCCCGAGCTGGACAAGGCGAAGATCCAGACGCGGTCCAAAGGCAAGGTTGTCATCGGCACCATCGAAGGAGACATCCATGATATCGGCAAGAACCTTGTGGCCTCCATGCTCTCGGCCAACGGGTTCGATGTCGTCGACCTTGGCGCCGATGTCAAGCTGGAGAAATTCATCGAAAAAGCCGAGGAGACCAAGGCCGACTTCATCTGTCTTTCCGCTCTTCTGACAACGACCATGCTGGGGCAGAAGAAGGCGATCGAGCTGCTCAAACAGAAGAACTTGTACGGGAAGTTCAAAGTCCTTGTGGGCGGAGCGCCCGCCAATCAGAAATGGGCCGACGAGATCGGCGCCGACGGCTATGCCGAAAACGCCATGCTCGCCGTCAAGCTGGCGAGGCGGCTGATGGGGGCCTGAGGCTGCCTGCAGTGTCTGGAATGACTGCCGAAGCAAAGGAAAAAAGATGATCAAAACAATCCGACCGAAACTGGAATTGCTGAGCCGCCGGTTCATCGAGAAAATCATCGATGAGGCCTATGAGATCCTGGACAAGCAGGGGATCTTCGTCGAGAACAAAGAAGCTCTGAAGCTCTTCAGCCAGGCGGGAATGAAGGTGGACAAAAAGACCCACCGCGTCTACCTGAAGCGCCGCCTGGTCGAAAAATGCCTGGCCACCGCCCCTGCGGTGATCAAGCTCTACGACCGGACAGGAGAGAGGGAATATGCGGTGGGCGGCGACGAGGTCCATTTCGACCCCGGCTCAGCCGCGGTCACGATCCTGGACCATAAGATGGGGGAAGAAAGAAAGCCGGAGACCAGGGACCTGGTGGCGTTTTGCCGCCTGACCGAGTGCCTGGATAACATCCATTTCCAGAGCACGGGCCTGATCAGCTCCGATGTCCCCCATCCGATCGCCGACATCTACAGGCTTCTTATCGGCCTCGTCTATTCCCGGAAGCCCGTTGTCACGGGCACTTTCAGAGTGGAGTCTTTCCGGCCGATGAAGGACATGCTGGCCGCCGTCAGGGGAGGGGACAAAGAGTTGGCCGCCAAACCCCTGGCCATTTTCGATGCCTGCCCGTCCCCGCCGCTCAAATGGAGCAACCTCACCACGCAGAGCCTGATCGACGCGGCCCGGGCCGGCCTCCCCTCGGAGCTGATCTCTATGGGGATGACGGGAGCCACGTCCTTGGTGACGATCTCGGGAACTCTCGTGCAGCATGTGGCCGAGAACCTGTGCGGCGTCGCCATCGTCCAGCTCGCTAAGAAGGGCGCCCCGGTCATCTTCGGCGGCTCACCCTCCAGCTTTGACATGAGACGAGGGACAACGCCCATGGGAGCTATTGAGACGATGATGATCGATGCGGGCTATGCCCAGATCGGGAAATACTTGAACCTGCCCACTCATGCCAATATGGGCCTGAGCGACGCCAAGATAAACGATGCTCAGGCCGGGCTAGAAACCGGGCTCGGAGCCGTGCTCGGTGCTTTGGCCGGAGTCAACGTCATTTCCGGTCCCGGGATGCTCGATTTCGAGTCCTGCCAGAGCCTGGAGAAGCTCGTCATCGACGACGAGATCTGCGGCATGGCCTACCGGCTGATCTCCGGGATCGCCCAGCGCGAGGAACCGATCGCCACGGACAAGTTCGAAGGATTCACACCCGAGACGCAATTCCTCTCCATGCCCCACACCAAAAAATGGTACCGGATGGAACATTCCTATCCGGTGATCGCGGACAGGGATACCTATGACGCCTGGGTGGCTCAGGGGAGAAAGCCGATCGCGGAGAGGGCCTCCGAACACGTCGAAAAGATCCTCCGGTCCAACGCGCCGGCTCTCCTGGATAAGGATGTCCGAAACGAGTTGACTCGGATCCTGGCTGCGTACGCCAAGACGCATGGAATAGCCACCTTGCCGTCGCTCCCTTAGGCGAGAAACCTGGACCCGATCTTCCGGAGCTGCCTCCGGCGGGAAGACTATCTAGCGATAACAGGCAGGACGATCCGGGAGGGATGTCCGGCGTCGTGATAGATCGTTTGTGTTGCCCGGACTATCTCGGAGTCTTCGCCGAAGGCATGCCCTGTGTTCGGGTTCCGGTC
>Ga0153915_10005150_pt1 | contig 12151 bp, 11 predicted proteins | sample Opewatmetagenome_2_FD_107003 | JGI IMG/M metagenome (GOLD analysis project Ga0153915, IMG submission 107003) | Freshwater wetland microbial communities from Ohio, USA - Open water 3 Core 3 Depth 3 metaG | ecosystem: Environmental > Aquatic > Freshwater > Wetlands | place: USA: Ohio, Lake Erie...
CTTCGCCGTCGCGGCTGCGGGCTCGGATGTGGAGGGCATCGCGCTGCTCGCGGAGGCGGACTTCGCCGTCGCGGCTGCGGGCTCGGATGCGGGGCGCATCGCGCTGCTCGCGGATGGGGACGCCTTCGTCGCTGCGCTCGCCTCCGCGGGTGTCGCGGGCTCGGATGCCGGTCGCGCGCTGCTCGCGGGTGCGGATGCCGGTCGCGCGCTGCTCGCGGGTGCGGATGCCGGCCGCGCGCTGCTCGCGGGTGCGGACGGCTTCGTCGCACCGCTCGCCTCCGCGGTCACGGCGGTCGGCTTCGCGTCCGCGTGCGTCGCGGGCTCGCTCCTGGCCGAAGCCGCGTGGGCCTTCGCGGCCGGCTTCGCGGCGTCAGTTTTCGCCGGAGCGGCGTCGGCATTCGCGGCCTTCGCGCCGGTCTTGCCGGACTTCGAGTCCGACTTCGCGCGCGGCTTCGCGTCGCCCGCCTTCACCTCCGGCGTCGCGTCGCCCGCCTTCGCGTCGGGCTTCGCATCGGGTTTCGCCTCGGTACCGGCCTTCGAGTCCGACTTCGCGCGCGTCTTTGCGTCTCCCGCCTTCACCTCCGGCGTCGCGTCGCCCGCCTTCGCGTCCGGCTTCGCATCGGCTTTCGCCTCGGGCTTCCCCTCGGCCGCGCGCTTCACGACGGTGCGCGCCGGGGTCGACGGCGCAGCGGGCTTCGTCGGCATCGCCGCGGCGGGTGGCGTCGGCGCGGCGCTCTCCTTGACGAGCTTCTGGAGCTGCGAGTCCTGGACCATCGGCGTGTGCTGGTCCTTCTCCCACTCCTCGCCGTCCATCGCGTCCATCTCGACGACGTCGCCCTCCGGTTCATCCTTCTTCTTCGTCATCGTGTCGCCTCCGTCACGAGCTCCCCGATCCCATCGCTTGCCGCCTTCTCGTTCGGGAACACCTTCTCGGCGCTGCGCGGGTTGCGCGCATCCACATCGAACAGCGTCACCTTGACCTTGAGCTGCTTCTTGCTGCCCGGCTCGATCTGCGCGAACAGCAGCCGGTTCGCCGACAGCGACTTCCCGACGGCTGCGTAGCAGGACACGGTCGGCTCGACGCACTCGATCGAGAGTTGCACGACCTCGAGCGACACCTTCGAGACCTGGCGCGAGTCGATCCCGGAGACATCTGCCTTGGTCAGGGAATCGGTGACCGCGCGTGCCGCCTTCGGGAACGCATCGCTCTCCGCGGGCAGGACCGCGAGGGTGACGCGACCGCTCCCACCTCCGCGCGCGCGCACCGGATGGCAGCCCCCGACCAGCGAGAGGACAGCACAGATGGTCAGGAACCGGCGCACGGGTCTGGAATGTACCAGACGGCTGCCCGGACGCCGGCCCCTCGATGGGGCGCGCTGGGGGTGCTGAGGCAGGCTCGCCTCCGCGGAGCGGGGCTAACTGTGCTGTTCCTCGACGACGATCACCACCGGCGAGCTGGGGTTAACCCTTGCGAGCCGCGGCGACCCGAAAGGCGGCGGACGCGATCAGTCCGCGTCCTTCGGCCACGGCGCCGCGAGCGCGCCGAGCGCTGCCGCCGCCTCGATGCGCACCAGGCCGTTCGGATCGGCGAGCGCCGCGACCAGACCCGGCGTCACGCGGTGCGCGGTGCGATGTGCCGCCGCTGCAGCCGCGCGCTGCTCGACGGTCCTCTTCGGATCGCGCGTCGCGTCGGAGAGCGCCTTCATGCCGGCGGGATCGCCCAGGCTCGCGAGGTCGGCCGCCGCCTGGATGCCCTGGTCGGCATCGCCGAGCGCCGCCGTGAACACGCGTGTCGCCGTGTCGCGATCGCCGGCGTGAACGAGCGCGCGCGCAGCCGCGAGCCGCACGCCGACCTCGGTGTCGCCGGCCAGCTTCTGGGCATACGCCTTCGCGTCGTCCTTGCCGACGGCCATCGCGAGCATGTTCGCGGTGCCCGCGCGGATCGTCCACTCCTCGGCACCGACCGCGCGATCGAGCGCCTTCTTCGCGAGCTCGGGCCGCGTCTTCTTCACCGCGATCGCGGCACCGAGCGCGACCATCGGATCCGTGTCATCGGTCAGCGTGATCAGCTGATCGTCTCGCTTGGCTGCGGCGAGCAGATCGACACCGGCGAGCCGGACCGCGAGCGCGTGATCACCGAGCGCCTGCTTCGCGAAGGCCTCGAGGTTGCCGATCCCGATCTTCGCGAGCGCCTGCGCCGATGCGGCGCGCACGCTGTCGTCGGGATCGTGCATCCGCTTCGTCAGCACCTCGACCGCATCCTTGTCCTTGAGGGCGCCGAGCCAGTAGATCGCGGCGCGACGGACCCGCGCATCGTGATCGGCCGCGGCCTTCTCGAGATCCGAGAGCGCGAGCTTGCCGACCTTCTTGCCGATGCCATCGACCGCGATCCGGCGCGCCTCGGGGTTCTCGCTGCGCATCATCTCGTCGGCGACCTGGGGCGCTTGCGGGAAGCCCTTCAACACCGCGACCGCGGCCGTGGCCGCGACGCGATCGTCCTGGTCTTCCATCTTCTGCGCGACGTCATCGGCGAGCACGTGGATCTCGAGCGTGGCGATCGCCTCGATCGCGGCCATCTTCAGCTTCGCGGACGGCGAGGCGAGGGCCTGGGCAATCGTCGCCTCGGAGAGGTCCTGCAGCAGCTCCTTGTCGAGATCGCCGCGGTGCGCCGTGTAGCCCTCGTAGGCCCTGGCGACGCCGTCGGCATCACCGAGCGCCAGGGCGGCGCGGATCTTCATCCCCCACAGCGCATCGTCGTCCGGATGTCCGGCGAGCTCCTGGTCGGCAGCCCGGGCCGCCCCGGCGTAGTCGCCGGATTCATAGAGCGAGACCGACTGCTTGGCGCGGTTGGCGCAGGCAGGGGTCACGAGGGCGAGGACGAGGGCGAGACGACGCATCTTGGCGAGCATGACACAGGGTCTGTGCACCTCCTTGCAACCTCGGTTACATCGCCCAACTTCCGCGGGTTTGTGCTTGAGCCTGCACAACAGACCGGGCTATAGCGGCAGCGCTTAGCGAGGGAAGCTCATGCGCGCCGCCGTCCTCATCATGTTCGTGCTTGCTGCCTGCGGCGGCGACGATGCGTCGAGCAAGACGCCGGACGCCAACGTCGATGCCTTCACCTCGGATTGCGGATATCCCGGTGACACCGGCAACGAGCTCGGCATCGGGAAGTTCTGCGCATCGCTGAGCGATTGCTCGACGACGCAGAGCGCGCCGCTGTGCTCGAGCTTCGGCGATCCGAACACGCACTTCTGCACGCGGACGTGTCCGATGGGCGACAACACCGTCTGCGGAACGGGCGCCGAGTGCACCTGCAACTCGAACAATCAATGCGGCTGTACGCCGTCGGTGTGTCTGGGACCGTAAAGGGAAGAGAAGAGGACGAGGGAACCATGAAGAAGCTCTTGGTCGTACTTGGCGTCTCGCTACTCGGCTGCGGAACCGACAGTGCGTCGGGCCCCGAGATCCTCCCGGATCTCACCGTGCCGCCGGCCCCCGACAACGGTCTGCAGATCATCACCCCGCCGTTCGACAACATCCAGGCCGGTGGCGACTACGAGGTCTGCACCTGGACCGATGCCGTGTTCGACAAGGAGACCGACGTCAAGTCGACGCTCGGCTACCAGACCGAGCCGCCCGGCCACCACGTCGTCCTGTTCTACACGACGGAGAAGCAGCCGCCCGGCACGCAGCGTATCTGCACCGATACGGACATGTCGACGTTCCGCTACCTCACGGGTAACGGCAACAACGGGTCGGTGAACGCGGCCCCCGGCGACCTCGTGTTCAAGATCCCGGCGGGCGCGCAGCTCGTCATCAACCAGCACTTCCTCAACGCCAGCGACGAGACGCTGCGCGGGCAGAGCGTCGTCAACGTCAACTTCGCCCCGCCGGGCAACCACATCGCGTCGAGCAGCATGGCGATCGTGAACTCCTCGCTCGACGTCGCGCAGGGGATGTCGACGCAGCAGATGCACTGCGACGTCGATCGCCAGTTCAAGCTCTGGTACCTGATCCCGCACGAGCACCGCTGGGGCAGCCACATCACGGTCGACTTGACCCGCGGCGGCACGCGCCAGAACTACTTCGACCTCGACTGGGCCGAGCAGTACACGTTCCACCCGCCCGAGATGCGGATGGACCCGGCCGAGCCGCTGATCCTGAACGCGGGTGACAAGATCGACGTCTCCTGCAGCTGGAACAACACCGAGAACCGCGACCTGCCGTTCGGGTTCGAGATGTGCGTGGTGTTCGGACAGTTCGTGGATGACCAGGCCATCGGCAGCTGGGCGTGCGACGACGGTCACTGGACCGTGTTCTGAGCGCTTCGCTGGGGTTTCTGAGCTATAACGCCGCGGGTGGTACGCGGCTTTCTATTCGACCTCGACGGCACGCTCGTCGATTCGGAGCGCGAGACCGCGGAAGCGATGGCTCGCGCACTGCTCCGCGGTCAAGGCATCGCGATCGAGCAGTACGACCGTGACTTCATCATCGGTCGCTCCTGGCTCGCGATCTACGACAGCCTCACGTCGCGCTATCCGCAGCTGACCTGGAACCGCGAGGAGACGATCGCGCGCACCGCGATGCTCCGCGACGAGGTGTTCGCCGAGATCGGTATCACCGTGCTGCCCGGCGCACGCGAGACGCTCGCGTGGACCCGTCACCATCCGCGCGCGCTCGTCACCGGTAGCTCGCGCGTCGAGGTCACCCAGGTGCTGCCGCTGATCGGCGAGCACGCCGAGTTCCACACGATCGTCGCGGCGGAAGACGTGTCGCGCAGCAAGCCCGCGCCGGACGGCTACCAGAAGGCGATCGCCGCACTCGGCCTCACGGCGCAACAGTGTGTTGTCGTCGAGGATTCGCAGGCAGGGATCCAGGCTGGCCGAACGGCCGGGTGCCTCGTGATCGCCGTACGCGCTGGGAATTTCGGCGGCTGGGACCAGAGCGGCGCCCACCACGTCATCGACACGCTGGAGCAGCTCACCCCCTCGCTGGTCGACGAGCTCGCCCGGGATTATGGTTTCGGGATGCCGGAAATGGAGCCGGGCGGACCTGCGCCGACCGGCGGGAAAACCGAGGTCCCGTGAAGCTGCCCGCCGAGGTGACCATCTACGAGGTCGGCCCGCGCGATGGTCTGCAGAACGAGGCGCGCAACGTCCCGACCGCCGACAAGATCCGCTTCCTCGATTCTCTCGTCGCGGCGGGCATTCGCTCGATCGAGATCACGAGCTTCGTGTCGCCGAAGTGGATCCCGCAGCTCGCCGATGCCGCCGAGGTCGCGCGTGGTGTGGCGCGGCCTCCCGGCGTGCGGATGAGCGCGCTCGTACCGAACCGGCGTGGCCTCGACACGGCGCTCGCATCGGGCATGAAGGAAGTGGCGGTCTTCCTGTCGGCGTCGGAGACGCACAACAAGAAGAACGTCAACAAGACGATCGCCGAGACCCTCGTCGCGTTCGACGAGGTCATTCCGGCGGCGCGCGCGGCGGAGGTCCCGGTGCGTGCGTACGTGTCGACGGTTTTCGGGTGCCCGTACGAGGGCGATGTCGATCCACAGCGCGCCGTCGACCTCGTCGGCAAGCTGCGCGAGATGGGCGTCTACCAGGTCTCGCTCGGCGACACGATCGGTGTCGCGAATCCGCAGCAGACCGAGGACGTGCTCGGCCGCGTGCTCGCGAAGCATCCGGCGGGCTCGATCGCGGTGCACTTTCACGACACGCAGGGCACCGCGCTCGCGAACTGTCTCGTCTCGCTGCAGATGGGCATCACGACGATCGATGCCGCGGCCGGCGGGCTCGGCGGCTGTCCGTATGCGCCGGGAGCGTCGGGCAACCTCGCGACCGAGGATGTCGTCGCGATGCTGCACTCGATGGGCGTCAAGACCGGCATCGATCTCGACAAGCTGACCGAGGCATCTCGCACGGCGTCGACGTTCGTCGGCCACGAGCTGCCGTCGAAGTATCTCAAGGCGCACCTCGGCAAGCAGGCGCGCGCGCGTCGCCGCGCCGAGAAGCTCGGCAGCTGACGAGCGGCCACGCACTTGCGCCTCGGCCCGTAGTAGCGTCGGCGCATGTCCGAGATCCTCGTCGAAGAGAAGCAGGGCGTCGTCTGGGTGACGCTGAACCGTCCCGAGGTTCGCAACGCGCTGTCGCGCGACGTGAACATCCGCATGCTCGAGATCGCGACCGAGTTCGAGAACCGTGACGACGTGCGCGCGGTCGTCCTGACCGGTGCCGGCGAGAAGGCGTTCTGCGCCGGCGCGGATCTCAAGGAGCGCAAGGGCATCACGGCCCAGGAGACCGGGCCGTATCTCAACGCGATCGCGAGCGCGATCGAAGGGTGGGGCGCGATCAAGCAGCCGACCATCTGCCTCATGAACGGCTCGGCCTACGGGGGCGGGCTCGAGCTCGCGATGGCATGTGACTTCCGCATCCTCGTCGAGGGCGCGGAGGTCGGGCTCACCGAGGTGCGGCTCGGCATCATGCCGGGCGCCGGCGGCACCCAGCGCATGCCGCGGCTGATCGGCGAGGCGCGCGCGAAGGAGCTGATCATGCTCGGCCGGCGGATCCCGGCGACGCGTGCGCTCGAGATCGGTCTCGTCCACCAGGTCGTGGCGCGTGCACAGCTGCGGGCGAGCATCGATACGATCCTCGGCGAGCTCGCGGGATGCGCGCCGCTGTCGGTGATGTCTGCGAAGTCCGCGATCGAGCGCGGCTATGGCCGGTCGATGGAGGACGCGCTCCAGATCGAGCGCGAGTGCTACGAGCGGACCCTGTTCTCTGACGATCGCGACGAGGGGCTCGCCGCGTTCGCCGAGGGCCGGCCGCCGAGGTACCAGGGCCGCTGACCGTCGCGCGGTGGGCGAACACCCGATTTGGTTACAGAAATCTGTGCTCCAACGATCCCTGGGAGTCGACTCTCCATCCGGGATGGGACCTCGCACCCCAGGCTTCCCGACCTGCGGGAGCACGCTCGGGGGTCTGCACGGTTGCGTCGCGCGATCACTGGCCCGTCGGCTGCACTACCGATGGTGCATGGGTGCCATCGACAACTTCCTGCGCCGCTTCGGCTACGCAAAGCTCGATCGCTACGGCCTGATCCTGACCGGTGACGATCGCGTCCTATCCTCGCGACCTGCCGTGCTCGACGATGGCCTTGGCGGCAAGATCGTCGGCTGGCTCGACGACGATCTGGCGGCGATGGAGCTCGAGCACTGGGGCGCGGCCAAGAAGCCTGCCCCGGCCAAGCCAGTAGCCGCGATCAGGAGTTTGCAGCCCGCGCCGCTCGCAGCGCAGGTCGTCGCGCCCGCCATGAAGTTGCCCGGCGTTGCACCGGCACCGGTCGCGTCCGCTCCGAAGCTCCCCGGCGTGTCGCCGTTCGCCGAGACCATGCAGGCGCCCGCACGCGCGCCCGTCGTCGCCGCGCCGGCCCCCATCGCCGCGCCGGCCCCCGTCCTCGCCGCGCCGGCCCCTGTCCTCGCCGCGCCGGCCCCCGCGCCTGCTCCAGTAGTTGCCGCGGAGCCAGAGCTGACTGAGGATGAATGGGAATGGGAAATCGCAATGGCGCGCGCCAGGGCAGCGGCGGAGGACGTGCAGGAAGCAGCGGCGTCGGCAGCTTCGTCGTTCACAGCTCCGAAGCGGAAGACATCGCCGGGGTTCACGGCCATCCGCGCGAAGCCGGGGATGGAGCCGGGCGGACCTGCGCCGACCGGCGGGAACGCGCCGCCGGTCGCGGCGGCTTCGAAGCGCAGCATTCCGGCGCCGGTCGCGCCGCTCGCGGCATCGAAGTTCGACGAGCGGACCGTGGAGACGCCGAAGGTCGAGATCGAGCGCAAGACGGTGATTCCGGTCCCGCAGCTGCCGGTCGCGGCGCGCCCGAGCGACGTGCGCCCGGCGCCGTACATGCCGTCGCAGCCGCGCCGGATGCCGAAGGGCACCGCGCGTCTCGAGGATACCGTTCGCACGCAGCCGGCACCGCCGGCGAACGACGACCGGACCTCGCCGTACATCACGCTGCCGACGGAAGTGAAGCCGGCCGGCCACGCGCACACCAAGCGGGTCGCCGCCAAGCACCCGTAGTCATGCGCGCGCGGGCGCTTGCCGCGGTCCTCGCGCTCGCTGCCTGTGGCGGCGGTGGCGCGAAGGAGCCCGAGAAGCCGAAGGCGAGCACGGTCGACGAGCGCAGGGCCGAGAAGGACGCCAAGGGTCTCGTCACCGAGATCTACTCGTCCATCGGTCACGGCAACACGGACGGCCTGATGGCGCTGCTCGCCGATCCGCTGTTCGTGTTCGGTCCTCGCAAGTCCGACGTGCTCGCGACCCGGGCCGACGCACTCGTCACGCTGCGCGGCATCCTCGACAAGCTCGAGAAGGACAAGAAGCCGTCGCTCAAGTCGGAGTCTCTGTCGGTCGTCGCGTCCCCGGGAGGTCTCTCGGCGTGGGCCGTCGACACGCTCGACGTCGAGGGCGAGCCGATGGCCATCACGGCCGTGTTGACGAACGCCGATGACATCTGGGTCGTGAACGTCGCCGCCGTCGCACACACGCCGTCGATGAGGCTCGTCCGCTCGGAGCTCAAGAAGGACGCCGTCGTGCCGCCCGCGATGAAGGCGCCGGGGAAGGTCCCCGACGCGGCCGAGGGCGCCGTCGATCGCTTCAAGAGGGGCCTCGCCGACCCGGGCGTATGGGCCGACGATCTCGGCAAGCGCGGCGACGCGATCGTCATCGGCCCGTCGGCCGGCGATGTGACGCGCGGCAAGAAGGACATCGCCAAGCTGTGGAAGAAGCGCGCGAAGGTCAACGTCCGTCACGCGCTCGCGGGCGACGTCAGCGCCGGCACGACGTCGGATGGCCAGATCGCGTGGGTGACGGCACCGGTCGTGCGCTTCGAGGACGACGACGACCCGCTGCCGCTCCGGCTGTTCAGCATCTTCGAGAAGACCGACGGCGCGTGGACGATGATCACGCTGCAGGAGTCGCTCGCGATCGACGAACCCGGTCAGGGCGCGAGCTTCAAGAAGGTCGAGCCGCCCGCGGTGAAGAAGGAAGAGCCGCCGCCCACGCCGAAGACCGACGAGAAGCCGAAGAAAAAGCAGAAGAAGAAGAAGTCCGGGGACTAGGTCTCGTCGGCAGGCGGCTCGACCTGCTTCTTCTGCTTGGGCTCCATCGGCATCACGGACCGCACGACGAGGCCGATGCCGCCGACGAGCAGGATCAGCATCACCAGCGTGTTGAACAGCGACGTCTGCTGATAGTTGATGTCCATGTTCACGATGATGCCGGTGATGATGAACAGCGCGCCGATGCCGGTGAGGAAGCGGCCGGCGAACGACTTGCCATCGAAGAACAGGATGCCGATCCCGAACAGCATCGGGATGAGCGTGATGCCGAAGCTACGTCCGTAGCCGCCGACGTAGCCGAAGTGCCAGTAGCCGCCGTGGACGGTGACCTGGTTCATCAGGAGATAACCGCCGACGACGATCATGACGATGCCGAGCAGGAACGTGCGCATCCCACCCGGCGTGCCCCCGACGTTTTGCATGTCCATCTGTGTGATCCGCAACATGCGTCGCCTCCGAGGCGTACGCAAGTGGATCCGGAATCCCGGAGGCGGAGGGCCGGCTTGGGGGCCTGATCACGCGCGCATGCCGGGCGCTTCGCGACCGGTCGACGCGACGTACTCGTCGTAGCTGCCGCCGTAGATCCGCGCGCCGGCCGGCGACAGCTCGAGCACGCGCGTCGCGAGCGCGCTGAGGAACTGACGATCGTGCGACACGAAGATCAGCGTGCCCTCGTAGTCCTTCAGCGCCGTGACGAGCGCGCGCTTGGTCGCGATGTCGAGGTGGTTGGTCGGCTCGTCGAGGACGAGCAGGTTCGGCGCGTCGTACAGCAGCTTCGCGAGCGCGACGCGCGCCTTCTCGCCACCCGACAGCACGGTGATCGGCTTGAACACGTCGTCGTCGTGGAACCCGAAGGCGCCGGCGAGGCCGCGCAGCGTGCCCTGGTTCGCGCTCGGCGCGTGCTCCTGCAGCTCCTCGAGCACCGTGCGGTCGCTCGACAGGAGCTCCATCACGTGCTGGGCGTAGTAGCCCATCGTCACCGACGCGCCGATCACGGCCTGACCGTCGTCGGGCGCGAGCGCACCCGCGATCATCTTGAGCAGCGTCGACTTGCCCGCGCCGTTCTCGCCCATGACCGCCCAGCGCTCCTTGCGGCGCACCGTCAGCGTCAGGTTGTTGTGGACGACGCGCGTCCCGTAGGCCTTGCGCAGCGCCTCCATGCGGACGACGTCGTCGCCCGAGCGCTGCGGCGCGCGGAAGTCGAAGTTCTTCTCGATGAAGCGCTTCGGCTCGGCGATCTTCTCGATCTTGTCGAGCTTCTTGAGGCGGCTCTGGACCTGGGCCGCCTTCGCGACGTGCGTCTTGAACCGCTCGATGAACCGGCTCTCCTTCGCGAGCATCGCCTGCTGGCGCGCGTACTCGGCCTCGCGGCGCTCAGCCTCGATCTTGCGGGCCTGCTCGTAGAAGTCGTAGTTGCCGCCGTACGTGCGCAGCGCGCCGCCATCGATCTCGACGATCTTCTTGACCACGCGGTTCATGATCTCGCGGTCGTGGCAGGTCATGACGACGGTACCCGCGTAGTCGCGCAAGAACGTCTCGAGCCAGAGGATCGACTCGATATCGAGGTAGTTCGTCGGCTCGTCGAGCAGGAGCAGCTCCGGCTTCGCGAGCAGGATCTGGGCGAGCGCGACGCGCATCTTCCAGCCGCCCGACAGCGTGCTGACGTCCTGGTGCATCTGCTCCTGGTGGAAGCCGAGACCGTGCAGGATCTCCTGCGCGCGGGCCTCGAGCTCGTAGCCACCTAGATCCTGGTAGCGCGCCTGGACCTCGCCGTACCGCGTGACCACGTCGTCCGTCGGATCGGTCTCGAGCCTGGTCGTCAGGACCGCGAGCTGGTCGGCGAGATCGGCGACCTCGCCGGCACCCGCGCAGGTCTCCGCGAGGATCGAGCGGCCACGCAGCTCGCCGACATCCTGGCGGAAGTAGCCGATCGTCAGCTTGCGCGGCTTCTCGACGTTGCCGTCGTCGGGCGCGTCGTCGCCGACGATCAGCCGGAACACGGTGCTCTTGCCCGCGCCGTTGGGTCCGACGAGTCCGACCTTCTCGCCCGGGTTGATCTGGAAGGACGCGTCGACGAACAGGATCTGTCCGCCGTACTGCTTGGTCACCGAGGAGAACGCGATCACGGCAGCGCGGCTTATAGCATCCCGCGGGCTCCGAGAATCGCCTAGGTGTCGTCGCCCTTCTTCCCGGGGCGTGGCGCGTACTTCTTCACCTTGGCCTTGCGGGTCTCGGCGAGGCGCTGGGCGGCCTGCTGCTTCACGGCACCCGTCGCGCGCTCCTCGAGCAGCTTGTGATAGCTCGCGAGGCGGGCGGGCTCGACATGGTCGCGCACCGCGCAGCCGGGCTCGGCCCGATGCTGGCAGTCGCGGAACCGGCAGTTCACGGCGAGCGCATCGATATCCGCGAAGACCAGCTCCTGGTCATCGATGAACTGGGCGAGCTCTCGCATCCCGGGCGTATCGATCCACAGGCCCTGGTCGGTGATGAACAGCTCGCGGCGGGTCGTCGTGTGGCGGCCGCGGTCATCCTCGCGGATCGGCTGCGTGAGCTGCGCGGCCTCGCCGAACAGCGCGTTGAGCAGTGACGACTTGCCGACGCCCGAGCTACCGAGCAGTACGGCCGTCTTGCCGGGGCCGCCCAGCGCGCGGGTCTCGTCGATGCCGGCGCCGGTCACCGACGACACCGCGACGACGCGGGCACCCGGCGCGACTGCCTGCAGCCGCGCGAGCAGCGGCGCGGGGTCAGCGACGAGATCGATCTTCGACAGGATCAGCGCCGGCGTGATGCCGCCATCGCGCAGGAGGCTCAGGTAGCGATCGAGGCGCGCCGGCGACAGGTCGCTGTTCGCGCTGGTCATGACGATGCCCACGTCGACGTTCGCGGCGATCGGCTGGGCGAGCGTCGCTTCACCGGCTGCCTTGCGAACGAGCAGGCCGCGGCGGGGCAGGATGTGGCGGATCACGCCGGCGCCGTTGGCGGCGAGTGCCTCGGCCCAGCGCTCGACGAGCACCCAGTCGCCGACCGTCGGCA
>Ga0153915_10005151_pt1 | contig 12151 bp, 8 predicted proteins | sample Opewatmetagenome_2_FD_107003 | JGI IMG/M metagenome (GOLD analysis project Ga0153915, IMG submission 107003) | Freshwater wetland microbial communities from Ohio, USA - Open water 3 Core 3 Depth 3 metaG | ecosystem: Environmental > Aquatic > Freshwater > Wetlands | place: USA: Ohio, Lake Erie...
AATTTTGCGTTGACAGGGCGCCGTCGGCACCGCTGGAGGAGCCACTCATGCGTCTCCGCACCCCGTCGCTCGCAGCCTTCGCGGCCCTCAGCGCGCTTGCCTCTGGCTGCGGAGACGCGCGGAAGACGACCCACCGCGCCGCCGTGGAAGGGAACCTCTGCGTCTCCTGCCACGGAGGGCAGGACAACCAGACCGGCGCGCCGCCCTTCGATCTCGCCGGAGGGTCCGACACCGCGCTGGCCGGCGTCGGCGCCCACACCTCGCACGTCCAGGCGACGATCGCCCAGCCGTTTGGGTGCGGCGAGTGCCACGAGGCCGTGCCCCAGGCTTCCACCCCGGGGCACATGAACGACGTCGTCGATCTCCCCTTCGGCGACCTGTCGCGGACCGGCGGCGCCAGCCCGGCCTTCGACAAGGAAACGCTGAGCTGCTCGACCACCTACTGCCACGGCGCCACCCTCGAGGGCGGCAGCCACCACACCACGCCCGTCGTCTGGAACAAGGTCGGCCAGGGCGAGGCCGCCTGCGGCACCTGCCACGGCCTGCCTCCCGCGAAGCTGCCGGGCCCGAACCACCCGACATACTGGGTGGCCGAGGCCAGGTGCGCCGGGTGCCACCCCGGGACCGCGGGTGTCGACACCTCGGGGAACAACGTCATCGTCGCCGGCGGCGGCCTGCACGTGAACGGGGCGGTGGACGTCGACTTCGCCGGACATCCGGCCGGATGGTACGTCCCCGGCGTCGGCGGCGATCACACCGCTCCCGGGAGGAACCCCTTCAGCGGCGGCTGCGCCACCGCCGCCTGCCACGGGACCGACCTCGCCGGCGGCCGCTCCGGCGTCGCCTGCGCCCGCTGCCACGACGGCGCCAGCCACGACGGCTACGTGGTCGCGACCTTCGGCTGCGTCCTCTGCCACGGCGGAGCGGACAACCAGACCGGCGCGCCGCCCGTCGACACGCACGGGGTCTCGCTCGCTTCCTCGGTCACCGTGGGCGCGCACACCTCCCACGTCCAGGCGACCCACGCCCTGTCGCTGCCCATCGACTGCGGTGGATGCCACGTGAAGCCGGCTCAGGTGACCGACCCGGGCCACATCGACGGCCCGACCGCCACCGTGGTCCTCTCCACCGCCGGCACCGTCGCCGGGACCACGCCGACCTGGAACCGCAGCGGCCCCACCTGTTCCGCGAGCTACTGCCACGGCAACTTCCCCGGCGGCAACGCCTACAACGCGCCCAGGTGGACCACCGTGGACGGCACCCAGGCGGCCTGTGGCACCTGCCACGGCATCCCGCCGCAGACGGGCCAGCACTGGTTCCACGTGATCAACAAGGGCTTCGCCTGCAACGCTTGCCACGCGACGCTCTACAGCGCCATCACCGTCGATCCCGCGACCCACGTGAACGGCGCCAAGGACGTCCCGAACAACATCGCCGGGTGGAATCCGGCGACGCAGACCTGCAACGCCTCCTGCCACACCGTCATGCCGAATCCCGCGCCCTGGTACTTCTAGGGACCCGCCTTCAGCCACCTACCCGGGGAGTTCCCGGCCGGGTCGCTTTCCATGGGGGAGGCGAGGCGCTAGCCTACCGGTCGCGCGCGGCGTGAGCCCGCGGCGCCAGAGAGGTGGAACGAATGAGCGCGAAGGATCCAGTGGGCAGCGCGGCACCGCTCGTGACGCGGCGGGACGACGGTGGAGTCGTCACCCTGACGCTGAACCGGGGCGAACGGTTCAACCCGCTCTCCATCGAGATGATCGCCGCCCTCGAGGCGCAGCTCGACGCGGTCGGGGCCGACCGCTCCGCCCGCGCGGTGGTGCTCGCCGGGGCCGGGCGGGGCTTCTGCGCCGGCCACGACCTCAAGGAGATGCGCGCGCACAGCGACGACAAGGCCTGGCAGCGGAAGCTCTTCGACGACTGCAGCCGCATGATGGTCAAGCTCACCGAGATCCCGCAGCCGGTCATCGCTCGCGTGCACGGGGTCGCCACCGCCGCCGGCTGCCAGCTCGTCTCCATGTGCGACCTGGCGGTGGCCTCCGAGGAGGCGCGCTTCGCCCTGCCGGGCGTGAACATCGGCGTCTTCTGCTCCACGCCGGCCGTGGGCGTGGCGCGAAACATCGGTCGCAAGCGCTCCATGGAGATGCTGCTCACCGGCGAACTGTTCGACGCGCGGACGGCGCTTTCCTGGGGGCTCCTGAACCGGGTCGTCCCGGCGGCGGATCTCGACGCCGAGGTCGCGAAGTTCACGGCCATCATCCTGGCCCGGAGCGGCAAGGTGGTCGCCACCGGGAAGCGCGCCTTCTACAGGCAGATCGATCAGCCGCTCGCCGGAGCCTACGCCCTCACCGGCGAGACCATGGCCTGCAGCGTGGTCGAGCCGGACGCCGCCGAGGGGATCGACGCCTTCCTCGGCAAGCGGCCGGCGCGCTGGCCGGTCGGCTAGATCTCAGGCCAGGCGGAGCGGCAGCGACCGGAGCCGCTTCCCGGTCAGGGCGAAGACCGCGTTGGCGACGGCCGCCGCGACGGGAGCGGTGGCGGGCTCGCCGACGCCGCCCATGCGCGCCTTGCCCTGCAGCACGTGCACCTCGACCCTGGGCATCTCGTCGAGCCGCAGGACCTCGTAGTCGTGGAAGTTGCTCTGCTGCACGCGGCCCTGCTTCAGGGTGAGCTCGCTCTTCAGCACCGGGCCGAGGCCGAAGGCGACGGAGCCCTGGACCTGCGCCTCGATGCCGAGCGGGTTGACCGCCAGGCCGCAGTCGATGGCGCAGGTGACCCGGTGGACGCGGATGCGCCCCTTCTCCACCGACACCTCGGCCACCTCGGCGACGATGCTGCCGAACGACTCGTGCACCGCCAGCCCCCGCGCCGTGCCCGCGGGCGGCGGCTTCCCGAAGCCGGCCTTCTCCGCTGCGACCTGCAGCGCCCGCAGGTGCCGCGGCTTGTCCCGGAGCAGGGCGGCGCGGAACTCGAGCGGCTTCCGGCCGGCCGCATGGGCCAGCTCGTCGATCATGCTCTCCATGGCGAAGGCGGTGTGGGTGTTGCCGACCGATCGCCACCAGAGCACCGGCACCTCGTTCCGCGGCGAGTGGAGCGAGACACTGCAGGCGGGCACGCCCTCCAGGTAGGGCGAATCCACCACGCCCTCCACCGAGGCTCCGTCGATCCCGTTCTTGACGAGCATCGCCTCGAACGGGGTCCCGGCGATGATCGACTGCCCGACGATGACGTGCTTCCAGGCCGCCGGAAGGCCCTTGGCGTCCAGCGCCGCCTCGATCCGGTGGACGAAGAGGGGGCGGTAGAAGCCGCCGCGAACGTCGTCCTCGCGCGTCCAGACCGTCTTGACCGGGACGCCCGCCGCCCGGGCGACCTGCACCGCCTCGCCGACGAAGTCGGCGCGGGGGTTGGCGCGCCTGCCGAAGCCGCCCCCGAGGAACTGGGTGTGGACGGTGACGTTCTGCGGGGGCACGCCGGCGACCTTGGCGGCCGCGCCCTGGTCGACCGTCTGGAACTGCGTCCCGGTCCAGATCTCGCAGCGGTCGCCGTCGATCTTCACGGAGCAGTTGAGCGGCTCCATCGGCGCGTGCGCCAGGTAGGGGACGTCGTACTCCGCCTCGAGCCGCTTGCCGGCGGCGGCCAGGGCCGCGTCGCAGTCGCCCCGGGACAGCGCCACGGTGCCAGGGGTCCTGGCCAGGGCGCGGTAGCTCGCCGTGAGCTTCTCGGAGTCGATCTCGGCGCCGGGCCCGAGGTCCCACTCGATCTGCAGGGCATCGCGGCCGGCGCTGGCGCTCCAGAAGTCGCGCGCCACGACCGCGACCCCCGACGGCACCTGCACCACCTGCTCGACGCCGGGAACCGCCCTGGCCTTGGCGGCGTCGTAGGACCTCACCCTGCCGCCGAAGACCGGGGCGCGCGCCACCAGCGCCGTGCGCAGGCCCGGGAACCTCACGTCCATGCCGAACCGCGCCTTGCCGGTGACCTTCTCCGGCGAGTCGAGGCGCCGGACGCGCTTGCCGATGAGCTTCCAGTCCCTGGGCTCCTTGAGCTTCACCGCCGTGGGAGGCGCCAGCTTCTCCGCCGCCTCCGCCAGCTGCCCGTAGGAGAGCTTCTCCTTGCCCCGGTAGACGTATCCGTTCGCGGTGCGCAGCCGCCCGGGATCGACCTTCCACCGCTGCGCGGCGGCGCGCACCAGCATGTCCCGCGCCATGGCCCCCACGGTCCGGTAGCGGTCGAACTCCGACCAGGTCGTGGTCGAGCCGCCTGTCATCTGCATCCCGAAGGCGGTGTGCGCGTAGGCCGGGGCCGCCGGGGCGTGCTCGACCCGGACCCTGCTCCAGTCGCACTCCAGCTCCTCGGCGATGAGCATCGCCAGCGTGGTCCAGATCCCCTGCCCCATCTCGGAATGGGCCAGCAGCACCGTCACCGACCCGTCGGGCGAGACGCGAACGAAGGCGTTGGGCGCGGGCAGCGGCTTCTGCGGGGCGGCCGCCGCCATGGCCCGCCGCGGCACGTGGAAGGCGATGACCAGCCCCGCTCCAGACAGCAGCGAGGTGCGCAGGAAGGTGCGTCGCGTGACGGCGCTCATGGCCTGGTCCTCCGCTGCCGCTTGGCCGCGGCGTGCACGGCCTCGCGGATGCGCTGGTAGGTGCCACAGCGGCAGAGGTTCCCCGCCAGGGCCGCGTCGATATCCGCGTCGGTCGGCGAGGGATTGGCGGCGAGCAGCGCGGCGGCGGCCATGATCTGCCCGCTCTGGCAGTAGCCGCACTGGACGACGTCCAGATCCCTCCAGGCCTGCTGCACGGGGTGGGAGCCGTCGGCGGAGAGACCCTCGATGGTGGTCACCTTGCGGTCGCCGACCGCCGACACCGGCGTGGTGCAGGATCGCTCCGCCTTCCCGTCGATGTGCACGGTGCAGGCGCCGCACTGGGCCATGCCGCAGCCGAACTTCACGCCGGTGTACCCGAGGACGTCGCGAAGCACCCAGAGGAGCGGCATCTCCCCCGGTACGTCCACCTCGTGCACGGTCCCGTTGACATGGAGCTTCATCGGATCCTCGCGGGAGGTTGTGGACTGCGTATAGCCGAACGGGGAGCCGCTGGGCACCTCCCCCGCCGGGGCGACCCGTTTGGACCCGACTACCGCGGATGGAGGAACTGCGCCCGCCGGAACCACTCGAAGGTGTCGGCGACGGTCTCCTCCAGCGGGCGGGGCGCCCAGCCGAGTTCCCGCGCCGCCCTCTCGTGGCTGACGCGCCGGTGATTCCGGAGTGCGTGCAGGGCCGCCGGCGTGAACAGGGGTCGTGTCCCCGAGAGCCTCGACCAGCCGAGCGCCAGTGGCGCGCCGGCGCGGGCGAGCCACATCGGGCAGACCAGGCGAGGCGGCCGGGCCCCCTCCACCCGCGCCACCAGGGCCGCCAGGCCCTCGAGCGAGGCCCAACGGCCCGAGAGGATGTAGCGCGCGCCCCTGGCGCCCCGCCGCTCGGCCGCCAGCGCCCCGGCCACCACGTCGCGCACGTCGACCCAGTCGAAGCCCCCGTCGACCAGGGCCGGGAACCTCCCGTGGTAGAGGTCGAGCAAGACCTGGCCCATGCGCGAGGGCGCCGGGTCGGCGGGCCCGATGACGGCGGTGGGCATCACCACCACGGCGTCCAGCCCGAGGGCGACTCCCTCCAGGACGGCCCTCACCCCCTCGGCCTTGGAGCGATCGTACAGGGGCGCTCCGGGTCCGGTCGGGGACCGGGCCTCGTCCACCACCTCTCCGGCCGGGTGCGCCGACAGCGCGTGGATGGAGGCGAAGTGGACGAGGCGCCGCGCACCCCCGCGCAGGCAGGCCTCGACCACGTTCCGGGTCCCCTCCACGTTCACGGCATGGACCTCGGCCGGGGGCTCGCCGCCGATGGTGATCCGCGCCGCCAGATGGAAGACGGTCTCGGCGCCGGCGAGGGCGCGATCGAGGGATGCGGGGTCGCGCACGTCACCTTCCGCCCGCTCCACCGGCAGCCCGTCGAGGAAGCGGCCGTCCCGATGGACGAGGGCCCGCACCGGCCGGCCGGCGCCGACGAGCGCGCGCACCAGGTTGGCGCCGATGTGGCCGGACGCCCCTGTCACCGCCACGGTCATGGGGCCATCGTCCTCCGACCAGGAGGCTACACCGCTCGGCCGGCGCCGGGGCCCGCCGGTAGCGCCGCCACCCGGGCGTCGCTCAGGCCAGGGCCTCCAGGACCCGCCGGGCCGCGCGCTCCGCGCCGCCCATGTCGGGCGGCGGCGGCATGGGGAGCTCCAGCACCCGCAGGACCGGCCCGGCGAGACGCCCGGCCCGCAGGTCCTCGTTCCCGATGTGCACGCAGGCGAGCCAGCGTGGCATCTCCCTGACCATGACGGGATACTCGGGGAAGTCGCCGCGCTCGGTGTAGACCAGCCGCGTGCCCGCCCCGATGGCGTCCGAGACGATGCCGTACCCCGGCTTGCTGACCACCACGTCCACGGCGCCCACCACGTCGGGGTAGTCGAGGCCGAGCGCGCCGAGCCGCGGGGCCGATACGTCCTCGGGAAGCAGCAGCCGTAGCCGCCGATCGTCTCCCAGGGCCGCACGCGACAGCCCCGGCAGCCCGATGCCGCCGAACGAGATCAGGACCGCGGGCCCGGCCCCGAGCCCGAGGCGCCGGCGCGCCTCGGCCCGCCCGACCCGTGGGCGCCGTGCCACCAGGCCGACCGGCTCGCGTCGCGGAAAGACCGAGAGATCGCCCGCGAAGGGCAGCTCCAGCAGGAAGCCGGCCCGGGCGTAGGCCCGGGCGGCCAGCTCGGCCGAGGCCGCCAGGCCCGGCTGGCGACCTGCCAGGTGGCGGTAGATCCAGTCCCAGGAGAAGTTCCCCAGGGCGAGGCTCGGGACGCCGGCTTGCGCCGCCGCCGCGAAGGCGAGCGGCGGGATGTCGCCGAGCACGGCGCGCGCGCCGCAGGCGCGCAGGAACCCCGCCTCGGCCTGGACCCGAGCCTCCCAGGTCGCCTCGAAGGCCCGGCACCGCTCGGCGGTCGCGGGCTCGTCGAACACCAGCGCATCGCGCTGGGCCAGGCCCACGTCGCATTCGGCCACCCGGATGGAGAGCTGGCCCGGGACCGCGGCGCGGACGAGCCAATCCGGGGCCGTCCCCACCACGGTCACCGGCAGCCGCGGCGCTCGCGCCCGGACGGCGCGCAGGACCTCTCCGAGCCGCGTCAGGTGACCATAGCCGTGGGCGGAGGCATAGGCGACCAGCATGGGGGCCGCATTGTGGCACGGCGCCGCCGGGCGGAGCGCGCCTTCGCCGGCAAGCCGCTAGAGCGTCACCCGGGCAAAGTTGCCGAGCAGCCGGGCCAGGGCGCTGGTGAAGCGGGCCGCGAGCGCGCCGTCGATGACGCGGTGGTCGTAGGAGAGCGACAGGGGCAGCATCAGCCTGGGCGCGAATTGCCTCCCGTCCCAGACCGGCCGGGTGACGGCCCGGGAGACCCCGAGGATGGCGACCTCGGGGGCGTTGATGATGGGGGTGAAGGCGGTGCCGCCGATCCCGCCGAGGCTGGAGATGGAGAAGGAACCGCCCTGGAGGTCGGCCGGAGCGAGCTTCCCCTCGCGGGCCCTGGCCGCCAGCTCGGCGAGCTCGCCGGCGATCTCCAGCACCCCTTTCTGATCCGCGTTGCGGAGCACCGGGACCACCAGCCCGTTGGCGGTGTCCGCGGCGAACCCGATGTTGAAGTAGCGCTTCAGCACCAGGCTCTCGCCGTCCAGCGAGGCGTTCAGCTCCGGGAACTGCTTCAGCGCGGCGACGCAGGCCTTCACGATGAAGGCGAGCAGGGTCAGCTTCACGCCCGCCCTGCCCTCCTCGCCGTTGAGCCGGACCCGGAGCGCCTCGAGGTCGGTGATGTCGGCCTCCTCGTGCTGGGTGACGTGCGGGATCATCACCCAGTTGCGTGCCAGGTTCGCCCCCGAGATCCTCTTGATGCGCGACAGCGGCCGGCTCTCGACCGGGCCGAACCTGGCGAAGTCGATGCTCGGCCAGGGCAGGATCTCGAGCGCCCCGCCTCCGGCGACGGCCCCGCGCGGCACCGCCCCCGCCAGCGCCTTGCGCACGAAGCTCCGCACGTCCTCCAGCAGGATCCGCCCCTTGGGCCCCGTGCCCGGGACGACCGCCAGGTCCGCGCCGAGCTCTCGGGCGACCCTGCGCACCGACGGGGAGGCGTGGGCCACCGCCGCGCCGGGCGCGAGCGATGCCGGCGTCGGGGTCAGCGCCAGAGGCGCGTCGGCGCCCGGGGTCAGGGCCAGGGCCGGGGTCGCGCCCGGAGTCGCGGCCGGGGTCGCGGCGGGGGCCGCGGTCGCCATGAGGGGCGCGGAGGGGGTCGCGGTCCGGGACGTGGGCCCGGTCGCTGCCCTGCCCGCCCTCGCGCCCTTGTCCGCTCCCTGGCCCGCCTCGGCCGCGTCGAGCGTGAGGATGATCGTTCCCTCGCTCACCCGATCCCCCACCTTGACCCTGAGCTCCCGGACGGTCCCGGCCGCCGGCGAGGGGACGTCCATCGTCGCCTTGTCCGACTCGAGGGTGATGAGCGAGGCGTCCACCTTCACGGCCTCGCCGGGCTTCACCAGCACGTCGATGACGCCCACGTCCTTGAAGCCGCCGATGTCCGGCACCCTGACGTCGATGGTGCCCATGGCTATGCCGTCCAGGGGTCGGGCCTGGCCGGGTCGATCCCGTACCTGGCGAGCGCCTCGGCCACGCGCGTCGCCGGGACCACGCCCTCGTCGGCCAGGGCCTTGAGCGCCGCCACCGCCACGTGGTGCCGGTCCACCTCGAAGAAGCGCCGCAGCTTCTCGCGCGTGTCCGAGCGGCCGTACCCGTCGGTGCCGAGCACCAGGTAGCGGCGCGGGACGTACGGGCGGATCTGCTCGGCGAAGGCCCGGACGTAGTCGGTGGCGGCGATCACCGGTCCCTTCGTCCCGGCGAGACAGGCTTCCACGTGCGAGCGCCTCGGCGGTTCCGGGCGCGAGAGCCTGCCGGCGCGCTCGGCCGACATGCCGTCTCGCGCCAGCAGCGTGAAGCTGGGGCAGCCCCAGAGATCGGCCTCCACGCCCCAGTCGGCCCGGAGCAGGTCGGCCGCCGCCACCACCTCGCGGAAGATGGTCCCGGAGCCGAGGAGCTGGACGCGGGGCCCCGTTCCCTGCGCTCCCGCCTTGAAGAGGTACATCCCCTTGACGATCCCCTCGGCCGCCCCCTCGGGCATCGGTGGCTGCCGGTAGTTCTCGTTCATCAGGGTCAGGTAGTAGTAGACGTCCTCCTGCTCGGCGTACATCCGGCGCAGCCCGTCCTGCATGATCACCGCCACCTCGTAGGCGAAGGTGGGATCGTAGGGGACGCAGTTGGGGTTGACCGAGGCCAGGATGTGCGAGTGGCCGTCCTGATGCTGCAGCCCCTCGCCGTTGAGCGTCGTCCGCCCGGCGGTCGCGCCCAGCAGGAAGCCCCGGCTGCGCATGTCACCGGCGGCCCAGGCCAGATCGCCGACGCGCTGGAACCCGAACATCGAGTAGAAGATGTAGAAGGGAATGGAGGGGGTGCCGTGGACGGAGTAGGAGGTCGCCGCGGCCATCCAGTCGCACATGGCGCCGGCCTCGTTGATCCCCTCCTGCAGGATCTGGCCCTGCTTGTCCTCCCGGTAGAACATGAGCTGGTCGGCGTCCTGCGGCGTGTAGAGCTGGCCGACCTGGCTCCAGATCCCGAGCTGCCGGAACATCCCCTCCATGCCGAAGGTGCGGGACTCGTCGGCGACGATGGGGACGATGCGCGGCCCGATCTCCTTGTCCCGCAGCAACGTCTGCAGGATCTGGACGAAGGCCATGGTCGTCGAGATCTCGCGATCCTCCGTGCCGGCGAGGAAGCGCTGCAGCGTCGCCAGCGGCGGCGTCGCCAGCGCCTGCGCCCTGCGGCGTCGCTTGGGCCGGTCGCCGCCGAGGGCCACCCGGCGGGCGCGCAGGTACTCGAGCTCCTTGGAGCCCTCCTCGAACCGGACGTAGGGGACCTCCTCGAGCTTCTCGTCCGGCACCGGGATCTGGAAGCGGTCGCGGAAACGGCGGATGGCCTCCACCGACATCTTCTTCTGCTGGTGGGTGATGTTCTGGGCCTCGCCCGACTCCCCCATCCCGTAGCCCTTGATGGTCTTGGCGAGGATGACGGTCGGCTCCCCCTTGTGGTGCACCGCGGCGTGGTAGGCCGCGTACACCTTGAAGGGGTCGTGGCCACCGCGGTTCAGGTTCCAGATGTCGTCGTCGGAGTAGTCGGCGACCATCGCCCTGAGCTCGGGGGTATCGAAGAAGTGCTCCCGCACGTAGGCGCCGTCCTTGGCCTTGTAGGTCTGGTAGTCGCCGTCGACCGCCTCCATCATCCGCCGGGCCAGGGCGCCGTCCTTGTCGCGCGCCAGCAGGGGATCCCAGTGGCGCCCCCAGATCACCTTGATGACGTTCCAGCCGGCGCCGCGGAACTCGCTCTCCAGCTCCTGGATGATCTTGCCGTTGCCCCGCACCGGGCCGTCGAGCCGCTGCAGGTTGCAGTTGACGACGAAGATGAGGTTGTCGAGCCGCTCCCGGCCCGCCATGCCGATGGCGCCCATGGACTCCGGCTCGTCCATCTCGCCGTCGCCGCACAGCGCCCACACCTTGCGCCCCTCGGTGTCGGCCAGGCCCCGGTCGTGCAGGTACTTCATGAAGCGCGCCTGGTAGATGGACATGATGGGGCCGAGCCCCATCGACACGGTGGGGAAGTTCCAGAAGGTCGGCATCAGCCAGGGGTGCGGATAGGAGGAGATCCCCTTGCCGTCGACCTCCTGGCGGAAATGGTCGAGCTGCTCCTCGGTGAGGAGTCCGAGGAGGTAGGCGCGGGCGTAGATCCCGGGCGCGGAGTGGCCCTGGATGAAGACCAGGTCGCCGCCGCGCTCCTTGCTGGGCGCGCGCCAGAAGTGGTTGTAGCCGATGTCGTAGAGCATGGCGGCCGAGGCGAAGCTGGCGATGTGGCCGCCGACGTTGGTGTGCCGGTTGGCCCGCACCACCATCGCCATGGCGTTCCAGCGGACGTAGTGGCGGATGCGCTGCTCCAGCGCGAACTCTCCGGGGAGAGGAGGCTGCCGCTCGACCGGTATGGTGTTGACGTAGGCGGTGTTGGCCGAGAACGGGAGGTACGCTCCCGAACGCCGGGCCCGATCGATGAGCTGCTCGATGAGGAAGTGCGCCCGGACGGGGCCCTCCCTCACCAGCACGCCCTCGAGGGCCTCGAGCCACTCCCTGGTCTCCAGGGGATCGATATCGATGGGGTTCTCCATCTGGCGGCAGTTCTAAGTGGCGCCGGGGGATGGCGCACGCATCATCGCGGGATGGCGGGTACCCCCAAGACGGGTGCGCCGGGGACGGGCAGGGCGCGGCGCCGGCGGTGCTCGCCGGGGCGCGGTTCTCCCTTAGAATGGCGCGCATGAAGAGCCTCTGGGACGATGCCGAGGCCGCCCGGTTTCGCGGCGATCTGGGGTTGCGGGTCTACAGCTCGCGACTGCTCGGGCGCGACCCCTCGCTGGTCCTGCACGGCGGCGGCAACACCTCGGTCAAGATCGCCGAGAGGAGCCTGGTCGGCGAGGAGGAGACGATCCTCTGGGTGAAGGGGAGCGGCGGGGACCTGGCCCGGATCGAGGAGGCGGGGTTCTCGCCGGTCCGCATGGCCCATCTGCTCAAGCTGGCGAGGCTCCCGGCCCTCTCCGACCCGCAGGCGGTCAACGAGCTCCGCACCCACATGACCCGCGCTTCGGCGCCGACCCCGTCGATCGAGGCCATCCTGCACGCCCTGCTGCCACAGAAGTACGTCGACCACACCCATGCCGACGCCGTGATCGCGGTGACCAACTCGCCGGGCGGCCTGGAGCGCGTGCGGGAGATCTACGGCGACACGGTCGTGGTCATCCCCTACGTCATGCCGGGGTTCGACCTGGCGCGGCTCTGCGCCGAGCGCGTCGCCGCCGAGGCCGGCCCGCGCACCGTCGGGATGGTGCTGATGAGCCACGGGATCTTCTCCTTCGGCGAGACGGCTCGCGAGTCGTACGAGCGCATGATCACCCTCGTCGGCCGCGCCGAGGAGTACCTGGCGCGGAAGGGCGCCTGG
>Ga0153915_10005152_pt1 | contig 12150 bp, 5 predicted proteins | sample Opewatmetagenome_2_FD_107003 | JGI IMG/M metagenome (GOLD analysis project Ga0153915, IMG submission 107003) | Freshwater wetland microbial communities from Ohio, USA - Open water 3 Core 3 Depth 3 metaG | ecosystem: Environmental > Aquatic > Freshwater > Wetlands | place: USA: Ohio, Lake Erie...
CGTTGGCCACCCAGATCTCTCCGGTGGCCCGGTTGACGCCCACGCCCGTCGGGCTCGTGGCCAGCGCGAGCGTCCGGTCGGCCGTCGTCGAGCCGCCCGGGAGCGCCAGCACCCCGCTCGCCGCCCCCAGGCTCGCGTACCACTTGCCGCTCGAGGTGTTCACGGCGACGCCCGTGGGCCGGCCGCCGACCCGCAGCGTGCCGACCACCGCGCCGTTCACGCCGTCCACGACCGCCAGCGTGCCGTTGTCGGACGTGGCGTACACCAGCCCCGAGGCGGGGTCCGCGCTCAGTGCCTGGATCGCCTGGGCGGAGCCGTTGAGGGACGACGACGGCGGCGCGAAAGCCGGCGTCGTGGTCACCGGGACGGTGGTCGCCAGGGTGTTCGTCGCGCCGTCGATGACCCCGATGGCGGGGTTTAGCCCGCTGAAGTAGATGCGGTTGGCGACGGGATCCGCGGCGATGTTCTCCGCAGGGATCCCGCCCAGGGCGCTGATGGTCGTCACCAGGGTGTTCGTCCCGGCGTCGTAGACGTTGATCCTGTGGGCGCCGCTCTGGCCGTCGATCCACGTCACGTAGACGCGGCCGGACGCCTCGTTAACGGCGATCTGCCGTGCGTCCTGCACTCCGCCGATCGTGGTGTAGGTCAGCGCCCCGCCGTCCACCACCGCCACCGCGTTGTTGTCGTCGAGCGCGACGTAGATCCGGTTCGCGCCCTCGTTCACCGCGACCCCGCGGGCGCTGCTGCCCGGGGGGAAGGACACGGCGCCGATGGCCCTGTACGTGGCGCCGTCGATCACCGCCAGCTGGTCGGTGGACAAGACCACGTAGACGCGGTTGGTCGTCGCGTTCACCGCCAGGTTCGTGACTCCGGTCCCGAACGGGACGGAGGCGATCGGGGCGTTCGTGCTCCCGTCCAGCACGGTGACCGTGCCGCTCGCCGTATTGGCCACGTAGACGCGGCCGGTCGTCCGGTTCACCGCGATCCCGGCGGGCGACCGGCCCATGTAGGCGTCGCCGAGCGCGACCGTCGTCAGCAGGGTCGGCAACGTTCCGGTCGCCCCGAAGACTGCGCTCGCGCTGCCGGCCGTCGCGGTCAGGGCGTTCACCCCCACGTTCGTCCCCAGGATCCACTTGCTGGCCGCGGCGGCGCCCGAGGCGTCCGTGGTGACGGGGGTCGTCGGCGTTACGCTCCCGCCACCACCCGTCACCGCGAAGGTGACGCCGACGTTGGGGATGGCGTTGCCGGCGGCGTCGCGCACCAGCACCTTGGGCGGCACCTGCGTCGCCGTCCCGACGGTTGCGGTCGCGCCGTTCCCCGCCACGATCAGGACCTGGCCCGGCTGGCCCGGCGTGACGGTGACGGTGGGGAGCGACGTCGTGACGGCCGTGCCTCCGATGGTGGCGCCGATGGTCGTCGCTGTGCCGGCGGTGGCGCCCGTGAAGGGGGCCGTGTACGCGCCGTTGCCGCTGTCCACCGTCGCGCCGAAGGTCCCGGTGCTCGTGCCGCCGGACCGCGTGAACGCCACGGTCGCCCCGCCGGTCGTCAGGGCGTTCCCATACTGGTCCTTCGTGACCAGGCGGGCCGCGATGCTCACGCCCGACTGCACCGTGCCCGCGCTCACGGTCACGACCGACGTGGCAGGGGACGGCGGGCCGGGCCGCGCCGTGACGGTGAACGTCACCGGGCTCCCGGCGAGCGAACTCGCCGTGGCCGTCATGGTGTTGGCCACCGCCGCGGTCCCCAGCGTCCACGAGCCCACTGTCGCCACGCCCGCGGCGTCGGTGGTCTGCGCGCCGCCCGAGAGCGTGCCGCCGCCGCCCGTGACCACGAACGCCACGCTGATGCCCGCCACGCCGTTGCCGAACGCGTCCGTGGCGCGGACCGATGGCCTGGTCTCCACGGCGGTCCCGACCGTGTCGGTCAGCGTCGTGGCGGAGTTGGCCACCAGCTGCGCCGCGGCGGCGGCGGTGATGTCGAAGGCCGCGCTGCTCGCCGGCACGAGCCCGCTGGAGGTCGCCATCAGCGTGTATCCCGTGGCGGCCTTGGTGAGCGTGAGGTTCCCGAACAGCGCGACGCCGGCCACCGCCGTCACCGAGTCGGTGCCGCCGAGCGCGCCGTCGCCGGGGTTCGTGCCGAGCGCGATCTTGATGCCGTTCGCCGCGTTCGTGACCACGTTCCCCGTCGTGTCGCGCACCGTCACCTGCACCGCCGGTGCGATCGTCGCGCCCGCCACGGCGCTGGCGGGCTGGACGGTGAACGCGAGCCGCGCGGCCGGTCCGAACGTGAGCGCGATCACGCCCGAGGTGACGGACTGCCAGCCGGGTCCGGCGCCGCTGAACGTGATCGTGTAGGGTCCCACCGGTCCGGCGAGGATGAGGTTGGCGAAGGTGGCGACGCCCGCGGTGTCCGTGGTGACGGACGTCTGGCCGCCGAGCGCTCCCGCGCCGCTCGCCTTGGTGGCGGTGATCGTGGCGCCGGCCATCTTCACCGGGTTGCCGAACGTGTCCACGATCTTGACCTGCGGAGCGGGCCCGATGGGCTCGCCGCTCTGCGCGCTGCCGGGCAGCGGCGCGACGAGCGCGAGCGCCACGGCCTCGCCCGCCTCGAGAGTGAAGCTCGTCGAGGTGACGCTCAGCGTTCCGGCGGCGAAGGTGAGCGTGAGCGACGTCCCGGCCGCGCCGCCGATGACCAGGCCGGTGAACGACGCGGCGCCGCTGCTGTCCGTGGTCGCGCTGCCGCCCGCCGTCACGGAGGCGGGGCCGGTGGTGGCCACGGCGGTGACGGTCACGTTGGCCTGGGCCACGTCGTTTCCGTCCGCGTCCACCAGCTGCACCTTCGGGGGCGCGCCGAGCGGCAGGCCGGCCTGCACCGTCGCGGGAGGCTGCGTAGTCACCTTGAGCTGGCTCGGGTCACCGGCCTTGAGCTGGAACGCATTCGAGACGACCGGCGTGAGGGCATCCGCCGCCGCGGTGAACCGCAGCGCGTACGACCCGACCTTCCCCCTGAGCATCAGGCCGGTGAACGAGACGGCGCCGCTCGGCGCGCTGAGCGCGGTGTCGTTGGCCAGCGTGCCGGCTCCCGTGGCGAGCTCCGCCACCACCCGCACGTTCGCCTTGGAGACCGCGTTGCCGCCCGAGTCGGCGACCTGGAGCACCGGCGGCTGCGGGAACGGCTTCCCCGCCTGCGCCGTGCCCGGGGGCTGGGTCGTGATCAGGAGCTGCGACGAAGGGCCGGGCTGCACCGTCACCACGTGGATCTGGCTCACCCCGGCCGGCAGGTCGGGCGCGGTCAGCGTGGCCGTGATGCTGTCCACGCCCAGGCGGCGGCCGTGCACCGTCGTGGAGAAGCCGGCGGGGTCCAGGCTCGCCAGGCCCGGGTCGCTCGCCGTCCACGTGATGCGCACGCGCCCCTGGTCCCGGACCTGGGGAACGTGCGCGGTCAGGCTGATGTTCTGGGTGACGCCGACGGCGGTGGGACCTTCGATGGCGATCTTGATCGCGGAGAGCGCCGGGCCCGTGCTGTCCTGGGCGCAGGTCGAAATCAGCACCCCCAGCGCGCCCGCGAGCCCTATCCTCGCAGCCGCTCGCAACAACTCGACCAGAGATACCGACGGCTCGTCGTGCCCCGCGAAACGAAGGGGGGCCCGTTTCATGGCCGCACTCCTGACCGACGGTTCCGCCCATCCAATAGCCCGCGGCGGGCCGCTCGTCAACGACGTGCGTCACATAGGCGTCACCGGGCTCCGACCTCTTTGTCGGCGGATGGTGCGGTGGGCGCTCCTCAAGCCGCCCTGGATCCGAGAGGGGCTATCGGATTTCCCTGGCCGGGTGCGTGCTCGTGCGCGGGGCATGCCCGGGCGGTTATCGGCTTCCCAGCACGAACCTCAGCCCGCGGTTGAACGCCTCGGGCTTGTTGCCGGAGTGGCGCTCGCCCGCGATCACCCGGGTCTCGAGCGCGAGCCCGCGGTAGCCGCGCCGGCTGAGCACGCCGATGAGCTCCTGCACCGGGCCCGCCAGCGGCTCGAGCTCGCCGACGGAGAGGAACAGCCGCACCGGCAGCTCCTTGTGCGCCGCGGCGTACGCCGATTCTTGGGCGAACGCGGCGCGGCCCGCGTAACTCACCGCGGGGCTCGCCGCGATGTACCCGGCGAACAGCGAGGGATCCGAGAACATCGCGTACAGCGCGAACAGCCCGCCGAACGAGCTGCCCATCAGCACGCGGCGCTGCGGGTCGGCGCGCCAGTTCGCCTCGACGAACGGGATCAGCTCGGTCCTGAGGAAGGTGAGGAACTGCGGCGCCGCGCCCGAGCCGGGGAGCCGGCGCGTCGCCTGCGGCGTCAGGTCCATCGCCCGCAGCGAGTCGTAGTTGGGATTGGCCCCCGGCCAGGTGATGCCGACGATGAAGATCTGCGGCGTCCACCGGTCGTACGTGAGCCCGCCCTGCACCGACAGCATCAGCTTGAAGTCCCACTGGCCGTCGAGCACGTACAGCACCGGGTGGCGCGCCGACGGGTTCCGCGCGTAGTCGGCTGGCGGGGAGATCTGGATGTCGTAGTCGCGGCCCGTCGCGGCCGAGCGCATGTGCCGGAGCTGGGTGCCGGGCAGCGTCACGACGGGGAACGTGTCCGCGCCCGCCGCGGGCGTCTGCGCGAGCGCGGCCAGAGGAAGCAGCGCGACACCTGCGGCGCTCGCGAGGGCCCTCGCGGCATTCGCCCTCATTTCGTCTCCGGTATTGAAGCGGGGGTCACCAGCGGTCGTGGATAGCGGCGCGGAAGTGGCGATTGTACACCGCCCGCACCAGCGCCATCGCCTCCGTCGAGAGCGCGGGCAGCGCCGCCGCCCCCACGTTCTCCTCGACCTGGGCCGGGGTGCGCGCACCGGGAATCGCCGCGGACACCTCCGGGAACATCAGAATCCACCGCAGCGCGAGCTGCGCCAGCGTGGCGCCTGCCGGCACGAGGGCGCGCAGCTCCTCGACCGCTTCGAGGCCCGTCGCGAAGTCCACGCCGCTGAACGTCTCCCCCATGTCGAACGCCTCGCCGCGGCGGTTGAAGCTGCGATGATCCTCGGCCGAAAACGTGCTGTCCGGCTTGAGCCGGCCGGTGAGGAGCCCGCTGGCCAGCGGCACCCGCGCCAGGATGCCGACCTTCCTCCCGGCTGCCGACGTGAAGAGTCGCTCGGCGGGCTTGAGCCGGAACAGGTTGAAGATGATCTGCACCGACTGGACGTTGGGCCACTCGATCGCGCGCAGCGCCTCGGCGACGGTCTCCACGCTGACGCCGTAGTAGTGGACCTTGCCGGCGGCCACGAGGTCGTCGAGGACGCCGAACACTTCCGCGGACTCGTACACGGACGGGGGAGGGCAGTGGAGCTGCAACAGGTCGAGCGCGTCGGTCTCCAGGTTCTTCAGGCTGCGCTCGACGAACGCGGTGAGGTTCGCGCGATTGTAGCCGGCGGCGACGTGCGGGTCGAGGCGGCGGCCGGCCTTGGTGGCGACGGCGATGGCGTCGCGGCGCTCGCGCCTGAGGCGCGCGAGGAGTCGCTCGGAGTGGCCGTCGCCGTACACGTCCGCCGTGTCGAAGAAGTTGACGCCGAGGTCCACGGCGCGGTGGAGGGCCTGGAGCGAGGTCGCGTCGTCGGCGCCGCCCCACGCCTGCCCGCCGATCGCCCAGGCGCCGAAGCTGATGGGGGAGATCTTCCAGCCCGTCCCGCCCAGCTCGCGATATTCCATCATCTGTGGCTCCGCTCCCGTGTGTGCGGCGCTGCGGCGTCGCCGGCCTGGCCGAGCCGGTACGCGTCCTTCGCCAACTCGTAAGCCAGCGCCCGCGCCATCTCCTCTGCCTCCCGCTTGTCCACGATGTGGCGCGCCACCAGGCCGGCGAGCCAGTTCGCGTCCACCCGCCGGGCCAGGTCGTGCCGGGCGGGGATGGAGCAAAAGGCGCGCGTGTCGTCGTTGAAGCCTGCGGTGTTGTAGATCCCCGCCGTCTCCGTGGTCCGCTGCCGGTAGCGGCGCATCCCCTCGATGCTGTCGTGGAACCACCATGCGGGCCCCAGGCGCATCGCGGGGTAGTGACCCGCGAGCGGCGCCAGCTCTCGCGCGTATGTGGCCTCGTCCAAGGTGAAGACGATCAAGCGGAACCGCGGGTCGTTGCCGTAGGTGTTGAGGAGGTGCTTGAGGTTGCGCGTGTACTCCGTGGCGACCGGGATGTCGTGGCCCAGGTTCGGCCCGAAGCGCTCGAACAACGGCAGGTTGTGGCTCCGCATCGAGCCGGCGTGGAGCTGCATCACCATCCCGTCGGCGGCCGACATCCGCGCCATCTCCATCAGCAGGTGCGCCTGGAAGCGCCGCTGGTCGGCAGCCTCCGCGCGGCCCGCTCGCGCCAGCTGGAAGAGCCACTCGGCCTCCTCGTCGGGCAGCCGCTCCGTGTACGGCTCCATCGCGTCATGGTCGGTCGCGGTGGCGCCCAGGCTCCGGAAGAAGGTGCGGCGGCCCTCCAGCGCGGCGATGAAGCCGGCGTAGTCGGCGATCGGCCGACCGTGCACGGCGGCGAGGCGCTCCAGCTCGGCGTTCCAGCCTGGCGCGGCGACCTGGAGCAGCGCGTCCGGCCGGAAGGTCGGGATCACGCGGCCCTTCCAGCCGGAGGCGCGGATCCGGGTGTGATGCTCGAGCGGGTCCGTGGCGGTGTCGGTGGTGGCCAGCACCTCGACGCGGAACCGCTCGAACAGGGCGCGGGGGCGGAACTCCGGCGAGCCGAGCTTCTCGGCGATCTCGTCGTAGATCGCCTGCGCGGTTGCCCCGCTCAGCTTCCTACGAACGCCGAAGAGGTGGTACAGCTCGTAGCTCAGCCACGCGTCGGTGGGAGTGCCGCGGAAGAGATGGTAGTGGTCGCCGAAGAGCTGCCAGATCTTGCGCGGGTCCCGCTCGGCGGCGCCGCCGTCTTTGGGGGCGATGCCGAGCCGTTCCAGCGGGATGCCTTGGGAGTAGAGCATCCGCAGCAGGTAGTGGTCGGGCTGGACGATGAGCGTGGTCGGTTCGGGGAACGGCGCGTCGTCGGCGAGGAGCCGCGGGTCCACGTGCCCGTGGGGGCTGATGATGGGGAGGTCGCGGGTCCCGGCGTAGAGCTCCCGCGCGACGCGGCGCACGCCCGGCTCGGGATCGAAGAAGCGATCCTCGTGGAGGGCGAGCACACCGGTGCCGCTGCGCGCGCGTTTCGGGGGTGCTGCGGCCATCGGGGCCAAGTGTATGGGGCGCACCGGACGGGCGCCAGGGCGCGCGTGGGGGTGGGACCGCAACCGTGGTCCCGGGTCTTACGCTCGGCTTCCATCGCCCGCATTATGGCTCATCGGAGCGCAGCGCGAAGGTGCTCGGTACAGCGCTGCGGCTTGGCGCGAACGACATGAGCGCGTTGCACCAGAGCGACCAGGACGTGCGGCAGCGCCTCCAGCGCTCGCTCGCCGAACGCTACACGGTCGGCGGCGAGATCGGCAGCGGCGGCATGGCGGTCGTGTTCCTCGCGCAGGACTCCCGGCACGCGCGCTCGGTCGCGGTCAAGGTGCTCCGCCCGGAAGTCGGCTCCGCGCTCGGGGCGGAGCGCTTCCAACGCGAGGTGCGCACCGTCGCCGGCCTCAGGCACCCGCACATCCTGCCGCTGCTCGACTCCGGCGAGGCCGACGGCCTCCTCTACTACGTGATGCCCTACTTCACCGGGCGCTCGCTCAAGGAGCGGCTCGCCGTCGAGCACCCGTTGCCGCTGCGCGAGGTGCTGCGCATCACCAGCGACGTGGCCGAGGCGCTGACGTACGCGCACGCCCAGGGCGTCATCCACCGCGACATCAAGCCCGGCAACATCCTGCTCGAGGCCGACTTCGCGGTGCTGGCGGACTTCGGCATCGCCCTGGCCGTCCTCCAGCTGGCGGGCGAGCGGCTCACCGACCCCAACGCGCTGCTCGGCACCCCGGAGTACATGAGCCCGGAGCAGCTCCTCGGCGACGAGGAGGTGGACCGCCGCAGCGACGTCTACAGCCTCGGCTGCGTCGTGTACGAGATGCTGGCCGGCGCGCCGCCGTTCACGGGCCCGACGGCGCGCAGCGTCCTCGCCCGGCAGGTCCACGACCCGGTGCCGCCGCTGGCCACGGTGCGCGCCGACGTGCCCGAGGCCGTGGCCCGCGCGGTCGAGCGGGCGCTGGCCAAGTACCCGGCCGACCGGTTCGCGGGCGCGCTGGAGTTCGTGGAGGCGATGCGTGCCGAGACCGCCCCGCCGCCGACGCACGGCCCGTCGGTGGCCGTGCTCCCGTTCACCGAGGTGGGCGTGGGCGCCGAGGGGAGCTTCCTGGCGGAGGGCATCGCCGAGGAGATCATCACCGCGCTGACCAAGCTCGGCGACCTCCGGGTCGCGCCGCGCTCGGCCTCCTTCTCGGCGCGGGCGCGGCAGGCCGATCTCCGGACCATCGGCCGGCAGCTCCGGGTGCGCTCGGTCCTGGACGGCACGGTGCGGCGGATCGGCGACCGGCTGCGGGTGACCGTGCAGCTCACCGACACCGAGGACGGCTCGCTGCGCTGGTCGGAGCGCTACGACCGCGTGATCTCGGACGTCTTCGCGCTGCAGGACGAGATCGCGCGGCAGGTGGCCGGCGCCTTCGAGGACGTGCTCGACGGCACCGAGCGGCGCTCGCGGCACACCGCCGGGGTGCAGGCCTACGAGTACTACCTCAGGGGCCGGCAGCTCTTCCGCGAGTTCCGGCTCAAGCCGATGGAGCGGGCGCGGGAGATGTTCCAGCACGCCATCGAGGCGGACCCCCGCTACGGGCGGGCGCACGCCGGGCTCGCGGACGTGGACTGTTTCCTCTACATGTACTTCGTCCCCCAGCTCGAGCTGCTGACCGAGGCGGAAGCCGCGAGCCGCCAGGCCCTCGCCCTCGACCCCGGCTCGGCCGAGGCCCACGCCTCCATCGGCCACACGCTCACGCTGCGGAAGGAGTACGACGCCGCCGACCGTGCGTTCGCCGAGGCGGTGCGCCTCGACCCGCGGCTGTTCGAGGCGCACTACTTCTGGGCCCGCTCCTGCTTCCAGCGCGGCGACAACGCGAACGCGCTGCGCCACTTCGCCGACGCGTGCGCGCTGCGCGAGGAGTACCAGGCGAAGCTGCTGTACGCGCAGACGCTCGAGGCGATGGGGCGGCGCGAGGAGGCGGTCGAGGCCTATGCGCGCGCGCTCGAGGTGACGGACCGCCACATCGCGCTCAATCCCGACGACGGGCGCGCCCTCACCATGGGGGCCGTGGCGCGGGCCCGGGGCGGCGACCGCGCCGGCGCGCTGGAGTGGGCGGAGCGAGCGATCGTCGCGGAGCCGGACGATCCGGTGATCCTCTACGCGGCGGCGGGCACCTTCTCGGTGCTCGGGATAACCGACCGCGCGGTGGAGGTCTTCGCCAGCGCCATCGCGCACGGGTTCGCCAACCGCCAGTGGATCGAGAAGGATCCCGATTTCGACCACATCCGGGACGACGCGCGGTTCCAGGAGATCGTGCGGGGGCTCCAACTGCGGTCGGGCGCGCACCGGGCGTACCGGCGGGATCCGAAGACCAAGTAGCGCGGAGTACCGGCGCGGTCCGGCGGGCCGGTGAGGCAGTGCCTTCGCTGTCGAGGCCTGCGGCTGCCGCGAACCCCCCTCGGGGCCGCGTGATCAGGAAGTCCCTCGCTACACGCCGCCGAAGGCGCTGAAGCCGCCGTCCACCGGGATCACGACGCCGGTCACGAATGCGGCGGCATCGCTGCACAACCACTGCACCGTGCCAACGAGATCCCTGGGCTCTCCGAAGCGGCCCATCGGCGTGTGGGAGAGGATGGCCTCGGCGCGGGCCGTGCGGCTCCCGTCCGGGTTCAAGAGCACGTCGCGGTTCTGCGCGGAGATGAAAAAGCCCGGCGCGATGGCGTTGACGCGCAGCTTGTCGCCGTAGCGGCGCGCGAGGTCCACGGCCAGCCAGCGGGTGAAGTTGTCGATGCCCGCCTTGGCGACCGAGTAGCCGAGGACGCCGGTGAGGACCCGGACCGCGGCCATCGAAGAGATGCACACTATGCAGCCCGAGCCCTGGCGGCCCATCGCCTCGCCGAAGGTGAGCGACGGGACCACGGTGCCGTGGAGGTTCAGGCGCAGGACCTCGTCGAAGGCATCGAGGGGCACGTCGAAGACCGGGCGGGCATCGCTGCGGGCGCGCTCGATGTGGCCGCCGGCCGCGTTGATCAGGATGTCCACTCGGCCGCGGGCGCGCATCAGCTCGTCGCGCGCGCGCCTGACCTGCTCCTCGTCGAGCACATCGGCGGCGATGGCGAGGGCGTCGGCCCCGCCGTTGCGGATCTCCTCGGCCTTGCACTCGGCGGCGTCGCGCCGGCGGTCGAGGATCGCGACGGTGGCTTCGGCGGCGGCGAGGCCGGAGGCGATGGCGCCGCCGAGCGTCCCGCAGCCGCCGGTGATGACGGCGACGCGGCCCGTGAGGACGAACGGGTTTTCGGCCATCGGGGCAAAGTGTACGGCGCGCGCACAGGAGGCGCCAGGGCGCGCGGCCCTCTTCGACCGCTTCGAGCAGGAAGCCGGGACCATCTATCCCCGGGTGGAGAGCCAGATCAAGGGCAAGTCGGGAACGCTGAATCTCCAGAGCCTGCTCGCCGGCCTGCGCATCGCCTGAGCTGCCTGCCGCGGGCGGGCCCCGCCCGGGCGACGAGCCGACCCGCGCGGATGGACCCGCCCGCCGGGTCCCTCCCGAACCCTGCCTGGAACCGCGGGGCCCGGGCGGGGTTATCGGGATTACCCCCCTGACATCCTGATGCGATCCTCGGAATGCCACGAGAACGGCGGGAGGCGCGAATGAGCAGAAACATCCTCTTGGGCGGCGCGGCGTTGCTGCTCATGGCGGCCGCGGCACCACTCCGGGCGCAGGACACGCTGTCGGTCGCGGAAGTGCGGGCGCTGCGCGCACGCTACCCCCAGGCCGACCAGTGGGAGATCAAGGTGCGGTCCGGCACCCGGCTCGACTCGCTGCGCCGGCAGTGGGGCAACCGGCTGCGGCGCGTGGCGGCCGCCAGGGATATTGAGGACCGGTCCCCGTATCCCCTCTGGTACCGCGGCTGGCTGCGCGAGCGCCTCCCGGGCCTCCCCACCTCGGGGCCCTACCAGTACCCGCGAGTGGCCGCGCAGCTTCTCGAATGGATGACGGCCCACCAGGACTTCAGCGTGCCCCCGCCCGCGCCCCCCGGCCGCTCCACGGCGCACGGCCCCGCCAGGATCGCGGTGATCGGCACGAACGTCAACGTCTCCAACGTCAGCGAGATCCACAGCGAGTCGTACGTGGCGGTGAACTACGCCGACCCGAGCCGCATCGTGGCGGCGTCGAACAACGTCTCCGGCTCGGGACGCGAGAAGATGTTCTTCTCCGGGGACGGCGGCGCGACCTGGAACAGCACCGAGCTGCCGCTCAGCGACGGCGCCCGGTTCAACTCCGATCCGGCGGTGGCGTGGGCGCCCGACGGGACGGCCTGGTCCGCGACGCTGGGGATCGACCTCTCCAGCGCGGTCAAGGTGCAGGTGTTCAAGTCCACCACCCAGGGAGCCAGCTGGACGTTCGTGAAGACGGTCTCGACGGGCACCAACAACGACAAAGAGCTGATGTGGATCGACACCGACCCGTCGAGCCCGAACAAGGGCAACATCTACGTCGCGTGGGACGAGGTCGGCGCCGGGATGCGGTTCGCGCGGTCCACGGACAACGGCGCGACCTGGTCCGCGGTGACCAACCTCTCCTCCGACATGGCGATCGGCGCCGACCTCGCGACCGGCCCCGCCGGCGAGCTGTACGTCGCCTGGCCGGACGTCTCGTCCCGCACGATCAAGGTCCGCAAGTCCACCGACGGCGGCGCGACCTTCGCGCCGGTGGTCACGATCGCGCCCACCCACGGCTCGTTCGACGTCTCCATCCCCGCGATGTGCAGCCGCAACGTGCTGATCTACGTGATCGTCGGCGTGGACCGGTCGTCGGGGCCGCGCCGCGGCAACGCGTATGCGGCGTGGGACGACCGTGACGGCAGCGCCGCGGACCCGGGCTGCGCCGGCGTGACCAGCGCCTCCAACACCAACGTGTACCTCAGCCGCTCCAC
>Ga0153915_10005153_pt1 | contig 12149 bp, 7 predicted proteins | sample Opewatmetagenome_2_FD_107003 | JGI IMG/M metagenome (GOLD analysis project Ga0153915, IMG submission 107003) | Freshwater wetland microbial communities from Ohio, USA - Open water 3 Core 3 Depth 3 metaG | ecosystem: Environmental > Aquatic > Freshwater > Wetlands | place: USA: Ohio, Lake Erie...
TTCGTCGGAGATTCCCTGAAGGACTTTGAAAGATCCCGCGGCTTCTGCAAGTTCATCGGAGTCGAGCGCATGTTCTCTCTGCAGGACTTCAGGAGGATTGGCCACGAAGGACCAGTTGTGAAACACCTCTCACAGGTGCCTCCGTTGCTGAGGAGCGTGCGCACTCGTGGGCCGGATTAGACAAGCATCCAGAATGGAAGGTAGACGATATGCCCCCAATCAAGGTATCTTACAGAAAAGGTGACGGACAAGAAGGCACGGTTGCTGTCGATGCAGACACAACAGCTGTCTGGATTGACGGAATTGGTGCGACTTGGGTTGACCTGACACCACTCCTGTCATGTTCTAGGCTCCACACACTTGATTTATCGACGAATGCCTTGTCTGACATTGACTTGGCACCCTTGGCGTCATGCAAGAACCTAGAACGACTGTTTCTCGGTGGCAACAAGCTTCAGTCCTTGGATCTGGGTCCTGTTGCTTCCTGCACGAAGCTAGCGGTTCTTGAGTTGTGGCAAAACAACTTGCAGAATCTGGATCTTGCACCATTAAGCCAGTGCAGCGCATTAGACATGTTTGATGTTTCTGCCAACAAGCTAGAAGTGATTGACCTCGCCCCTCTGGCAGGCTGTACCGCCCTCAAGACAATCCACTTCTGGCAGAACCAACTCACGACGGTGGATATGACACCGTTGTCCGCGTGCACAAAGCTGGAAGAACTGGATTTTGCGAGCAATCAGCTCCGAGATATTGACTTGGCACCCCTATCTTCATGTACAATGCTCCACACGGTAGATCTCAGGATGAACAAGCTGACGCACCTTGATCTTGCGCCGCTTCGCTTCTGCACAAGATTGGCGAGACTCGACCTCAGAGACAATGCGATAGTGAATCTGGATGTGACCCAACTCTCAGGGCTCACCGAGTTGAGAATCATGGGCTTCAGGAAAAAGCGATGACAGTCGCTTCCATAGTACTCCAGAAACTGGGGTTGCGCACCGGCGGATTCATCATGAACTGCGAGGAACAGGAACGCTCAGCGCAGCCGATGGCGCTCTACTCATCCTTCTGAGCGCCAGCCGAACACGCGGAACCAGCTCATCCGGCACGGTCACCCTGTTCTCCTGAGGCAGGTCTTCAAGCACCCTGAGTATCTTCTCAAGACTATTCTTCTTCATCTGAATGCAGCGAGCCCCATTGTATGCTGGTATTATGACCTTGTCAGGGTGCGCGGCCTGTAGCTGTTCGACCATTCCGATCTCCGTGGCCAAGATGAACTCCTTGGCTGGGGACTCTGCAACAGTCTTTGCCATCATTCCGGTAGAACCCACCATATCTGCTGCCTCCTGAACCTCCAGAGGACACTCAGGATGTGCGATCACTACGGCGTCCGGATGCTCTTCCCTCAAGAGCTGAATCTGGGCAACATCAAACTGCTGGTGAACATAGCAGTGTCCCTTGGGCTCAATGTCGATGACGCGAATGCCTGTGGCCCTTCTGACATGGTCAGCCAAGTTCTTGTCAGGTCCAAACAGTACAGTGTCTACGCCAAGGCTCTGCACCACCTCGACGGCGTTGCCCGACGTGCACACAACATCACACTCTGACTTAGCTTCTGCCGTCGTATTCACGTAGACAACTACAGGCATACCCGGATACTTCCTCTTTTTGATACGTATCTTGCTTGCAGTGACATATCCGGCGAGCGGACACAAGGTGTCAGGAGCAGGAATATACACCGGCATATTCGAGAGGACTGCAGCCATCTCGGCCATGAAGCGGACTCCTGCGAAGACTATGATGTCATGCCGCTTATCTGCAGCGCATTTCCTCGCCAGTTGAAGAGAATCGCCCACAAAGTCTGCTATCTGCTGAATCTCAAGGGGCTGGTAGTTGTGTGCCACTATTAGCGCTCTGCGCTTCTTCTTCAACTCGAGGATGCGCCGTTGAAGCTCGGGTATTCTGGAGTCCAACCAAGTTCACCATTGTAGATTCAACGCATGTGTTATTAACCGAATCTCAATGTGCAAAGACTATCAACACCTAAAGGTTTTGGCGACAGCAGCATGCTTGTTGTCGGCTGCATGCGGCCAATAGGATTCGAGTAACAAAGGTTGCAGGAAACGACCCAATAGAGCGTGATTCGTTGACGAGAACGAAGTATGAGCCTCCCAGTGTAAGCAACAAAACAATAGCCACATTCATGAATAGAGCTGCCTCTGATTTGGCTGCGCTGACCAAGGGTAAGAGGGTGCCTGACGGAAAAGGAGCGTTCGGCGAAAGCAGGGAGCTGCTCGCTTTCGAAATGGCACGTGCCTCGCAAGTGGGACATGACGCTCTCGCCGTAGCCACAAGAGCGCACGAGCGACTGCTCTTGGTTTTCAGAGACGACATCAGAGAAGTGAAGACAGAGGACCTACTTGAATCTATGACGCTCTGTTTCTATGGATTCGTCCTTGGAAACTACGATGACGAGGACTTTCGTTACGTCTACAGATACTCAGTCTACAACTGTACTGACCATCACAGTATTGAGTCTTGGCTGCAAAAGGCACTCGTCTTTCTGGCTCTGTTCGAAGACATGTCGGGAAGAGAACTCATGCAGGAGGTCTTCGAATGGATGCGGTTCCTTGGGACGCCGATATGGTCGCCGGCTGTCCTGTCCGGACCTTGTTCAGAGTTTGGGTCGGACATCAGCCCGGTCCTGACTCAGGAGGGTTTCAGACTAGTTGATGCAATAAGACGCCACCCGCAGTACATGAGCGAAGCCATATCCGGGAAGTCGTATCAGGAGGTAAGACAAGCGACCAAGGACTGGTTACCCGATGCTCTGTCATCCAAGCTTTTCTCGCTTTATCGTTCCCATGAATACAAGAAGGCGCAGGAACGCATCACCGAGAGCATGCCTGTTCGTCAGGCGCTCGAAACTGCTCAGACAGTCTTCGAAGAAACCGGATTTGTGAGTGACGACAGCTCAGCACTGCCTATCCGTCTCCAAGACCTACCCGCTCCTCCGCCGGCTGAAGAAGTGAATCCTGCAATCTTCGAACTCATACCTCAGAAGCTTCGGATGGAGCTGCTATCAGCCGTTGCATACTCCACTAAGACAAAGAGCATTGAAATCATCTTCATTGGAGGGCCAAGGATAGGGCGGAGCGGTATCTTGATCAAGACCGATACAGGAGGCATTCTCCTGGACTATGGTTTCTCGGTTGCCAATCAGAAGATACCTGAGTGGGTTCCTGAGTTGCAGATGATTGACACCGTGTTGGTGTCGCATGCACATCTCGATCATGTTGGAGGACTGCCAGCCCTTTATGAAACGTATACGGGTAAGTGGTGTTCCACCGCTCTGACTGGAGTAATAAGCAAAGCGCTCTTGGAGGATGCTCTGAATGTAGGTGCATCTCATGGACCGAGAAAGGACGATATGTGGGACATGATATCGGCTTACCATGAATCAAACCTAGACAAGGTCACTAAGAGTCATGTTCGCTTGGAGGTCGGTAAGAGTTCCGAAGTCGGGTCGGGAATCGTCGTTACGCCAATTGATGCGAGCCACATACCAGGTAGTGTGTCCTATCTTGTTGACATTGAGGGTGTCCGGATTCTCTACACAGGGGACTTCAACACAGACCAGACTATTCTGTTTCCAGGGTCAAGCCTGCCGACAGACGCGAATGTGGTCATACTAGATGGCACATACTGGGGTCGTGAAGACTTCAGTCGCCCTCAAGCCTCTGAGATCATCACGGATGTGGCGAACAAGCAAGGCCCGATCGTCATTCCCACATTTGCGGTAGGTCGTTCTCAGGAAATACTCATGACACTTGAAGCACTAGGAGTCACTCAAAGAAAGAATGTGATAGTCACAGGTCTTGCTGAACGCGTTACAAAGTTGGTGGGACTGCAAGGACACTGGCAGGTCATGAAGAAGAACAAGACAGTACTCGACAAGGATGACATTCTGGTTTCTGGAGGAGGTATGATGGGCGGCGGGCTTGCACGGCAGCATTTTAGAGAGCACCGTGACAACCCTGAGGCGGGAGTCATACTCTGCGGCTATCTTGCACCGAGAACGCCGGGATGGAACGTGGTGAACGGTTATGAACCTCACAAGTGCAGAGTAGAGTATGCTCGGCTCAGCGCTCATTCATCTGCAAGCAACCTCGAGAAGTACGTCCGATCTTGCACTGGCACGAGAATAATTGTTCACACTCCGGTGGAAGTGCCTCCGGAGGGCCTCATCATGCCTGACTATCGAACAAGAATAAGGATTCCAGTCTAGCGTCCACGTTTACGGAACTCGGGCTCCATCAGTTGTTGTTCTATGGATCCTACACATCTGCTATGCGACAACATCCAGGACGCCCTCAAGGACGAGTTTCGTGGCAACAAACTTCATTGCAGCAAGGCTCACGTTTACTTTCTTTACAACATCTTCGAGCGCTGTCGCTCCGTCGCAGAGGTCAACGAACTGAACCACAACTTGTCCATACGCCTTCCTGTCATCTTCACCAACCTCATCCTTCTTCTTCAAGATGCTTTTAGGACCGATTTCTATCTTGAAGTCGACCCATCCAAACTTTTCCATGATCTGCAGGCAACCTGTGACAGTTTCACGCGGCAGATCAAGTGTTCGGACAAGGCCCCCTACAGTGCTCGTGCCGTCGATAGCACCCTTAACCTGCACGAGGGCGCGACCCACTTCCCGGCTGTTGAACGGCAGTGGCTTTCCCGCTTCTCTTGCGCGTACTACGTAATCAAGACTGACTGGTCTCATTGGGAAGGAAGAGAGTACCTGGAAGACTGAATACTCGAACTTCTTGAGGTCCCCGTCCCAAGTCTCCCATGTGTCCTGATACTGCTGTTCGACATCGAGGAGCACGGACCTCATGGCGGCTCTCTGACTGTCCTCCTCACTGTTATTGGTAACCATGACTGCAATCACGAAGTGCTTCGACTTCTCGACCATGACGAGATTGCCCTCGTGCTCTATCGTTTCAAGTGCATCGGTTCTCTCCGCATCATACCCCGTGTCCTTGTCAATACCTGCAAACGAGTCAAGGGCAGATATCAATGAGGTGACCGATGTCGTATCTATCTCGTCTCCTGAGTAGCCGAGGTGAAACACTGGCTGGAAAGCTTCTCCCTGTTGAACTATGAATACCAAATGGAGTATCTTGGTTGGTCCGCCTCTTGCTGCTCCAGTCACTTCCACACTTGTTGATGCAGGTTCGGATTCCTGCCCGCCTATCCTTTCTGATGCCCCGATAGATGAAGCGGCTGCGCGGATATCCGATGATGCCTGATCTGGTCGCGCTTCCTCCTGGAAGGGAACAGCTTCATAGCCGACTTGAGCCTGTGTCTTTGCGCCTGTCCCAGCGGGACTCTGCGGGGCCTCTATCTCTTCGGTTCTACGACGTACGGTGATCATCTCACTGAGCGGCCTGTCAGGGAGCTGCACTCCTACAGTCTTAGCAGCAACCTCAAGCATGAATCTAATGAACTCCTCTCTACGAGTCTTGTCAGTAGCCACCATCGCGAATGTGGGAGCACCAAGGAGACGCTTGATCTTGTCAGCCTTCATTGACTCGGGCAAATCCTGTTTGTTAGCAACGATGAAGAGGGGTACAGCTGGAGCCTCTTTCCGAACGTTGCGGAGGAGTGTCTTTGTCTGCATTACGTTGCGGAAACTCGAGTCGGTTATCAGGAAAATGATGTCAGTGCCTTGGAAGTAGAAGGCCCAGAGGTCTTGGAAGACAGCCTGTCCTGCGAAGTCCCAGATGGTAACTAGGAATGTGCCAAACTGTATCGTTTCAGAACTGTCAACTGCCACATTTATCGTCGGCACATATCCTCCGGGGGCGGGTTCCTTTCCGAACAGAAGCCTAAGTAGTGTGCTCTTGCCGACACCGCCTGAGCCAACAAAAGAGATCTTGAATCTCGTAAAGATTAGTTCACCCAGTATGTCTTCCAGATTGTCGCGGATGTAGCCAATGCTGTTGCCCCGGAGGGCGGTCGAGATTCGGGATCCTCCTTCTCTCACCTTGTAGCTGATGACTCGGTCCTCGTCCCTCCCATCGGTGACAAACATCAGAAGCATCTCTTCGTCAACGACACTATGGAACACCTTGTGGGGACCCACGTAGACAGGAGTGTCCGAAGACAGCCCTTCTGTGTTTGCTAAGTCTCGATAGCCTGCCAAGAATTCCTGTATGTCTTGGTCTGTGAAGTCAATCCTCCAGAAGCGCGTCTTAGTCACAACTTTGCCATCGGCTTTGTTTATCAGAATGACGTTGTGAATCATGTCGCGCTCTCACCTGGGACTCTCGTGAACTGTGGCTTACTGGCTGCCCGGCTACGTTAGGGGCTTATCGACATCATAGATAACCCTTCCCGCTATGAAGCTTTCAATGATGTACTCTTTTCTCCACTGAACTCCACACAACCTCGTTTGTGGAGTTCTGAGAACACCATAATGAGGACGCTTGGAGCAACTCCCACGGCCTCGCCGATCTCCACTATGGAACGTCTGCCGTCAGCTAGAGTCAGGATTTCCTTGAGGTGTGAGTACATAGAGAACAGCTCTCTATCGGGATCAGATACTATTGACGGGACGTCTGAATACGAAACAACAGACTTGGCATTGATGGCACCCATCTTCTTCAGCAGGTGAATTGCACCTAGAACCATTACGGGACCGCTTCCTACTACGAGCTGTGATATATTCCTCTTGCCGTCCAGAGTATCCCAGACGGCCTTCAAAAAGTCAGACACAGCACCCGACCGGAATCTGGACCATTCTGGCTCTCGGACTCTGTACGGAACCATGCGAGAGCCAAGGTGTTCGGGTGGTAATGTCGCTAGCAGTTTGACAGCAAAAGCCGGCGCAGTGTACAGGTCATCAGGGTCGCTGTGTATCTCGGGCGCCTCGTCGAAGTATAGGTCTGGTAAGAAGGAGAATCGTGACCGTATGGACTCGACATCCTCTTTGTCACCGGTTATGAGAGTGAAGATGAGTCGCTCGCGTTCAATAATCGCGAACTTGAGGTCACCCGTTCGAAACACAGACGTCTTGTTTGGGCTTGTCGAATCAAGATCGAACATCGATATGGCGGCCACGACGTTGGGGGCCCTCTCGAGAACCTTTGACTTGGACTCGTAGTAGTAGGTGAACACCGGATCTCCTGTCTTCCTGTTGATCACGAAGAAAGCCTGATGACCAAGCACCTTCCCCGGAGCCGCCTTCGGTCGGGGTGAATCGACAGTACCGTCATCAATCACCCATGTTTCGCGTGCGAGCTCGGGATGCATGTCAGTCAGTCCGGCACTGGCAGTGACCGATAATAGAAGGTCGGTCGGCTGCCCGGCCACAAAGTCGCAAAGTTGTATACCCAACTCGGTTTCGAGCTCTCTGGCCGCTTCAAGCTGATCGTCCGAACTAGGTATCACCAGGACAGGGATTGAGCTGCTCTTCCGAATCTTGGATAGCAGCTCTCTAAGAGTCTTTCCTGACATGGCAGGGATTCCAGTGACAACTGCCAGACAGTCGACTGATTTCGCCTCGATGGGCAGCCTCGCTCCGAGCATCTTGTCCGCAGAGAGCAGCGCCACACGGACAGCGAGAGGACCCAGCGGCCTTGGCTCGGAGAGCAGACCGGTCGCATCAAGCCTCTGCACGAGGCTCTTTACAGCGGTGCCCGACCTGTCCTCGGGGGACGGATTATCAGAGGAAATGAACCAGTAAGAAACCGGTTTTCTGAAGCATGAATCGAACTCACTGGCGAATGAACCTTTTATATCTCGGGGAATTCGGTCTCCAAGACGCTTCTTGAACTCAGTCATTCTCTGCAGGTCATCAGCGCTCACATCGCGAGTGTCACTGAATCCTATCACAAGCCCCATTTCACCAACTGGCAGCAGACAGACGCCAGAACCATTCATCGTCAGGGGGACGCATCTTCGCTTGGATTCTGTCTGAACCAGCTCATGGTATTTTTCCACGGCAGACTGCACAAGACCTTGTTCGGGCTCTTTTCTCATGAAAGATGCTGAAGACACGACCCTGAAGCTCTTCAAATCATATAGAAGGGCTGCAACTATCATTCGCATACTCTCCAAGTCATGTTTGCCGTGTCATCCGCATGCTGGCTGCCTAGTTAGTGCGTGTACATGGCCAAATCAGTCTTGCTTATGGCGATAACGGAGAAACCCTTCTAGGGAGAGCTGACCTCTCATCATTCGTTGATAGTCAGACGAAACCTGATCCGAATCGTACCTGCACACGCCGGCGCCGAAACCGGAGAGGATTGGAGGAAGGTCGGATATCGCCTCTCCGACTGTCACCGGAAGGGGCAATCCATCGGCTCCTTCTTCAGTTCCCATCGTATGATTTCTTGGCTCACAGGAAAGCAACACCTCGGGTCGCTGTGGTTGAACTCCTTCTCTGCTGCCCACTATGAAGATCCTTCTTCGTCTTTGGGGTACGCAGTACTGCTCGGCACGCAAAGCAAACCAATCGCTCCGGTACCCAAGCGAGCCCAGCATCTCCAGCACTTTCTGAAGAACACTGCCGCTTAACATCGAAACGATACCGGGTACATTTTCGAAGAGCACGTTCTCAGGCTGGAAACGCTCCACCAGCTTCATAGTCTCGAAAATCAATGTGTTGCGAGGGTCAGTGTGAGTCCACTTGCCTGCTATCGAAAAGCCCTGACAAGGAGGCCCCGCTGCCAAGAGTTGCAGAGTCTTCCCCGACAGGGCGTTCTCTATGCATTCTGTCAGCTTGATGAAACCTTGACCGTCAGTTATGTCAACCTGTAACACTTCGGAACTTGGATGGTTCAACGAATAAGTCGCGCACATGTTCGGGTTGATTTCCGCTGCGGCTACAATACTGTGACCAGATAGCCGCAGCCCTTCCGATAGACCCCCTGCACCTGCGAAGAGGTCAACGGTCCTGCCGGGCTTGAACAAAGCTCCTGCTGCACGGGCGAGAAGCGGAGGGACTGCATTGCCTATCTGCTTGAAGATCGAAGAGAAGCTGCCTAAGAACCGGTAGCTATCCAAGAAGGACTGGAACCTCGCAGCCTCCCTTTGAGAAATGAGACGATTCTGCGTTGGATGGATGAAAGCCCCATTGCCAGGTCTGTTGAAGTAAGTGCTGATCGTGTAGCTCGGCATGTCATCGCAAAGGCGGCCATAGTAGGTGGTTCTTCCACCACTTTGCCGAATCTGCCTCAGTCTTGCCGATTTGTTCACAATGTCGGGCGGGATGTTTTTCCAATTTCCTCCTGGAGGTATGGCTCGGATCATCTCCATGTCTAGACTACTGACCCTTGCGCAGACATGGTTGTATACAAGATTGGCATCCTCTGCTTCATTTGCGCATTCTGTTGCGACGGACAACTCTACCATCTCGACGCACGGCGGGGGCCTAGCAGAAGCGTCATGCTTCGGACAACATTCGGCCTAACGTACTCCGTGGCGTCTGGTTGGTATGTGAACCCTTGTAAGATGGAGGCAGCAGTGGCATATTGGCCTAGTCGCCCTATGATTGACCATGACGATGATGCCCTGAGAGCTCTTTCAAGATACTCACTCTTTCATTCTCTGATGCGCCTCGTGAAGACAAGATATAGTGGACGTCATCCCTGCCCATACCATATAGTGCGAATACTGCAGATTCTATGATGCTCGCCGAGTCCATATCGCCCTTCAATACCTGGCCTACACAGTCAATTAGACGCCGGGCTGTTTCCTGTGATGCAGACGAAGGGTCGACAATAGGAAGTGTAGCGAGCTCCCTGTTTGATACGTGGTTATTGGAGTTGCTGAGATCGAATCTCCAATTGAGGAGATACGAGTTCAGAATGCCCATTAAGTAAAGAAGAAGACTCTGGTCTACGTCTCCTGAGATGGAAATGTAGTTGCATGAATTAGCAAGTACAGTCCTCGGAGGTATCGGTGCGAACTTGAGCCGCCACCTCTGGGCTCTGTTTGATATCTGTTGGCATGCTATACGTGGTCTATTCAAGTGTTTCGTTCGTTCGGACGTGCCGAGCTGAACACTGAATCTATCGATGTCTACCGACTCTGATTTCTCGGAAGCAGGTGGCTGTAGCGAGTATCTGGATATGTGAGTACCTCTAACAAGTCTGCTTCCGGGCATACCCAACAATATGTGCTTCCTATTTAGGGTCAGGTCCAGCTCCCCTCTGCGGCACTCAAGCCATTTCAGCGAGCCAAGCGTGGGATTGTGATGAAGCTGCTGCAGAATGGCCCATGCCTTGTCATCAACACGTGGGATTACCATTGCATTTCCCATTGCCTGTCGAATCGAAGCAACTGACATTCTCAATGGTCGACGACGGCCGGCCTCCTGAATGCTCCTCAGTCCAAAACAGGTGCCGAAAGCTATAGTCCCGAAGCCCTTCGTAAGAATTACGATGCTCTGCGATTGAGTCACGTCAAGAAAGAGCTTTGCCCCCTCCAGAAACTCATAGACACCCAGAACAGAGTGTTCCGTTAGGAGCAGTCGCCGAATGTGTTCGGCAGAAATGTCACCGAGGATCGACGAGGGCACAATGAAGCCGACAGACCCTCCTTCACGGGTCAGACCAAGTGAGCGCTCGATGAACAGACGATAGGTGTCAATTGCATGCGAACTGCTGGCAGGGTACTCGCCTGATTCCTTGTAGAATCTTGCCTCTTCCTTTAGCTGTGATATGTACTCTGCATATCCACAGGTGTCTACTTTCGAACTGTCAGAACTGAACTGTTCTCGCACGAATTCTGTCAGATTGGGTTTGAGTCTGTTGTAAGGAGGATTCATGACTACAAAGTCAAACCCTCCGTGCTTCTCGAACACATCAGGAAACTCGGCTCTCCATTCGAAAGAGCGCTTCGAGGCGGGATTCTCGAAATAGTGCGAGAAATCGCTGGTCCCGTCAAGACCCTTCAATGAGATTATTGAATTACCCTGTTTCAGAACAGACCCCATTCCCACCCGGGTCACAGGTACCTGCGTGGGATGGATCAGCAACGACATAGACACGTCTGCTATCTCAAGAGAGGCCGCGTCGAGATCGACCCCGAATAGATTCTTTCTGAAGGTTTCAAGCACAGTCGAACGCCAATATTGCCTGACTTCCTGACTGCTATCACCACGAGCAAATGCCTCATCCACAACTCTCTGTTCCCTCTGCAGAAGTGCATTTATCGCTGAAATCAGAAAAGCGCCGGGGCCGCACGCGGGGTCCAGCACCACGAGAGACAGAAGGGGAGTAAGAGCTTCGATGCCTTCATTCCGAACCCGACATATAATGGCATCAAAGGTTGGGCCCAATGTGTGCTCTACTATAAAGTCGGAAACCTCCCTCGGTGTGTAGAACACGCCCAATGGTTTGCGCAGAGGGTTCTTCTGACCTGCGACGGGCAACAAGTGGCACCCCATCGAGTGGACCAAGCTCAGAAGGTCTGGCATATCTACCTGAGAAAGCAAGGAATAAACACGGCTGGCGTCATCATCCAATGAGTCCAGGCAGGAAAGAGCCAGACTCATGACCTGTGAGTGTTCCACCCCCTCTTCTTCGGCAGCCCATGATAGTCTGGAGAACATCGGACATGAAGCCTGAAGCAGTTCTGAAGCATCTATCCCAAGCTTGACTGCAACAAGCCTCGTGAGTAGAGCAATCCTAGCGGCCTCTGCCACTGTTCTGAGGTTTCCCGGGACGAGATCGGCGCTCTTGAATGCATTGTTAAAGAACTGACTGATGACCGACCATGCAAGGTTTCTTACACCCTGTGTCAACTCGAATCGTCAGAAACAGGGGCGCAGCATTCGTCAAAAACGTGTCGGACCCTCATCAAGACTCCCGAGCGGAGAACGAACTCAAGATAGCACAGAGTGGAGCCGGCCAGGGGAATTGCACCCCTGTAGAAAGGATCTGCAGTCCTTCGCGTAAGCTACTCCGCCAGACCGGCTTCGAGAGAAGCCTCGCAGTTTCATGATATTAAGCATTATGGCAAGTATTGCTCAGAACAGAACCTCACCGTGAGGAAACTCCTTCCAGAAAACATTGGAAGCAGTCAGACTTATCTGATTACAGCCAACGGGAAATCGTGGGACTACACATGAGAATCAA
>Ga0153915_10005155_pt1 | contig 12146 bp, 9 predicted proteins | sample Opewatmetagenome_2_FD_107003 | JGI IMG/M metagenome (GOLD analysis project Ga0153915, IMG submission 107003) | Freshwater wetland microbial communities from Ohio, USA - Open water 3 Core 3 Depth 3 metaG | ecosystem: Environmental > Aquatic > Freshwater > Wetlands | place: USA: Ohio, Lake Erie...
ATCATCTCCAGAAGGTGGTTCTTCTCGTACGGCTTCACGATGTAGCTCACCGGATGAGTCGCGCCGGCGCGTTGAATCGTGGACTCATCCGAGTAGGCGGTCAGGTAGATCACCGGAACATCCGACCGTTCGCGGATCTTCATGACAGCGTCAATGCCGTCGATCGGCCCGCGAAGTCCTATGTCCACAAGCAGAAGATCGGGGCATGCTTCTCCCGTCAGGTCTATCGCCTCCGCCCCCGAAGGGGTGGAGGCGACGACGTTGTATCCCAGCGGTCTCAGCCAGTGCGCGATGTCGGCCGCGAGGATCTGTTCATCTTCCACCATCAGTATCCGCCGTACGGCTGGGTCGCCCTCGCAGGGGGCCGACGAAGGGGATTCTTTCTGCAACGTCGGTGAGTTCACTGCTCCGCAGGATTGTTCCCGGATGCTGGTAATATGCCTGCTTCAACGCACAATATCAAACTGCGGGGTGTGTTGTTTTTCCCGTCGTGGGTGCGTATCTTGGGCTGGCGGTAGAACACTTTTTCCCTGCGACAATCAGAGGAGGATTCCATGAAACGCAATCTCATGACAGCAGTAGGAGTGGTGCTGATGCTTGTGTGCGCGCTGCCCGTCTTCGCGCAAAGTCCAATCCAGCTATCACTCTTCAGTCCAATTCAGCTCGTCCCTGAGAACCAGTCGATCGCCGGGGTGCGGTTGAGCCTGCTGTACGGCAGCAACGCCAATATGAAGGGGCTCGACTGGGGGTTCGTGACGAAGACGTCGGGCAATTTCACCGGTGTGCAGTGGGGCTTCGTCGGGCTGGTTGACGGCAACGGTCTCGGCTGGCAGTCGAATCTCGTGAGTATCACGAACGGTGCGTTCGAGGGGTTGCAATGGGGTTTCTACAATTCCGCGAACCGCATGAACGGGCTGCAGCTGGGGTTCATCAACAGCGCGGGGTCAATGAAGGGGATTCAGCTGGGGCTTCTGAACTTCATCAAGTCGGGGGGCTTCATGCCGTTCTTCCCGTTCGTGAACTGGTCATTCTGAGGCGATTCGATTCCACGTCACCACATCACCCATAAGAGGAGCACGTCCATGTACAGGCTTCTGGCAGTTCTTGTGATTGGCTTTGTCGTTCTAGTGAGCCAGTCGGACCTGAGGGGGCAGAGCAGTACGTCTTCTTCCAAGAAGAGCAAGAGCTCGACGACACAGGAAAAGGAGACGAAGAAGAAATCCTCAGCGACGCAGGAGGCGAAGAAGAAGAAGAAACCAAGCACGACGGAACCGAAGAAGAAGACGACGGCGCAGGAAAAGGCGGCCAAAAAGAGCGCGCAGGAATCAGCCGCGAAAGGAACGAAGAAGCTGAAGGTCGCGACGGAGCAGGCATCCTCGAAGGGCAGCAAGGCAGCGAAGGAAGGGAAAGAAGCGAAGCCCAAGAAGCCGAAGACGGTGAAAGAGAAGGCGCCCTCCACGGAATCCTCAAAGAGCGAGAAGGCCAAGGAGGCAAAGGTCAAGGAGGCAAAGGTCAAGGAGGCAAAGCCGCAGAAGGAGGAAGAGGCTGTGCAGGAGCCCGATGAGGTTGTCGGGAAGACAAAGGATGGGAAGCCGGTCTATGCGGGGTCGCGTGGCGGTCACTACTACATGACCGACACCAACCAGAAGGCGTACGTGAAGGAGTTTGAAGGAGCGAAGATCGTCGGCAAGACGGCGAGCGGTCAGACGATCTACGAGGGCCCGCGTGGCGGGCACTACTACTACAATTCCAACGGCAACAAGACATACGTCCCCAGAGATCAGAAGTAGCACGTCGTGTCCTCCGGTCGACTGGAGAACACGCGATGATGAGAAACGGAAAGGAGGTCCTTTTGCGCTATGTGTGAGTCCAGACGTCGTACGAGATTGAGCATGCTTGCCCTGGTGGCTGCAGTTGTGGTTGGCCCGGACCTGACCGCCCAGACACTCCAGATCGGCGCCGGCGGAGGCATACGGTTCCCGCTGGGTGATGCCGGCGGGGATACGAAAGAGTTCTACGCCGGCACGAAGTACGGTCTGTCGACGGGGTACAACTTCCAGGCAAAAGGGCGGCTGGGATTGGCTGGCGTGAGCCTCTTCGCCGAGATCGACTACGGACGGGTCAGCAACAGCGGAGAGTCGGAACCGGGCCAGGGGAAGGTGGAAGTCTCGCAATCACTCGTCGCGATCAAGGCGGGTCCCGAGCTCCATTTCAAGCTTCCCTTCGTGTCACCGTACGTCGGTGCTAACCTGGCGTTCAACAGCGTTAGTGGGGAGGTGAAGTTCAACGGAGTGGCCAGGGTCGCCAGCGGAACATACGACGTGGAGGCTACGAGCCGCATCGGTTTCGGCCTGATGGCGGGCGGCGTTCTCTCACTCGGCCCGATGCTTTCGCTCGACGTTAATCTGGAGTATGCCTGGCTGAATCCCTTCTCCACGGAGTGGAAGGATCCGAATCCCACGAGGGACCAGCGAATTGACTCCTACCTTGCCCTCAATGACGACAAGGACCCGCTTGCGGGGGCCGGGGCGGATCCAAACATACACGTCGTCCGGCAATCCAGGAGCATCAATTCGTTTGCGGTGACGGTGAGCTTGATGTTCGGCCTGTGACGCTCGCCCGGGGCCGGTCGAGGAGGGGCGTCCCCCTAGAAGTAGTAGAGGTAGCGGACCTTGAAGACTCCCGCGCGTCCATCTACGTGCATGGCGCGCGGAAGAGGGTCTCCCATCTCATCGGTGCCGGATCTCCTGCTTTCCACGTCGTTGATCGCCAAATAGATCCAACTCTTCGGCAAGAAGTTGTAGGAAACCAGGAGTCCCGTCACGACCCGCTCGAGCTGCCCGGTCGAGCGGAGCCATATATTGTCCACGTAGACCCTGAAGTTGAGGTCGTTTATCGGGGTCAGCGAGAAGAACGGCCGGCCGTTGTATGTAACCTCCTCGAGTGAACCACCGGGTCTTGTTTCGAGGAAGAACCCACCTGATGCGCCCAGCTCGAGGATGTCCAGCGCCTTCCAGTCAAATTCAAACCGGGAAGAATAGTACGGGGCGATGAACCCGCGGGCGAAGTTGTAGATCCGCTCGGTCACCAGTGTTATGTTCCCGTGCCAGCGCGGCGACATCCCGAGCCAGGTACTCCATGTCACCCCGTAGTAGAGATATTGAGAGCCGGCATCACGATTCCTGCCGACCACCAGGTCCACCTCCGTCCCCCAGTTGCTCCGGAATTGCAGGTTGCCGACCAGTACGGCGGCGCGGTCGGTATACAGATCAGCCTCTTCGTAGTTGGTGCTGAAACCCCCCATGAGAAGGATCTGGCTGATCGGGCCCTCCTCGAGGAACCACACGGGGCCGGTAAGGGCGGTCACTTCCGCCGTCCCCTTCCAGGGAACAAAGCCTACCTGGTTGATGTCGAACTCGTTGCCGATGGCCCGGATGCGTGCCAGGCCGGCCCATGTCCTGGTAAAGGACCGAAGCCCGAGGGACCCCGCGAAGTCTCCTCCGCGGTTTTCAATCGACCGGGCGATCTGATAGGCGATCTGGAGCGACGAAGTCCGGAATGCGCCGTCAATATCCAGAACACCGTATGAGCCTGTCGGCGTGAACTTGCCAACCCACAGGGCCCCCACGCTCGAATTTCCGAGGATTTGCTTCTTCACGCGCGCTGAACCGAAGTAGGCCCCTTCTTCCGATTCGGTTTCTCCGTCGATCGTGTACGTGTGCGCGCCGGTCCGCGCCACAAATCCGCCGTATTCCCACTCCCCGATCCGGCCGACAGCCTTGGAGCCGAAGAGAATGGGGACCGTGGAGCCGTCGGGGAGTGCCTTCCCGATCCGGCGCGAATACAGGAGTTCGAGGGGGTTGTAAAATCCGGATTCGCGCTCCTTCCCGGAGGCCATGAAGATCTCGTTCCCGGCCGTGAAGAAGGGCCTGCGCTCCTGAAAATAGGATTCGTACCGTGTGATGTTGAATTCGTACGGGTCGGCTTCTATCTGCGCGAAATCAGGGTTCGCTGTGAACTGGAATGCCAGCTTCTCGGAAGGGTTGTAGAAGACATCACCGCCGAGTTCCACCTCCGTCCGGTATTTTCCCCCCTCGTAGGACGTCTGTGTCAGCGCGACGGGGTAGAGTTCGAGATCCATCCCCTGTGATGTCGGCTTTGCCCCGTCGAACAGAAGCCGTCCGAACTTGGAAACCCGCAGGCCTTCACTCCGCTCGCAGGTGCACCAGTAGAGGTCTTCGGATCCCGTTGCGACCCACCGGTCGAAATCGATCCCCCATCCCGCCAACTCGGGATTGTATTTGAGGGACATGTACGGAATCTTCATCTCCACGACGTATCCCCAGTCATAGATCTCGGTTCCACTGAACCAGACCCCGTCCCAGCTGTAGTCCCTGTTCCGGGCATCATCGAGCAGCCTGCAGTCGACCCGTCCACCGGATGCGGTGACGCCGATCTTGTAGGCCGTCTGTTTGTCGTCAAACGTGTCGAGCATGATCGATACAAAATCGCCCCCCGACTGATCCAGCAGTCCCGTGTTCCGGATGATTCTCTGCCGGTCATCATAACAGACCATCAGGCAGTAGAGAGCGTCACTACTGGTGAGCACCTTAGCTACTGTCCTGCGCGAGGGCAGCTGGCCGTAGTAGGGCTGCAGCTGGAAGAAATCGTCGACCGAATCGGCCTTGCTCCAGGCCGCCTCGATAACCCCGTCAAGGGAGATTGTTTCGCCCGTTGGCCTCAAGCGAAGGGTCTTCGTCTGCGTGAGGCTGTCTGAATACGCAAGCAGAAACATCAGCGCGAGGAGTATGTATCTGGCCATAAGCCCTCTTGAGGAGGGGAATGCTCGCTTCCCCCGATGAGCTGGTTCTACGGGGTTGTACGCGGCAAAGGGGGCGTTGTTGCGGAGCTAGACGGGGACCGACGTGCCCAGCCCGAGCCGGGAGGAATCCTCCCATGACGCGGACTGCGGCGCCGTGGCCCTGCAGGGCATTTCCGCCGGGTCTGAAGAGGGATCTCTCCAGTTGTCAGGGGAAAGGAAGCGCATTGTGGTATGCGTGCATTCGGGCAGTCAACGGGGGATCGTCAGATGGAGCCACTTCTCCAGAGTCGAGAGCACGAGCTCCTGTTGTTCCGGTGAAAGAGTCGAAATCCGCGAGCCGTGTGCGCCCCCTTTCTTCACCATCTGCAACGCATTCGTCATGCCGTTGAGCTCGATGCCGGTTGCCGCCCAGGGGTCGTTTTCACCGTAGATGTAGATGATGTTGTTCCCCTCCCTCTGCAGCCATTTATTAATTGACTGCATCGTCGCGCAGTTGTACTTCAACTCCACGTTCGCGGGGGCAAAGACACGGTTCGTCGGTTCATTCATTGCATGCAGGTACTCTTTGAAATCAGTAATGTCGTATCCGTAGTACCCCAACTCCGTATAGGCCTGGTACTGGAATGGCTGGAAGTATTTCATTCCCTGTTCGTTGTACAGAGAAAAGCCGACTACCCTGTTGAGGTGGGAGAACAGTGTCTCGGCGGGAGCTCCGGCATCGGGGACCGATTCGCACGGGATGCCGTACTGCCAGTGGGCGAAGGGGTATTCCAGGACCATGTATTCGAAAGTCAGCCGCCCCCCCAGGGGGAGGATCATCTTGTTCCGGCTGATGAGACTGTCCACCATCGTGAGGATCCGGTCCGCCGATCGGAACAGCGCACGCTGGTACTCTTTGATCCTCTGCCGGCATTCGGGAGTCCCCACCGTTCTGAAGAACGCGAGGAGCCGCGGATCTTCCTGTGCGAGGTTCACCGGCGCAACATAGGCGACGCTGGCATCAACGTCGTCCGGGTAGTAATACGGGTACAGAGGCGTGGTCTGCCCCCCTTTGCTTGTACCGGAGCTGATCCACTTACCCCGGTAGATCCCCTTGAGAAGGGTGGCGATCGTGTGCAGGTCGTCTGCGGACTGTTTCAGCGTGAGACACCTCCAGTCGAGTGAATCCGGAGCGGACTTCCCGCAAAACCGGTGCTCGACAACGATCTGGTTCCCCTTCAGGTAGCGGGTCAGCTCACGCGCGCGCCCCGCCCTTGCGGCGTACCCTTCCGTCTCGAGGACTGTCGGCCCGTCTGCGTCGCGGTGTGACAGGAAGATGTGCTGGGTGAACGATCTCCCGTCCGGGTTCGAGTGATCGAGACTCTGGCGAAGTTCGATCTCGTATTCCTCGCTAAACAGCGTGTCCCGCTTGAACGGGGTGATGTTCACGACCCCCGGCAATTCCCGCAGCTTCCGTGCCAGGTCACTTTCCTGGGCGAGGGTGCAGCCGGTCGTTACGAGGAGGATCAGGAAGACAAGGAGGCTGCGCATGGCGGCATTCCTGCGTGTGTCGGTGATGGTGTGATGTTCTGCATTCCGGGGATTTCAGGGACGGATGAGCAACAACTGTGATTCCGGGCGGGTGAGGTACTCTGCGCCGCCGGAGGTCACTACGACCATTTCCTCGAGCGTCGCTATGCCGTGCCCCGGAATGGTGACGCGGGGTTCCAGCGTAAATACCATTCCTTCCTCAAGCGGGACGAAGGGCTTTTGACCGTATTTCTCCCAGGCGGGGCCGAGGAGAGCCGTCCCGTCGTGCACGGACCGCCCCACCTGATGTCCCAGCCCGTGTGCGAACTGGTCATAGCCGGCAGATGTGGTGATACCGCGTGCCACGGCGTCGACATCGACACCCCGTACCCCCGGTTTCATCGCCCTCCGTGACGATTCAATCGCACGGACGACGACGTCAAACCCCCGTTGCACCTCCCGGGGCGCGGTGCTTTCGCCCTCGCGCAGAACGTAGAATGTGCGCTGCTGGTCGGAAACATACCGCTCACACATGACGCCGAAGTCGAGGTTGACAAGATGCCCCGGTTGTACCTGTCGCGTCGTGGGACTGTAGTGCGCCCCTGCCGCGTCCGGACCCGTGAAGACGGCGGGGCATGTGGCTGCCTCCCATCCAGGGCCGAGGCCACGACGTTCGAGCTCCCTGTGCACAAAGGAGGCGATCTGCTGCTCGGTGACGCCGGGCCGGATGAAGTCCCCGACAAGCAGGAGAATCTCCTCCGTATGTCTAACCGCTGCTTTAATAGAAGCAAGTTCCCGTCCGGTCTTCCGCTGCCGAAGGGCCGAGATAATCTCTTCAGCGGAGATGATGCGGTCCTCGAGGTGCAGCTCGCGGAGCAAATCCACTAGTGTCAAATACATGCCGTGCGTGATCCCGTCGCAGACTTCGCTTTCCTTTGAGTAATTGACTGCGATCGTCCGTGGTTTGAGCGTCGCCATGTATTCGATGAACGGTTTTCTGAATCCCTCGACGAACCCGATCACGGCGTCGTACGCCCCGATATCGGAAATCGATTGCGTGTCATACTGCCCCACAATAGCACATGTTTTCCCCGAGGATGACAGGATGATCGCGCTCTGCCAGGTGAGGTCCCCCGGGACGAGGTAGTCGAGGACGGGATCCCCGTTCAGGACGGTTTCGCGGGCGAACGTGATCCAGCAATCGACGTTGAATTCCCGCAGAATCGCGATCGCCTGCCCGACCTTGTCTTTGATAAGCGTGTGGTCTTCCATCTGTCTTTCCTCCCTCGTGCAGGGATTCACATGATGAATCCGTCCTTCAAAGGATCATCCGGGTCGATCCAGAACTCCGACCGCCCCGTGATGTGCGCGGCTCCTTCAACCTGGGGGATGACCGCGTCGTATCCCCCGATCGTGGCAGTTGACAGGACCGTTCCGGTGAATCTGGTGCCGATGATGCTCTCGATCACGACCGGTTCTCCGAGCGCGATCTCCTTCCGGGCGAAATGGAGTGCCAGGCGTCCGCTCACCCCCGTGCCGGTCGGGGAGCGGTCAAGTTCCCCCTCGGCGAAGATGCAGACGTTGCGGCTCTGGACCCCCCTTCCAAGGGGGGGTGCGATAAAGATTGTTCCATACAGGAAGCTCAAGTCCGGCTCGAGGGGATGGGAGACCTGCCGCGAGCGCATGACGGCCCGCTTGATCATCATCCCCTTTTCCACCAGTGCGGACGATTCCTCAGGCCGACACTGCAGGCCGAGCCGCGCAGCCTGGACATATGCGTAGAAGGCGCCTCCGAATGCGATGTCGTATCGGATCTCACCGAGACCCGGAACATCGATCACCTGATCCGATGCGAGGACAAAGGAGGGGACGTTCTCGAAGGAGACGCTCCGGACATGCCCGCCCGCGATGTGCGCACGGGCAGTCACCAGGCCGGCCGGACTGTCGATGCGCACGATGGCCTCAGGTCCCTTCGGCGCGACCAGCCCCGTTTCGAGGGCCACCGTCGTGATCGCAATGATGCCGTGCCCGCACATGGTGCTGTAGCCTTCGTTATGCATGAAGACGACGCCGAAGTCCGCACCAGGTGTCACCGGCGGGGTGACGATGCATCCGTACATCTCCCGGTGTCCGCGGGGTTCCCACATGAGTGCCGTTCGTAGCCTGTCAAGGTGCTCTTTCACGTGTCGCCGGCGGGCCAGGATCGTTTCTCCCTCGAGGTGGGGGAGCCCCCCCACGATGATGCGGAGAGGCTCACCGCAGGTGTGCGCCTCGATGGTGGTGATCTTCTCCCAGTGCGGCGGCGGATTCCATTCACGGAGCGGCAGGAGATGTTCACCGGAGGTTGAGCTCATGGAGGCCTCCGTCTGATTGCCCGCTGACCGGGTGTTCATGGTGCACAGGGATCCGTGTGAGGCAAGCGTGCTGAGCCTGAGTGCCGTGATCTTGATCGAGGGAGACTCTGCGCTCGTGATCCCTGTGCCCGGTTTCCCCGTCGTTGATGCGAGGGTTATCGCAGTGCAATGTATCCTGTCACGGCGATCAGGTAGCCACGGGTGCGCTCGTCGATGCCGGAAAAGATCGTGGGTGCCCTCCAGCCCTCGATCGTGCACCGCGTAGGCGCTTCAAGATACTCAATACCTGCGTCTGATGCTCATGTGGTGGGTCGGGTTCTGACCGTTCCGTGGCGGGGAAGCGGAATTGGCAGAAATTCGCTACATTGAGACGGTAGCCCCGCATCAGCCGGCTTGAGCCAGCTGTGAAGCAATGGAAAGAAGCAGAAACCAGTCACGCGACGGCAAGATGCAGAGTGAACTGACCGGACATCTCGAACGGCTGCAACGGCGCAACCGTGAAGCCACGGCGCTCTATGAGCTCGGCCGCCAGGTCAATTCCTCGTTCGACGTCGAGACGCTTCTCCCCGCGCTTGTCAACAATATCCTCTGGATCCTGGAATGCCAGTTTGCCGGCCTCGCGTTGTTGAGGCCGGAGGCCGGGGGGGCTGTCTGGCGGGCAGTTTCTGGCGGCAGGGTGGCAGGGCGGGATGAGCCCACGGAGTTTGACCGAGGGGCGGCATGGCGCGGGATGCTCCAGGATCGGCGGGCAGTTGTGTTTGGCATGGGCGGTGCCGCTGTCGAAGCAGCAGACCCCCTTGCAGTTTTTGCTCAGCGGGAAGCGCTCCAGGCAGCTGCGGTGGTGCCGCTTGCGCATACCGACGTCGTGTTCGGTGTGCTGGTCTGCGGATACAGGCAGGTGCACGCGTTTTCGGCCGAGGAAATCCGGTTCCTCTCGCATCTTGCTGACACGACCTCCCTCGGGCTGGAAAACGCACGCTTGTATCAGGCAACTGTAGAGAATGCCCGGATGCTGAAGGCCCTCACCTCCCGTCTCAACGTGATTCAGGAGGAGGAGCGGGGGAGGATCTCGCGGGAATTGCATGACGGGGTGGGGCAGCTGCTCATCGCGCTGCGCCTGGAGCTGGAGATCCTGGCCCGTGAGCTGGCGGAAGGGCGCGAAACGGTGCCGCGGCGGATCGGCTCCCTGACCGGACTGATCGATGAGACGCTTGCTGAGATTCGCCAGATGGCGTTTGACCTGCGACCTGCCATCCTTGACCATTCCGGCCTTCCGGCTGCGCTGAGGATTTACGCCGATCGCTTCGCCCGGCAAACCGGTCTACAGATAGACCGCGTTGGGCCCCAGGAGATCGGGCGCTGGGACCCCCGGATTGAGGCGACCGTTTTCCGGGTGGTGCAGGAGTCCCTGGCGAATGTCGCGAAGCACGCCCATGCGACATCTGTGACGATTGAACTGATCCCGGATGATACGGCACTCTCGCTCCGGTTGTCGGACAACGGGCAGGGGTTTGCACCGGTCAAGATGAAATCCGACGGTGCAGCGGAAGGGAAATTCGGGATCCTGAATATGCGCGAACGCGTGACCGAACTTGGCGGAACGTTCGCCGTGGATTCACGGCCGGGCAAGGGAACGACAGTACGTGTCACCATCCCCCGTTCACCATGAATGACAGACCAATCACGGTTCTCATTGCGGATGACCACACGATCGTGCGTCGCGGGCTCCGGTCGCTGCTTACCCTCGATGCAGGAATCGAAGTGGTGGGAGAAGCTTCTGACGGACGCGCGGCCGTCGAACGGGCACTGGAGCTCGAGCCAGACGTCGTCCTGATGGACATCAGCATGCCGGTCCTCAACGGGCTTGAAGCGACAGAGCAAATCAAGAAGAGAGCGCAGCATGTCAAGGTGCTGGTGCTTTCGGCGTACGACAATGATGAGTACGTGTTGCAGGTGACACGGAGCGGCGCCAACGGCTATCTCCTGAAGAACAGTTCGGCGGATGAACTTTTTGCCGCCATCCGCTCCGTGGCCCATGGGCACTCTTCGTTCAGTCCTTCTGTGTCACGCATCGTGGCCGAGGGGGAGAGAAAGACCGCCGGCAAGGAGAAGGAGGGCGCAGCTGTGCGACCCCTGAGCCGGCTGACGACACGCGAACGCGAGGTGCTCCAGCTTGTTGCTGAAGGGAACTCCCACCAAAAGGTGGCCGAGGCGCTGCATATCAGCGTCCGGACCGTCGACACCCACTGCAATAACATCATGCAGAAGCTGGATATCCATGAGAGCGCAGGACTGGTGGCATTTGCCATCAAGAATGGAATAATCATACTGCCGCGTTGAGATACCTCACGGAGCGCGGCGGAACCCTCGTCTCCCCCCGGTTTTCCCCCTGTTTCACTCCACTTTTCCCACTTTTTCGCGCGAAATACGTTGCGGAGCGTATTGCGGCCAGATGGCTAATATCGCTACATTGGTCGTGAATAGACGCACTTGTCCAAAGAGGCGGAACAGTTGAACCAAGAAATGGATCACGGGACGGCCCGCGGTGAGAAATTGCAGGGGGCACTGAAGGGGGTGCGGAACGGCATCGCGGCACAGCTCCGTCTCCTGCTGGTCGACGACGTGCCGGAAAACCTCGATCTGCTGGAGGATATCCTCGCGGAGGAAGGCTACGCGACTGTCCGCGCACTCAACGGGATCGAGGCGCTACAGATGCTCGAACAGGAAGAGATCCACCTGATCGTGGCGGACGCCATGATGCCGAAAATGGACGGATTCACACTCTGCAAGGAGGTCCGTGCACAGAAGCGGTGGGTGAAAGTGCCGTTCCTCATTTACACGGGGAACTACGTGGACGCCGCCGACCAGGAGTTTGCTCGCGGCATCGGAGTCGACCGGTACGTCGTGAAGTACGCCGGGCTTGGGGCGCTTGTCCAGGCGGTCAACGATCTTACAGCCCGGACCTACGGCCGGGAGGCGCGGGCAGTGCGGGAAGGGGAAAAGGGAGTCGCGCTCGACGACCAGGAGTTCCTCGAACAGCACCATGCCATTGTCATCAGAAAGCTGGAAGAGAAGATGGCCGAGCTGGAGGTGTACGCCGAGACTCTGCGCAAGAAGAGCAGGGAGATCGAGGAATCAGAGGCCCGATACCGCGGTTTGTTCGATCATGCCGGGATTGCGATCTTCCTTGTGGATCGTCCCACCGGCCGCGTGCTTGATGTGAATCCCCAGGGACTGACGCTTCTCCACTCCTCCCGCGACAGAATCCTTGCGTTGCCCTCACTCCCTTTTGCGGACTCCGCATTCCAGTCGCAGATGCTCGATTCTCCGCAGTACGTGTCTGCCGACGCGCGGATCAGAGTCCCGGGTGGGGCCCTGATTGATGTTGAGGTCGGGTACGGACCTATGACGGCTCCCGACAACAACCGGGTGCTGGTGTACATGAGGGATATCACCGAGGG
>Ga0153915_10005156_pt1 | contig 12145 bp, 9 predicted proteins | sample Opewatmetagenome_2_FD_107003 | JGI IMG/M metagenome (GOLD analysis project Ga0153915, IMG submission 107003) | Freshwater wetland microbial communities from Ohio, USA - Open water 3 Core 3 Depth 3 metaG | ecosystem: Environmental > Aquatic > Freshwater > Wetlands | place: USA: Ohio, Lake Erie...
TATCTGCTCGTCTTCGTGATCCCCCTGTCCGTCGGATCCGTGCTCCTGCAGCATACCCTCTCGAGCCTGGACAACAGGTCCCAGATGGCATTGCTTTCCTCGATCCGGGAGTTTTCCACGGTCGTGGAAGGCCGCATCGAGGCCATCGAGGACATCGTCTTCCAGATCGACAGGAATCCCAACGTCATCGCCCTGCTCTCGATGGACAGGAAGCTGGACAACGAAGTCCAGGTCCTGACCTTCTCGACAATCAAGGGCCTTCCCGTGTTCAACCTGACGCAGGACGCCCTGTACGATTTCCTCATCCTTTTCCGGGGCCTCGACATGGGCCTCAGCCAGGCCCGATGGCACCGCTTGGATTCCCCCATAGCGGGCTATTACCTCTACGACGGGCTCACGGTCGAGGAGCTCCGGAAGCGCATGCTGGGCGGTTCCTTCACCATGCGCCTGTTGCCGGAAACCACGGTGGCGGACGGCGACAGGTCGGAGCGGATCATCCCGCTGGTCCAGTCCCTTCCCGTCGGTTTCCCGAAGAGCTCCCGCGGCGTCCTGATCGCGATGATCAGCGCCTCGCGCCTGGAGGAACTGCTCCTTGCGGATCCCCGGCTGCGGCAGGGGACGACGTTCCTGCTGGACGAGACCGGATCGGCCGTCGCACGCTTCCATCCATTGGACGGGACCGCCACGGTTCCTTTCCTGCCGCAATCCGCGGCCGAGGGTTTTTTCAAGGTCGCCGTGGGCGATACGGCCATGGGCGGCGCCTACGTCCGGACGGCGTCCGGGAAGCGCACCTATGTTTCCATCCTGCCCTATGACGCCGTCGTGTCCGAGACCGATTCCCTCCGGTTCCTCTCCATCGCGGTCTTTGCCGCGCTGATGCTCCTGGGACTGGCCGCGGCGACGACGCTCGCCCTCAGGACAAGCAAGCCCCTTTCCTCCATGGCTTCGGCGCTCGCGCGGGCGGGACGCGCGTCGAACGCCTCGGAACGCCACGACCTGTTCTGGCTGGAGAGCAACGTCGCGGACGTGGCCCACGGATACCGGTCCCTCCGGGAGACCCTGGAGAGGCAGGGCCCGTTCATCGCGACGATGTTCTACGAGCGCCTGCTGAAGGGGGGATTCCGGACCCCCGAGGAGATGGAGGCCGTCAGGTCGGTCGCCAGGATCGACATCCCCGCGGGCGGACACCACGTCCTCGCCGTCCGATGGCAGGGCGAGGAGTCCTTCGGCGACGCGGCGCTGGTGGAGGACCTGGTGGGCATCAAGTCGTACCTGCACGCCAGGCTGTCCGCGGCGGGGGAGATCGACGTTCGTTCGGCGGACATCGACGTGGCGACGGCCGTCTTCCTCGTCACCTTCGCCGGCAAGGCGCGCCGGGAACCGAAGGAGACGCTCAACGCATTGCTCGCCGCGGTCCGCCTCCCGACCACGGGCCAGCGGCTGCGGGTCGGCGTCGGGACGGGGTTCGGGGACCTGTTCATGGCCTACCAGGCGTACGCGGAAGCCCTGTTCGCCCTCGACTCGATCGAAGGACGCGACGGGGTGGTATGGTACGCGGACGCGGAGAGGCGTGCCGAGGAGTTCTTCTTCCCCCTCGAGATCGAAACCCGGATGGTGACCGCCGTGAACGCCGGGGACGCGCGCCAGGTCGAGGTCGTCTTCGCGTTGATCGAGGAGGAGAACCTCCGGCGCCGCAGGCTCTCCCCCCTCATGAAGCGCGCCCTGCTCCAGGAGATCCATGGCGCCTATCTCAAGCTGCCGGCCCTGAAGGGCGTCCAGGGCGACGCCATGAGGCGCGGAAAGCCCGGATTCTTCGCGGAAGACCGCGGTTCCTTCGAAGAGGGATGGACCCGGGCCAGGGGCGCCTTCCTGGAGCATTGCCGCCTGATCGACTCCTCGAAGAAGAGCCATAACACGGTCCTCAAGGAATCGATCCTCGCGTTCCTGGGGAAGGAGTATCCGAATCCCCTGCTGTGCCTCGCGCTGCTGGCGGAGCGGTTCCAGTTGAACGAGGCCTATCTTTCCCATTTCATCAAGGAGCAGACGGGCACCGCATTCTCCGATCTCGTGGAAAACCTCCGGCTGGACAGGGCCGCCGCCCTGCTTCAGGAGGGAGCCCTGTCCGTGGTGGAGATCTCCTCCCGGATCGGGTACTCGAACTGCCATTCCTTCCGGCGGGCCTTCAAGCGGAGATTCGGCGTCCCCCCCCATGACTACCGTCCGGGCCGTTCGGAGCCCATTCCCGGATAAGGTACCCCCACCGCATCGATTGTACGCCCCATTCCAATGGTTTGGCCCCTTTTCGCATGAACTGTGGGCTTCCTGGACCGGAGTTCCCGTGCCTATGATCGCGCAAGGTCGATGGACATGAGGATTCGCAGGGAACTGGCCCGGGGACGCTGCCTGTATCTGATGCTTCTCCCGGTCCTGCTGTTCTACATCCTATTCCACTATCTTCCCATGGGCGGGGCGGTCATCGCCTTCAAGGCGTACAAACCGCTGAAGGGGATCTTCGGGAGTCCCTGGATCGGATTCGACAATTTCCTCGAGTTCTTCCGCAGCGTCTATTTCGTCAGGCTCCTCCTGAACACCGTCCTGTTGAGCCTCTGCACGCTCCTCTTCGCCTTCCCCGTTCCCATCATCCTCGCGCTTCTTTTCAATGAATTGAGGAACCGGAAGCTGAAACGGACGGTCCAGACGCTTTCCTACCTGCCGCATTTCATATCCACCGTGGTCGTGTGCGGCATGATCGTCGATTTCCTCTCCAGCGCAGGGGCCTACAATGCGGTCCGCGCGCTTCTCGGCCTGCCGCCCCGCCTGGTGCTTCTCGATGCCGGCGCGTTCCGGGGGGTGTACGTCCTCTCCGAGGTCTGGCAGGAATGCGGGTGGAACTCCATCATCTACCTGGCCGCCATCACGGGCATCGACGCGCAGATCTACGAGGCGGCGCTGGTGGACGGGGCCGGACGCTTCCAGCGGCTCCTCCACATCACCCTGCCGGGACTCGCCGCCACCATCGCGGTCCTCCTGGTGCTCCATCTGGGCCGAACCATGAGCGTCGGCTTCGAGAAGGTGCTGCTCCTGCAGAACCCCATGAACTACGAGACCAGCGACATCATCTCCACCTACATCTACCAGCGGGGCATCCAGATGATGGACTTCAGCTACAGCACGGCCATCGGTCTGTTCAACAACGTCATCAACTGCGTCCTTCTGGTCTCGGCCAACGCGGCGAGCCGGAAGCTGACGGACTACGGGATCTGGTAGGAGCCGGGGGATGGCGGTCCGGGAGAACCTGGCGGGCAGGGTTTTCGACGCGGCGAACGTCCTTTTCATGGTCCTGCTGTCGCTGCTCATGACCTATCCGATGCTCTTCATCCTGTTCGGCTCCATCAGCGACCCGGCCGAGCTCATCGCCTCCGGCGGCGTCCTGTGGCTGCCCAGGGGGTTCAACCTGCGTTCCTACGCCGAAATCGCCCGCAACGGCGACATCGTGAGCGGCTACGGGAACACCCTGTTCTACGTCGCCGCCGGGACGGCCCTCAACACCGTCCTGTCCCTGGTGGCCGGCTACGCCCTGTCCCGCAGATGGCTGTTCGGCTCCCGCACGATCATGTTCCTCCTGGTCCTCACCATGTTCTTCTCCGGCGGCCTGATCCCCTCGTACCTGGTGGTGCGCTCGTTGGGCCTCTACAACAGCCGTTGGGCGCTCATCCTGCCCGCCGCCGTCGGAACCTACAATGTCATCCTCATCAAGACCTATTTCGCCTCGGTCCCGGACAGCATGGAGGAATCGGCCAAGATCGACGGGGCCAACGACCTGGTGATCCTGGCGCGGATCATGAGCCACCTCGCGGCGCCTGTCATCGCGGTGGTCGTCCTCTTCAATGCGGTCTGGCATTGGAACTCCTGGTTCGCCGCCCTCATCTACCTCAAGGACCGGGGCAAGTATCCGCTGCAGCTTTTCCTCCGGGAGATCCTGGTCCAGTCCCAGACCAGGGACTCGACCGACGCCATCGGCACTCTCGCCCTCAACATCAAATATGCCACCATCATCGTCTCCACCCTGCCGATCCTGCTGGCATATCCGTTTCTCCAGAAGTACTTCGTGAAGGGGATCATGATCGGGGCCGTCAAGGGATGAACGCGGGGCCCCCGGGCGCCGCGACGAGATCGGGATTCTCAAGGAGGGATGCATGAAACGCATGGTCTTGGTTGCGATGATCGCCGCGCTGGCTTCGGTTTCCGCGGCGGCCAAGGGATCCGGGGAGGCGGGGACCGTCCCCAAGGCGGCCTCCAGGCCGGTGGAGCTCAAGGTCTGGGCCCCCATGCACGGGTACCAGGGCACGCTGGGCATGAAGAGCTACGGCGAATCCCGGGCCTTCCAGGAACTGGAACGCCGGCTGAACGTGAAGATCACCTGGTCGAATCCGACAAACGGCCCCCAGGCGAACGAGCAGTTCAACCTCATGGTGGCTTCCGGGGACCTGCCCGACATGATCAGCAAGGTCTTCGGCCAGGCCGAGATCGCCAAACTCGCAGACGACGGAGTGGTGATCCCCCTGAAGGCCCTGATCCAAAAGAAGGCCCCGAACCTGAAAAAGACGCTGGAGTCCTATCCGGAACTCCGCAGGCAGGTCTACCAGGCCGACGGCGAGGTCTACTACGCGCCCTACGCCCGGATCGATCCGGTCCTGCGGGAACCGAACGTCCGTCTGCTGGTCCGGCAGGACTGGCTCACGGCATTGAAGATCGGGGAACCGGACACCCTGGAGGACTGGCACGCCATGTTGAAGGCCTTCCGCGGCGGGGACCCCAACGGCAATGGGAAACAGGACGAGATCCCCTTCACCTGCGTCGGCGTGAGCAGCGGCAACGGGACCCCTTCCATCGGGAAACTCGCCTGGGAGCCGTTCGGCGCCGTGAACGACTTCATGCAGGCGGACCGGAAGGTCGTTTTCGGCCCCACGACGGACGCCTTCCGGAGCGGAATCGAATTCGGCAGGAAGCTGATCCAGGAGGGCCTCGTGGATCCCGACTTCCTGGTCCAGACCTGGTCCCAGGTGGACCAGAAGATCCTGAGCAACCTGGCGGGCTCCTGGTACAGCGGAAACCCCGTGCGGGAGCAGATCGATTTCAAGGCGATGATCCGGGAGAAGGCGCCCTCCTACCAGCTTCTGGTGGCCCGGTTCCCCAAGGGGCCCGACGGCGTCCGGTGGGCATTGGAGCGGCAGCTGGTCCTGTGGAACAACGGAAAGGGTCTCTCGATCACCTCCAAGTCGAAGAACGTCGACGCGTGCATGGCGCTGATCGACTACTCCTTCAGTCCCGAGGGCGACCGGCTGCTGAATTTCGGCACGGAAGGGGACATGTATACCATGAAGAATGGGCGGGAGGAGTTCGGTCCCTACGTCACGAAGAATCCCGACGGCCTCACCCCCATCCAGACGCTCACCAAGCACACATTGAGCTATGACGGATTCATGTGGGGATACATCCACGGCCCGAGGATCTACACGGAGATCTGGCCGCAGGAGGTGACGGAACCGATGGCACGGCGCATGGAGGGAACACGGTCGGACGCGATCGTGCCGCAGCTGCCCTTCACCGCCAAGGAGACCCAATCGGTCACCTCCAGGATGAACGACATCAGGCGGTACACCGACGAGATGGTGGCCAAATTCCTCCTGGGCACGGTCCCGATGGGCGATTACGCGGCGTTCACGGAGCGCCTGAGGACCATGGGGATCGGCGAGGTGACCGCGCTGTACCAGGCCGCCTATGACCGCTATCTGAAGAACTAGGACGGGGCGACATGGGACGCTTTCCGAACGTGGTGCTGGTGCTGACGGACGACCAGGGGTACGGGGATCTCGGATGCACGGGAAACCCGGTGATCAAGACCCCCGAGATCGACAGGTTCGCGGCGGAAAGCGTCCGTTTCACCGATTTCCACGGGGGGCCCACGTGCGCCCCTTCCCGTGCGGGACTCCTCACCGGGCATTTCGCGAACAGCACGGGAGTCTGGCATACCATCGGAGGCAGGTCGCTGCTGCGCAAGGACGAGTGGACCCTGGCCGACGTCCTGCGGGAATGCGGCTATGCCACGGGGATCTTCGGCAAATGGCACCTCGGGGACGCGCCGCCGTTCCGGCCGCAGGACAGGGGATTCGACGTCACCGTCGTCCACGGCGGCGGCGGGATCGGCCAGGTCCCGGACCATTGGGGAAACGACTACTTCGACGACGTCTACATGGTCAATGGGCAGTCCCGGCGTTTCCAGGGGTATTGCACGGACGTCTTCTTCCGGGAGGCCTTCCGGTTCATCGAAGCGAACCGGCAGAGGCCCTTCTTCTGCTACCTCGCCACCAACGCGCCCCATACCCCCTATAACGTGGAATCCCGGTACGCGGACCCGTACCGGCCGTCGGTCCCGGAACGCCGGGCCCGTTTCTACGGCATGATCGCCAATCTCGACGAAAACTTCGGCCTGCTCCGCCGCCAGCTCCGGCGGGCCGGCGTCGAACGGGACACGATCCTGGCGTTCATGACCGACAACGGCACCTCGTGCGGCGCCGTGACCGACGAACGGGGATTCGTGACGGACGGCTACAATGCGGGCATGCGCGGCATCAAGGGGTCCGCGTATGAAGGGGGGCATCGCGTGCCGTTCTTCCTGCGCTGGCCCGGCGGATCGATCGACGGGGGCCGGGAGATCGACTGCCTGGCCGCCCACGTCGACTTCATGCCCACGATCCTCGATCTGTGCGGCGTGCGGGTGCCGGCCGACCGTTCCTTCGACGGCCTGACCCTCGCGCCCCTGATCCGGGACGAAGCCTCCGGCGCGGCGGACCGGACCCTCACGACCGATTCCCAGCGGCTCACGCGGCCGAGGAAATGGAAGCAGAGCTGCACGATGCTCGGGAAATGGCGCCTGATCGACGGGAAGGAGCTGTACGACGTCTCCCGGGACCCGGAAGAGAGGATTGACCTCGCGGGATCCCGTCCCGACCTCGTGACGGCCATGCGGCGCGCCTACGAGGAATGGTGGGACAAGGTGTCGGTCCGCTTCGACGAGGAGATCCCCGCGGAGGTGGGACCGGAAACCGGGCCCGTCGTGCTGACCTGCCACGACTGGAAGGGCCTCGAGGAGGCGGAGATCTGCGCGCCCTGGAACCAGGGGATGATCCGCAAGGGCGTGCCCATGAAGGGGTATTGGGAGACCCGCATCCTCGCCTCCGGCCGGTACAGGATCAGCCTGCGGCGGTGGCCGTTCGAGACGGACCACGCCATCGTGGCGGGGATCACGGGAGAGGACGTGGAATGGCGGAAGGCCGAGGTCCTGCCCGGCATGGAATCCTGGTATCAAGGCGGAGAGCCCATCGACGCGGTCGAGGCCGTCCTGATCGCGGAGGAATCCGAAGGATCCGTTTCCACGGTCTCCGCGTTTTTCGGGACGGAGGGCGACTCCTCCCGCCCGGACGGGCCGCCCGGACGGGCGGTGCTGCGGGTCCCCGTGAAGCCGGAGGACAGGGCCTCGGATTTCCTCGTGGACCTGCGCCGGGGCCACTACAGGCTGGCCGGGATCTTCGTGGGGGCGGACGGTTCCGCCATCGGAAGCTACTATGCGCGGGTGGAGGCCTCATGAGGCCCGCGGGCTCCTGCACGGAACGCCGCATGCTCCATGCGCTGGCGGTGGGAGAATGGACGGAGCCGTTTTTCCCGCTACCCTGCGCAGGCTGCGGCCGCCAAGGCCGCTTCTTGAAGAGGAGATGCTTCATGGCAGACGTTACAGAGACGCACGGGGACACTTCGTGGTTCGTCCGCGACCGCTTCGGCATGTTCATCCACTGGGGCCTCTATTCCCTCGGCGCCCGTCACGAGTGGATGATGAACAACGAGAAGGTGCCGCCGGAAGTCTACCGGGAAAGGTATTTCCCGCGCTTCGACCCGGACCTCTACGATCCCAAGATCTGGGCCAGGGCGGCCGCGGAGGCGGGCATGAAATACTTCGTGATCACCACGAAGCACCACGAGGGCTTCTGCCTTTGGGACACGGCCTACACGGACTTCAAGGCGCCTAATACCCCCGCGGGCCGCGACCTGCTCAAGCCGGTGGTGGACGCCTTCCGCGCGGAAGGCATCCGCGTGGGATTCTATTATTCCCTCCTCGACTGGTCCCACCCGGACTTCGTGCTCGATCCCCACATCGGCCCCCTGCGCGACGCGCCGGACCGCGAAGCGCGCAACAAGGGCCGCGACCAGGGGAAGTACGCCGCCTACATGAGGAACCAGGTGAAGGAGCTGCTCACCGGCTTCGGCGACGTGGACGTGCTGTGGTTCGACTTCAGCTACCCCAGGCCGGACGGCAAGGGCAAGGGACGCGCCGACTGGGAAAGCGGGGAACTGGCCAAGCTGGTGCGCTCCCTGCGTCCCTCCATCATCGTGGACGACAGGCTGGACCTGCCCGGCTTCGGGGACGTCCTGACGCCGGAGCAGTACCAGCCGCGCCAATGGTACACCAGGGACGGGGTGCCCGTGGTCTGGGAGGCCTGCCAGACGTTCTCCGGTTCCTGGGGCTACCACAGGGACGAGTCGGACTGGCGCGACGCGGACGAGCTGATCCGCACCCTGATCGACACCGTGTCCAAGGGCGGCAACCTGCTCCTCAACGTGGGGCCGACATCCCGCGGGGAGTTCGACGACAGGGCCCTGGAGAGGCTGCGGGCCATCGGCCGCTGGATGCGCCGCAACGGCAGGTCCATCTACGGCTGTACCCAGGCGCCGGCCGACTTCCGCTGCCCGCCGGACTGCCGCTTCACGTGGAATCCGGAGAAGAAGCGCCTGTACGTCCATCTGTTCGCATGGCCCTATAAGCACCTTCACATCGACGGCCTGAAGCGCAAGGTGGCCTACGCGCAACTGCTCCATGACGGGTCCGAGGTGAAGCTGTCCGGCCTCGAGGCATGGCAGCCGGAACGGGCCGTGGGCGCGGGCATCAAGGAAGATACCCTGTCGATCAACCTGCCGCAGAGGAAGCCCGACGCGGCGGTGCCCGTGCTCGAGCTGTTCATGAAATAGGGCGGCGGACGCGAAACCGAAGCCGGTTGCGACCCCGCCCCAAGGCCGTCACTCCCGGAGGAACGCCATCGAGTGCCAGGCGATCCCGCGGGAGTAGCCGTCCGGCGTCTGGTAGCGTGCGGCCATGCGGAAGCCCTGCGCCTCGAAAACGCCCTGCAGGTGCTCCGGAGGCCGTTCCAGGAACAGGCGTCCGCCCTGGCCGCGGCCCTCCCCGTCCACCCCGGGACGTCCCGCGGATACGGAGATGAAGGCGACCCCGCCGGGTACGAGCAGCCGCCGGATCTGGGACACAGTATCGGGCAGGTCGGCTTCCGGGATGTGCATCAGCACCGCCATGGAGACGATCGCCTGAAAACCATCCCGCAGAAGCGGGCATTCCTCCGGGAAGGGCACGGCGGCCACGGACAGCCTGCCGACAAGCTCGGGATGGAGCTTCAAGGCCTCCTCGATGAGTCCCGCTGAGGCGTCCACAGCCCTGACGTCGTAGCCGCTCGCCATCAGGAAAGCCGCATCCCGGCCCGATCCGCATCCGATCTCCAATACCCTGGAGCCCCTGGGCGGAAGATGGGCCAGCAGATACCCATGGACGCGGGACATGTCGGCCGTCTCGAAGCGCCTGCTCACATCGCCCGCATTGTCGTCGTAGTAGGAAACGGTGGCTTTGTCCAAAGGATCCTCCCGTGGTGGGGGAGTATAGCGGCCCGGAACGGCCGAGTACAGGCGCCGCCCTTGCTTCTGCGGCCGTTCCCTGAGATGCTTGGCGCATGATCGGGCGGGAAGACGCGGAGGCGCTCATCAGGAAGACGCTCCAGGACGAAAGGCGCGTCCGGCATTCCCTGGCCGTGGCCGCTCGGATGGAGACCCTGGCGCGCGGGTCCGGAGACGATGCGGAAACATGGTATCTGACGGGCCTTCTTCACGACATCGACCTGCCGCGGACGATGGACGACCCCGCAATGCACGGGATCCTGGCCAGGGACATGCTGGCCGGCCTCCTGCCTCCCGAATCGATCGGGGCGATCATGTCCCACGACCACAGGACCGGCATCCCCGCGGCGACGGAGATGGCCCGGGCCCTGATCTTTGCCGACGTGCTGGACAACCTGCGGGCCAACGTCGGCATGGCGGAGATCGGGGAGTGCGCGAGGAACAATGCGTGGGACGCGCTCAGGGGACGGTTTCCCGGCAAGGAATATCACATCGGGGTCGTCGAGGCCTATTGGAAGAGGCGGCCCGGGATCCGCATCTAGCGGCGGCGGAGCATGGCATTCCCGGGCGTTTTGGATTACCCTGACTTTTATGGAAGACATTCGCTATCCCATTGGGAAGCACAATGCCCAGCCGACGCTGTCCGCCTCGGCCAGGCCGGCCCTGATCCGGCAGATCGCGGAGATGCCGGCCGCGCTGCGCGCCGCCATCGCGGGACTCACGGCGGCGCAGCTGGACACCCCCTACCGGGAGGGCGGCTGGTGCCCGCGGCAGATCGTGCACCACCTGGCGGACTCGCACATGAACGCCTACTTCCGCGTGAAGTTCGCCCTCACGCAGGACAAGCCGGGGATCATGGCGTACAACCAGGACGCGTGGGCGGCCACGGCGGACTCGGTCGGCATGGACCCGGAGGCCTCCCTGAAGATCCTGGAGGGGCTGCACGCGCGCCTGGCCACGCTGCTTTCCGCGATGAAGCCGGAGGACTTTTCGCGCACGTTCCTCCATCCGGAGCGCGGGGAGATGAACGTGGACTACAACCTGCAGGTCTACGCGTGGCACGGCAGGCACCACACGGCGCAGATCACGGAACTGCGCCGGCGCAAGGGCTGGTGAGGCCGCCGCGGCTCAGGCGCCGAACGGGTATCCGTCGCTGCCGGGCGGCCGGCCGAAGCGCCTCCGGTACGCCTGGGAGAAGTAGCTCATGCTCCTGTACCCCGCGGTCCAGGAGGCCTCCTTCACGCTCATGCCATCCTTGAGGATGTGGGCTCTGGCCTTCTCGAGCCTGCGGGAAAGCGCATACTGGTGCGGGGCGCAGCCGTAGGTCAGGCGGAAGTCCCGTTTCAGCTTGGAGACGCTGATGCCGAAGACCCGCGCGGTCTCCGCCAGGCTCGGCGGGGCGTCGATGCGGTTGTCGAAGTAGCGCCGTATCTCTTCCATCCTGCGCGTCGTCCCGGGCTTGGGCCCGCGACCCGTGTCCTCCGCGCTTCCCTGATGCGGGGCCAGGAGGATCACGGCGAGTTCGATGGCCTTGGACTCGAGGTACAGCCTTCGCAGCCCCCCCGTGAGGGGACACTCTTCCACCTGCAGGACCAGCTCGGCGGCCCGGGGATCCGTCGGGGAGGAAAGGAGCACCGGTTCCCGTCCGGGTTCCTCGAAGAGCCGCTTCAGCGCCGGGGAGGCCTGACCGTCATCCTCCAGGGCGTCCCGGAGCCGGTCCGGATCGAGGAACAGGTCGAAGAGCCGGATCCTGCCGTCCAGGCGGATCTCGTTCCGGATGATGCCGTTCGGGGAGTTCACGTAGGACCTTCCGGGCTGGAGCGGGATCTTTTGGTCGCTTCCTTCCAGCCATGCGCGGGACGAGGGGTTCAGGTCGGTCACGATGCAGAAGCCGAGGCGCGGAACGTCGTGCTGCATCCGCGTCATCGCGATCCCGGCTTCCGGAGCCGCGGCGGCCCGCGGCAGCATGAAGCGGATCGTCGCATCCGGGCTCATGATCCGCAGCGATCCTTCCCTGAAGCAGGGAGGCACGGCCAGGGTGGATTCGAGATCCGGTTCCATTTCATGCCCGCCCAGGACCCGATCGTCCTGCGTGTATTGGACCGTGGTTTTGGTGTGCGCATTCCGTTCCATGTCCATGGATTTGTCCTTCCGTCCCTGCAATAGATTATAGTCATGGGTGTTCTTGAACAATACCGGGATCCTGCGGGGTAAGCCCGGGCTTTTTTTTATATGAGGCTCTTTCAAAATCCTTAAGCGACGAGATTTTCATTGAATAGGGGTTCGCCCTCGGGTAGGATGACGTCAACTACAACTTCATCAACCGGGAGGGGAACCCCTACTCATGAAGAGCATA
>Ga0153915_10005157_pt1 | contig 12145 bp, 11 predicted proteins | sample Opewatmetagenome_2_FD_107003 | JGI IMG/M metagenome (GOLD analysis project Ga0153915, IMG submission 107003) | Freshwater wetland microbial communities from Ohio, USA - Open water 3 Core 3 Depth 3 metaG | ecosystem: Environmental > Aquatic > Freshwater > Wetlands | place: USA: Ohio, Lake Erie...
CAAAGGTGCCATGGTAACATAGAACCAACAACCCATTTTCACAAGGGCACATGGAGGCTCCTCAGGGAGGCGGAAAAAACCTTTTAAAGAAGTATCACTTCCTGGCCCCATATGGCGAAGCGGCGCAAAGAAGAAGGTGAACAGGAAGAACAACTCGACTTCCAGATCCCAAAATTCGACGAAGGAGCCTTCATGAAACGGGAACGACGCAACATCAAGACCTTGTTCATCTCGTTCCTCTTCGGTTTGCTCCTGGCAGTGATCTGCTTTGGGTTCTGGGTCCTGCTCGTCGGCAGCTTCCTGCAATGGGAGCTTGTGCTGCTCGTCGGCGTCGTCAACATGGTGTGGATCCGCTACATCTTCCTGAAGCTTCACATTGACCTCACTGATTTCGGCAGACGCGGTTGGATTTACAGCTACGCGACCTACTTCTTCACCTGGTTGCTCGTCCTCCTCGTCTTGGTGAACCCACCGTTCTACGATGCGGAGGCGCCCCACGTGGACCTCGCGGTCTTACCAGGGGTACAGGAGCCTGACGGGACGATCTTCTTCGCCGCGCACATCGTCGATAACGTCGGCGTGAACGCGCAAGGAATCAGGCTTGCGATCACCGATCCGAACGGGACCACAACCTCATCGCAATATACCTTTACGAACGGTATCCTGCGGTATACCTATCAGAATCCTACAAACATCATGGGCACCTATCACTATACCCTTATTGCTCCCGATGTCAATGGTCATACGACCACGGTGAATGGTTCATTTACGTACCAAAACGACGCCCTCGGCATCATCTCCTCGATCCCACCAAGCATTCGGAGCGGTGATGTGATCACGATCAAGGCTGATCAGAAAATAAGCCCGCAGGATTTCCGGGTGTACTACCGCGTCAACAACGGACCACAGCTGAACGTCAGCCGTAAGGACGCGGCAAGCAAAGATAAATATGACACTTCACCGGAGTTCCAGGGATGGACGTCGGACACAGTCCAGTACGCCCGTGTCTACGCGGAGGCTGTGCATTATTTTGCGAACAACCCGGAGCGGTTCTCCAACACGGTCGAAGACCCGACGAACTATACCTTCACCACCGCGAACGATCCGAACATCGGAACCAAAACCCCGCTCGTGGAATGGAACATCACGCTGTACCTGCTTCGTAAGAGCCAGCTGCCGAACACCGTGAACTACCAAGTGCCGTACGCCTATGGCCAAGCCGCGACCCCGGGCTTTGAGGTTGTTGCTGCACTCATCGCAATCATCATCGCCGTGGTGCTGGTGAAACGGAAAAAATCCAATAGAAAGACATGAACGAAATAGCATCTTTCTGTGCTGCATTCAAAAAGGATATGACTCCTAGGAGGCACAGCCCTCGGGAGCCGGTGCGGTGCTGGTCAGAAAAGGATATTTTAAAAGGAAAAATCACTGACGCGTACGTCATTATCATGAGAACACGCGGATGCTCATGGGCGCTTTCTTCAGGTTGCACGATGTGTGGGTATTTCAACGACAGCATGGGCGAGCCGGTCTCGGAATCCGATCTTCTCGCACAATTCGACAAAGCAATGGAAGGTTACAACGGAGAACAGATCGTCAAACTCTTCACCTCAGGTAGTTTCCTTGACTCTCATGAGATTCCTGGTTCCGTGCGGACGCATATTTTAAAGACCTTAGCTGAACGGCCACAAAAAATCTCTGTGGAATCACGACCTGAATACGTCACCGATACGGCGTTATCATCGTTACAGTCCCTTCTTGAACCGAAAGCTTTTGAAGTCGGCATCGGACTTGAGACTTCCACCGACCTGCTGCGCACACTGGCAATCAACAAAGGATTCAGTTTCAAAGCTTACACAACCGCGGCGAAACGACTCAGGCATCATCGGTTCGGGGTGAAAACATACGTGCTCATGAAACCACCTTTCGTTACAGAAAAGGAAGCCCTTGATGACTGCGTAAGAACAGCCAAGGATGCGAAACCCTACGCCACGATGCTTTCATTGAACCCGACGAACGTGCAGCGCCACACCGTCGTCGAGTACCTCTGGAAACGACATCAATACAGGCCAGCATGGCTCTGGACTGTCGTGGAGTTCCTCAAACAGAGTAAAAAAATCACAAACATGCCCGTGAAATGCGATGTCGTCGGCGGTGGCAGCATCCGTGGAGCCCATAACTGCGGCACCTGCGACCGTGCCGTGCTTGATGCGATCGCACACTTCTCCTTATCGCAGAAGACTTCGGCATTCAAAGGGCTGTCGTGCTCCTGCCAGGAGCAATGGCGCGACCAGCTCGACACTGAGACCCTCAGCTTTGGCTCCCTTGTCGACTATGGACGGTGGAAGCAGTGAAGCAGTCGGTAGCTCAAGGCGATATCGTGGTGCTTGTGGACGAGAGCCTCAAGAAAATCCTTGTCGACACCAATTGGAATACTGACAAAATCAGGGGTATCGGAGTGATCGACCCCAAGACGCTCATTGGAAAAATCTATGGAGAGAAACTGACATTCGGCACGAAACTGTTTTGGCTCCTCGTCCCGTCCCTCCAGGACAAGCTCCAGGGTCTTCACCGACAGGCGCAGATCATCTTGCCCCGCGACGCTGCCCATATCCTCATGAACTGTGCGATCGAGCCAGGCCAGACCGTGCTTGAGGCCGGGATCGGGTCTGGTTCTTTGACCATCGCGCTTGCCTCCGCGGTCGCACCAAACGGGAAAGTCATCTCCTATGACATCAGGCAAGAGTTCATCGACCATGCGATGAAGAACCTCACACAAGCAGGTCTTTCGGACCGGGTGAAAGTGACACTCAAGGACGTCACCGAGGGCATCGACGAACAGGACCTTGACGCGGTGATCCTTGACATGCCGAACCCCTGGGCTGCCGTGGGACACTCCTGGAAAGCCCTCAAGGTCGGTGGGTACCTCGGCACCTATTCACCGCTTATCTCCCAAGTGGAGCAGACCGTGAATGAGATCGCGAAGCATCCGTATATCGAATGCAAGACGTATGAGAACATCCAGCGGGAGATGGTCGTCTCCAAGCACGGGACTCGCCCGAGCTTTGAGATGCTGGGGCACACTGGGTACCTCACGTTCGCAAGGAAGGTCTTGTCGCTCTAGCCTTGTTTCTCCTGGAGAACCTGCCGAATGCTTTAAATTCCTTGTGGACATACACTGGCTCAACAAATCGGAGGTACCTCAGTTGGAGGAAGTTGTTATGACGAAACGTGTGTACAATTTTTATGCAGGGCCAGCGACGCTACCGCTTAATGTCTTAAAGAAAGCACAGGAAGAACTCCTGGATTTCCATGGGACCGGGATGTCGATTCTTGAGATCTCCCATCGATCGAAGGAGTACGACGAGGTCCATAAGAAAGCCTCGGAGCTCCTCAAGGAGCTCATGGGCATCCCGAGCAACTACAAAGTCCTGTGGTTACAGGGGGGCGCCTCGACGCAGTTCTTCATGGCACCGCTCAACCTGCAGCAAGCAGGTAAACCCATGGAGTACGTCAACACGGGGAACTGGGCGAAAAAAGCGATCAAGGAAGCGAAATTCTACGGTGACGTCAAGACCGTCGCATCCTCGGAAGACAAGAAGTTCACGTACATCCCGAAGAACGTGACATTCAGCAATAACGCGGCGTTCGCCCACATCACCGGCAACGAGACCATCGGCGGGATCGAATGGCAGGAATGGCCGAAGGTCCCCACTGATGTACCCCTGGTCTGTGACATGTCCTCGAACTTCATGGACAAGGTCGTTGACGTGAAGAAGTTCGGTCTCATCTACGCGGGCGCGCAGAAGAACCTCGGGCCAGCCGGGGTCACAGTCGTCATCATCCGCGATGACCTCATCAACCGGGTCCCAGAGAACACACCGACGATGCTGAAGTACAAGACCCATGTGGAGAAGGACTCGTTGTATAACACCTGCCCGTGCTTCACGATCTACTTCTGCGAGCTCGTCCTGGAGCACCTAAAATCCCTTGGTGGGATTCCCGCAATGGAGAAGCAGAACCGCAAGAAAGCAAAAATGGTGTACGATATGATCGACAAATCAAACGGGTTCTACAAGGGCGTCGCACAGCCTGATTCGCGGTCCATGATGAACATCACCTTTAACCTTGCGACCCCGGAGATGGAGGCGAAATGCGTCGACGAGGCGAAGAAGAAAGGCCTCATCGGTCTGAAAGGCCACCGAGACGTCGGCGGGATGCGGGCATCCATATATAACGCGATGTCGATCGAAGGAACACAGACGCTCTGTGACTTCCTCAAGGGATTCCAAGAGCAGAACCAATAAAATTAGAGAGGGTCTTCTCCCTCATTTTTTCTTTTTTTTCCCGAAATTTCATACTTTCGCTGACCTCTACCTCGCAGGTATATAAACAAAGAAGGACCTTACAGTATTAATTGACAAAAGCTGCGGGGGAACTGCCAGCCGAACACGCTGGCATTTCTGCCACTTTTCTCAGAACTGATCCAACCGCTTCGTCTTATGATTTTGCATCACTTTCTGACAGGTGTCCCAGGAGCGACGGACGTATGGTGGGAGTGATCCGAAGCGTTCAACCCAAGTTTCAAGGAACCTCTTGGTTATAGGGTCCGCAGGGTACCCACTCCCCAACGGGAGGTTCAGCGCGGGTTCGAGTTCTTGAGAGATTTTCTGCACGTGTTCATCCCTGGTGACCTTTGCAAGGATACTTGCTGCACCGACAATAGGATATCGGCTATCCGCCTTGTGTTCGGAGATGATCCGTGGCTTAAATGACAAACGAGAAAGGATGTCCCGTCCGAAGCGCCCCTCATTGACGTCCACCGCATCAACATAGCAGACATCAGGTTTCAGTTTCTCGATGATTTTACTGTACACAAACACTTCTAGTTCATTCAAGGTCATGGTTCTGCGGAGGTCATCGATGTCAGACGCAGGCAGGACGATGAGTTCGTATTGTGCGACAGCGTTTTTGATCAATGGTGAAAGCTGCTCTCGTTGTTTTGGTGTGAGTTGCTTTGAATCGCAGGCACCGATGCGTACAAGCTCGGTATCGTTTTCGACAAGGACACCTGCAACAACCAAGGGGCCAAAACAGGGTCCGCGCCCTGCCTCGTCGATTCCACTAATCATCCCTCTCGTGTAACCGATGGAGGTAAAAAGATGTTACGGAGACGAGGATAGGCAATTTTTTAATACCGGACCCTATTCAGGCCCATGGTGCCGCCGTAGCTTAGCTGGTGGAGCGGCTGATTCGTAATCAGCAGGTCAGGGGTCCAAATCCCTTCGGCGGCTTGATAACTATTAGCATGGTAACTCGGATGGGAAAATTTAAAACTAATTTGAATCTGATTTTAATGTCTTAGAGTATAAATCCCTTCCCATGCGCACCATATAAACAGAAGCATTACCATCAATAAGAGAATTAAATTCTAAAAAAATCTTTCAAATAAAGAGGGATGAATCGTCTCAATATCTTCCATTGATAGTCTTGAATTCGACCCTGAGTATTCGCCATGGTAAAAAGCATGCCAAAAATCATTGGATCTTTGGAGAGAATTCTGATGTATGTTTCATCGCGACCTTCTTTCAACAACATATTCAGCACTCGTTGAAAGATTTTGATTTCTCCACCAAAATCTTTCTTCCAAACCCGTTGATATTTCGATAAAAAAGAGGCGCCCGTTGTTCCTCCTTCTAACGCCTTTACGCACGCGTCAGCTGCGAACATCCCGGCTGACATCGCATAATGAATGCCGTCACCGGTCAGAGGATTCATCTGCCCCGCCGCATCACCACAGAGGAGAACGCGATCGGCAAAGGTTTTTTCAAATGGTCGTACGGGAAGTGTGCCCCCCTGGATTGTATCCGGTGTGATTGTTGGTGGTATCACATTCCGTTTTTTAAGGACACTGATATATTCCTGATACACTTTCTTTAAAGGATGTTTATTTCGTTGTTGAGACGCCGAGGGTTGTATTTCACCAATCCCGATATTCACACAGTTTTTCTTGGGGACCACCCAACCGAACCCGTCAACACCCATGAACTTTACAAAGAGCTGAGCCTTCTTTTTCTCCGTGAAATACTTGTCAAGCAGATCGCTAGTCATGGGGACTTCTTGAAACAGACATCTCCCGATATGAGGGTAATGTTGGCCTAACCCGGATTTTTTTGCAACCATGCTCCAGACACCATCTGCACCAATCACTAGCTTGGATTCAATAGACTCCCCGGTATCAAGAGAAAGGAGTACTTTATCTTTTAATATCTGCAGATCGGTCGCAGATACTCCATCCCGAAAAACAACTCCACTTGCCACAGCAAGCTTGGCCAGGCCGTAATCAAAATCTTTCCGGACGACAAACGCGGAGATCGGGTCATCCATTTGTACTTGAAAATGATTCCGCAGGGAAGATGAAGAGATACTGCAATCAAAGGAATACGCGGAAATCAAATCCTCGGATATGTACGGAAATCGTTTCAGCGTCCGAACTGAGAGCACACCTCCACATGGTTTATTTCGAGGGAACCTGCTTTTATCGAGAAGAAGGACTTTCTTTCCTTTTTCTGCGAGGAATTTCGCAGCGGTCGCACCCGCTGGACCAGCACCGACTATAACCACATCATAGTTCATGATTCGTTCAGCCGTCCCCTTACCAAAGGCATTCTTCTAGATGAGTAGTGCATACACAAAATACGCATCAATGAAAATAAATGTTAAAAAAGTACTAACCGATGAACGAGTCGCCATAGAGATCATCGTTGTCGGGTTAGCAAGATAGTTACGGAGACCCAGCGCCCCGAGCACCACGGGAATCAATGTTATCAGGGCTAGGATCAAAAAATTCGCGGAAACCGGGAATATCTTAAGCAAATAGAACAACAGGAAACAGAACATTGCGCCGGCTACCGAAATCGTCCCCATAACAAATCCAAACCGTTCATTCCTGCGAACCACCATCGTGATCTTATGACCCTGAAGATCTGCGTTCCTATCAGCAATCTCGACAAAAAAGCTGAAGGCAAATCCAAACAGCATGAATGGGATTGAATACAGTGCATATGATAGGTCAATGGTTCCTCTTACGACAAAATATCCGAACCCGACCATAAAAACACCAAGGATAAGCAAGGTAGCGATCTCACCGAATCCACGATACACCAGACGTAAGGGTGGCGCCGTGTATTGCCATGCGACAAAATTGGAGAGGACAACAAAAGCAAAAAATGTTACTGGATACGAATACAAAATGGTAAACACCAATCCTAGAATAATCGAGAGACTAAAGAGAGAGAGCATGATGAATCGAATCGTTGTACGGAACTCGGGATGGTCAACGAGGACCCGAGAACCTCCGGATATCGCGGTTTGGGTTGATGATTTGTCGACAGCGACATCATAGTAACTATTCGTGTACATTCCGCCAAGAGTCCCGGTGAAAAGAATCGCATATCCAAGGATGAGTTTTCCCGCATCAAATGCTGCCCCAATGACCAGAGCAAAAAGTGCGCCTAACAAATAAATAAAAATCGCGGCGTATGAAATCCCACGGCTTAGTTTTAAAATATTTATTGCTTTGGAAAAATCCATATGTTTAATTCCCCCTTTTTAAGATTGCCGACCATTCTCGATAGTGCTCCAATTATTTAAACTTTCTTCAAAATAAATTTTCCTCATGGATATGAACATAACTTAAAAATAAATTAAAAATAATTTCAAGATAGTTGAATTTCTCTATGGATTGAAGACGGTAAGTGTCTCCGCTAACGACCTATAGAGCTTTAAATAATTAATAAGGAACTCATTATCATGTCCCAAAATATTTTTGATTTGCTTGTTTATCGGAACCCGAACATGTCCTTCAAATAGAGGGAGAGAAATCGCCGCACAAGTTTCCATCGATAAGTCTTTGTGCTCTCCTGGGTCATGACTTGCTTCAGTGCGAGGTCGACCAGTTGTGGATTCTCCCCAAAAAGCCGCATGATGTTTTCTTTTCCCCTACCCCATTGTTTCGACCAGTGGAAGAACCATTCATTATCATCACCGAAATCATGTTTCCAACGCGCTTGATATTCATAAAGTATTTTTTTGTTTTTAGTTCCCGATTCCAACGCTTCTTTGATGACCGCTGCAGCGATTTCCCCTGACACCATCGCGCTGTAGATTCCTTCCCCGGTTAGTGGGTTGACCATCCCTGCTGCATCCCCACAGAACAATACTCTGTCGAGAGCGGTTAGTTTGATTGGAGAGGTTGGAAACACGCCTCCTTTCGGATCTTTACTTTGAAGCATGGGGGGAATGAGGTTAGTTTCTTTCAGAATCTTTAGGTAATTTTCATAGATATCTTTGATATTTTTCTTCTCTTTTTTTGGCCTGATTGCTTGTCGAAATTCACCTATGCCGATGTTGACGCGTTCCGCTTTTGGAAATACCCAGCCGTACCCAGCAACTTCCTGGAAATTGAGATGGAGATGGATACGCCTTTTTTCGCCAAAATACTGATCGAGTTTTATTTTATTGAGTTGAAATTCTTCGACAATGCACATCCCAATGTTTTTGTTGCTCTGTTGTATGCCGAGCTGTTTCCCCATCGGACTCCACATACCGTCGGCTGCAATGACGTAATGTGATTCAATTTCGGTTCCATCAGAAAAAGTTAGATGCATTGTTTCTTCAGTTAGTTTTATGTTTTTTATTGATTTTTCTTCGCAGAACACTGCACCGTTCTTTGTCGCAAGATGAACCAATCCTTCATCAAATCTGTCTCGTAGAACCATCGCTACGATCGGTTCATCTTTTTGTATTTCTACCTCCTGTTTCAAGGAGTTAGAATGCATGCATACTTCAAATGAGTAGGAGTCGATGAGTCCATTCTCTTCAAGATATTTGTACCTTTTGATAACCCTTGCAGGTAATCCTCCTCCGCAGGGTTTATTCCGGGGAAACTTGCTTTTATCTAATAGAAGGACACTTACTCCTTTTTCGGAGAGGAATTTCGCAGCAGTCGCACCTGCTGGGCCGGCACCTATCACGACAACATCATAATTCATGATTCGCGCCTCATATTTATTTCTATATGAACTGGAGTAAACATATACAACATTTCTACAGATATGATTTTCCGATAGAAAATAAAAGAACCTAGATTTAAGAATTTCCTCCGAAGGAAAAATGATTTGAACTTGAGATTTGAGTCTCTCCTCCTACATTATCAATCTTAATTAAACGCTAAAACTCCGTTATTTTCCTAAAGAAGATTATTACATACCAACCATGGTTTCAGCTTGTTTCGTAAAGGATTTGTATCTCTTGGGGTAATCCCTTCGGCGGCTTGACAACTATTAGCATGATATAATATCTTGATATAAAAACTTCCGGCAAGATCAGGGAGATACAAAATAAAGCAGATGAGGAAATAATGAAATTGTTACAAGTGAATCTTCATAACGCAAGACCAATGACTGAAAAAGACATGGAGGACTTTTTTAAGAATATAGAATGATGGATAATCAGGATTGCTTAATTAGAGGAGAGCTAAGGAGAGACATCTCTGATAAAATGCCCTAGGTATGGTGAATTGGTTGAGGATGGAATGAATTTCGGTCTGATTGTGTATATAAATTAAAGCAACAACAAAAAACAGGTAGGTCTACATCCTAAAAAATATTGTTGACTATTTATCCTTCCATTCTTCTCCTATATCCTTCCATTCTTCTCCAGTCCATTCGTAACTATTACAGTTTGGACAGACTAATAGCACGCCACCTGAGGCCTTTTTTAAATGAGCAGGTTTTGCGAATCTCGCACCACATTTTTTACATTTGCCAACCCAAACCATTGATTTTCACTCTCCATTTCCAATAAATATTGAACAACTTGGAGATGATAAATATTGCTCTTATGAGAACAATAACATATTTTGAGGTTATCGGTAATTGATACGTTTATACGAAAAAACTGACGGCACTAAGGATATTTTTTTTAAAGGAAAACACTGGCATTAGAAGACTTTCAGAGGAGTAAAAATGAACTTTATTTTTATTAGAAAAAATATTATAAAAACATATTTATGCGCTATGCAGATGTATTAACGGTGAGGTAGATGAAAACAAGAGTAAATCTTGCATTGGATAAAGAAGACGAGGCGATCATCCGATTATTCACGGCGATCGGGATGCGGAAGTCTCTCTCTAAAGCATTGATATATATTTCGCAAGTCGATGAATGCAGATCTACCGATGTGGAAAGAGGAACAAATCTGCGACAACCTGAGGTGAGCATAGCGATGCAGGAACTACGCAGAAGAGGGTGGGTAAAAAAACAGGACCTTAAGAGGAAAGGAAAAGGCAGGCCAGTCCATATTTATACATCCACAGTCGAGTTATCTGACATAGTAAAAACCATCGAACAGGAAAAAATGAAAGAACTCGAAGATGCCAAGAATGATTTAGCGGAACTTAAAAATATACTCCTGAGTAGATAAGTACGGAGGTAACCTATTTTTACATCCTCTTGGTTCAGACTTCTCTGCAATAGAGGGGTGGATGGCAGATGCCTACAAAAACTGTACGTGAAACCTGCGGCAAAGAAATGTTCAAATCAAGGAGGCTGTACGAAACGGCAAAGCACTATTTTTACTATAGAGAGTGCTTCTTCAAGTATCGAACAGAGAATCCGAATCAGTACGGGAGATTTGACAAATTGTACCCCCAAGACTAATTACCTAAAAAAAATTGAAGAATTTACTTCTTTTTCTTTTTAGCTGTTTTTTTCTTAGCTTTTTTTGGCAGTCCTCACACCTCCATAATAACCAATGAGAAATGATATCACATTACTCATTAAAAAATCATTGCTTTATGAAATGTAAAATTAATTGCTCCTTCTTCTTTCTCGTTATTCTCATCTTTTTTATTTTATCAACTACCATCATTTCAAAGAATCTCTCTATTTTTTCAATATATTTTATATAAGTTTTAGCGCCACGTCAATGCTTGTACGATAACAGAGGAATACTTATTTATATGGTTTTATTCATATTTGTTGGGGAGGTTAGATCAAGATTTTTTGTCCTCATTGACTTCCTCACGCATCATCACATCGTCTAATCTTCCATGATTCTAAAGATATGTTTCTAAAGAAAGGACAGAACGAAAACAGTCAAAGAACTATAAAAAAAAATTCAGAAAAAAGGAAAAAAAGATTTGTTTTTAATCTTTCTCGTTTTTTCGTTGTAGTTTGTTCTTGCGAAGTTTCTGCTTCTTTCGATATTCATCAGTTGCCATGTATCTAACACCTCCTCAAACAATCTCTGATTTTATCTCTTTTGTTTTCTCCAGATATTTTTCTAAACACGATGGACAAAAACCGACAATTTCGAAGCCAGTATCACCTGTCGTATAATGAATGGTTACATCATCTCCCTGAAAAATTTTAGCAGATCGATTAAAAATATATTTCATGTATTTCACTTCAGTCTCCCTCTTAGTTTATTATTTTTTACGTAGAAATTCGTCATGTACACTATTTGTCTGCTATATGGTCGTTCTTCTTCCTTCGCAAGTTTTTTGATTAGTTCGTTTTCTGCCTTCGTTAACGAGATGTTCATTCGTATCCTTTTCTCCATTTTTTACACAAACATGTAATTATTTTACATACTTATATGCATTTCTACACAATGATATATACACTATACTGCTTCCTACCATTATCCGACTAACATCAGAAAGGATTAGTGAAATCAATGATTAAAGATAGAGAATTTTCAAATATTGAAGAAGAGAATAACAAGAAGTTTAGAAAACGACATCACACATTTGACGAAGATTATTACAAAACCAGATTTGGGAAGTGAATTGCTACCTTCGAATAAAGAACATCAAGAGAGTGAAAAGGGGCATGAAAGTAGCAATGATTGGCTGGGAATACCCACCGTTTTCGGTAGGCGGTTTGGGTACCCATTGTTATAGACTTACCCGAAGTCTTTGTAATATGGGTGTGAAAGTAGATTTTTATATGCCTCAAACGAAACATGGTGCGACGAGCGATAATCGTAATTTGGTTATAAAAGAGGTGGGAGAGACTACTGTTTTTCCGTATGATCGTCCTGAAAGCAACGAAATTGCTGGTGAGTTTTTTGAAGCTG
>Ga0153915_10005158_pt1 | contig 12143 bp, 16 predicted proteins | sample Opewatmetagenome_2_FD_107003 | JGI IMG/M metagenome (GOLD analysis project Ga0153915, IMG submission 107003) | Freshwater wetland microbial communities from Ohio, USA - Open water 3 Core 3 Depth 3 metaG | ecosystem: Environmental > Aquatic > Freshwater > Wetlands | place: USA: Ohio, Lake Erie...
CCAATATATTCATATTTTTTAAATGACTGATATTGTGCCCAGTTTGTTTCTCTGATTAAACCGCAAAAAATAAATGGTAAATTTTGAGTCGGTATTTCTTGCCCTGCGATATAAATTGTTAAACCTGTCATAATAGCAATCAGTTTGTTTATTTGAGCAAGCGGGAATTCGATTTCATTTGCCATTTAAGCCGCTGCCTTCCTCTTAATGATTAATGCATAAATACGGGTAAAATTCCCTTTTTCGACATAGCGGAATTCTCTGATTTTAAAATTGTCTCCGCCTGATAATACTCCGAGATAAATATCTCCGCCAATATTGACTTTATCATCAGAATCAATGTCAACAAGGCCTTCAAAATAAAATGTCCGCCAATCGCTAGATACTGTACCGGTTTCACTCAAAATCAAAGCTTGAGGGGCCCCTACAACCATCAAAGGGCTTTTTGGGATTAATGATACCTGATTATCCATTATTTCACCGATATCCGACAAGGCACGAGAGTTTTTAATAATCGTCACAGGTTGCCGTTTGTACCGTTTAAAACGTTGAATCATGCTTTGTGAGGCGTTCATCTTGCCTCCGCACGAATTGACCTGAGCATCCGGCCTTCATCAACCAACGGTGTATCCGAAGACATTGATTTTTTTCGTGCTTTTGATTTCTTCGTTGATTCGAGTATGTCCGGAGTGACTTTATTCATGATGGTTTCTTTCACAGAATTCTCCAGAAATGATGCCATTCCTTCACCAACATTTTTAATATTAATTTCTTTCCCATTGAAGTTCGATTTCGTAAGCCCGATGAAAATATTTTTCATTCCAGATACGAATTTTTCAGAACGAATAGTTTCACGGATAGGGGCGCGAGCAGGTTCAAAACGTCTTGTTTTGTTTTTGCCACGGCCTTCCGTTCTGCTCACCGCAATAAATTCATGATCTCGTAATAACTCTGCATTGGTAATACCGTTTCCATGATCCCCAACCGCACCAAGTACAAGCTTCATTTTACCGATTTTTTTTAAATCGGATGTGAATTTTTTAAAACCTTTATCCGTTACTTTCATTTGTATAAATTCAAGTCCAGCCAAGGGTGGTCTTCTTGTTTAACCTGCCAGGGTTTGGGCAACCCATGAAAATAAATGATCTTTGCATCGTCAGGAATAACCTTGCTCGTTGGAAGATTGTGCTTATAGTTTATACAACCAGGAGCCATATCCTGAATTTTTGAAAAGTTGGGGTGCATATCATGGCAGAAATGTTGATCTCCGCCAACAAAATATTTTTCCATATTGCCTGGAATGTTTTCTATAAATTTAGTATAGAGATTGCTTTTATCGCCTCGCCACGCGACAATCCCTGAACCGAACCGACCGGCAACAAGCCCGGTAGCCTGGACTTCTCCGAGTGCCGCGATATCATAGGGCGCGTCAATATACGGCGTGATGTCACCAACAAGAACGGTATCAAGATCCATATAAAAAAATACATCATCAGGATTGCCTTTGAGCTGGTACATTTCCATCTTTGACCACCAGCCTGGCAGATTATGCTTGAGCTTGATTGTTTCACATTTCATGTTTTCGAAATCGGTAAAACATATAAATTTATGAGGACGTGGATAAAACTTTTCGATTTGTTTTTGAAGTGCGTAAACGTGTTCAGGTAAATAGATCGCATACCCTGAGTTAAAGTTATCAAGATGTTCTTTTGATTTTAAAACGGTGATAAATGTTACTGTCATAAAATTACCTGTGGCGAAAAAAAGTCAGGGACAAGTTTAGTGAATTCCTGTAACCATGTCGAAACGCCGTCTTTATCGCCAAGGTTATACTGTTGAAATGATACCAATACACCGCCTTCCGTTGACTCTGAAACTACAGGCTGAATATACCCGGCCTGTGAAAGTAAATGACAGGCATACAGTGCAGTCGCAAGATCAAGCCTTGCCGCAGGTATCGTATCGTAAAGCGAGACATAAATGGCGGCGTTTGAAATCATCAAACTCGCAAGCCCGGTATCGAGTGAAACCGGACAAATCGTGTTCAAAATATCAACTGCCGCCATAAATTTTAAGCGTCTATTCCTGTAAAAAATGCTGCAGAACTTGGATGCTTTGACAAAATTCCAGCACATTGTGCACGTGCTACTTGTTCAACCGCTCCCTCTTTATCCACAACTGCGTTTAAAAAGTTTATTGGTTCTGGGTCAGCAATTACCCAGTTTTGTTTTCTTGCATCAATCGCAAGAAAACCTGATTTCAACGCCGTCAAATCGGTGTTGTATTTATAATCAAGCGCAGTTGTGCCAACAAATTCAATTCCAGGGAACGCTTGTTTTAAAACATTCAAAATCGGTGTCGGGTTTAGAGCTGAGTACGGCATAGTGCTCAATTTGTTTAACCATCTACGCGGCAAAACAAAATGTGTCACTTTATATGTCCCAAGCCTTTGGACATAAGCAAGTGCTTCTGATAAGTCCTGTTGAATATACATCGGGCCTTTACCTGACGGAAGACCGAGTTTAGCATCCCATGTTACAACTGTTTCTTCTGTTGCAACAATTGATTGTTTACCAAATTTTGGAGTAGCTGACGCCCAGCCATTTACACCAGATTCTGTAGTGGTAAAATATGAGAATATCGAAGTTATCCCGATTGAGATATCTTCAACAAATCCACCGCGCCAAATTAACATTTCACGATCTCGTCCGATTAACCATCTTGCCGCGTTTAATTTTTCTGACATTAAATCAACCATCGGAGCAAGTCCGGCCTGATTTCTAGCGGCAACACGTTGTATCTCATCAAGTGTTACGCGGATATAGTCATCGAGTTTACCAATGACCTGCGTATGACGTCCGATACTCATATCAGCCCTAGGAATATCGCCTTTCTCAACACCCCTTACAGCAAGTCGGGCTTTACCTGTTCTTGAAATAATGTCGGCGCCGACAGTTTCAGCTCCCGGAGAATATCCGCTGTCTGATACGAAAATATTTGATGCCTCGAATTCTTCAATCGCAGGTTGTACCAAGTCTTGAGCAAGACTAAAAAGTTCTGTGTTCGGAATTATTGAGTTGTATTTCACTCGCTTAACCGAACCATTTCTTTTATCAACAACCTCTCTGTATCCAGGTGTTAGCTTCATGAAATCAAATACCTTACCCGGTATTGCTCCAAGATGCTTTTCCCTTATAACAGAGTTTATTTTGTGACCTAAACTAAATGTAAGATCAAAGAAGACTTTGTCTTTCTGACTATTGTATTCTATTTCTATCATCTTATTTTATTCTCCTTATGCGTGATATGTCGCGACAATCACAGCATCCCCTGCAAGTTCAACCTCGCAATGTGTATCGTAAACCGCTGAAACTCTTGCCGCTCGTTTATCTACTGTCAAGACACCACCTGTCAATAAGCTTGTCACATAACCGATTTTCCCTGCATTTAAGTTCACTGAAACAGCATGATTTACAACAGGTTTATTGTCTATGTCAATTCGACAGATAACCTTACCACGTTTTGCGACAGCCCCAATCGACCCAGCACTTTGGATTTGAGATGCTATTTTGACCGGATCCCCGGTAAATGCTTCAACTTCAACGCCGATTAATTCTGTTGTTACATAAGATGGTGCGGCCATCCCCAACGATGTTAATTCTGCAAAAGTACCCCAAGGGATGTCTTGAGCAGTTGGATGTCTTTCCGTTTGAGCCCCTGCATCGTATGATCCAAAACGACCAGAATTTAAATCTGATGTTTGGAAGATAGATAGCGTTTGCGGATTTATATTTTCTTCGCCTGGCATATTAATGACCTACCTTTTAAAATTTACGGCATCTTCCATAAAACTTGAAGATGATTCAACTTGATAATCCGGAATATTACTTCCCTTCATAGAATTCATTTTTTGCGCGTATTTCGACGCCGATCTGAATTCCGAACGGAGTTGAATCGAATTCAGTTTTTTAACTGAATTCACGTCGTACTCGCCAAGCTTAACAAGAACATGCCGCATAATTGCGTCATTATTCGAGTTATACTTTTGAGATACCAAGTAAATGTCGTTTCCGATCGCCTGTTTACCTATTTGCATAATTTCATTTGTTTCTGCGATTATGCCCTGGACATCAGCATAGGACAGTTGAGAATTTTGTTTACTCTCCATCGGCTTTTTCAGCTCGTCCTTATCCTGAGTGCCGCCTGCAGTATCCTCATTCTGCTTGTCTGATCCGCCCATTTTATCAACAATAGCGGTTATCATCTCAACAAGTTCATCAACTCTTTTACTCAAACTCTGAATAGTTTCTTTTTCTTCGGCCTCATGTTCCTCGCTTTCTGGCGGCAACAAGTCTTCATTCGCTTTCGGAATTTTTTTACCGTTTTCGTCAAACTCATCTTTTTCGTCTGCCATATTATTTCTCCTTATAGAATTTTGTTTGCTAATCAATACCTTCACCTTATCCCCGGCGCGTCCCGCCTCAGTTAAGGCAAGGTGATTCAATACCATATTAGTCTGTTTTACGTTGTAGGCTTTACCCTCGAATGTCCCATTCTCTTTGACATCATCACTCGCATATTTCGCCGAGAGTTCTTTGATGTCGCCTGATTCAATCGCCTCGACGGTATCTTTGTCATAAACGATCAATTCAGCCGCAGTCCGTTTTTTATCTTTCTGGGCTTCTGGATTAAATAATGCGCCCTTAATATAACGTTTATAATTTTCGGATGTAACATCCACTGGCTGGCCGTTTTCTGTTGGATGCTCCAAAACGAAAGGATATCCCTCGATTTGCTTCAAAAATTTATCTGAATAAATATCGGGGCCAACATATTCCTGTGTCCCAAATTCAGGGTAATCCAAAACTTCCTCAGAAATTACTACAACCGGAATCTTCAAAAATCCTTCAGGAGTTTTTGTCCATTCTTTGAGCTGTATATTTGAATTTATCTTTTGAGACACGTAGGACTTGGCTTTAACTCTCGTAATACAATAACAAGTAGAAATTTGTTTTTAGGTGGAAAAGTGTTGACAATGCAATAATAATGCAATAACTTTGACATAATGAGTAAGACAACGACAGTACATTTGTATAAAAGATCAATTGAAAGGTCTTCCGAGTTAATGAAACATTATCAAATAGGATTTTCGGCATTGGTCAGAATGCTTATTGACCAAGCATGGGAGAGGTTAAAAAAATGATTACTTTAATACGATCCACGATCACCATTCCCGAAAGTCTATTTATTTCAATCGGAAATATCTTTTTATGTTTTGAAAATATATTTTTGAAACGCAAACTTAATCGGATGAGAAAAGATTTCGTTAAAAAATGGGGCGTTGAGCCGAGTGGAAATAAATGAATTCAATATTATTGCGAGACTTAAACCGCTTAAAAAGTAAGACGGAAAAATATTCCAATTTATCCCCTTCACTTATTTATGTTAGTAAACAATATTATGAAGCTTTATTGGAACAATATAAACCACAATTAATTATTTATACCGATAAAAAAAGATGGCTTGAAAAAATTGTTGGTATTAAAATATATGTAAGTAATTTTTAATCACTCCGGCCCAAACGCAGGACGCGCTCCACACCTACACCCGTAATCGTGTCCCGTATGCATTGCCTCATTCGGCCTTTTCGTCTTTGGATCGTCAAGCTTAAAGTTCAGTACTGGCGGCTTATCCCACGGAATGTATTTCCCGTCATACGCTTCGATATGAGATTTTCGTGTCTTTGAGTCCTTAAACACAACGCCAATATATCCGGGAATACCACAGGCACGCTGACGCTCTTCATTGATAGCTGCATGCGCCTTGGCAAGCTGATCTTGAGACACAAAACGTGCGTATGATTTGCCCTTGTCAAATTGCTTGATTACTTCTTTCTCGATTACTTCCCGGTCAAATCCGCGCCGCATGGATTTAATGACAGCACTTTGCAATAAATCAACCTGAGCCTCGACAATGCCGGATATAAGTTTTACATTTTCAGAAATATGAACCTTCAATGCTAGGCTTGGCTCTTTTAACTTCAATACAGGCGTTTTGCGTTTAGCGTCTTTGAATGCCTTGTCGATTACCTTCTCAATGCGCTTGTCTGCATTCTCAAAAAGCACACGCATTTTCGAAAACGTTAATTCCTGGTATTTCGGATTTCTGAATTTATCGCTTAATTTCTTGAAACGCTCGAAAAGCTCTTTGAAACCGTTGATTTTTATCTGCCTGACAATGGCTTCATCAACGCCTTCGTCTCGCATAGTTTCTTTCAAAAGTGAAAGAAAACCCTTGTTTATGCGGTCGATGAGTAGTTCTATTTGCTTTGTGTATTGTGATTCGAGGTCGGAAAAGGCGTGTTTATGGTTTTGAAATGGCACAAGATTAATTCAACCCCATCATTTCTCTCAACCGCTTTATTTTATCGCCTGCTGGATTTTGAGTAAAATCACTATCCTCACTATCAAAATCAGGCTCCGGAATTACTTCATCCTCGTACCCTGCGTAACGTGCGCGAAGCTTGCGAGCTATCTCCGCATTTATGACACCCGACTGTATATCCGTTGCATCAGCCGTGGCATTCGTCATATTGATTTGCGCTTCGGTTAGCGGATTTACTGAGGCAATTGGATTAAATTTGATGTTGATCGTAACCTCTTCAGGATCAATATTGTTTTGAAATAGTTTTTTGAATATTATTCCAGATCGTTCATTCAACATGAATTTATACGTAAATTGCATAACCGGTTTAAACATCATTTTATGAGCTTTTGACTCAAGCATTTCATGGTATTGTCTTTCATCGGCATCTGCCGAGGCAAGTTCACCCTGAGCCGACCCAAAAAGGCGGCGTTGTGGAGTCTCTGAGACTCCAGAAAGAAAGTCCTTTAGTGTTCCGATTGCTTTGTCAATATCAGTTAATTGACTTTGGAGGTACTGAAAAGTTTGTCCCGCTGGAATAGGTACAACGCTCTTTGAAGTTGCCCATCTGGCAATCATCTCAAGTACTGATTTTTGATTTGCTTTTTGCTCCCCGGTTTGGATCATAAGATTTTTCGGATCCATCGTAACCAACAAAACCCGATATCTTCTGAGTAATTCCGTGACAGTCCAGTTCGCAATATTTATTCCAAAAACAGCGCGTTTTACCCTGTCAAGTACCGAAATACCGCGCTGTAAAAATGGATCGAGTGAAAGGACATATATAAAATAACGGGTAGGATGTACTGGCGAACCCATGAGCCACGCCTGTTTAATATTACCATAATCGGCGGCGAGGGGGTTTGTCACCTGACAGATATAAGTCATGTGTTCTTCATAGACGACATTCAGGGCTTTTATTTTATCAAGATTATACCATGATAATGGATCCGCAGGGCTTGACTCGTCAAATTCCCGGACAACCGGGTAAATCAGGCCGCCTTTCGAATAGAGTCTTGAGTGTATCCCGAATTGACGAAGCGCATCATCAAACCCAAGTTCATCACTTCGCTTTGTCAACAAGCCTGGTAAATCAAAAATATGGTCTACGTTTGTTGATAATGTATAACCATTTTTAAGCGCATCATTAATCGGGCTCTCGATTATGCGCTGCATAAGGTCAAGGTTACGATTTAATTGACGGGATTGAGTCCCAAAAACGGGAGTCTCGACAACTGTCATGTTCTCGATAGGATCAGACTGGAAATCCCCGATGCCCATTGCAGCAGAATACATACCGTTTATTTTATGGATGGTTTGAATTGCTTTGTCAACTTCCGACATTGCTGGCTGTACAGTGATTGCGTTTGATTTACGTTTGAATAAACTCATTCAATATTTACCAATAAAAATTTAAATTAAATACAAACCAAGAAAAACCCAGGCATTTTATCAAGTTCTTCTCTGAACCGAATTTCAAGTATTTTATCGTTGGCAATACATTAATGTCTGTGACCACATTATTACTTTTGTCTTCCGACATATCCCATGTATTTTTATAGATTATTCGCATACCAGATTTCTATTGTCAACCCTCTCGAAATAAGTATATCCGAATGGCCTGAGAAAATCGCTGTGTTCTTTAATTTCTTCCATCGTGTTCAATTCAATGATCAAAGCCGGTTTCCATTTTTTGAGAATGTTTACAGCTCCGATCAGTACTTCTTTTTCGTATCCTTCTGTATCCATTTTAATTGCACAAATCGGCATATCAAGCATGAAGTGATAATCCAGACTCATTGTCTCGACTTCATAAACAAAGTAATTTGCGTCATTATGCGGCGTAAAACTGCCAACGCTGGAAAGCCCGTGGACAGAATAATAAAAGTTTTGTGCGCCTTTTTTGTCTGAAATTGCAATCTGCATGATTTGTGCGTCAAGATTATTCAGGGCAAGGTTTTCGAGAGCGCGTTCTCGGACAGCCATGTTTGGTTCGAATCCGTATGAATGGCAACCGGCCTTTGCAGCCAGAAATGTGAAAAGTCCGGTATAGGCTCCGACATCGAGCGCGGTCTGTCCTGGCTTACAATGTTTCAACCAGAAATCAACCGAAACAGGCTCGAATACTCCCCCGGTGTGTTCCGCGTCTTGGAATATCGCGTCATGTTCACGGATCATCTTCACGCCGTGCATTTCTTGTATGTGTTTTTTTATCATATCGGATATCTCAATTTACTAAACTGGCCTGCAATCGTCAAGCTTAATAATGTGCGAAGGCCTCGGCGAAGTCAGCGAGGGTGTCGGTAATATCGTAATCCTCAGTCGCATACCTGATTGAATCAATAATATGATTGTGTTTATCATTCGGGATATTTGAAATAACGCCAGTCCTTTTATCAACCTTCCAGCAATAATACCTGAATTCATAGGCCGTGTTTTTACATCGTGAATGAACATAGATTTTTTCAAACCTCCTTAATCTGGCAATACCATCGTCAACACTGCCTTTTTCTTGTTTTGCCGGTACGATAAAAAAGCCTTTGTCGCTTAAATGTCGTATAGATTCTGGTCTTGATTTATCAGCAGTAATCTTATGTTTTCGGACTCCTGGCATCCTGTCATAAAATGAAACATAGTCATCAATATTAACGCCGCATCCATAAACCTCTTGATCTATGTACAGGCACGAATCTTTTACAAAGCATCTGACAACCGCCATCGGATCAGGGCCGCCGCCCCAGTCACCGCCATATAGAAGCTCAACACCTTCGGGTGTTTCAAAGTCTTTGATTTCCCATTTACCATGAAATATTTGAGCCTCGCTGTGTGCAACTGTTTGACCTCGCCAAACGTGCAAATATTTATCATAGTCAACACGTTTGTCATATTCCATTTCTGCTCGAAGTTCCTCCGTAAAATACGGATTGTCCTCGAAATTCATTTCAATAAGTTCGCAGTCGTCTCTCAAACCTTTTTGAGTAGCAACTGTATAATCAACATGGACAGCATCGTTTTCATCGGTCGGGTTGTATGAGAATATTATTTTTGAACCTTTTTTTCTGATAGTTGGGACAAGGGTAATTAAGCTTTTTTTACTTAATGCCTCTGATTCTTCACCCCAGCAATAATCAATACCCTCTGTTGACTTTATATCTTTTTCATTATTCCAAAGACCTTTGAATATGATTTCCGATCCTGTATTGCTTTTGATTGAATCTTTTTGAATAACGAATAAATGTTCAAAGCCAAGTCGTTCTATTGTATCACACAAAAGTTTATGAACGGAATCCTTTATTGAGTTTTGAACCTCTCGAACACAAAGTATTCTGAATTTCCCGCTGACTGCTTTGAGTATTAAAAACGCTGCCACGCTCCATGATTTAGCGGATCCACGGCCACCGTAAAAAATAATATAACGCTTGTTTGTGTCGAAAATTGTCCCGGCTTTATACGGGATGTCGAATATTATTTGTTGTTCTTCATTCTGGTTTGACACGGTTAATTATTACTGTTATTGGTTTGTTTACATTTAACTCTGTCTTATCTTCATAAAGCTTTAGTATCTTTGACATCAATTCTATCGCCTTATTTTGATCGGTTAGCTTAAACGATACGCGTCGAGAGCTACCCTTTTCACCATATTTTTCGTCAACTGTAATGCTTGATATAATTCCAGGTATTTTATTTTCTTTTAATTTTAATGGACTAATGTCACCATTATCGTCAAGCAAATCAGCGGGGTTAAAGAAGATTAGATTTTTTAAGTGCTGTATTATGTCAGATGGGACTCGTTCCTTTAAAAGATCAATTCTCTTTTCTATCTCTGCTTTGATGTTATCATTTGTTATCAACCTGGCTGCGTTTGCCCTTGCCGCTTCCTCGCTTGAATCAGGATATATTTTCAGATATGATCGAGTCGCGTTAAATGTTTGGAGGTATTCGTTTATAAATAATTCATGTTTAGGATTTAGATCGGACATACATCACTTCATCCCCAACTTACTCTTACAATAATTAATCTTATCATAAAACGAATTTCTTTTACGTTCCTTGGAGTAGCAGATTGCCGCGCGTTGTTCTTGTGATTTGCCAGCGTCAGCCTTGTATAGTTTTTTCATGCAGGCGGAAATGCCTTGATTTTTTTTACCGGACATAGACAAAATATTTCAAGTTATTTTAAATTGTCAAGTCTTTTCTAACCTCGATTCAGCCCAGACCCCGGCTATTTTCACCAACTCGAAAATTTATTAAAAAAATTAGAGTAAAAATCTTCGAGTAGATTCCCGAGTATTTTTCTGAGAGATTTTCCTTGATTATTTTTTTACAACTAAGAAAAGATTATAAAGGAAGAAACATAACATTTTTTATCTAAAATAAGTAAATATTTATATTTACTCGGAAATTTACTCGAACTCGGGAATTTACTCTCTAAATCTTATAAATGGTAAAAATAGCACATGCAACCGTACAGCGTAAATTTTATAAAATAAGCTTTACAGTATAAGCTAACATATTAAAATGTGACAATACAGAGAAATGTAAAAAAATTCTTCGAGTTTGGTTGTTGAGTGCTATAATTAAAATTTATACGTGTTTCTTCCTTATATGCACTTGATTTTTAGCTACTCGGAATTCGGGTCTATGTTTTTTTGTATTTTCGAGTGAATAAAGTTCGAGGAGAAAACAAATGAAAATTAAAAATTATGTGGAGATTAGAGAAAAAAGAGAGAGGTTAATTATTGAGACATGGGCGAGAATTGAGAAAATTATCTCGGGTATGCAAAAACATGCTCCGATTGAACTAGTTAAAAAATGGTATGATCTTGAAAATTCCAGGTATCGCCGACCAGAATATGAAGTCCAGTTTAGACGCCTATATTATAAAATAATAAAAAAGCATGATTTGTATTTTATGAATCGAAAAAAATTTGATAAAGAACATGAAGAATTACTGATTGAGCTTGGAACAAATAAAGACTTGATAATTGCAGCCAATGAAGCCGATGCCGAAAATGAAGCGATATTCATTAAGAATCGCGACAAAAAAAATCAATGTAAAATAGAACTTGAGAATTTAAAGCCATTGATAGCCGAGCATAAAAATAAAATAGATATGTTAAAAAGAGATATTCAGTATAAATCTGATAGGGCGAAACTTGAAAAACTGGAACCGGAACAAAAAATAGAAAATGACACAGCAATTCGTGAACTCAAAGCCGAGTTATCAAAGGAACGCTCTTTATATTCAGAAAAAAAACAAAAATACGATGATCTTTTATTTGATATAAAATATTAAAAAGTATTTGACGCCACAACCATCTTTATGTATATTCCTCATGTTCACTGGTGCAAGTGTAGACACCGTCCTAATGGCAAAGCGTATTTAGGCTTGTGCGGCTTAACGACCCGCGTGAACACAGGAGTTCAAAGCTCTCCTCCTTTCTCGAAATTGAAGCTACCCCGGATTCGTCCGGGGAATTTTTAAGGGGTTTGTAAATGGAAAAAGATTTATTGCACGAAATACAAGACGTAATCGGTAACGGATTGCGCGAGATTTCTAAGGTCATGGATTCTTTAGAACGTCTTGAAATTTATCAGGATATCATATTAAATATTCAACACAAATGTCTGGATGAATATAAGCGCAGAGAAAATTATCATGTTAAAAAAAGTTGAAACAGGCCATTTTATCCTGGACGATAAAAAAAGAAATCAGCTTA
>Ga0153915_10005159_pt1 | contig 12142 bp, 8 predicted proteins | sample Opewatmetagenome_2_FD_107003 | JGI IMG/M metagenome (GOLD analysis project Ga0153915, IMG submission 107003) | Freshwater wetland microbial communities from Ohio, USA - Open water 3 Core 3 Depth 3 metaG | ecosystem: Environmental > Aquatic > Freshwater > Wetlands | place: USA: Ohio, Lake Erie...
GAGGCGATGAGGTCGCTGCCTTGGTAGTCCCGGTACGGTCCGGTCTGCCCGAAGGGGCTTATCGACGCCATGATCAGCCCCGGGTTGGCCGCCCGCAGTACTTCGTAGCCCAGGCCCAGTTTTGGCAGAAGGCCCACCGGGAACGACTCGATGAGGAAGTCCGCCATGCGGCAGAGCCTGAGGAACAGCTCGCGGCCCGCCGTGCTGTCCAGTCCGAGCGTGACGCTGCGCTTACCGGCGCCGTAGGCCAGCCAGAACAGGCCCTTCTCCGGGCCGGGCCCGCCACCCAGGAACGGTGGAATCGCCCGGGCGGGGTTTCCCGCCGGCGGCTCGACCTGCACCACGTCCGCCCCCAGGTCAGCCAGGACCTTGCCGCAGAACAGCCCCTTCTCGTCGGTCAGGTCCAGGACGCGATACGGCTCCAGCATTGTTGCCCCTCCCGGTCTGCCGGTCAGCATTATACTGTCGTCGTTCCGGGCAGTGCAACGCCGCTGCGTTGACACTGAACGCTGGGCGGGGCTATTCTCTGATAGCCTAGCCTTTCTCTCGTCATTCTGAGGAGTCCCGAGCAAATCGGGACGACGAAGAATCCGTAACTGGAGCGGATTCTTCGCTCCGCTCAGAATGACAATGTCGATCCGACCAGGGAAGCGAGCCTAACGACTTAGCGAGGGGGAGAAACGATGAACGTCATGGTACTCGGCGGGAGCGGCATGTTCGGCCGGAAGACCGTCCTCCACATGCTCCAGGACAAGGACATCGAGAACGTGGTCTCGGTGGACATCGCCCCGCCGCCGCAGTGGGCACTGAAGCAGATCGAGCCTTTCCAGAAGCGGTTCCATTTCGTGCGCGGGACAGTGGCTGAGCTGGAAGATATTCTCAACGCGATGAAGCTCTTCCCCGTTGACGGACTGGTCAACTGGGCGTTCGTGATGAACCTCCAGGAGCTCAACTCCAACCCACGTCTCAGTACCAAGGTGAACGCCCTCGGCATGTGCAACGCCTTTGAGGCGGCCCGTCTCATGGGCACCAAACGCGTGGTCTATGCCAGCTCGATGACCGTCTACGGACCCGCCGAGATGTACGGCGGCAAGCCGGTCGACGAGGACGTCCTCCTCTCGCCGAACAGCTCGTACGCCGTCTGTAAGCGGTTCGCCGAGATCATCGCTGACCAGTACTCGCAGCAGTACGGGATCAAGTTCACCGGCGTCCGCCCGACCATCGGGTACGGCCACGGCGGGCGCTCTCCGGCCGGCATGTGGTCCGATATGCCCTCGGCCGCGGCCGTCGGCAAGCCCTACCGGATGGAGACGGACGGCAACATGTCCATGTCCCTGGTCTCCGCCGACGACCTGGCGATCTTCACCACGATGTTGATCAAGGCGCCCTCGTCGCCCCACCCAGTCTACAACGTCGGCACGCCCCTGATCAGCTTCAAAGATGTAGCCGCGATGGTCAAGCGGTACATCCCGAGCGCGGTCATCGAGTTCGGCAACAAGGAGTCCCCGTTCGGCCGGCGAACACCCCTCGACGTCAGCTCCGCCCGGGCGAAAGCGGACTTCGGCTTCGAGTGCATGTCCCTGGAGAAGGCGATTCTGATCCACCTCAACGACGCCCGCCTGGAGGCTGGCACGCCGCCGGTGAAGCCGCTCAGCTGAGCGAGCGCTCTCGGCATCGAAAGGACTGAAGAGATGGCCAAAGAGAAGAAGGCGCTGACGGTTGACCAGCTCATTGCGGACGAGACAAGGCTCATCGCCGAGATCGAGAGGAAGCACGGCAAGTCGGTCGATGAGCTGCGCATGGAGAGAGAGCAGCGCGTAAAGGATGCGATCGCACTGCGCGAGCCGGACCGGGTGCCGGTGACGGTGCTCGGCGGCGTTTTTGCCGCGCGCGCCGCCGGCCTGCCCTCGGCGACGGTGTTCTACGACCAATCGGCGGCGTACCAGGCCGGCCGCCAGGTCCTGCTCGATTTCGAGCCGGACCTCGGCGGGGTTGGCATCGCCGCCAGCGCCGGGTCCATCCTCGATCTCCTGGAGGTGAAGAACTACCGCTGGCCGGGCGGGCCACTGGCCGAGGACGCCGAGTACCAGTTCGTCGAAGGCGAATACATGTCCGCCGACGAGTACGACCTTTTCCTGAACGACCCGACCGACTTCATCCTCCGTTACTATTTCCCCCGCATCAACGGCGTTCTGGGCCCGCTGACCAAGCTGCCGCCAATCGGCGCACTGCGGGAGAGCGGCTTCACCGGCTTTCTGGGCTGGCTGCGGACGCCCGAGTTCGAGGAGATGGCCAGACCAATAAGGGCCGCCGTACTCGAGCACAAGCGGATCACCGAAGACAGCGCCAAGTTCGCCCTCCACATGCAGCGGCTCGGCTTCCCGGCGCAGTTCGGCGGCGGCGCCGCCGGCGGCGGCGTTGGCGGAGCGCCGATGGACGCCATCGCCGATCTGCTGCGGGGGATGCGCGGCATCATGCTCGACATGTACCGCTGTCCTGATAAGCTCATCGCCGCCTCCGAGAAGGTCCTCAACACCCGCATCGCCAACGCCGTCCCGGCTGACCCGAACTGGAAAGGCATCCCGCTGCGAGGCGGCGGTCCGCTTCACCGTGGCTCGGACGAGTTCATGTCCATCAAACAGTTCGAGAAGTTCTACTGGCCCGGCCTGAAGCGGGCAACCGAGGCCAGTATCAAGCTGGGTTACCTCGCCTCCCATTTCTTTGAGGGCGTCTGGGACAAGCGCCTCGAGTACCTCCTCGAGCTCCCCAAAGGCAAGATCATCTTTCACTGCGAGCGCACGGACATCTTCCGGGCCAAAGAGGTGCTGGGCAATCACTGTTGCATCCAGGGCGGAGTCCCGCCGGCGCTGCTTACGGCGGGCTCGCCGCAGGACGTCGACGAGTACTGCAAGAAGCTGATCAAGGTGGTCGGCAAAGGCGGCGGTTTCATCATGGGCTGCGGCAGCTCGATCGACTGCGCCAAGCCGGCCAACGTGAAGGCAATGGTCGACGCAGCCAAGAAATACCGGCCCGGCTAGTAGCAGGGAGCGGCCTATGGACTGGGAGCGGGCCGTCGAGTTCGTCATGGGCTATTTCGAGTCGCATGACCCGATTGCCACGGAACTGGCCCACCGGTACCCTTTTCGACGGCGCTTCGGCCATTGCCTGCGGTGCTCCGTATGGGCGCGGCGCATTGCCTCGGTCGAGCACGGCGACGTGGAACTGGCAGCGACGGCCGCCCTGTTTCACGACATCGGCAAGACCGCCGGTAGTCGAGAGCAGGACCATGGTGCGGCGGGAGCCGAGGTCTGTGGCCGGTATCTCGGCTCCATCGGCTACCCGGAGGACCGGCGAACGGTCATCGTGGGAATCGTAGCACGGCACAGCCAGCACGCGCGACATGCCGGGGCATCACTGGAGGAAAAGATCGTGAGCGACGCCGACCTCCTGGACGAGACCGGGGCCATGGCGATCCTGTGGGACGCGATGGCCTGCGCGTTGGAGCCGAGCCCTTCTTACGACAAGGCCTACGAACGGTCCCTCGAGCTGACTGTCCCGATGAGGAACGTCCTGCCGGGGCGCCTGCATACCGCCGAGGCCAAGCGAATAGCGCTGGCAAGGTTCGCCGTCGCCGAGGCCTTTCTCGGGAGCCTGGCCTACGAGCTTGGACTCAGTGAGAGCACTGGCTAGCGTTGCGGCCTGGAGCCGGCCGCTGCTATACCTTGGTCGCGATGTCCTTCGCCCAGGCGCGGATGGTATCCCAGTTGCGAGTATCGTACAGGCCGGGCCGCACCTCTTTGAAACCGGCGTCTTCGATCCTCGGCTTGAACGGGCCCAACGTCTTGCGGAAGAAAAAGAACATCTTGTTATAGTCCCAGACTCCGCCGAAGACCACCATCGAGAGCGGGCTGAGACCGTACCGCGCCGCCTTGTCTTCGAGGTACTGCTTCCTCGCTTTCTCGATCTCGGCCTGCTTGCCCTCGTGCTCGAGCAGCGCCTGGGCCGCCGAAGACACGAAGATGGCCGTCTTCTTGCCGGACAGCTTCTTCTGGAACCTGTTCAGGAACCCCTCGGCGGAGCCGGTCCATTTCCCCATCTGCATCCCGCTGCCGACGATCACCAGGTCGTACTCGGCGATGTCCTTGACCTTCTCTTTGGAGGCGTTCACCACTCTGACCGCCAGGCCCTCGCCCGAGAGAACACGGGCGATCTCGGCAGACGTGGTCTCGGTGGCGCCGTAGCGCGTCCCGTAGACGATGAGCACGCTCTTTGACATTGACCCCTCCCTCACTAGCGAGTAGCCGCCGCGCTTCTTGATATCACGGGGCCGCCCGCCGCGTCAATACCGCTGAATCGAGCGTGGGGGGGAACAGCAAGCCGCCGGCCGAGGTGCCGGCAGGCCCGCGGGCCGGTCTTCAGGGCACGCGGGGAGAGACGGCAAACGCCGCGGGGAACGCGGCGGGGGCGGCCCGGCGGGCCGCCCCCGGCAACCGATCGCCTAGCGCCAGTAGTCGATGCTGTAGGCCGCGTCGTAGCCGCCGGTCCGGCCGCCGCCCATCATGATCTGCTCCTCGCCACCGCCGGTGACAATCACGCAGTTCTCGAACGGGTCATTGCAGGCCGGTACCATGTAGTCGTCCGGAAGCTCCTTCCAGTGCTTGCCGGAAGTGCGCTCGATGCCCAGCCAGGCGTTGGTGCGCATGTCCGGCCAGGAATGCATCCGGTACTCGCTGAGGGGCATGAAGCTCTTCTTGTAGACGTACTCGTAGATCTGGTCCTTGGACTCAAACCCGGCATCGGCGAGCTGCTGCGCTATCTCCGGCAGCAAGAAGAGCGTGATCCCGCCTTCGGACCGCGCCCACAGACCGGGCATCATGTACTCGAGGATGTTGTGCGGGCCCGGCTGGCCCTTGACGCCGAGCGCCCGCGCCAGCCCGCCGTGGCCGCTCTTCTGGAACGCCCGGTAGCCGCCCGGTGAGAAGCTGACCCGGCCGCCGCCGCCGGGGCCGGAGACCTGCACCAGCAGGCTCTCCTTCTTGTCGAAGCCGCACTCTTCGTTGAGGCCCGCCCAGCCCTTCGGCAACGCCTCGGCGTTCTCGGGGAAGACGTTGGTCAGGCCGCCGCCAAAGACGTCGCAGTTGGTGACGGTGGGAATGTTGCCGCCCAGGTTCTTCCACATGAGCTGCGACGCCCGGCCGAGCGAACGGTTGGCCGGGTTGCCCGGGCCGAACATCTCGACGTCGAAGTTCATCTCGATCTCCCGGGCGTAGGGCCCGCTGATGCAGTACCCGCCGCGGCCGCGACCGTCGCCGCAGCCGCCGCCCGATTCGGCCATGGCCAGGAGCGCGGGCATGTGCCGCGGCTCGCAACCGGCCATCACGCCGATGACGGCGATCTTCTCCACCGTGGCCGTGCGCCGCAGCGGCAGGTAGTGCACCGGATCGCCCTGCTTGCCCGAGTTGCCTTCCTGGACCGACCGATCGCCGAGCCGGTGGTCCCGCTGGAACCGGATGATCTCATCCGGCTTGTGGCTGGTGCCCTTCAGCATCTCGGCCACGCGCTCCTCGGTCGGGATGCGCAGCGGCAGCCCATCGCCGTAGACCGCGATCGGCGCATTCTGGCAGGTGGGCACCCTCTCCGTAACGTGGTAGACCTTCTCGGCATCCTCGAGCGTACCCGTGAAGAAGATACGCTCGTTCTTCGGCTCGTATCGGCCGCCCTTCGTCTCCTCGGCGGTGAGCGGGCGCATGAGGGCGTCGATCATTTGGGGGACCATGCGGTCGACGTCAGGCACGCCCGGCGTGGTCCGCGAGGCATGGACGCAGCGCATGCCCGGGATGCCGTTCAGCCGGCAGGCTTCCCGCCAGCAGCCGTCCTGGTCGCCATAGATGATGAAAACGCTCGGGATACCGGCTTTCTCATAGGCGCTTAGGGTAGGCAACTGCTCCCAAATGGCGCCGTGTCACCACACCACACCGCGGATAAGCGCATCGGCGTCTTTCATCTCCTCGGGGCTGAGAGCGACGCTGCCGGCGATGGTCATGTGCGGCGCCGCGCGTGTCACTTTCCAGTTGACCTGCGGGTACGCCCGCTGGAGTGCCTGCGGCAGCGGAATGGTGATGTCCTGCTCGCCGCCGGCGCCGATGCTGATGTAGATCGTCTTGCCGTCGAGCTTGCCCAGGCGAGGCGCCAGCGGATGGGAGTCCACCGGCTCCTCAATACCCACGGGGTTCAGACACTTGTAGACTTTGCTTTTGGCTGCTGCCATGTCCCCTCTCCTAGTGTTTCTCGTGCTTCGTAGCCCATGTTACTCTCCCAGCCAGGCAAAGGCAACCGTCCGGGCCCCAAAACAGGGCGGCCCCGACTGAAGTCGGGGCCGCTGCTTGGCTAGGCTCGGAGATGGGACTACTTGACTGACTGGGCTTTGACTGTCTGGTCGAGCCAGATGTACGGGATCCACAGTCTGCCGGCGCCCTCGCCGTAGTAGTCCTTCAACCACGGCTGCCACATGCGGTACACGGTGGGCGCCGGGGTCGGGATGAGGAACGCCTGGCTGAGGATGTAGACGTTGGCGTCCTTGTGGACCTTGTCCGCGGCGGCGAAGTCCACGTTGATGTACTTGGTCTCGTCTTCGAACGCCTTCTCGATGATCGGGTCGCTACCGGCCGGATCATTCACGTAGCTGATGTTGTAGCTGTTGGTGCCGCGGAAGTAACCGAAGCTGTAGCGGACGAAGAGGGCGTTGTTGCCGCCGGCGTTGAGCGTCCCCATCATCTCGTCGTAGTTACGGGTGGCCCAGATCTGCATGAAAGCGCCCGCTTCCTTGATCTGGATGTCGACGTTGACGTTGACCCGGGACCACATGTCTTTGAGGGTCTGGGCCATGTCGCTGTCGGTCGGGCTGGCGCCGGAGATGACCATCTTGGTGTTGAAGCCGTTCGGGAAGCCGGCGTCCTTGAGAAGCTGTTTGGCCTTGTCCGGATTGTAGGTGTAGAGCTCCTTAACATCATCCGGAAGCTGGTCGAGCGGAGTGTAGACGCTGGGATAGAGGTAGCGCGCCGGACTGTCGAGGAGCTGGCCCTCGCCGCCCATCACGTTGTTCAGGATGGACTGCATATCGGTGGCCATCATGAGCGCCTTGCGCACATTGATGTCCTTGAACGGCAGGTCCGGCTTGTCGCGCCGCATGCCCACCTGGAACGGGTAGGCGAGCATCTTGTAGTACTTCATGTCGGCGTTGGTCTTGAGCAGGTTCAGGGCGTCGTCGCGGGTAACCGTCGCCGGCCAGGCCATCATCTCGGCCTTGCGAGTCCGGAGGGCGGAAAGCTGCGTCGAGGTATCGCTGACGATGAGGTACTTGATGGTGTCGATGTAGGGCAGCTGATCGCCCTTGCCCTGACCGGACGGGTTCGTGTCCCAGAAGTTATCGTTGCGCGCCATCTGGAGCACGCTGTTGTCGACAAAGTCGGTCGGGTAGTAGGAGCCGGTACCGACCTGGACGCGCCAGTCGTTGCTGGTGCCGTATTTGGCCAGCCATTCCTTGGGCCAGACGAACTGGCTGCCGCCGCCGCCCATGACCCACAGGTAGGTGGTGGTCGGGTTCTTGGGCGTGTGGACGGTCACCTGCCAGGGACCGGTCTTCTCGACGGTCATGTTGGACTCAAGGATCGGTTCGGCCACGCGGGCCCAAGACGACGGGGTATCCCGGATGAATTCGATGCTGGCGACGACGTCGTCAGCCGTCATCTCGCGGCCGTTAACGAGCGCCGACGCGGCGCTGTTGGGGATCTTGGCGAAGTGGACACCCTGGCGGATGTCGAGGACCCAGGTGAACTGGTCGGTGGTCGAAAATTTCTCGGCGAGACAGCCGACGACATCGGCCATTGAGGTGGGGCCGTCGGCGTAGTCAACGGTGCCGCCAGCGGCCACTGATCGAGTGCGGTCCGGGTAGGTTATCTGCTCCCACAGGTTGGGGAGACCAGCCGGGCGGTTGCTGACGGCCGGACCGAAGATGGTGATGTTGGTCGGCTGGATAAGGGTCAGCAGGCCACCGTACTGCGGCTTACCCGAGGGGGGCTCCACGGTGGTGGTGCTGGTCCCAGGCGGCGGTGTGGTCGTCTGGGTGCCGGTGGTGGTCGTCGTGCCGCCGCCGCCGCAAGAGGCGAGGACGGACACCACTGCGATCACAAGAGCGAGGGCTAACCAGATTCTCTTACCTTTCATTTTCTCCTCTACACTGTACTCAATATCCAAAGCGGGACGGTGCGTCCCCGCCAATCCCACTGCGACAAGTAGTAGTGGGCGGCCCCGACCTAGGTCGGGGCCGCCCGGGGTCACGCTGGTTAACTAGAGTCTACTAAGTAGAACCCTCCTTGACTTGCGGGTCTACTTAACCCACTTCGCCCTCTCTACGGGGTCGAGCCAGATGTACTGGATCATGTGCTTGCTGGCGCCCTCGCCAGCGTAGGCCTTCAGCCACGGTTGCCACATGCGGAACATGTAGGGCGCCGGGGTCGGGATGAGGAACGCCTGGCTCAGGATGTACTTGTTGAACTCTTTGTTGACCCTGTCGGCCGCGGCGAAGTCGACGTTGATGACCGCGGCCTGGTCATTGAACGCCTTCTCGATGATCGGGTCACTGCCGGTGGGGTCGTCCACGTAGCTGATGTTGTAACTGTTCACGCCGCGGAAGTAGCCGAAGCTGTAGCGGACGAAGAGGGCGTTGTCGCCGCCGGCGTTCATCGTCATCATCAGCTCGTCATAGTTGCGGGACGCCCAGATCCCCTGGAAGACGCCGAACTCCCTCAGGTCAATCGTAACGTTCACGTTGACCTTGGCCCACTGGGCCTTGATGGTCTCGGCCATGTCAGTGGACCCGGTAAGGACCAGCTTGGCGTTGAAGCCGTTGGGGTAGCCGGCGTCCTTGAGGAGCTGCTTGGCCTTGTCCGGATTGTACTTGTAGAGCTCCTGCGTCTCGGCGGGCTGTTCATTGAGGGGAGTGTAAGTGGTGGTGTACAGGGGAGCCGCCGGGCTGGCGAGAATCTCCGCCTCGCCTCCATACATGTCCTTCGCGATGCTTTCCATGTCGGTGGCCATCATGAGTGCCTTGCGCACATTGATGTCCTTGTAAGGCAGGTCCGGCTTATCGCGCCGCATACCGATCTGCTGCGGATATGCGAGGTACCGGTAGCTGCCCATCTCAGGGTTGGTCTTTGTCAGCTCGCGGGCGTCATCAAGGGCAAGCCCGGTGGGGAAGCCACCCGAGGCCAGCATCTCGGCCTTACGGGTACGCAGCGCCGACAAGACAGTGGAAGTGTCCGGCACAATAAGGAACTTGATGCTGCTGATGTAGGGCAACTGGTTGCCCTTGCCGGGGCCGGACGGGTCCTTGTCCCAGTAGTTGTCGTTGCGGGCCATGTTCAGGACGCTGTTGTCAACGAAGTCGGTTATGTAGTAGGCGCCGGTGCCAATCGTCACCTTCCAGTCATTGGTGGTGGCGTACTTGGGCAGCCATTCCTTGGGCCAGATGAAGGCGCTGCCGCCGCCACCCATCAGCCACAGGTAAGTGGTGTTCGGGTTCTTGGGCGTGTGTACGGTCACCTGGTTGGGGCCCGTCTTCTCGATCGTCATGTTGGCGTGCAGGACCGGTTCGGCGGTCCTCGCCCACGACTGCGGGGCGTCCCGGAGCCACTCGAAAGTGGCGATCACATCGTCGACGGTCAACTCGCGGCCGTTGACCAGGGTCGACCCGGCGTTGTTGGGGATCTTCTGCCACTTGACGCCCTGGCGGATATCCAGGACCCAGGTGAACTGGTCGGTCGTCTTCCATTTCTCGGCGAGGCAGCCGACGACGTCGGCCATCGAGGTCGGCCCACCGGCCATGTCGACGTTACCGCCGCCGCCAAGCATCTTGGCGCGGTCGGAGTTGGTGATCTGCTCCCACATGAAGGGAGGCCCTCCGGGCCGGCTTATGCCCGGTGCGAAGACCTGGAAGTTGGTCGTCGAGAGCAGGGTGAGCTGGCCGCCGTACACCGGCTTACCCGATGGCGGCGCCACCGTCGTGGTAGTAGTAGGACCTCCGGTGGGCGGTGTGGTAGTCGTCGTGGTCGTCGCGCCGCCGCCTCCGCAGGAGGCGAGCACAGTCACAATCGCCACGACGAGACCGAGGGCTAGCCAGAGTCTCTTACCTTTCATGTTCCTCCTCTTTGTTATTTTGAAGCGAGACCGCTAGTCGAGACTTCCGTCCCCGCCAGTCTCACTGACGCAAATAGTGCAGCGGCGGCCGTCGACGGTCTCGCGAGGGACGGCCGCCGCCGGTGGTGCTAGTATCCTAAATCTTTCTTCAGGTTCTGGTCAACCCACACCCACTGGGACCAGGACCACCAAGTACCGTAGCTCACCCACGACTCACCGGAGTAGTTCTTCAGCCACGGCCACCACAGGTTGATCGGCGCACGCTTGGGGCGCGGGATATGGTAGGCCTGCTCCCGCAGGTAGATGGACAGTTGCCTCATGTCCTTCATGGCGAGGCGCAGGTCCTGGATGGCATCGCCTCTCATCTGTTGGAGAGCGTCCAGGATGACCTGGTCCTTCAGTTCGCTCATGTTGGCGCCCGTCCCATAGAGCGTGGCCGGAGCGTAGAAGATGGCCACCGGGGAGCCGCCCCAGATGGTCGCCTCCGGCTGCTGGTGGGCGCGCTGGATGCCGGTCACCGCAGCGTTCTCCTTGATGTCCAGAACCAGCTTGACGTTCACCTTGGACCACTGGTCAACCAGGATCGTGTAGAAGTCGACGTCGGTCGCGAAGGCGCTGCTGACGAGGGCGGTCATCTGGAAACCACTCGGATATCCGGCGTCCTTCAGGAACTGCTTGGCCTTGTCCGGGTTGTAGGCATAGAGGTCGCGGACGATCTGCGGGACGTCCGGGTCATTGTTGTCGACGTAGAGGTCTTCGTACCCCTTGACCTTGGGGAACGGCCAGGTCTGGATCTGGCCCACTCCGCCGTTTACGTTCTTCTTGATGGTCTCAAAATCAGTGGCCATCATGAGGGCCTGGCGGACCTTGACGTTGTTCAGAGGCGGCCGGTCAGTACGGAGCTGGATTTCACCTCCGTGCGGGATCGTCCCTTCCGCCTGCTTGATCTGCGGAGCGCTCTTGACTACCGTGGCCGCCTGCTCCCAGGCCTCGCCGGCATAGGTGTTCCAGTCGAGCTTGCCGGTGCGCATGGCTGAGTCGCGCGTCGAGGGGTCGGGGATGATGAGCAGCCTGATCTCATCAAGGTAGGGCACCCGGTTGCCTTTGCCCGGGCCGATCGGGTCGACGTCCCAGTAGTTGTTGTTCTTCTTGAGGACGGCGACGCTGCCCCCCACGTAGTCAGTGAGCATGAACGGCCCCGTGCCGACCTGGTTCCGCCAGTCCGCCATGTTGCCGTACTGTTTGATGACCTCCGGCGGCTCGACGCGCCCGTACATGCCCAGACGCGCGATGGCCGTCACCATGGCATCCTTGGCCAGTTTGATGGTGACCTGCCACGGGTCGGTCTTGGTGAAGGTGGCCGTCTTCAGCTCGGGATTGCTCTTGGCGACGTACGAGTCCGGGTCCTGGGCGACCCGCTGCAGGTTGAAGAGGACGTCGTCAGCAGTCATCTCCCGTCCGGCGACCAGCTTGCTGGCGGCGCTGTTCGGGTTGAGACCGTAGTGGACGCCCTGGCGGACGTTGTAGACGATCGTGCCGCTGCCGTCCGCCTCGACTCTCCACGACCAGCTTTCGGCGGCGCGGCCCTTCATCAGCGGCCAGATATCGAAGTGGCCGCCCCAGTCGGTGTCATTGGTGCCGTATCCGCCGGCTGGCCCCTTCGTCCAGTCGCCCCACCAGATCGGCTCATTGGTGATGCCGTAGGTCGGGCCCGGAACAGCCATGAACGTCTTCACGCCGTCCCAGCCGGTGATGTCAGCCGTCGTCGAAACGCGCACCGTGCCGCCGTACTGCGGCGTACCGGACGGTTGCTGCGTGGTCACAGCGGCGGTGGTTGGACCTGACGTAGTAGTGGTCACTGAGGAGGTAGTTGTCTGGCCCGGTTGGGCGCATGCCGCGAGCGTCAGCACGGCCGCGGCGATGCACACGAGGAAAAACACTCGGCTCA
>Ga0153915_10005160_pt1 | contig 12142 bp, 6 predicted proteins | sample Opewatmetagenome_2_FD_107003 | JGI IMG/M metagenome (GOLD analysis project Ga0153915, IMG submission 107003) | Freshwater wetland microbial communities from Ohio, USA - Open water 3 Core 3 Depth 3 metaG | ecosystem: Environmental > Aquatic > Freshwater > Wetlands | place: USA: Ohio, Lake Erie...
CGCGCGCGGTGGCTCGCCGATGAGGACCGTCCGGGTGAGAGGCGTCAGGAGGGTCGCGTCGTCCAGCGACCATGTCTACTGCCTCGGAGTCGCCGAACCCCTTCGCGGGTTTGCGCTGGCCAACGGGGTGCTCACGCACAACTGCTTCGGATACACCGGCTACAAGAACGCGCGCTTCGGTCGTAGAGCGGCCCGAGCGCTGGGAGCAGGTTCCCGCGGGCCAGCCGCTCCGCTCTCTGCAGCTCGATCTTGCCTCTGCGGAGGACATAACACGGATGATCCGGGGTGAGCCTGAGCTTGCTTTCGCCCAGGTCTAGCTCGATCATCTTCTTGGGCGAGAGGAACCTGAAAGCCCTCTCGACGGTCTTCAGCGAAGGCGTCAGCCTCTGGTCGACGCCGAAGAGTCTGAGTCCATCAGGGACCAGGAACTCCCCCGTCTTTCCGCGCGCATACTTGTCCACTATGTCCGCCACGGGCCTGATGTCGAACCGCCTGTGCCTGCTGAACGGGATCTCGGTCTCGGGGTCGAGGCACGTCACGAGGAGCCACTTCAGGATGTCCACGCGCTCCTTGTAGGCCTTCGCGTTCTCGGCACCGGCCTTCACGAGCCTCTTCAGCCTGATGCGCCGCTCGACCACAGGCTTGAGCACCCTCGGGATGAGCCCCACGTGCTTGTCGCAGATGCCGTATCCGAGGATCGGGACCCTCCTCGCGGGCTCTGGGCAGCAGGGGCACGTGACCGTCTCGGGGGAGATGTTGAACCTGACCATGATGTTCGGGTACAGGGATGTGAAGTCGACCTCGAGCACTCGGTCGTGTATCCCGACCTTGGGCTCGTAGATGAACCCTCCGCGGTCCGCGACCACGAGCTCCTCAGCGGTCTTGAACTGCTCGGGCAGGTTCTTCTTCCACATTATGACGCAACCGTCCCTGAGCGCCTGGTCGACCTCCATCGCGCTGATCGCGCTCCCAGGGGAGAGCCTCGCGAGCTCCTGGACGGGTATCCTGGATATCCGCGAGAGGTCCGTGAGCCCGTTCAGGCCGCTCTCCATGTACATGAACGAGCTCGACATGTCGATGTGTATCCTGCCCTTGAGCTTGTACGATGGCGGCTTGTACTTGATCTGCCCGTAGGTGAAGTACGATTTCCCCTTCTTGTCCGTCCTCGGCTGGTCGTCATCGTCCCTTCCGAGGCGGACGCCGTCGAGCCCGATCGCCCTCGCCCGCTTGTACATGTACGGGATCGCGAACGCGTCCCCGTCGTCTGTGTACACGACGTCCGGGTCCTCCTTGCGGAGCAGCTCCTGGATGCCCGCGAGGATCCGTTCCTCCCCGCCGTCCAGCCAGTGCTCCCCGACCTTGGCCGCGACCAGCTTGTCGCGGAAGGTCGGTATCCCGCGCCTGTTCTCGGTGACGATCTTCAGGTGAGCGTCCGTCAGGGGCGGCTCCTCGTAGTCTATCTCGTACGGATCGTCAATCATTCGCGGCTTCGGCCGGAACTCCAGCAGCCCCATCGGGAAGAGGTCCTTCTCGGAGAAGTACCGCTGGCTGAACCGGAGGTCGACGTTGAACAGCGCGAAGTCCTTGTACCTCCCGCGGTTGTCGATCGTGTGCGCGACCTCCTCGACCTTCTGGTAGTCGCGGACCGTGACGGCGAGGACCTCGCGCGCGTCCTCCCCGAGCCATGTGCGCTTCATCACGCGATCCACGGACTTCACGGGGCCGAGTATCGGGAGCGCCTTCTCGAGGGATGCCAGCTTCTCCTCGGAGCCGTGGACGAATATCCGCGGCAGGAACGAGCGGTCCACGATCTTCCGCGGGCCCCTCCTCGTCCTCACCCAGTACACGATGGAGTTGGTCCCATAGTCGGGATAGATGTCCAGTATCCAGCCCCTCATCTCTCCGGCTCAGAGCTCCCGAGCACCCCATCCAGTCCCTCGTTTTCGTCGTGGTCCTCGAGCTTCTTCATCAGCGACAGAAGCTTCTTCTCGTGCTCGAGCAGCATCGACAGCAGCGCCGACTCCGTGGGGTCGAGGCTGATCGCGTAGGTCGACGCCGACGCGTGCAGTCTCGCGCTGTTCATCAGCGAGTCGAAGGCCTCCCGGTCGTCGCTCCTGAGCGCCCTGCGGAAATCGTTCCATTGCTGCGCCATCGCCTCAAGCGCCAAGCGGTATGTGGGCACCGTCCGCCCCGTGCTCCTCCCCCCTGAACTCGTCCAGCGTGAGCTGGTTCCACGGCACTGGCAAGAAGGTGATCTCCTGGTCCGCGCGCGGGATCCTGAAGAGCAGTCCGTTCTTCCGGGTGCGCATCTGCACTGCAAGGTCCGCGTGCTCGTACAGCAGCGTCGAGAGCATCGGCCCCGCCCCGGTTCCGTGGGCGGCATGGCCGGTGACGACGGATATCGTCTCGTGGTCCTTGGTCGTCCTGGAGATGTCCTCGAGGCACCTCCTGAGGAGCTGGTGCGACTCCATCCACTTCATGTCCTTGTCCATGAACATGTCCGTGATCGACGACACGATGATCATGGATGGCGTGCTCCTCTCCACCTGCTCCTCGAGCTTCTCGTCGATCAGCGTCACGAGCTGGTACGCGGTGAACGCCCTCGATACGCTTACGCGGGACAGGATCTCCCTCTTGTCGAGCCTCAGCCTCTTGCACAGGGAACCGATGGCGTATGGGTCGATGTCGTTCCCGCCGTCTATCCACACGACCTCCTCGTCGAACTGGGAGACGGCGCGCACGCACAGGAGGTACAGCAGGCTGACGGCGTAGCTGCTGTCGCTGTCCAACAGGGTCACCTGGGACGAGCGGAAGCCCCCTGTGAGATCGTCGATCTGCAGGATGGAGGTCTTGAGGACGCGCTCGCGAAGCAGGTGCTCCTCCTCGAGCACCTGTATGATCGGCTCCTCAAGAGCGGCCGTCCTTTGGAAGTTCAATCGGCGTCACCGGCGTCCGTCCAATCGGCCGCCTAGGAGTTAAACCGGCACGGGGGAGGGAATGGTGAAACTAGTGTGGCGAATAAAATCCAGAGGGCGCGTTCCGGACGACGAACCGGCCCCTGGAAAGTGCTCCCACGTGGGAACGGAAGCTCAATGTTTAAGTACCGTCAGAACGCATTTCACCATAGCCCCTCCAGCAGTATTCATATTACTTATCACAAAGGATTTGATGCAAATGGCCGCGAGAGCGTCTAGCAGGAAGCCGCAGGTAGCGCGCAAGGGCTATGCGGACCAAATGGATTCCGCGGAGGTGAGACGGTCCCGGAAGGCGGCGATCCTGCAGCTGAAGATGGGCCGCCTCGCGCACATCATCGGTATCTCGTCGGGTCTCGCGCTAGCGCTCACCGCGGTCATCGCGTACGGCCTCGTCAACTGGGACTTCCTCAGGTCGACCGAATTCCTGCCCACGCTCAAGTGGATCATCCCCCTCGCAGCGGGGCTGGTCGTGGCGCTCGTGGCGCTCGCGATAAAGTGGGATCCGTACATCGCAGACAGGGACGAGCCGCATTTCATCATGAGCGTGGCCGCATTCGTCGCTCCCATATTCCTGATAACGGTGATCCTCCTCGACGAGTTCGGATATGTGGAGATTGGCACGCCGGACTGGTTGTACCCGGCTTCACTTCTCGGGATCAGCCTGACGCTGATATCCCTGGCGATGACATGGGAGGGCAGCAGCTCCAGGCGCACGATCAGCATTGTGGCGGCCGCCTTCCCTGTCGCTTTGCTCACATTCCCCATGTTATTCAGTTTCACCGACCAGGAACTTGCTGGCATCCTCCCGATGGGCTACCTCGGGAGCGCGGTCGCCATCCAGCTCAGCGGTTCGATGCTGCACATAATCGCGAGCTCGACATCGGTCCAGCAGAGGGAGGTGCTCCGGGCGAGCGACAGCAAGCTCAAGGAGCAGCTGATCGAGCTCGAGAAGAAACGCCGGGCGATACTCTACAGAGAGGACGCCCAGAGGTCGAAGGAGTCCGAGCTCGAAGCCTACGAGAAGCGACTCGAGGACGAGATGGCCTCAGTCGAGGAGCTGAAGGCCCAGGCGGCGGCCAGCGAGAAAGAGATCGAGATGCGGCTCCAGGCGGTTAGGGAGGCAAGGGAGAAGCTATCGAAGCAGGAGGCCGACGTCGACGCGAAGCTGGAAGAGGTCAGGCTCAGGCAGGGCGACATCGACGCACAGAGGAGGGAGCTGGAGCGCACCGCGAAGGCGATCGCTGCGAAGGACGCTGCAATCGCGACCAAGGAAAAGGACTCCACGCAGCTGTTGCTGGAGGCTCAGAACAGGGAGCGCGAGGCGAAGAGGAAGGTATCGGAAGTGGACGGCGAGGCGATGGCTCTCGCTGACATGCGCAAGGAACTCGAGGTTCTGCAGACCAGCCTGGCCGACAGGGAGAGGGACCTGGGCGCGAGGGAGCGCACCGTCGATCTGAAGATGATGGAGCTAACGCTCTCGAAGGAGCGGGTGAGCTCGGAGGCCACGGACAGGGCGAAGGCGCTGGAGAAGAGCATCCTGTCCATGCAGGAGTCGCTCTCGACAAAGGACGCTCAGCTTAAGGTGATGGAGGAAGACCTCCGGAAGAAATCGGAGAAGGCTGAGCGTCTGATAACCAAGGCCGACCAGCAGATGAACGAGCTGGTCGAGAAGGAGAACTCGGTGCTCGCAAAGGAGAAGGCGGTCGCCGACAAGGAGGCCAGCGTCAAGGAGGCCATCGAGAAATTCAACTCCCAACTCGAGGAGATGACGATGGCGAGGGCGGCCGTGACGGACCGCGAGAAGCAGTACCAGGAGCTCACGGAGAACACGAAGACGAAGCTGTCCACATTGAGCGCGAGGGAGGACGAGATCACCAGGAAGATGAACGCCCTCGAAAAGCGCGAGACCAAGATCAAGGAGCTCGAGCAGCGCCTGAGGGACGAGCACGGATCGATGAACTCGAAGCTCCAGGAGCTGCTGGAGAAGGAGAAGGACCTCGAAGCGCAGGAGGCGGAGATCGGCCTGAAGCAGGCGGAGCTGAAGGCCATGGAGCTCGAGATGCTGGAGACCGTCGACGACGTGGAGGAGGTCAGGGCGGAGCTGCCCGAGGAGGACGAGCGGGAGAAGGTGTTCGCCCTCCGGGAGCAGCGGCTGGCGGAGAAGGAGAAGGACATGAAGTCCCGGCTCTACCAGCGCGAGAAGGAGCTCGAGCAGCGCGAGAAGGCTATGCAGGCGCACCTCCGGAAGGACATCGAGGAGATGGAGGAGACCGTCGAGGAGGAGTACGCCGAGAAGAAGGTCAAGTCGGGCATCGAACGACTGGACGACCTGTTGCTGGGCGGAATGCCGTTCGGATCGAACGTGCTGTATGTGGGGCCGCCGTTTATCGGCAAGGAGGTCGCCATGCTCCTGTTCCTAGCGGAGGGCCTGAAGAAGGGCGTGCCCGCAATCATCGTCACCACGTCGCATCCGCCGTCCGAGATTGCGAAGGAGATGGCTCCGATCCTGCCCACGTTCATGGAGTTCCAGCAGCTCGGACTAGTGCACTGGATCGACGCATCAGGGGTCGAGGGCGATCCCGATTTCGGGGGGAACGGCAAACTCCGCAAGGTGTCCGGGCCGGCGGACTTCGAAGGGATCATGGCAGCCGTCGAGTCGTCGATTAAGACCATCGAGCAGCAGAAGCACCCGTACTTCAGGCTCGCCTACATGTCGCTGTCGATGAGCATCACGCAGTCCGAGGACAAGAAGGGGTACCTCTTCGTGCAGTCCCTCGTAGGGCGGGCCAAGCTCGCGCAGGCGATATCCATATTCGCGGTCGAAAGAGGCATGCACACGGAGCAGCAGCTCGAGTCCATCCAGCACCTGATGTCGGGGGCGATACAGTTCAAGACCGAGAATCAGAAGACGCTCCTAAGCGTGCAGGGGGTCACGGACGCGCAGACCCGAGCATGGATAGAGTACAAGCACACCAACAAGGCGCTGATGGTCGGGGCTTTCTCGCTCGAGAGGATAAGGTAGACTGCAGAGCGGAAGTCGGAAGGACTTGCCTTCAACAGGCCCGCTGGCCGTGCTCGAGTCGACCGAGGAATGTGCGCTTCAAACGACTTTGCAGGTCATGGAGTATAAGTCAGCACTCCGTCTGCGCTGCACCAGATCCAATACCCTTGGCCCACTACCAGTGGGAAGTCCGTGGATGGGATGTTGCGAATGTAGGATCTGTACGTGCCCAACAGTGTGTTGTATGTGACTACGACCATCACTCCGCCTGGAACGCTGTACATGCCAGGTATGTCGCTGGCGTGCCTGGTTGAGTTCAGAGAGCTGAAGCCCACCAATACCCAGCCTCCACCGGTGGGAACATCGCAATCTCTGTACTGTGTTGTCGTCGGGACGCTTCCGAAGAGAGTCAGATCCTTCGAGGTCATGGAATAGATCCAGAATCCCTCGTCCTGCTCGATGGTGAAGGCCGCTGACGGGTCATGGATTCCGACAAGATAGACCCTGTCATAGAGCTGCCTCGATGAGTTCCATCCAACAACTACATCACCGGGCGAAAGGCCTAGGTTGCCGGAATTGTAGCCGTATCCAACGAGTGGTATGGACACCAAGTTCCAGCCTCGGAGAAGATGTAATACGAATGACTCCCAGACGACGTTCAGCAAAATTGGCGACGACAGAACCGGCGGTGCCTCCCCGTCGCTCGCGGTGACGTAGACTTGCACAGGCCCAGCTGTTGAGTATGCGTGGCTTGCACTCACAGTGGAATTCGCCACAGTCTGCACGACTTCGACCGTGGTGCCATCCCCGAAGTCGAATGTGAGAGAGCACAGATCTCCGTTCCAGTCATGGACAGTCGCGTCGAAAGTCACGATCTGCTCAGTCTTCGGTGCAAGTGTTGACGCGCTGAAGCCGGCGATAACTGGCGCGATGTTGCCGACGAAGATCGTTGGCCCATCGTAGGTGTCTGTCAGACCCCCTGTGTCTAGCACCTCGAGCCGCACAGTGTACGCCCCGGACTGGGCATACGAGTGCTCAGCCAACTTCTCGGTGGACCATGCCGTATCCCAAGCACCGTCCGCCTCCCAGTCCCAGCGGACGCTCAGCAAGCTCGGAGCGTCCTGCAGGTCCCACGAAGACGATGCATCGAACTTGAACGAGGCCATGGGCAAACCGACCTCACGGTCGATTGTGAACTGCGCCACCGGGGGCGAATTGAAGCCTGACGGGGTCATGAGAGGATATCTGTCTCGGCTGTCCGCATCGATGACATATGGCGTGTCCCCTATGCCGTCGCTTCCCGGCTGGTCCTGGTTTGGTCCGCTCATCAGGTCGACCCCTGCATAGTCCGACCAGTAGTTGCCGCCGATCGGGTAGATGTCATTCCATAGATTCTCAATACCCCTGTTGTCGTAGCCAGGCACTAGGTCGTTCACGAAGTTGTTTGCCCAGATCGTGGCATTATCTGTGTATTCCAGATAGACCGCATACGGCGTGGCCTCGATGTAGTTTCCAAGGATGGCTATTCTCCTTGTCCCCCAAGTCCATATGCCATCCGCGTTTCCGGTGACTGTGTTCGAGACGATCAGGATGTCAAAGGTATCCGATTCATAATAGCCAACACCCATTGCACTTCCAAGGTTGTCGTGTATGTTGTTCCCGCCGACAGTGACGTGATCTGAAGCTGGAATCATAGTAGATCCGGGGTACTGTATCGCCACCGCGCATGGCCACGCATGGAAAGGCGCCCAGCCGTTGGCGTAAAGGTCGTTTCCAAGCACCCTCACCCAGGAAGAAGCCAGGACCAAGATGCCTTCACTTCTGCACGAGGAGACTTGGTTTTCGGACACCACGACTTCTCCGTCTCCGTACAAACGGATGCCTTCGCCGAAGTCGGATACGATGCACTGTGAAACAATGACGTGCCTACAATCGCGGAGGAAGATGCCGGTGGAGTACCCGCTCCCTCCGACCATCAGGACGTTCCGAATCACGAGATACAAGTCAACATTCCTGACGTCCATAGCGGTCTGGTTCATCGCGTCTATTATCCATCCTTCTATCACATAGGGATCGGACTCAGTCCCGCTCCCACCTGTAACCCCGTTCTGGGCGGTGAGGTCCCCGTTCCCTGCAATGTGAATCGGCATATGAGGAACGTAAGTGGGCTGGCCAATGCAGGGTTGCATCAGTGGATATCTGTCTTGGCTGTCCAGATCGATGACATAGGGCGTGTCGCCTATGCCATCGCTTCCTGGCTGGTCCTGATTCGGTCCGCTCTTGAGGTCGACCCCTGCGTAATTCGACCAGTAGTTGCCCCCGCTCGGGTAGTAATCATTCCACCTGTTCTGGGCAGCTCTGTCATCATAGCCAGGTTCTGTGCAGCCGACGAAGTTGTTTCCAGAGACCCTTGCACCCTCTGTGTACTCCAGGTAGACAGCGTACGGGGTATTCTCGATGTGGTTCCCACAGATGGTAATTCTCTTCGTTCCGAAGATCCAGATGCCGTCTACGTTGTCGACGATCGTGTTCGAGGCTATCAGGATGTCAAAGGTATCTGAGGGATAGTTCGTCCCTACCCCTATTGCGCTCCCGAGGTTGTCGTGTATGTTGTTCGCACCGACCGTTATGTTGTCCGATGGAACCACCGAGATGGAGCCGGGCCACTGTATGGATACTCCGCACGGCCACTCGTGGGAGGGCGCCCAGCCGTTGGAGTAGATGTCGTTCCGAAGAACCCTAACGAGTGTTGAAGATATGACCAAGACTCCATCGCTTCTACTCGCTGATATCTGGTTCTGAGTGAGCAGGACGTTCTTGGCTCGGATTGGGTTTATTCCGACGCCGAAGTCCGATATGATGCACTGTGAAACCACGATGTTGCTGCAATCGGACAACCTGATGCCGGTGGAGAGTCCACTCCCCCCGATGACGCGGACGCCCCGAACCAATAGATTCGCGTCAACACCGCCTATCTGTATGGCGGTCTGGTTCATCACGTCAATTATCCACCCTTCAATCACGTACGGATCGGACTGCGTCCCGCTTCCTCCTGTCACTCCATTCTGCGGAGTGAGATCCGCGTTGCTCAGAATGCGTATCGGCGCGTGGGGGATGTATGCGAGCTCAATAGTGCACGGCTGCATACGAGGATACCTGTCTCGGCTGTCCGAATCGATGACGTATGGTGTGTCCCCGAATCCATCGCTGCCCGGCAGGTTCTGGTATGGCCCGCTTTTCAAGTCCACACCTGAGTAGCTGGACCAGTAATTGCCCCCGCTCGGGTAGGAATCATTCCACAGGTTGTTCGGGCCCCTGTCGTCGTAACCGGGCTCTAAACAATTCACGAAGTTGTTCCCCGAAACCCTTGCGCCCTCTGTGTACTCCAGATAGACGGCGTAGGGGGTGCTCTCGATGTGGTTCCCGCAAACGGTCAATCTCTTCGTCCCGAAAGTCCAAATGCCGTCTGTATTATCGGAGACTGTGTTTGACGCTAGCAGGATGTCGAAGGTGTCCGGCGGATAGTATGTGCCGATCCCGATTGCGCTTCCAAGGTTGTCATGTATGGTGTTCGCTCCGATCGTGATGTTGTCTGATTGAGTCCCTGGTGAATAGGTCGGCCACTGAATCGATATCGCACAGGGCCACTCATGAGCAGGCGCACCGCCGTTGGCCCCCAAATCGTTCTGAAGGATCCTTACAAAGGAGGACGACAGGACCAGAATCCCGTCGCTTCGGCTCGAGGATACTTGGTTTCCGGAGATCACGATGTTCTCAGTGCTGACCAGGTGTACTCCGTTCCCAAAGTTGGATACGATGCACTGCGAAATCACCACATTGCTGCATCCAGAAAGGAGGATGCCATCGGAGAGTCCGCCTCCCCCGTTGAGGACAACATTCTGAATGACCAGATACGCATTCGTTGTTGAGATGCTGATGCCAGTCTGAGTGGATGTGACTATCTCCCATCCTTCAATGATGTATGGATCAGCCAAGGTTCCGCTGCCACCGACAATTCCGTTCTCCACAGTGAATCCAGAGTTGCCTACAATTACTATCGGCGAATGCGTTGTGGGAGAAGATGTTGACTCGGTCGTTCCCAAAGCCATCCCAATCGACCCAAGCAGGGTGAAAGTCACAAACGCAGCCAAGATTCTTGTCCTGTTATATTGGCCCACTTCGAACCACCGAAGGCGGCATATCATTCCATCTAAATAACGATTCCTTGAGTCTGTGCCGGCTGGCATTATCAAGAATGATATCAGTCGCCGGCTCTGGACTACTGGTGTAGACTATCCTCTGAAATCCTCAGGAAGTGCGTAGGCGCTCGAGGGAGCGCATGATTACGGCCGATCATTGCCAGGATGTCGGTGGCCACACTTTCAAGGCCCCCTAGGCAAGGTAGTTAATCCAAGTTTCGCGATCATGGCGCTCTGCGAACGACCGGTGACTGAAGATTGATTCAACTAGGCAACGGCATCCTTGTCGAAGTTGACGGGTGCAAATACAGGTTCGATCCGAAGAGGGTCTTTGAGGGCGACATCTGCATGGTCTCGCATGCGCACTCGGACCACCTGCCGTCCTCGTTCAGGAGCAGCAAGGTCATATGTTCCGAAGTCACCGCCGACTTTGTGAAGGCCAGGAAGAAGAAGGAGGTTACGATCTGCAGCGATGAGAGGGTCAAGATGCTCGATGCCGGACACATTGCTGGATCGAGCATGTTCCTGGTCCAGGGGGATGAGGACTACCTATACACAGGCGACTACTGCACGCGAGAGAAGGGCAGCACCAAGGGAGCGAAGCCGCACAAGTGTGACGTGCTCATTACGGAGGCAACGTACGGCCTGCCGAGGTACGTCTTCCCTGACCACCGTGAGATAATGTCCCTTGCAAGAGATTGGCTCGAGGACCTGATAAGAGAGGGGACTTCAGCAATCCTGCTCGCATATCCCCTCGGGAAGTCCCAGGAGCTCGCCGCCGCACTGAAAGACCTGCCCCTGGTAATGCATCCAACCATAGCCGCAAACAACCGGATCCTGAGGAAGCACGGATACGATCTCCCGGAGACAGAATTCGATCTAGAACGTACCAAGCCACCCTTCGTATACATCACGTCAGGTCTCGGAAAGGACTCCCTCCGTGTCGGGAGTCTGAAGAAGCACGGCGCGAGGACGGCGGCCTTCTCTGGGTGGGCACTGGACAGAGGCTTCGCGTCGCTTTCGCGGCTCGACGAGGCGTTCCCAATATCGGACCACAGCGGCTTCAACGAGCTCTTGGAGTTCGTGAGGCGATGTTCGCCATCATCCGTTTTCACGACGCACGGCTTCGCCAAGGAGTTTGCCGACAATGTGCGGAGGCATCTTGGGATACCCGCAGTGCCGTTGATAGCTCGTCAGAGAACGCTCGATCACTTCTGCTGAGTCCTATCCTTCGAGCTCGACCAGAGGCGGAGATACGTCCCAGGCCGCATGAAGACCCTCGACACATCCACCGCAACGCCCTCGCTCCGTTTCGCCATCTCCTCGGCGTCCATTATCGCCATGCCAAGCGCGACCCCCTCGCCATTCAGGGTCATGATTCCGACCGGGTCGCCTTTGCGGATGACCTCATCCATCTCGACGATCCCCGGGATGGCCAGGTCGGCGCCGTGGCAGACCGCGTCCACGGCGGAATCCTTGATCATAATCTTCGGTATCTGGGCCAGGAGAACCTCCATAGGGCGCAGCATCCGCTTGAGGTGGGAGCCGTCGCCCCTTCTGTGCTCCTCAACCGCATCGCGCAGATCGTGAAGCGAGACCGCTTGAGCCTCGATTAGGGTCCCCGCCCTCGTCCGCCTGAGATCCTGAAGGTGCGCCCCGACTGCTAGCGCGTCCCCGATGTCCACGCACAGGCTGCGGATGTAGGTCCCCGCATCGCAGTCGACCTCGAATAGGACATCCCTTCCAGAGAGTTCGAGAAGGTTCAGCCTGGCAATGTTCCTAGTCCTCATCTCCCGCTTGACTGCGGAACGAACCGGGGGTGTCTGTAGGACATCTCCCGTGAAGTCCGCGAAGATGTCGTCGAGCCGCTTACGGTCGACATTCCCGTGCAGCTTCATTGCTCCGACGTAGGCTTTGGTCCCGTAATGCAGCACATCCATCGCGCGCACCGCAACGCCGACTCCGAC
>Ga0153915_10005161_pt1 | contig 12138 bp, 12 predicted proteins | sample Opewatmetagenome_2_FD_107003 | JGI IMG/M metagenome (GOLD analysis project Ga0153915, IMG submission 107003) | Freshwater wetland microbial communities from Ohio, USA - Open water 3 Core 3 Depth 3 metaG | ecosystem: Environmental > Aquatic > Freshwater > Wetlands | place: USA: Ohio, Lake Erie...
AGGAATTTCAGCAAATGCCAATCCAGCGAAAATTTATCTTCATATTCCTCAAGACGGAGAAAACAATTCTCCCCAAAAAATAGACATCAACCGGGCTGAAGTTTGGCTCTTGCAGGCCTTACCAGGTATTGGAGAAGTCCGCGCTAAGGCAATTGTCGATTATCGTTTGGAAAACGAACCTTTTCAGAATATTGAAGACATTACCAAGGTTCCCGGAATTAACAATTCGATTTTTGAGAAAATTAAAGGCTATATCACGATAATGGAATAATAAATAGGGAAGAACCATGTTACTCATCGCTTTAAGTGGAGCCTGGGTACTGGGTATCTTTCTGGGGATTGAATTCGATCTCCCTCCGCTAATGTCAATCATTGTGATCCTGCCTTTAATTCCAGCCCTGCTATTTCACCGGCACCGCCTGACATTGCTCTATCTTTTCTTTTCACTGATTGTTTTATTAGCAGCCGCTGTCTATTCTTCAGCTTATCACCATTACCCCGATACCACTTCTGTTTATAATAACAATCAGGATAACCGCGTTTCCTTAACAGGGATTATTATCAAGCAGCCGGAAATCAACAATAATCTGAGATATTCAGAGATTGAAATTCAGACTTTGAATGCGCAGGAATCTACCGGAAAAATATTGCTGGTTACCTCTCTTTACCCTGAGTATCGCTATGGCGATGTTTTATTTTTAAAAGGTTATTTCGAAGACCCGCCGGTTTATACTGATTTCGATTATAAAGCTTACTTAGCCTGCGACGGGATCTATTCCATTATATTTAAGCCGGAGATCAAGGTTCTGGAGACGGAGAAAGGATCTTCATTACAAACATGGATAAACGATTTAAGGCACCGATTTTCCCAAATTCTCTCGGCTTCTTTACCCGAACCTCAAGCGGCATTGTCTCAGGGGATCGTTCTCGGGATGAAGCAAACTATTTCTGATGAGATAAGGATTAATCTTTCCAGAACCGGGACTTCTCATCTTTTAGCTATCTCAGGAATCAATCTCAGTATTATTGCCGGTCTATTGATTACATTGGGAATAAAGTTATTAGGCCGGAGATATTATATTTACGTCTGGCTGTCACTCGGTATCATCTGGTTTTATTCTCTGATGACAGGTCTGGAGGCTCCGGTAATCAGAAGCGCGATTATGGCCAGCATTTTTTTATTGGCCGAATTTCTGGGAAGGCAAAAGAATGTTTCAGCGGCTTTAGCCTTAAGCGCTGCGATTATGATCGGCATTGACCCGGACATTTTGTGGAGTGTCTCATTTCAGCTCAGTTTCCTGGCCATGCTGGGTTTAGTCTGGATTACACCACTCATCCAGGAAGGGTTAAGAAAAGCGATTCAAATAAGAATTGATAGTAAGCAGCCTTTCCTAAATCTTGTAGCTGCGGTTACGGATAGTCTTGGAGTTACATTAGGGGCCATTTTATTTACCTGGCCGGTAATAGCGGTGAACTTTAAAATCGTTTCTTTAGTCGGCCCATTTGCCACTCTCCTTATTGCTCCTGCTTTGCCATTCACGATCATCACCGGAATAATCACTGCCCTGGCGGGATTAATCAATATCCAGATAGCCCATATCCTGGGTTATTCAGCCTGGATTTTCCTCGCATATTTTCTCTGGATGGTCCGGATATTCTCTGAATTACCCATAGTATCAATCAGTTTATCGGAAATGAGGATAAGCTATATTGGGATTTATTATGCCGTGATCATAATCTCTCTAGGGTTAAAAGAGAATATCCGAAAAATTAAAGCCTTTTACCCCCCAATATCAGCAAGTTTCAAGGTTTCTGCATCTTGCCTGATAGAGATTGTTTCCGGCAGAGCCAAAAGATGGATCGTCCCGTCATTACTATTATTAGCTTTCTTAACCGCTTATCCGGCCGCGACTATGCCGGATGAGGATTTGCATGTCAGCTTTCTGGATGTTGGTGAGGGAGACGCTATTTTAATTCAGTATCAGAACCGCGATATTTTAATTGACGGAGGCCCTGATTCTAAATCGGTCTGTATTGGATTAAGCGAGAAAATGCCTTTCTGGGATAGAAGCCTGGATATGGTAATTCTGACTCATCCTCACCTTGACCATCTGAATGGTCTGATAGAAGTATTAGATCGATATTCAATTAATCAGGTCCTGGCACCGAATATCAGCTCTACGCAACCTGAATTCCAGGAATGGATGAATCGTATTCAAACATATCACATAAAGTACACCCTGGCGCAGTCAGGACAAAAAGTTAGTTTGGGGGAAGGAGTAATTCTAGAAATATTATTCCCCCTGGATACCATCCAGCAGCCAGCGGATACCCTTACAGAAAACCAGGCCGTGGTATCCAGATTGGGTTTTCACAATATCAGCTTCCTCTTTACGGCGGATATCGATAGAGAGACTGAACTGACGTTAATCAGCCACCGGGCTCCATTATCCAGTACCATACTCAAAGTATGCCATCACGGATCGGCCGGTTCCAACTCGGCGGAATTTTTAGCAGTCGTAGATCCCCGGATAGCAGTTATTTCGGTGGGAAAAGAAAACTTGTTCGGTCATCCCAGCGAGGAGGTACTGGAAAGACTCAAGAGCATCCCCGTTTATCGTACCGATCAAAATGGGGCCATCGAATTTACGACTGATGGCGAAAAAGTGTGGATTCAAACTGCCGAAAATTCAAAATAAGCCGCTTTACCTCAGCCCTGCATTCCTCTTTTATGTGTTATATAAAAAAATAGAATCACGGTATTTGTCTTATCAGGATCCTGAATCATGCCTAATACCATAAAAACAGAATTAAACTTGAGGGAGAAACCCGGTTTAAAAGGACGATCGGTTCTGCAATGGATTAGACGAAATGCGGCGACAGAGATCGCTGTAGCCCTCGCGCTTGCGATTGCAGCCTATTTTCTTGGTCGTCACTTGTTTGATCTAGCAGTGCCTGGGGAAGGAGATGTGATTAAATTATCGGAAGCCTTGATATTATATTTCAGCTTCAGCTTTGAGTGTTATCAGTCTGATTGGGGCTCTGGCTGTAATCCTGGCAGAAGTATTTTTAAACCGGTTCCGCCAACACTCTAAATGAATCGGTCTTCTAAATCTCTCTGACTTTAAAAATCAGATAACCGCTGATTTATCATTTCAGATGATAGTCCTTCGATCTCTACGATCTTATTATGGCTGGTCTGGCCTTTAAGAATACTTATATTGTCTTTTTTAAGACCTAATAGATCACTAAGAAATTTAATGACCTCTTTATTGGCTTTTCCCTTATCCGGCGGTGCCGCAATTTTAAGACGCCAGATTCCATTGGTCAATCCCAGGATTTCATTTTTACCGGCATTCGGAATTACTTTAAGGGCTATTCTAACTGGACTATTTCCCATGCCTCAGCCAACCTGCTTTAGATTTAGAAATCGAAAATTCCTCTTTATTTTATCCGTCCACTATCATATAATCAATCATATAACCCAATCTCAAAGATCGTTTCCCGTATTTAATATGTCCAGCTATCTCAGGCATCTCATAAAAATACGCCATTACGATAAATTAGAAATTGCAAATCTTTCATGCCGGTTTATTGTAATTGACGAAAAACCCTGTGAAATTAAAGGTTGCGGTTTAAGGTAGCTTAAATGTCATATTCTTTTGAAATAGGACCGATCAGACCACCCAATGAATCTAACTCATTACTTATCCGTCCTACGCGCAATTGTCCCTGGAATAAATGTAAATTTTGTAATTCCTATAAAGGCTCCACTTTTGAATTACGTTCCCTTGCCGAGATAAAAAATGACATCGCTATGGCTAAAATAATGCGCGATCGCATTATGGAAATAACCATTAAAGCCGGCCATTCAGGAGGTATGCAGAAAGTTGTGGGGATGGTCTTAAAGGACCCCCCTAATGAATCTTTCCGCAATGTGGCCATGTGGTTATTGGGTGGCGGAGAGAATATCTTCTTGCAGGATGCCAATAGTCTGATTATGAAAACCGAGGATCTTGGACAGGTCCTGGTTTGCTTGAAAACCGCCTTCCCCAGGGCTAAACGGATTACCAGCTATGCGCGTTCACAAACTGCTATGCGCAAGAAACCGACCGAGTTATTACAATTGCGTCAGGCCGGGCTTTCCCGCTTACATGTGGGTTTAGAATCCGGTTATGATCCTATTCTGGAGTATATGAACAAAGGTGAGACCGCCGCTGACCATATCAAAGGCGGCAGAAAAGTGGTTGAGGCCGGGATTTCCCTATGTGAATATATCATCCTGGGATTGGGAGGCAGGGACTTATCCAATCTGCACGCCAAGCACACTGCCACAGTCCTGAATGAAATCGATCCGGACTATATCCGGATGAGGACTTTAACCATTAATAACCGTGTTGAATTATCCGCAGATGTCTCTGCGGGTAAATTCGTTAGAGTTGTCGATGAGGAAATTGTCCGTGAGGAAAGAATCCTCATCGAAAATTTAAAAGTCCATTCTAATTATATCAGTGATCATATCTCCAACTTACTTCCGGAAGTAGAAGGAAAGCTTCCTGATGATCGCGAAAAAATGATTGGGGTACTGGATAAGTTCACCGATCTTTCCGCGGCTGAGAAGGCTAACTTCATGGTCGGAAGAAGAGTGGGACTGTATAAACATATTGACGACTTGAACGACTCTCAAAGACATGAATTGGTAGAGCAAATCAAGTTCAAATTGACCCATGGAGATAAAAAATTCGATTCCAGAGTTATTTTCACTCTGATGGAAGAATTCATTTAATATGGATACACTGGCGCAGGAAATCGGCATTCTCCTTAAGAAATATAAATTATCCCTGGGTACCGTGGAATCGGCCACAGGCGGGCTGATTTCACACCTGATAACTAATATTCCTGGCAGTTCGGATTATTATAAGGGGTCTATCATAGCTTACAGCAACGAGATAAAAATTGGGCTGGTAGGCGTGAAGCAGGAGACCCTGGATAATCAGGGCGCCGTCAGTTCCCAAGTGGCGGAAGAAATGGCTGAAGGTGGACGGCGAGTATTGGGAGTTGATATTTGCCTTTCAGATACCGGTATCGCGGGACCTACCGGGGCCACTAAAGATAAGCCTCTCGGACTATTTTACCTAGGATTATCCCACCATGACCAGGCTTTCAACCGTAAATATCTTTTCCAGGATAAAAGAGAGGAGAATAAAGAGCAGGCCGCGGTTTCGGCTTTGAAATGGCTCAAAGAATATTTGAACAGTCTTGAAACCCGGAAAGAACAAGCCACTGTTTACAGAATTAAAGAGGTTGTCACCTGCATTTTAGAATCGGAAAATAAGATCTTGATTTTGCGGCGAAGTGCTAAAGTGGGCTCTTATCAAGGGCGTTGGGCCGGCGTCAGCGGTTATGCCGAGAGATCTCCAGATGAGCAATCCTTGACTGAAATCCGTGAGGAAACCGGGTTAGATTCCAAAGAGGTTCGACTTCTGGTCAAAGGCAGTCCCCAGGAAGTAATTGATAAAAATCTGAAGATTAGATGGATAGTCTATCCTTATCTATTCCATGTTAAAAGTCCCGGAAATATAAAAATGGATTGGGAGCATAGCGAAATTAAGTGGATTCAGCCTGATGAAATTGATAACTATGAAACCGTTCCCAAACTCAAAGAAGTTATAAAGGCTTTATTCCCAAAAGCCGAGCAGAATAAATAATACAATAGTTAACGATAATATAATAATTGGATTGATTTGTAGTAAATACGCAAGGAACAGTATGGGGATTGAATTAGATTTGCATCGTCTAACTGTAGATGAGGCTTTACCGAAGATAGACGATTTCTTAAATGACACTTACCGAGCCGGCCTCCATTATGTGCGGATTGTCCACGGAAAAGGCTCCGGCGTATTGCGGGTTGAGGTCAGCCGCTATTTATCTACCCATCCACTGGTAAAGTCATTCCACGCTGCTGATAAATATAGCGGAAGCATCGGCGCCACTGAAGTTGAATTAATTGATAAATAATTTTCAATCGTCTTTAAGGTTAAAGTTTTGCTATTTTACTTTTAAACTTTATTAGCGTTGCAACCCTTAGGCAAGGTTTCTGCCTACTGCCTTTAGCTACAATGGCTTATCTCATACCTGCCTTATCATTCATTAAAACCTATCCGAAAGAAGAATAGGATCTGCTATTCAGCCTGCGTATAATTTAAGAAAAAGTCAGGCAGCAGCATTGAGACAGGTAAAATCTGTTGATGAATTGAACCTGATACTGGCCACTCGTAGAGGAAAAGGAATACAAGTCTTATTAAATTACGGCTTGTTCATCGCGGATGGGCTTTGTATTGGAAAGGATGATCACTATTCTTTTGACCCAGGGCCACGGCCAAAACGCATCTGTCCCAAAATGCAAATATTCCCCCCGAATTATCAACCGTTGATGACCACTCAAATCTCAATCTCGATCTTTTTACATCCGGATTGAGAATGTTAGGTTATTCGCTATTTTGATTTGTCTTGCGATTCACCCGGTCACAAATTCAGGGAAACTATTAAAGGAAGATTTCTGGTATCTGCGATACCGTTCTGAGCCAGGTTGAGGCAAAACTAATATCGGGGTTGATTTGCTGTCCATATGCACGCATAGGTCGGTTGCTTTTAGCAAGCGCAACTGGTATAATTTTATGCGTAATGCCGAGGTAGCTCAGTAGGTAGAGCAGCGGACTGAAAATCCGCGTGTCGCCAGTCCGATTCTGGCCCTCGGCACTTTCCACGCGGAAGTAGTTCAGTGGCTAGAATGCCTCCTTGCCAAGGAGGAAGTCGCGAGTTCGAATCTCGTCTTCCGCTCCAGCATCTAATCACTGGGGCCGAAGTGGCGGAATAGGCAGACGCGATGGTCTCAAAAACCATTGGGAGGCAACTCTCATGTCGGTTCGACCCCGACCTTCGGCAGTAAAGGCTGATTGCCGAGTTGTGTAGTGGTAGCACAGCGGACTTTGAATCCGTTTGCCCAGGTTCGAGCCCTGGCTCGGCAGCCAAATCTACTTATCTTTTACTGATTTCAATTGTTTCATTCCCCATTTACCAGTATCCGGATGCATACCAGCATCCAGCTTCATTGTATACAGGACTTACGCAGTTTGAGGCTAATAATCGAATTGACAGCGAGGCCATTTGCGTAAGTTCTGGTATATTAAAAATGTCCATGTTAGAATTGAGGCTAACATAATACCTTAAAATAAACTATGTAAGAGGTAATAAAATGGTCCAGCAGCCACAGGAGTCACAAAAACAAATTCAAATTCATTTCCCGGAACAATTAAAGGGCGGCGTTTACAGCAATAGCATGGTCGTCTCGCATACTAAAGAGGAGTTTATCCTGGATTTCATGATGATCGCTCCGCCTGCCGGAACGGTGACCGCACGGGTTATCTTAAGCCCGGGGCACATGAAAAGAATTATTTCTGCTCTCCAGGATAATGTCAAGAAATACGAAGAAAAACATGGCAAAATTACTGAGGCTGAAGAACCCGGTAAAGGTAAATTAGGCTTCAGGCCCTAAACTGACTCTTATTTAATTCTCATTTTGCTTAAATCCTCTAGATAGCTATCTATGCCCCGGTTTTTCGGGGCATTTGTATTATCACCTATCGGTAGTCTCTTTCCGCATTATCACTCTCTCAACTCTGATTCCAATCAGGGAATGCTGTAATTCCCACCAATATAATGAATATATAGATTGACCAAGAATGAACGGGGGGATGAAGATGTTGGAGATGTTTTGTTTTCAATGTGAACAGACCGCCGGAGGGAAAGGCTGTACTAAATTAGGTGTCTGTGGAAAACCCCGGTGTTGGCCGCAAAACATAACGAACTTACCGCGGCTTTAATCGGATCAGTCAGAGCACAGCCCAGGGTAAAACCCCGGGCAAGTCCGCTGACGAACTCGTAATGCAGGTTCTTTACGTTCCACTCTGCTTTTTGGATTGCGCGGCATAGCGGCTTATGCCTGGCATGCTTATACGCTGGGCAAAGAAAATCGGGAGGTGACTACCTGGTTCTATAAAGGTCTGAATACTCTTGGCATGAATCGCTCTGTCGATGAGTGGTTAGGGCTGATAATGGAGTTTGGCCAAACTAATTTGAAATGTATGGCTTTGCGGGAAATACCGCTTTAATGACCTGGATAAAAGTCCTGGTAGAAAAGTTAAATATTCAGTCTATCAGCACCCCTGAAGCCGATCTGAAAGCGGTATTGGTTCAAAAAATGAAATCATAGTTCAAGCGTTTGACCTTATAGGTTAATAGTAAAAAATAAACCCTTATGCTACAATAAAACTGGTTTGAGTTATCTTATTCCTGGTTTATATCGCTAATCCGAATATCTTGTATTCTATATTCAGAAAAGGAGAATTAGGATGTCATTAAAAGGTAAAACAGTTCTGGTTACTGGTTCATCCAGGGGATTAGGAAAAGCGATCGCGCTTGAGTTTGCCGGCAAAGGGGCTAAAGTTGCTATCAATTATCGAGCCAGCGAAGCTGAAGCTAACGAGGTTGTTAAAGAAATCAAAGACAGGGGTGGCGAGGTTCTCCTGATCCAGGCTAATATCGGAGATGCTGTTCAGGTTAAATCCTTAATTGATAAGATTACTGAAAAATGGGGACAGCTCGATATTTTAGTAAATAATGCCGGGATTACCTCCCAGGATAGATTCGCGGATATTCCTCTCGAAAGATGGAACCTGATTGTCAACGTAAACTTAAACGGTACCGCCTTTTGTGCCCATGCGGTATTACCTCAGATGGTTAAACGAAACAGTGGTGTTATTATCAACATGTCTTCTATTCTGGCCACCCGAGTTCAATATAGTGTGGTTTACGGGTCTACTAAAGCCGCTATTGAAAGATTTACTACCGGTTTGGCTCGTGAATTACGCCGCACGAATGTCTCCGTATGCTGTATGAAGCCTTACTTCTCCAAAACCGAAGTTGTGACAGGATTCCTGGATGGGAAAGTCGACACCTCAGATTGGGAAGAACCTGAAATGTGGGGCAAGTACTGCACTGCCATGGCGGATGCGGAATATTCAATTACTACCGGCAAGATATTCGATCAGGCTCTCTGCAAAGAGACTTTTGGCCCCTGGAAATAATTCGGTCTTAGTATCAAAAAAGAGGAGAACTTCATTCAGGTTCTCCTCTTTTTTATCTTTCGATTATTCACCGTATTTTATTAGCTCTAATCACAGGATAAGAGGTTAATATTAAGTTTTTGCTAATATTTTGTTAAAATCCGGCAAAGATTAGCCTGGGATATCTTCCCAGGGACTTCGTAGAGCTATTATTTGCCTCACTCCTTAAGCATATTGTAAAATTAGAAAGATTGTGGGAGGTGATTATATTTAATGCCTATTTACGAATATGAATGCGGGGAATGTAACTGCCGGTTCGAAAAAAGACAGAGTTTTAGTGATGATGCATTAGCTCATTGCCCCCAATGCCATTCAATGTCCAAACGAGTAATGTGCCCCGCTCCGGTGATTTTTAAAGGCAGCGGTTTTTATGTTACCGATTACCGCAAGGGTTCTGAAGGAAGCTCCAAATAATTAATAAGGAATTATTTATAATTGAAGGCTCTTCTGCAAAGAGTAACTCACGCTTCTGTCACGGTCTCGAATGAAATTGTCGGTCAAATTTCGGATGGATTGGTGGTTTTAGTTGGCGTTGCCAACGGAGATACTCTTCAAGATGCGCAATACCTGGCTCAGAAAATAGCCGGTTTGCGCATTTTTGCTGATAGCGAAGGCAAATTTAACCTTTCTGTTCAGGACATTCGAGGTAAATTACTGATTATTAGCCAATTCACTTTGCTGGCTGATTCTCGCAAAGGCCGCCGTCCCAGTTTTGTCGATGCCGCTCCACCTTCTCAAGCTGAAGCCCTCTTTAATTCTTTAGTAGACGAGCTCCGCCTAACTGGCTTAAAAGTGGAAACCGGACGTTTTCAAACTCATATGCTGGTTGAAATTCATAATGACGGGCCGGTCACTATCATGCTGGACAGCCGGGATAAATTCCACTAATCCGTCATACCCTAATTATTGCCGCTCACGGTCTGGAAATGGTCTCGGAATTATGTTCCCGGACGATTATTTTGGATCAAGGTACAATCATGGCTGACGGCAATACCCAGGCCATATTGCACAATAACCAGCTCTTGATATGCCCTGGTCTAAAACCAGGATCAAATATTAAATAAGTTTAAATGTTTGAGGTTCTAACTCCAGACTGATATCTAACGCTTTACTGGAATGAGTTAGCGATCCAATCGAGATAAAATCGACGCCGGTCTCAGCAACGGAACGAACATTCTTTAAGTTGACTCCACCCGAGGCTTCAACCTCCACCCGGCCGGCTATCAGTTCTACCGCACGAGTCATCTCCATGACGTTCATATTATCCAGCATCACAATATCGATTCCAGCTTCCGTCGCATCCAGGGCTTCCTGAATGGTTCTGGCTTCAGCCTCGATTTTGATTCCTTGAGGGGCATTTTGCTTAGCTTTGTAGATTATGTCCTTATAGCTCACTCCGAGGGCTCGCAAAGCCGCAAAATGATTATCTTTGATTAATACCGCATCATTCAAGTCAAAACGGTGATTCCGTCCTCCACCCATACGGACGGCATATTTTTCTAATAATCTTAAGGTTGGAGTGGTTTTCCGGGTATCCGCAATATCCACTCCCAAATCATGTGTTTTTTCGACATACAGAGCGGTCCCTGAGGCTATTCCGCTGAGCCTTTGCAGAAAGTTAAGAGATACTCTCTCCCCTTTCAATATACTGCGGACATTTCCGGAGATGATCATCGGGATGTCTCCATTTTTTACCCGGGTGCCATCCTGTATCTGTATTACGACTTTCACTGAATCATCGATTTGCTGAAAAACCCGTTCCACAACTTGATTCCCCGATATCACCCCATCTTCTTTTATCAGCATATAAGCTCGACCCTGTAAATCACAGGGAATCAGGATCTCGCTGGTAATATCTCCCCTCCCTGCATCCTCAGCTAAAGCCACCTCAACTATTTTGTCTATATAATCCGCCGGTAAACCTTCAATAGTCATCTCTTTCCCTCAAATTTGAATTAATTTCAATATATTTAGTAGATAGGTATTCTAATACTAAATATAATCCGATCTACCAGTATATCTCAATTGACTCGATTTTACCCATAGAATACCAGCAATGGTTTTCCTCAAAAAGAGGAGTACAAAGATATTCATTGCCTCTATAAAATGATGCGGCTGCCAGCATTTTATCGCAGGAATATCCAGGTTCCTCCGAGCCCGTGCAATCTATATAAACTAAACCGCGATCGGTAGTATAAAAAGCATTTAAGGCATGAGCTAAATCACAACCTGTAAAATGGACGGCCACAAAGGCTGCTTTTATTTCGGCCAATTCAGCATTATTAAAGACTTCTTCCGCAAATCCACCGCACATCCGTATTCCTTCGATATAGTCCAGGGAATCTGTTTTATCAGATTGAATAAAGGATACCAGTTCTTCCCATGTCGGATCGACAGCTCTTCTGTTACGTATTAAATGTACCGGATTATTTTCGGCTTTGCTATATGGGGGTTGGATATTGGAATAAACATTGATCCCCAGGGTATCCGCATAGATATCGAGAGTACGTTTTGCATCTGCCAATTCTTCTTGTTCATTATTGAACGTAATTTCATTTTCAATCAATGTGTCATCTAGATTTTGAATATTGACTGATAGCTCATTATTTTCGTTTTTAACAGCCATCAGTTCTGTTTGAGATACCTCAAGTTCTGCCTGGAGGGAAGCAATGTCATTTTCCAAAGCCAGGTTTGCATCCTCCAATTCCTGATTCTTTTGCTGCTGTTGCTGCAACGCGCCCTGGACCTTAGCGTATTCATTTTTCGAGACATAGGAAGCTACTAATAGGCCAATGAGCGTAAGAAAACTAAAAAGTACTAAATATTTCCCGGTTATCATATTTATATTGATATCGAGAATTAGAAATTATTTCTTTTTCCTTTTTATTCCGAATAAGCTCAATAATTATCGAAATAAGACACGTTATCCAAAGCTTATCCACTTTTAGATATA
>Ga0153915_10005162_pt1 | contig 12133 bp, 13 predicted proteins | sample Opewatmetagenome_2_FD_107003 | JGI IMG/M metagenome (GOLD analysis project Ga0153915, IMG submission 107003) | Freshwater wetland microbial communities from Ohio, USA - Open water 3 Core 3 Depth 3 metaG | ecosystem: Environmental > Aquatic > Freshwater > Wetlands | place: USA: Ohio, Lake Erie...
ACAGAGGGGAAAGAGACTCTCAGTTCACCGGTCCGCTTTCTCTCAATAGTGACAGGAGCTCTGAAACCACGGGATGTTGAGAAGACTTTGGCAATATGGGTGAAGCTTGAGCTCTTGCTCGCCTCCTCGATGAGAATTCGGTTTGGCGCCAAATCTTCCTGCGTTACCAGAACACGTTCAGATCCGTTGATTATGAAATAGCCACCGGGGTCCTTTGGATCCTCACCAAGGGCAATGAGTTCTTCATCGGTCTTACCGTGAAGATGACATTGTTCGCATCGAAGCATGATTGGCATGTTGCCAATGTAGATTTTCAGGGTCTCAAGCCGGGTTGATACAGACCCCTCCTTTCGGACCGGGGTCATGTTCAGGAAGAGTTTGCTGGCGTACGTGAGGTTTCTGATTCTTGCCTCGTTGGGAGTCAGATTGTGTTCGCTCCCATCGGCCTCTCTAATCGTAGGTTTTCCTATCTCGATATCGCCCAATTCTACGACATAACCCTCGATCTTAGGAGTCAGCTTTCCAACACTGTCAACTACTTGCTGAAGCTCCTCCCGTATGAACCGATTAAACGAGTCAAGATGTTGGCCGACTAGTCCATAATGGTCGAAGAACGCCTCAATGACAGGCCAATACTTTTCCCGATCTTTAGTACCCGACGCCATAGAGTAATCACACCGTGAATGTGTAGGACGGGGGAACTATCGCTAGCACATACGCTTCCCAACGCATGGAACCCAGAAACCCGAGCTCGTACATCTGCCGCAATAGCCGCCCCGTTTGTTGTTTACTCTGACAGACTCTGCTGTTGGTCCCCACCCATATCGAGGCCGATGGCGGGCTCGGCGGGATTTGAACCCGCGGCCCTTTCCCGAGTCAAGAGAAGAACCTCTTGCTCATCAGGTTAAAGGCCTGCTGCGCTTCCTAGCTGCGCCACGAGCCCCTGATGTCTAGGCGGTTCTCAGCTGTTCACCTTCGGTGCTCTATGCATGACAACGAGTACCATGAAATGTGACTTATGGCCATGCATGAATGGGAAGCAGTTCTGCCTGAGCAAAGGACAAAAAATTCTGTAGCCATAAAAGGATTCCGATAAAACACATAAATGGCATGACATCTAAGGGCGGTCTGGCGATGTACGCCACTGATATTATACGCTATGGACCATAATAAACTTACGCTGTCGCCCAGCTTTAGTGATCAACTCTCAAGGAAAATGCGTGATAATGATTCACTCTTGATTCTTGATGTGAAAATGGCGTATTCTCGACCGATGACTTTAATAGAATTTCACGTTTGCAGCAGTGGAAACTCGCCCCTGTAGTGTAGTACGGTTTAGCATTTAAGACTGTCAATCCGAGCGGATTGACGCTTGAAGCAGACCTCTTGAGACCCGGGTTCAAATCCCGGCGGGGGCGCCACTTCTTCTACAAGTCCACTCCGCAGCGTTTTGATGACCTACATCGTGACTGACATAAGGAATGATGAACACAGCACAGTACTATGATGTCCTGCATCGAGATGTTAGTCAATCACAATCTCACTGTCAGAAGCTCAATACTTGAAACACTGGAGGGATTGAACAACGGGGCCTTCGTGCGTGATTCGGGAAGTGGGATTGAATCCATTCGAGACATCCTCGTACATCTGATTGATACTGAGAGATACTGGATCTCGGTCTTGAGAGAGAGGGAGTGCGTGCGTCTTAATCCTGCAGACTTCGGTACCATAGGGGACATCAAGACAGTCTGGTGCGAAACAGAAGAACTCACAAGGAGATTTCTAAAGGACTTGAGTCAAGAACAGCTTAGCCATGTCAGGTCTGTGAGAAACGACGAAAAGACCATCTATTTCACGGTGGCAAAAGTCCTCATCCATTTGGCTGTTCATGAGGTTCATCACCAAGGACTGATTGTTGGGCTTATCAGGCAGCTTGGACTTGACCCACCAAATACAGACATGTTATAGGAGCAATGCACAATGACTGAGTTCTTGGATTCGTGTTTGGCTGCCATCAAGGTACAAGAGAAATCAATTGCCGATACACTGAAGAATGTAGCTGCCGAAACAGGACCCTGGATTGCTGCTAAGCAACGGGTCATTCTCGTGGGTGCTGGTGACTCCTATGCAGTTGCGGATTTTGGGAGGTGGGCATTGCTCAGTGCGGGTGTTAATGCGTACTCGGTTTCGCCAACGGAAATTGCGTACATTCCCTTGGACTCTGAGTGTGTTGTGATTGGAATAACTGCGTCTGGCAGGAGCCTTTCAACACTAGATGCAATACGAACGGCCAAGGCACATGGAGCAAGTATCATTGTTCTCACAGATGATCCAAATGGAAGAGCCGCAAAGGAAACCCTAGACGTATGGACCACAAGAGCAGGTGTAGAATCGTATAATGTGAGCCCGGCCTCTCCAACTACGACGGCGATGGCTTATCTTCTCAAGGTTGCCTCTGGACTCAGTAGTAAGTTCCAGATTGACCTGCAACATGATGTCAATCGTCTATCGAGAGCCGGTAGAGAGATGGTGGCATGGGCCGAAGAAGAAGGCATTACAATCTCAAACATGATATCGCCGAAGGCCCCCCTGTATATGATCTCTGATGGCCCAAACTACACAGCAGCTCAGATTGGGATGATGAAGTTCAACGAGTTTTCAATAATGAAGGGAATTGCCGCTCTTCGAGAAGAGTTCTGTCACCACCACAACCTGTCAATCGGAGAGGGAGAACAAGTCATCCTCATATCGATCAGTCCTCCATCAGCCAGCGACAATCTGTATCTAGGGGTTCTATCAGACACTCTGAAAATGAAGACGCACCATCTTCACAATGAACTGGGCTTGAGAACAGCTCTTGCTCAGGCAATTCCAAATACAATTGCGCTGCAGATGGCCGCGCACTATACTGTGCGTCGCTTCAAACCAGATATGGAAGGTTTCAAGATGCCTCATGCAAAGGCATTCCAGATCTATTGAATTTCGTCCTTCAAGGGAAGACCTATCAATATCCAAGAAATCGTGAGAAACTGTGACAGATTTATCAAGACTCCTTCAAGAGAGTGGTACTCCAGAGAAACGCAGATTCATTGCCGATTACATCCATGATCATTCTCATGAGTTCGAGTCATTACTTGACAGCACGTTCGAGTACGACGAGGGTTTGAAGGGACATATACTTGACATTGTGGACCTCCTGAATAGTACTCTGATGGTCCGTGTCATAGAGAAAGCTGTCATGGACGATGATGTGCAGACCCGGATAAGAGGGCTACAGGCAGCATACAGAAGCAGAGTCGACTCGGTCAACGTACATGTCGCACAGATTCTGATGGCCGAAGAGGAGGAGTTTGAGGCACGAAAATGGGCTCTGCATATCTTGGGAAGCACGGATCCCGACTACTACAGCCAGATGATAAGAAAGATGACACGCGATCGCTCTGAAGACCTCAGACTACGAAAGGAGGCAGTCTTCGCCCTCACGAAGATTGTGAATGATAAGACAGTGGGGACTCTCTGCACACTCTTGGGTGACTCTAATGTTGAGATACGACGGTCCGGGGCATGGGCCCTCAGCAATGTTGGAGCCCCAGAGTCCGTTAGCTGTCTATTGGCTGCCTTAGATGATGAAGACGAAGATGTCCGGGACTGGGCAATACGCGCACTTCGTGATATGGATGATGCTCATGCATTGCAGGGACTTGCTGATGCAATTCATTCAAGCTCTCCAGAGGAGCAGGTGAGAATAATTCGATTAGTAGTAGAGCGGCGGTCAGAGGTCATTCTGAGAGTTATTGCAGAGCTTCTGGGTTCGCAAGAGCTTGATGTCAGACGTACTGCTGCATGGGCATTGAGCGTGTCGCCATACCCGCCGGCCGTGCCAAGTCTCAAGACGCTTCTTGATGATCAGGATGAGCAGACCAGAGAGTATGCAAGAGTAGCTCTGATTAGGAGCGGTGGTCTTGACCCCACTGAGCTGACCTTAGAATAGACTACATCATTCCTTTGAACAAGCCGCCATCAACAAGTAAGAGTGCGCCATGTACATAGCTTGCAAGAGGACTCAGTAGAAAGGCACAGACTCTGCCAAATTCATCAGGTGTTCCCATTCGTCCAAGAGGAATTCTGGCTACAATCGCTTCTTCTGCAGCATCACCCTTGGATTTCGCGGTTGACATCAATTGCCTGACACGTTCAGTGTGTATGTATCCAGGACATATGGCGTTGGTTCGAATGCCATCTGGTCCAAGCTCCTCAGAGAGTGTACGCATCATCCCTATTACTGCGGGACGGAGTGAGTTGGATAGTAGCAGGTTTGGAATAGGTTGTTTGACAGAGATTGACGTGCTATAGAGAATGGACGGGGCGTCAGACTTCTTCAGAAGAGGAATTGCCTCCCTGGTCAGGCGAATTGCACTCATCAGAGTGAGGTCGATTGCCTTCGACCAGTCATCATCTGAAATCTCAGTGAATGTCCCCGGAGCCGGCCCTCCTGCATTCACAAAGAGGCCATCCAGCTTGGATGTCTGCTCCCTTGTGAAGTTCAGCAAGGCAGTCACATCCGCAGGCGTTGCAACATCTGCAACAAAGTACTGACATCTAGTTCCAAGGGAGGATGCCGCGTCCTTCAAGGGCTTCTTACTTCTCCCGCAGATTATTACATTAGCCTTCTCTCCTACAAGAGCCTTGGCTACACCAAAACCTAGTCCTCGAGATGCAGCTGTCACCAGGAATGTTCTGTCCTCTAGTTGCAGATTCATAGTTCTGTATTATGTAACAAGAACCTGATAAAAACCACGAATACGTCAATCTATGCTGCTTCAGGTGTTGCAGAACGCTCAGTTCGTGCCCCGAACGTGACCTCTAGATGCAGAAAGGTTGAGCTCAGACGCTGGAAATCGTTCGGAACTTTGAATTCACCAATCCCTGTTGTATTGAGTGCCCTATCAATCTTAGCCGTTGTCAGACGTCCGTTATCTTTTGAGTTGAATGCAAGAAGGATTCTCGTTTCTTCTGGATCTGGTATCTTATACACCGAGGAACACTTGATACCATTGCTGGATAGGACTTGTTTGATCTTTGCCTCTAGTTCGTTCATCACTGTCTGCACCAAATACTCGTCACGTCCAAGATACTAAAGCACCTGTATTAATAGGGTATTACTCACTAAGAGCGCCAATCACATGCCAGCAGTTATGAAGTTCGCTCATTCATTCCGAGTATGATGCCTGGTTATTGCGTTCATGCTTCCTTTGATAAGGTCCCTGCAGGAGTACTGAGTACAAGCAGAGCGTGGAGCAGTTGGACAAGGAAGGATATCGAAGATACCTGACTGATCGAGAGAGTCCCGTTCTCGAAGGCAAAGTCAGAGAAGGAATCTTCATGGTTGAGAGGTTTGAGAGATTCATCATGAAATTCGGTAAGACTCTCGAAACAGTTGGCTCCTCTGAGCTCAACAGATTCTCACTGGTTCTCATTGATGAGGCTGCTAACACGTATGAGAACTATGTCGCACTATTGAGGTATGGCTACTTTGTGAAGAACATGCGACTCTACCTTGCGGTTCTAGAGCTGCTCGATGGCGCAGAAGTCATGGATGTGCTACGTGAGAAACTGAGTGAGATGGTCGGCGACAATGAGCACGATCAGGTCTTTGATGAGATAGATGGACCCCCATTGGGCATGCCATCATCCGAGAAGCCGCGAGTCACGAAGAAGGTGGTGGACAGGATGGAGGACATACTTGACTTGGAAACATGTCAGAAGGTCCTTGCTGAGGTCGCACATGGCCTTCCGAGAGATTTCCGTAAAGATGAACGCGAGAAGTACCTCAATGCGGGAAGCCTAGATGAATATCTGAAACAGACACAAATGGATGGAATCGCTGAGCTTGAGAAACATAGGAACGATGGCACCCTGTTTTACAACCAAGAGATCACTGATGAAGTGATTGAATTCGTGAAGAGCCGTCCGGATGTCTTAATTGGTGAGAGAAGGGGAAATGTCATCTATCACACCAAGATTCCATTCATGGCAAAGGAGTATCTTGCTGCGACAGACAACAAGATGAAGAGATACTATGCGTGCCATTGTGCTTGGGCAAGGGAAAGCATACTGAAGGGCGATGTAGACATCTCACCCACATTCTGCTACTGCAGCGGCGGATTCACAAAACAGTCTTGGGAGGCCGCGCTTGGTCAACCTCTCAGAGTTGAGATGATCAACTCTGTGCTTAAGGGAGACCTGGAGTGTAGCTTCAAAGTGTACTTACCTGAGGACGTGGTATGAGGCAGTGGCCAACCTTCCAAGCGAGCTGATGACGAACTCAGTTACTTCACTGCCTTTGCAAATGCCCGACCAAACTCGTAGGCATTCTTGAGTTCTTCCTCCGTTGGCACCCATTTGACTGTGAACGGTTCCATCACAATCTCCATCTTTCCACGTACCATTGCTTCCTGGATCTTCTTGACCGCCCCGCCGCCCCATCCATAGGACCCAAACGCTGCAGCCTTCTTTCCCTTTGGTTTGAGAACTTCGAAATCAGAGAGAATCGGTGCCACAGTGGGCAAGATATCATTATGGAGTGTTGCACTTCCGACAAGTACCCCCTTTGCCTCCAGCAGCTCAGCCATGATATCGCTCCTATCGCTGTGAGGTATGAGCCGCAGGAGGGGTATCATGCCCTCGCTGTCTATTCCCTCAGCAATAGCACGAGCCAGTTTTGTTGTGCTCTGCCACATCGTATCCCAGGTGATCACTATCTTGTCAGATGTTCTCTCGCCTTTTGCCCATGCCAGGTATCGTGTCACAATCTCAAGAGGATTCTTTCTCCAGATCAAACCATGAGAGGGAGCAATCACCTTGATGGGGAGTCCAAGCTTGACTACCTCCTCAATCTTCCTCTGTACCATGGAGCTCAGTGGCCATAGGATATTCGCATAGTACTTCTCAGCCTCTTTCCAGAGAATGTTTTGGTCTACTTCGTCAGCGAACCGCCTCTCAGTCGCATAGTGCTGCCCGAATGCATCGTTGGGCATGAGCAGCTGCTCTTCTACATAGTATGTGAACATCGACTCAGGCCAATGCAACATGGGGGCCTCATAGAACCGCAAGGTCTTTCCCCCAAGGTCAATCTCATCACCGGTCTTGACAGTCTGAATATCCCATCCGTCGGGATAGTGCTTCTTCAGCTCGTCAACGGCCTTTGCAGTACAGACAAGCTTGGCATTCTTCATGACCTTCAACACATCAGGAACAGCACCGGAGTGGTCCATCTCTGTGTGGTTCGAGATCATGTAGTCAATCTTCTCAGGTTCGATAATCTCAGAGATTCTTGAGAACATCTCTTCTGAGAATGAACCAAGAACACCATCAATGAGAGCTATCTTCTCTCCCATCACTAGGTATGCATTATATGTAGTACCATGATGTGTGGTGTAGCTGTATCCGTGAAAGTTACGAACATTATAGTCAATTGCACCGACCCAGTAGACATCCTTTACGACTTCGATTGCCTTCATGGTTTCAATCCTCAATTTGTTAACAATAGTGCATTGATATTTAAGTTGAATGGTTTCCAAATGGTAAGTGGCAGAAACGCCCACTCAGATGACTCAAGAGAATCGCTAGGCAGGAATCGGTAGGAGCGACTGCAATTGGTTTCATTGTGTCGGGGTTACTAGCGTCTTTAGAGCCTACTTCAAGCGTGAGTTCTACAAGTCGTTGAGTGTTAATCGGAATTGCTACATGCTCGTAAATACACCGAAGACAACCAGGCAGTCACCTGCAGCATGAAATAGGACTGCACCCCAGATGCTGCCGGTCTTTTGTGTCAGATAACCCCAGGCGAGCGAGAGAGGAAAAGCTATCAGGAGAAGAAACAGAATCAGATTCGTTGTATAGGTGACCTGCGCGTGAATGAGAGTGAATACTATTGCAGCCAGAAGATTGGATAGATTCGCTCCTAGAAAGGGCTCGAATCGTTTCAGAAGCAGGCCTCTAAAGAGCAATTCCTCCATGAATCCGTTCGAGAGCACGAATAGCAGGATCCATGGGGATAACGAAAGTAGTCTGTCCACTATGCCTACCTGATTTGCCAGGGGGATGTATGCAATTATCGGAAAGACGATGAAGGCAATGATACCGACGACAAGTGCAATGCCAATTCTGCCTCTATTGAGGTACATGGACTCTCGATTGGCTCCGATGAGCATCATGAGTACTAGGAGGGGGATGACCCGTAGGACTGCTTCAGAGAACTTGGCGACGGCTATTCCAGATGGAGTTGCAAGAGAGAACCCGAGAAGCTCTACTAGGAACCCACTGAACAGGCTACTGAGAAGAACTACGGCTCCAGCCGCAAAAAAGGCATAGAACACCTGAAAGTACTCTCTGCCTCTCTTACTTATTCGTAACAAAACAGCAGCAGCTAGGAGTGCTGCTATGATGCAGGCATGTATGACTAGCAGTATCGTGATTGAAACAATCGACGATAGTGGGATTATAGCAAATATTGCTGACTCTAACATGAAGAAGAGTAGAAAGTAACCAGCTCTCTTGGACCAATGAGCATTGGGTGGTTTCTGACAGCCCTGTTGTTCAGTTTCTATGTCGCTCAAGTGAAGGCCTCTTTTCTGTTTCTTACTGGATTCTAACCAAGTAATAAAGATGGAGCGATCCCGTCTGTCATATGACCCCAGTACTTAATTCAGGCTTTATCGTCATGTTTTGGTGATGAAGCGAGTGCTGATTCTTGGACCTAGTGGCTCGGGAAAGTCGACCCTAGGTGAAAGACTTGGTCGAATTCTTGGTATTCCTATTATTCACTTGGACAAATATTACTGGAAGCCAAACTGGGCATATACTCCAGAAGACGAATGGAGAGCCAAGGTCAAGAATCTCATCACTTCAGACTCGTGGGTCATGGACGGAAACTACACGTCAACGCTCAGACTTCGTGCGTCCGCCGCAGACACCATCATCTTCATTGATGTTCCTCGAAGATTGTCGTACCTCCGCATATTCAGTAGGTTCCTTAGATTTCGAGGTAGAACAAGACCAGATCTTAGCGAAGACTGCCCAGAGAAGATTGACTGGGACTTCATCAAATGGATCTGGGACTATCCTCGCACTCGGAGACCCGCGATTCTCAGGTTTCTGGAGAAGCAGAAGTCAATGAAGAACGTGTTCGTTCTTCAGGGACAGAGGGAGGTTGAAGCATTCCTTCGTTCTCTTGGAAAAAATGGAGATGATCAGAGGACCGGCGAACCGTCATTCCTCTAGCAGTTCCAGAGGATGATTATAGTACGCGCCAACTACGGAGTCCTAGATTATAAGGAAATAGAGCATAGTATGGATGGGGGATTGATGGTGAAGCGCCCGTCACGATCTCAGGGGCTTCTTGTTGCAGGTCTGCTCCTAGTTCTTATAGGAAGTCTCCTGCCTCTCCGTCTCCCGAGCTGGACCAGTCAGCGTACTTTTGAGATCGGCTCCTCAGGCGTCGATATTCCAGTGAGCATACTGTATGGTGAGGCATTGGCGATCAGTGTCTCATTTGATGACTCGGCCGTTCCTAGTGACTGTTGGGTATGGGCGCAGATTGACTACCAATATCCTACGAAGAGCATTGGTGAAACTGCAATCCGCCTCGAGGGTCAGCGTGAAGTAGACTTCACGTTTAGCTGGGCGAATGTACACCTTATTCCTTTCTTCGTCACTTGCTTCCTGGTCAGACTATTCTATTGGGGTTCAGAGACCGTCATGGTCAATGTCACTATCAGTAGATTGACAAACATAGCCACTCTTGCTGGTCTTGGCCTCTTGGTCGCTTCAGTCTTTGTTGTCATCGCGCCAGTCATGATTGGCATGTTTGGTAGGTGGAGAAGTAAGGAACAACTGATGATATAATGGTCGGAGTGCCCGGATTTGAACCGGGAACCAATGGATAACTATGAGAAGCTATCACAATAGCAGCTCTCTACAGTCCATAGCTTATGGCCTACTGTACTGCAGATGTGCAGCAGACTGCCAGGTTGAGCTACACTCCGCTTTGACTTCTGCCCTAGTTTATTGTGTTAAAAGGATTACTCCTTATCAACGCAGAATTCGGGACGTAGCTCTTGACCTATCTCCTGCTATTGTTGAGTGAACGTCAACTGCAAGAAACTTCTGTGTTTCACCGTTTCTCGACCTGATGTCGCCATCACACTTTGGCACCACCCAAAGGTCAGTCAAGACTTCATCCCCAGTCATTGAGACACTGTCCCTCCTAGGGGTCTGGTTTCTTTCTCCTGTATTTCAGGCGGAGTATCATTTCCGCAGACAGAGAGCTTTTCCACAGTTCTTTCCACGGCGGGGTCATTCTCACTCTTCTCAGATTCGTCGCCGAAGTTGAGAAGGTCCGATTGGACGAAGTGATCAGCCGCGGACTCCCTGGAGTCTGATACATAACTCCTCTTTTGGAGTAAGGACATCAGTTGTGGGTTCTTCCCTGTGTTCACAGAGTCCACCCACTTTCCTCGTCCTCTCACAGAATGCAATGAGTCCGTGAGCATAATGAGACGTGCAGCAATATTGATGGCACCGTTCCTGTCCGCATTGGTTTCATGGCCACATGATGGGCAGACAAAATGGTTCTGTTTAGGCCGCCTCCCTCTTGAGCTGCACTTCCAGCATAATGAGGACGTCCAGGCCTCTGAGACTACCTTGTAGCGGGCCTTCTTTCCATCGACAACCCATCCAAGCTGTGAGAGCTGATGCTTCAGACCATTGGTAATCCTTGCAAAGGACCATGAGTTGATCATTTTTCGATGTGAAAGGCTGGTATGACTTCCTCGACGGGCTTTATTCCGTATATGTTTCAGCCTGCCAAGAGCCACGTAGAGAGTGTGTTTCTCAGAGAGTTGAATGATATATTGTAGGAGTTCTCGAAGAAGCAAGAGATCATATTCTCTTGAGACATCTTCGCGCTTCGACTTCAATTGCCTCAGTCTCTTGGCGATGTTGTCATAAGACTGATGTCTGCTTCGACGAGATTCCATTTCGCTCTGAAGTTCTGCAACAAGCTGGTCATACTTTTCAATGGCATTTGCCTTGTCTTGCTGGACAAAGTATCTAGTCTCTCGAACCTTTTCAGGTGTTATCAGGGCAGTACACGCAGCTTTCTTTATTCCCAAGTCGATTCCTAATACTGCCGGTGGAAGATTGCCCTCAGCAGATACTGAGTCCTCATTCAACCTGACAGCAAAATGGACCCACCACCGTCCTCTTCTATCATTGATGAGCTGAAGAGCTTTTATCTTCCCTCTTTCAATTTGACCAATGTGAAACTGACACATCTTTAGAGGAATGCGTATACGGTCGTGTATGGACTTCTTCTTTGGAGCAGAGTCAAAGGAGTCCTGCAGGTCCAACCACCAACGCGAAGCTGATGATGTGGTTTCTAGCAGCCTGAATTTTAGAGAATATATCCATCTAGGAATTCTTCCAGATTTGATGGTCTCACAAGGTCGTGCTGACCTACTCCTTCTTCTCTTTCTGAGTGCCAAGTAGCTCTCGTATAGAGCTATTGCTGTCCTTCGGCACTCAATAAGTTCACCAGAAGAACATCGTGGAAACTTCTCTTTCATATCATGAAGGACTTCGAGGCGTTGTGGATATTTGGACGCCACATGTACTGCTGTGATTGTCAGATGATCGAGAGCTCCATCGTTGATTCGTGTCTTGTAGCGACCTGATAATAAGTTGCTTTCATGTTGCTCGATTACACCTAGGAAGGAACGGATTATACGGGTGTCCCGGCCGACAATCTGACGAAGCCTCTGTTTTTTCAGCTCCGTCATCGTATCCCAAGCGATAGGAACCTTTACGGTGATTGTCACACCTTTGGAACGACCCATTGCATTCGCCTACCAATTTAAACTTCTGACCTGTTTCGGTCAGCAGTTGAGTTCACTCCCCCTCTTGTTCGGAGGATGTCTTTTGAACTCGTATTGATGTAGAAACGGGGTAATTTAAACTTATTAAGTAATTTTAACAAACATTCGTTGTACTATCTCTCTGATGCCCATCTAGGCTCCATAGAAGCGAAACGAATATTAGAGAATTGATTGAATAGGTCACAACATTCAAAGAA
>Ga0153915_10005163_pt1 | contig 12132 bp, 12 predicted proteins | sample Opewatmetagenome_2_FD_107003 | JGI IMG/M metagenome (GOLD analysis project Ga0153915, IMG submission 107003) | Freshwater wetland microbial communities from Ohio, USA - Open water 3 Core 3 Depth 3 metaG | ecosystem: Environmental > Aquatic > Freshwater > Wetlands | place: USA: Ohio, Lake Erie...
TCGGCCAGATCCACTGCCGGAGTGATCGTCAGCTCGCTCTGGGCCAGGATCTCCCGGCCGAGATCGACGTTGGTTCCCTCCAGCCTCACGACCAGAGGGATGGAGAGGCCCACCTGGCGCGCCGCCGCCACGATGCCCTTGGCGATGACGTCGCACTTCATGATTCCCCCGAAGATGTTGACCAGCACGGCCTTCACGGTGGCATCGCCCAGCAGGATCTTGAAGGCGGCGGTCACCTTGTCCTCGTCGGCTCCGCCGCCGACGTCGAGGAAGTTGGCCGGCCGTCCCCCGGCCCACTGGATCATGTCCATGGTGGCCATGGCCAGGCCGGCGCCGTTCACCATGCAGCCGATGTCGCCGTCCAGGGCGATGTACGAGAGGTCGTAGGCCCTGGCCTGGGTCTCGCGCGGGTCCTCCTCGTCCGGATCCCGCATCGCCGCCACGTCGGGATGGCGATAGAGGGAGTTGTCGTCGAAGTTGAGCTTGGCGTCGAGGGCCAGCACCGCGCCCGAGGCCGTGACGACCAGCGGGTTGATCTCGGCGAGCGAGGCGTCGGTGGCGACATAGGCGCCGTAGAGCCCGATGGCGAAACGGCTGAACGCGCCGACGCTGTCTCCCTGCAGGCCCAGGGCGAAGGCGATCTTCCGCGCCTGGAAGGGCAGGAGCCCGGTGAGCGGATCCACCGTCACCTTGAGGATCTTCTCCGGCTTCTCCCGCGCCACCTCCTCGATGTTGACCCCGCCCTCGGTCGAGGCCATCACGGTGACCCGCCCGGTGTCGCGGGCCAGGGTCATGCCCAGGTAGAGCTCGCGCGCGATCTGGCATCCCTCCTCGACGTAGATCTTGCGGACCTGCTTGCCCTCGGGACCGGTCTGCTCCGTGCGCAGCATCATGCCCAGCATCGCCTGGGTGTGGTTCCGGGCCTCCTCGGGGGACCGCGCCAGCCGGATGCCTCCGCCCTTACCGCGCCCGCCGGCGTGGATCTGGGCCTTCACCGCGCACGTGCCGCCGCCCAGCTGGCGCGCCGCGCCCTCGGCCTCCGCCGGCGTGGCCACCAGGAAGCCACGCGGCACGGCGACGCCGAACCTCCGGAGGATCTCCTTGGCCTGGTACTCGTGGATTTTCACGGGTGCACCTTCCTACCTCTGGAGGACTGGAACATGAGGGCCGGGCCGGACGGGGCGGCCGCCTCGCAGCGGAACCGCCCCGTGCGACGGTCTCGGCTAGAGCTTGGTCTCGGCAACCGACTTCTTCACGCTCTCGATCGACTTGGCGAGCATCGCCTTCTCCTCGCCGTCGAGTTCGAGCTCGAGGACCTTCTCGACGCCGCCCGCGCCGATGACCACCGGCACGCCGACGAACAGCCCCTTGATGCCGTACTGGCCGTCGAGGTAGGCGGAGCAGGGCAGCACGCGCTTCTGGTCGCGGAGGTACGACTCGGCCATGGTGACGGCGCTGGCCGCCGGGGCGTAGAACGCCGAGCCGGTGCCGAGCAGGGCCACGATCTCGCCGCCGCCCTTGCGGGTCCGTTCGATGATGGAGTCGAGCTTGGGCTTCTCCAGGAACTTGCCCAGGGGGACGCCGCCGATGGAGCTGTAGCGCAGCAGCGGCACCATGTCGTCGCCGTGGCCGCCGAGCACCACGGCACAGACGTCCTGCGGCGAGACGCCGGCTGCCTCGCCGACGAAGTACTGGAAGCGGGCGGTGTCGAGCACACCCGCCATGCCGACCACCCGGTTCTTGGGGAAGCCGGTGATCTTGTACATCGCGTACACCATCGAATCGAGCGGGTTGGTGACGACGATGACGAAGGCATTGGGCGCGTGCTGCTTGATGCCCTGGGCCACCTTGCTGATGGCCTCCAGGTTCACCTTGAGCAGGTCGTCCCGGCTCATGCCCGGCTTGCGAGGCACGCCGGCGGTGACGATGCAGACGTCGGCGTCCCTGATGACCGAGTAGTCGGTGGTGCCGCTCCCCTTCACGTCGACGTCGAACTTGAGGATGCCGCGGGTCTGCTGCAGATCGAGCGACTTGCCCCTGGCCACCCCCTCCATGATGTCCACGGCGACGACGTCGCCGAGGCTGCGTTGCCCGCAGAGCAGCGCCATGGTGCCGCCGATCTGGCCGGCGCCGATGAGTGCGATCTTCTTCCGTGCCATGTCAGGTCTCTCCCCAGGTCTTGAGCTTGCCCTACATGTGCTTGATGATCTCGTCGCCGAACTGCGAGCACTTCACTTCCACGACGTCGGAGACGCCCTCCCCCTTCATCAGACGCGCGAAGTCGTAGGTGACGCGGTGGGCCCCGATGGCCCCGTCCATCCCCTTGATGACGAGATCCGCGGCCTCGTTCCAGCCGAGGTGGCGGAACATCATCTCGCCCGAGAGCACCACCGACCCGGGGTTCACCTTGTCCAGGTCGGCGTACTTCGGAGCGGTGCCGTGCGTGGCCTCGAAGATGGCGTGGCCGGTCACGTAGTTGATGTTGCCGCCCGGGGCGATGCCGATGCCGCCCACCTGCGCCGCCAGGGCGTCGGAGAGGTAGTCGCCGTTCAGGTTGAGCGTGGCGACCACGTCGAACTCGTCGGGCCGGGTCAGGACCTGCTGGAGGGTGATGTCGGCGATGGCATCCTTGATGAGGAGCTTGCCCTTGGCCAGCTCGGCTTTCTGCTCGGCGCTGGCGGCCTCCTCGCCCTTGGCGGCCTTGGTCTTCTCCCACTGCTCCCAGGTGTAGACCCTGTCGCGGAATTCCCTCTCGGCGAGAGCGTAGCCCCAGTTCCGGAAGGCGCCCTCGGTGTACTTCATGATGTTGCCCTTGTGGACGAAGGTCACGCTCTTGCGCTTGAGGCGCAGCGCGTACTCGATGGCGGCGCGGACGAGTCGCTCCGTCCCCTCCCTCGACACCGCCTTCACCCCGATCCCGGCCGTTCCGGGGAAACGGATCTTCTTGTACTCCTTGGGGAACTCCTTCTCGAGGAAGCCGACGATCTTCTTGACCTGCTCCGAGCCGGCCTCCCACTCGATGCCCGCGTAGATGTCCTCGGTGTTCTCGCGGAAGATCACCATGTTGACCTTCTGCGGGTTCTTCACCGGCGACGGGACGCCCTTGAACCAGCGGACGGGACGCAGGCACACGTAGAGATCGAGCATCTGCCGCAGGGCGACGTTGAGGGAGCGGATGCCGCCGCCGATGGGAGTCGTGAGCGGACCCTTGATGCCCACCAGGTACTCCTTGAACCCCTGGACCGTCTCGTCCGGCAGCCAGCTGTTGAACTTGGTGAACGCCTTCTCGCCGGCGTAGACCTCGGCCCAGGCGATCTTCCTCTTGCCGTGGTAGGCCTTCTCGACCGCCGCATCCATGACCCGGGAGCTGGCCCGCCAGATGTCGCGGCCGGTCCCGTCCCCCTCGATGAAGGGGATGATGGGGTGGTCGGGAACGGTCAGCTTCCCGCCGCTGAAGGTGATCTTCTTCCCATCCTTGGGAATCACCGGCTTGGCGTCGGCCATGTTCTTCGCGACCTCGTTCGTTTGTGGGAGGAGCTGAGGCGGGCGTTTTCTACCGCGGCCTACCAGGCGTGTAAAGCAGATAGATCAAGGGTTTCTGAGACAGATCAAGTCCACGCCGGGTCGGGACCGACCGGGCACCAGAGACGTCCCCCTCCGGCATACCTCGCGAGCCGTACCCCCAAACCCGGGAGCGATGCCCGGGCCGCCGGATCGCAGAGGGCGGCGAGCTCGACCTCCCGCTCCCTCCCGAAGCTGGTGCGAGCCACCGAGGGAGCATGCCCCGGGTGGCACATCAGCTCGGTGACGCCTTCGGCCAGTTCCGCCAGCGCCGCCAGGAGCCGGTCCCTGGTCCAGCAGGGGCGCAGCGCCGCGTCGCCCAGGAAGTGATCGCTCGTCGCCACTCCGCGCCGCCGCAATTCCCCGCGCATCGGCCCATCGAGGGCGCGAACCGGGAGGCGCCGGCGGATCGCCACCGCCGCCACCGCCTCGAGCAGGGCGGGGCTCGCGTGGGCGTGGCGGTGGGTGTCGAGATGCGTCGGCGGGGCGGCGCGCAACCGCTCGAAGCGATCGGCCTGGCGGGAGATCTCCGCCTCGGCCTGGGCGCGGCCGAGTCCCGCGTCGAGCACCGCGTGAAGGCCGAGGCCGAGGCTCGCCGGTGCCTCGGCCAGCGCCCGCTCCGAGGACGGCCCCTCGACCATGGCGCTCGCGCTCGTGACCAGCCCGAGCCGGTGCGCCTCGAGGATGCCCCGGTCGATCTCCGGGTCGTAGCCCAGATCGTCGGCGTTGACGATGAGGAGTCGGGGCACGCCTCAGTCTGGCGCCTCGGACCGCGCCGCGCCAGGCGGAAGGCGCGGCAGCTCCACCGTGAAGGTCGATCCGGCTCCGGGGGCGCTCCGCAGCCGGATGGTCCCGCCGTGCGCCTCCACGATCTGGCGCGCGATCCAGAGCCCCAGCCCCAGGCCACCGAACTGCTGCGCCGGCACCGCCCGCTCGAAGCGGCCGAAGACGCGGGCGTGGTGCTCCTCGGCGATGCCGATGCCCCGATCCTCGACCGAGAGCCGGACCCTGTCGCCATCGCCCTCCACGGCCACCTCGATGGGCCTGCCGGCGCCGAACTTGACGGCGTTGACGAGGAGGTTCGTGACCACCTGCTCGAGCCGGACGCGGTCCCAGCGGCCCGGCTCGGCGCCGTCGGCGCGGAGGGTCGGCTCCGCGCCGGGCGGCGCGATCTCGCGGAAATGCTCCACGGTCTCGCGGACCAGATCGGCCAGATCGACCTCCTCCAGCTTGAGCTCCAGCTTCCCCATCCGCAGGCGTGACAGGTCGAGCAGCTCGTTCACCAGCAGGCCGATGCGCCGGGTCTGTCGCTCCAGCGTCTCCATCTTCTCGAGCATCGCCTGCGGCAGCGCCTCCCCGGCGCGGGAGGTCCGCTGCAGCATCTGCAGCTGGAGCTGCAACGCCGCCACCGGCGTCCGCAGCTCGTGGGAGGCGACGGAGAGGAACTCGTCCCGCTCCCGCACCTCTTCCTGCGCCCGACGCCAGAGGCGGGCACGCTCCTCCATCTTGCGGCGTTCGGTCACGTCCCGGATGGCGGTGACGGCGTAGCGCAGCCCGCCCTGCTCCAGCGGCGCGAGGCTGATCTCGGCCGCGAACTCGCTCCCATCCCTCCGCAGGCCGGCCAGGTCGAGCCCGAGCCCCATGGGCCGCGTCAGGGGGGCGCGGTCGTAGCCGCCTCGATGGTGGACGTGCGTCTCGCTGAAGCGAGCCGGCATGAGCACCTCCACCGCCTTCCCCAGGAGCTCCTGGCGCGTCCATCCGAAGAGCTCCTCCGCCAGTCGGTTCACGTAGACGATGGCGCCATCGCGACCGTCGACGATCACGATGGCGTCGGGCACCGCCTCGAGGAGCGAGAAGTCCATCGCCCGGTACCTAATCGGGGCCGACGCGACGCACCATCCCCATCCCCGCTAGACTGGTGTGGATGTCGCGGCCCGCGGCCTCCGGCCAGCCGGCCGCGCGGAGAGCCCATGCCAACCGCCCTGCCCGGGTCCGGTCCCCTGATCACCAGCCTCTGCCTCGCAGCTGCCGCCGGGGTGGCCCTCGCCGCCGGGACCCGCGCCGGCCCGGGTTCCCGCAGGGGACCGGGACCGGACATGCTGGAGGTGGAGGTGCTGGGGGTCCGGGCCCTGCCGGACGGCGATGCCAACATGCTCTACCTCGGGGCCAAGGACGCCTCGGCGGTGCTGCCGCTGGTGGTCGGCCGCGCCGAGGCCACGGCCATCGAGATCCGGCTCCGAGCCGCCACGCCGCCCCGGCCTCTCACCCACGATCTGCTCGGAAAGGCCATCGAGGCCCTCGGCGCCAAGGTGGTGCGGGTGGAGATCGACGGGCTGCGAAACGGCACGTTCTTCGCGACCATCCGGCTGGCGCAGGGCGGAAGGATCCTCTCGCTCGACGCGCGGCCGAGCGACTCCGTGGCGCTGGCGCTTCGTGCCGGGGCGCCCATCTACGCGGCCCGCAAGGTCCTCGACGACGGGGGCCTGCGGCGCGACGACCTCGAGAGCCTGCGCCGGGGCGGGCAGGGCGAGACATCGCCGCAGCGTCACCCGCTGGGCGAGACCCAGAGCCTCTGAGCCGGCGGACCGGGGCGGGGCGGCCGCCCCTCGCCATCACAGGTCGAGCCGCTCCGCCATGTCCGCCGCCACCGGCATGCGCCAGCGCTGACCGCCGAGCGCCTTGACGATGCCGATGATGGAGAGCGCCAGGCAGAGGAAGAGCCCCAGCACCCCCACGAAGCCGACGAGGGGGATCACCGTGATCCCGGCGCACCCGACCTCCAGGATGGCGAGCGCCAGCCCTTGCCGCGCATGGAACTTCAGCGTCTCGCGATCCCGGGCCACGAAATAGGGCACGAGCGACAGGAGGCCGAGGTAGCAGAGCACCAGGAGCAGCCCGTCCTCCTGCGGCGACGGGGGACCGGGACGCGCCCCTCCGCCGGATCCCGTGCCCGCTCCGGGAGGCGCGTCGTCTGGCCGTTGCATGCGCCCTCCTTCTCAGGTGCGCGTCGGCCGGGGGCCCGGGGCGGGCGCCGCCGTCTCGAAGTCGTAGATCGACTCGATCCTCACGTTGCGGTAGCGCTCGAGCTTGAAGGCCATGCGCGAGAGCTGGGCCAGGAAGCCACCGACGTCCGGCTGCCCGTGCTTGCCGGCCTCCTTCCTGAGCCGCTTCACCTCGGCGAGGATGGCCTTGCGGGCCTCCGGGGGATGGTAGAGGAAGGCGCCGGAGAAGAAGAGCCGCCCCTGCCAGGGAAGCAGGCGGGCCTCGAGGAGGTCGCCCTTGACGAGGCCGGCCATCTGCCGGCGCTCGCTCACGTCGTGGTCCTTGCGGCTGAAGACGTCGCGCAGGCGGACCTCGCCGGGCCGCAGCCTCCGCACCTCGAAGAGGGAATGGACGTTGCGGCCGAGCTCGCGGAGCTCGGCGAGGAGGTCGGTCGTGTACGCGCTCCCCGCCTCCCGCAGGAAGAGGTCGAGGGTGGTGGCGGCGCCCTCGCCCGGCCGGAAATCGTAGAGGTAGAAGTCGACCAGACCGTTCATCCGCGCCTCGAAGCTCTTGTCCTCCTCGTGCGGCTCCCCGTGGCGCTCGAAGTGGATCCGGCGCGCCTGCAGCAGGGCCTCCTTGCGCGCGTCGGCGCTGGCCCAGGCGAGGAGCCGATCGTGCATCTCCTGTAGCGTCATCGGCGCCCTTCCATCATTCCGGTGAACCGCGCGAAGAGGGTGCGGGCGTCGTGCGGCCCCGGCGAGGACTCGGGGTGATACTGCACGCCGAAGGCCTGCGCGTCGAGCACCTCGATGCCTTCCACCGTCCCGTCGTTGAGGTTCACGTGCGTCACCCGGGCGCGCTCCCCCAGCGAACGGTCGTCCACGGCGAACCCGTGGTTCTGGCAGGTGATGTCGACCTTGCCGGTCGCCAGATCCTTCACCGGCTGGTTGGCGCCGCGATGGCCGAACTTGAGCTTGTAGGTCCTGGCCCCGACCGCCAGCGCCAGGATCTGATGCCCGAGGCAGATGCCGAAGACCGGCACCTTCCCCAGCAACGCCGCCACCGTCTCCCTCGCCCCCTTCACCGCGTCCGGATCGCCCGGGCCGTTGGTCAGGAAGACGCCGTCGGGCCGGAGCGCCAGCGCCTCCTCGGCGCCGGTGCGGCTCGGGACGACGGTGACGCGGCAGCCGGCCTGGGCCAGGAGGCGGAGCATGGCCCGCTTGAGGCCCCAGTCGTAGGCGACCACGTGGAAGCGAGGAGTCCGCTGCTCTCCCCGCGCCTCCGCCTTCCAGACGTCGGCGCCGGTCTCGGTCCACTCGTAGCGCCGCGGAGTGGAGATGAGGGTGGCGAGATCCTGGCCCTCCATGCCCGGGAGGCTCCGCGCCCGATCGACGAGCGCCGGCGCGCTTGCCTCGGTCGAGATGACGCCCATCTGGGCTCCGGTGACGCGGATGTGGCGCGTCAGCCGCCGCGTGTCGATGCCGTGGATGCCGACGATGCCGTTGGCCTCCAGGTAGCCCTGCAGGCTCCTCTCGGCCCGGAAGTTGGAGGGCTCCTCCGCGAAGTGACGGACGATGAAGCCGGTGGGCTGCGGCTTCCCCGACTCCTCGTCGACGCCGTTCACCCCGTAGTTCCCCTGCTCGGGATAGGTCATGCAGACCATCTGGCCGACGTAGGACGGATCGGTGAGGATCTCCTGGTATCCGCTCATGGCGGTGTTGAACACCACCTCCCCGGTCGCCTCGCCGGCGGCGCCGAAGGAGAGTCCCTCGAAGACCTCCCCGTCGGCGAGGGCCAGGATGGCGCGCCTCATCGCCCCCCCCTGGAGATCTCGTGCACCAGCCGGCCGCCCACGAACGCGTGGGTGCACCGGCCGACGAGACGGCGCCCCTTGAAGGGGCTGTTGTGGCCCTTGGAGAGGAAGCGGTCGGGCTCGACGGTCCACTCCATTCCGGGGTCGAGGATGGCGACGTCGGCGGGCGCCCCCTTCTCCAGCCCGCCGCCGGGAAGGCCGAAGACCCCGGCGGGAGCCGCGGTCAGCGCCTCGATCAGGCGCCGCTCCGACAGGATCCCGCGGCGGCAGAGATCGAGGCAGACCCCGAAGGCGGTCTCCAGCCCCACGACGCCGTTCAGGGCCTGGTCGAACTCGACGGCCTTCTCCACCAGCGAGTGCGGGGCATGGTCGGTGGCGATGGCGTCGAGCGTTCCGTCCGCCAGCCCTTCCCTCACCGCCCGCACGTCGGTCTCGCCGCGCAGCGGCGGGCACATCTTGAAGTCGGTGTCGTAGCCGGAGCGGGCCACGTCCTCGTCGCCGAGGGCGAGGTGGTGAGGCGTCACCTCGGCGGTGACGCGCACGCCTCGCTTCCTGGCCTCCCGGATGGCCCGCACGCTGCCCTCGGCGGAGACGTGCTGGACGTGAAGCCGTCCGCCGGTGAGCTCGGCCAGGGCGATGTCGCGCCGGACCATCACCTCCTCGGCCTGGGAGGGCATGCCGCGGAGGCCCAGCCGCGTGGCGGCCGGTCCCTCGTGCATGGCCCACTTCCCCGCCAGCGAGAGGTCCTCCTCGTGGACCGCGACCGGGAGATCGAAGGCGCGGGCGTACTCCAGCGCCCGGCGCATCAGCGCCGGGGACATGACCGGCCTGCCGTCGTCGGACACGGCGACACACCCCGACGCCTTGAGCTCGCCATATTCGGCCAGCTCCTCGCCCTTGAGCCCCTTGGAGATGCAGCCCACCGGATGGACGCGGGCCAGCCCCGCGGCCCGGGCGCGCTCCAGCACCAGCTCGGCCACGCTGGCGTTGTCGCAGGGGGGAACGGTGTTGGGCATGGCGCAGACCGCGGTGAAGCCGCCCGCCAGGGCCGCCCGGGCGCCGCTGGCCACGGTCTCCTTGTACTCCTGCCCGGGCTCGCGCAGATGGCTGTGCAGGTCGATGAAGCCGGGGGTGACCCACTTGCCGCGCGCGTCGACGGTCCGGGCGTCGCGCGGCCGCTCGACCCGCTCGGCCACCTCGGCGACCCGCCCGTCGCGGATGACCAGGGTCCGGATCCCGTCGATGCCCCCGCGCGGATCGAGGACCCGCCCGCCTTCGATGAAGATGGCCTCGCCGCTCTCGCCGCTCATGCCTGGGCCCTCTCCGGGCCCTGGGGCCCGGCGCCGCCTGCCAGCAGGTACAGCACCGCCATCCGGACCGCCACCCCGTTCTCCACCTGATCGAGGATGACGCTGCGCGGTCCGTCGGCCACCTCCGGCGAGAGCTCCACGCCGCGGTTGATGGGGCCGGGGTGGAGGATGACGCAGTGGGGCGCCAGCCACTCCGAGGCCTTCCTGGCGTCGAGCCCCCAGAACTTGGAGTACTCGCGCGTCCCCGGGATGAGCGGGTCTCCGATGCGCTCGTGCTGGATGCGGAGCATCATCACCGCGTCCGCCCCCTTCACCGCCTCCCGGAGATCGTGCTGCACCTCGGCCCCGAGCTTCTCCACGCCGACCGGGATCATGGTCGGCGGCCCGCAGAGGCGCACCCGGGCGCCGAGCTTGGGCAGGCAGTGCAGATCCGAGCGCGCCACGCGCGAGTGGCTGATGTCCCCCACGATGGCGATGGTCTTGCCCTCCAGCCCTCCCAGCCGCTCGCGCAGCGTGAAGGCGTCGAGCAGCCCCTGCGTCGGGTGCTCGTGCGCGCCGTCCCCTGCGTTCACCACCGAGCAGGCCACCCGGCTCGCCACCAGCGCCGGTGCTCCGCTCGAGGCGTGGCGAACGACGAGCACGTCGGGCTTCATCGCCTCCAGGTTGCGGGCGGTGTCGACGAGGGTCTCCCCCTTGGTGACCGAGGAGATGGCGGAGGTCCAGGAGAGCGTGTCGGCGGACAGGATCTTGGCCGCGGTCTCGAAGGAGCTGCGCGTGCGGGTCGAGGCCTCGAAGAAGAGCGTCACCACGCTCTTGCCGCGCAGCGTCGGGACTTTCTTGAGCGGCCGGCGCATCACCTCCTTCATGGAGGTGGCCAGATCGAGGACCTTCAGGATCTCCTCGCGCGAGTACTCCTCGAGGGCGATGCAGTGGCGGTGTCGTCCGATCACGTCTCCCTCCTCGGCCGGATGACCACCTCGTCGGCCGGGGCGCCGGCCTCCCGCAGGCGGACCTCGACGTCCTGCCCCTCGGGCACCTCCACCCGTACCCCCACGAAGTCGGCGGCGACCGGCAGCTCGCGGCCGCCGCGATCGACCAGCACCGCCAGCCACACCCGCCGCGGCCTCCCGAAGTCGACCAGCTCGTCCAGCGCCGCGCGCACCGTGCGGCCGGTGTAGAGCACGTCGTCGACCAGCACGATGGTCCGCCCCTGCACCGCGAAGCGGACGTCGGTGGGCCCGACCACGGGCGCCTCGGCCCGCGCCCCGACGTCGTCGCGGTAGAGCGCGATGTCCAGGGTGCCGAAGGGGACGTCCTGGCCGGCGGCCCGCTGGATCTCGGCCCTGAGGCGCTCGCCCAGGTGCACCCCGCCGCGGCGGATGCCGACCAGCGCCAGGCCGGCCCCCTCGGGACCGGAGGCCCGCGCCCGGTCGACGATCTCCCTCGCCATGCGCTGGACGGCGCGCTGGATGGCCTCGGCGTTCATGTGGTCGAGCCCTCCCATTTCGGCGCACTCAGCGTGTCGGGCCCCAATCCGGCACGCTGATGTCCTCGGTGATGTCGACCGGCATCCGCACCTCGGTGGTGTAGTCCAGGAAGGGATAGCGTACCTGTCGGACATACTCGAAGGCCACGTGGAGCTGCGGCGGGTCTTCGGAGCGCTCCCAGACGACGTCCCTGGGCTCGAGAGCGATGACCGGGACCTTCGCCTGCTTGCCCAGCTCGTTCGTGGTCCACTCGTAGTCGAGCGTCCGGAACTTGTGCAGCATCCGCCTCACCAGGTCGGCGTCCTCCTTGTTCTTCACCGCCTGGTTGCAGTAGTCCCGCACCACCTGCTTCACCTCGTAGTGCACGATGTAGATGGGGGCCCAGACCCAGGCCAGGTAGCAGGCGGAGGCGAAGCCGAGCAGGATGAGAAGCGTGACCCAGGTGATCCTGCCTCTCTCCTCGAGAAGGCGGCGGTGGAACGCGGCGGCGACCATGGGCGACAGGCCTTTTAACGCTAGTCGATCGGTTTGAAAAGGCGATCGAGGCGCAGCCCCTCGCTCCTGCGGAAGAGGCTCCCGCCGCGGCCCCAGCTCCACAGGACCAGCGCGGCCTTTCCCCTGACGTTCCCGAAGGGTACCTGCCAGCCCCCCTCGCTGCGGCTGTCGGCCGAGCGGTCGCGATTGTCGCCGAGCACGAAGACATGGCCCGGGGCGACGACCTGGAAGGGCCCCTGGCGCTCGCCGTTCGGGGCGCGCCGGCACTGGAGGATCTCGTGGGTCCTCACCCCGCCCAGGGCCGCGCGCGCCCAGGCGCGGTCCCGATCGGTGGGGTCCCCGCCGGGAGGTGGAGCGACCGACCCGCGGGCCAGCTGCTCCTGGAAGCGAAGGCAGACCTCGCTCCACCAGCGGCCGGTGGACTCGTTCCGCTCCTCGTAGGAGAGCTCCCCGCGCGGGTAGCGCGGCTGCGGGACGCCGTTCA
>Ga0153915_10005164_pt1 | contig 12132 bp, 11 predicted proteins | sample Opewatmetagenome_2_FD_107003 | JGI IMG/M metagenome (GOLD analysis project Ga0153915, IMG submission 107003) | Freshwater wetland microbial communities from Ohio, USA - Open water 3 Core 3 Depth 3 metaG | ecosystem: Environmental > Aquatic > Freshwater > Wetlands | place: USA: Ohio, Lake Erie...
GGCAATAACCGTGATATCAATATTGTCCGGAATCTCAGAAATGTCCCGGTAAAGTTTCTCTCTTTTTATCGTCCCTCCCTTGGGATTGACCGGATAGACCGTAAGGGGATAACGGAAATGGTTCTTGTTGTAGATTACATTGGCCGGATGGCTGTCGTTTTGAGAGGAAACACCGATAACGGCCATGGTCTTTGCCTTGAATATGCGATCTAAGTTCATTTGTTTCCCCGTTATGTATGCGGCTGAATTAAATTACTTTTATAAAAAACTATTGGCATATGATTGGAGAAGATTCAAAAATCTTAACTAGATCATAACACTGGAGTTTTAATCCCTTGCTTCAGTCCGCTGAGGATCGCCTTGTCAAACAACCTTTCGCCAAGAAGCCGCTTGACCTTAGGCAGGATTTTTGCGGCGGTTGATTTTGCCATCTACATCTTCAAGTACTCTAACAGTTTGTAAATTAATACAGCCGGCCAAAAAATCGCCTTGCAAAAACCCCACGCACCGATCCGGAATGTAGCCGCATGCTGAATAAAATAGACCGCAGCGCCTATGAATGTCATCCCGTAAACACAGCCCCAAATGCCATTGCCATTGTCTTTCATTCTTTCTTCTCCTTGATGGAGGTTGGATCTTCATCCATGCCATATAATTAAAACAAATTCATTAAACAATTCCGACACACAAACAACTGAAAAAAAGGCTGAACTGCAAGAAATTAAAAAATCCTCAAGATTAATAACATAAGGTTAGGAATAAGACATGAATGGAGACATGATCATACAATTTGTTTAGGGATGTCAAGATAAAATAGCGGTGCATCATCCTTCGTCCCGACGGGACTTCCGTTTTCGTCGAGACTTCGACGGAAAAGTCGGCGGAAAGGAGGCACATCCGGCCGTTGCAGGCAAGGCAGCTTTGGCGGAGCGAATAGGCGCAGCAACTCCCGAACAGCGTTTAAGCAACAGGGTTGGGCCGGATATCGGGCGGACGGAGATATTCCGGGACCAGGTCTGTGATGTTGTCAAAATCATTATTTAAAAAGCGCCTGAGGCCGAGGGCCCCGATGGATGAGGCCCGCAGGCCCCAGAGATGCGACGGGACTGTCAGGGCGTTGTCTCCAAACAGTTGTTTTACCATGGGCTGCTGCCCTGTGTAATTATTGCCGATGAAATAAGTGGGGCCGTTGATAAAACCGGCCAGGTCTTTGAAGGTCACCGACTGATCTTCCGTGAGCCTTGTCACGCCTTTTGCCTCGTCCCACTTGAACATGGCTAAGATGACCTCTCCTTTTCGTGACGACATCAAGGTGCAGAGGGGATGTTTCATAAATGGGACCTGGTTCGCCATTGCCTCAAGGCTGGATACCCCGATGATGGGGATGTCAAGCCCCTGGGCCGCACCCTTGGCCATGGAAAGCCCTACCCTCAGGCCTGTAAAGCTCCCCGGCCCGCCGGCTGCCGCTATTGCCTTCAGATCCTTAATATCCTTGCCGCAGGCGTCAAAGATGGAATAAATAGCAGGCATAAAGGATTTAAAATTCTTTTCTCCCGGAGAGATCAGGTATTCGGCCAATACGTCCCCCTCCACGCTGATAAGGGCAAGGCTGAATTGTGTCGTTGATGTATTGAGTGCGAGTATCATGGCGTAGGCTGGAACATCCTCAGGATATCATTGTAAAATACCAGGATCATCAGGGCAATAAGGAGCGAAAACCCTATCCTCTGAGCCATCTCACGCTTCTTGAGGCTCAAGGGTTTGCCCATAATCAGTTCAATAAAGAGAAAGAGTATTAAACCTCCGTCAAGTATCGGTATCGGGAAGAGATTCAATATGCCCAGGTTGATGCTGATAATGCCCATAAAGGGTACAAGGTAACTGACGTCTTCCTGGACCAGTTCCCCTGTCAGCTGTCCGATCATAATGGGTCCGCCAAGGGTCTTGACTGATACAACACCCTCGAACAGTTTAACCACAACAAGACATGTCAGTTTTATCCATTTCCATGTCTCTTTAAATCCCTCTGTTATGGCCTGAAAAGGATTCATTGTTATCTTTTCATATTTATAGCTGCTGCCTATCCCTATCTGCACTGTCTTTATGGCCTCTCCGAATTCATTCGTGCCGGTTGTCTCTTCAGGCGTTACGGTAAGGTTAATGACCTCTTCCTGTCTCTTAACGGTAACCGTAACGGGTTTGCCTGCCTTGTCCTTTATCAATTCTTTAATGTCATACCAGCTTTTGACTGCCCGGCCATCCATGGAGATGATGACGTCCCCCTCTTTAAGGCCTGCCTTAGAAGCAGGCGAATTTTCAACTATCTGCCCTGCCTCGCTGGTAAGAACCTTATCACCGGAAATCATGTATGCGCCGCAGAACAGAAACAGGGCAAGGAGCAGGTTAAATACCGGGCCCGCGACAACTATGGCCATCCTCTTGAGGGCGTGCTGTTTGTGAAAGGCCCTTTTCTCATCGTCCGGGGAAAGTTTTCGGGAGGCCTCTTCAATAATATCCCGATCAAGAACATGACCTAATGTTACATTTCTTGGTGTCTGAGACGCCTCTTCTTCAATATCCTCTCCCAGCATCTTAACAAACCCGCCCAGGGGTATACAGCGTATGGAATATTCCGTCTCCCCTATCTCTTTCTTCACGATCTTCGGGCCGAAACCAAGGGCGAACTGGAGTATCTTGACATTAAAATACTTGGCAACAAGAAAGTGCCCCAGTTCATGAAAAAATATCATGACGCCAAGGACAACAACAAAGGGCAAAATATAGTACAGGAAAAGATGACCTGTACCCTGAAAAAAATCCGTTATTATTTCCATCTTTAAAAACCTTTATAAAAAGAACTAAACTTTAAGAATGAACTTAATTATTATTTTTCTCCGATCAAGACCCCAGCCTCATGGACTCCCTTTCAGCCGTCCTGCGCGCCCATGCATCCGCCTCTATTATTGCTTCGATGCCGTCCAGCTGGAAAGGATCATGGGCATCCATGGTTCGCTCTATAAGGGTCGGCATCTGGAGAAATCCGATCCTGCCGTTTAAAAATGATTCAACCGCTATCTCGTTGGCGCCGTTCAATACAACGGGCATGCTTCCGCCCGCCTCAATTGCCTTAAGGGCCAGCGTCAGGCACCTGAACCTTTCCTTGTCCGGCTTGTCAAAGGTCAGCCGTTTAATCTCCTCAAGCCTCAGGGAAGGGAGACCCGTCTTTCTGTGTCTGTGATAGGAAAGGGCGTAGGATATGGGCGTTATCATATCCGGCACGCCCAGCTGGGCTATCACGGAGCCGTCCATGTATTCGATCATGGAATGTATGATGCTCTCCGGATGTACCAGTATGTCTATCTGGTCCATCGCAAGGTCAAAGAGCCACTTGGCCTCTATCGCCTCCAGCCCCTTGTTCATAAGCGTTGCGGAATCAATGCTTATCTTCTTTCCCATATTCCAGTTGGGATGTTTCAGGGCCAGCGCCGGGGTAACACCCTTCATTTCTTCCAGGGACAGGTTCCTGAAAGGGCCGCCTGATGCGGTAAGGATTACCCTTTTCAGGTCCTCCCTCCTGTGGCCCTGAAGGGATTGAAATATGGCGCTGTGTTCGCTGTCTATAGGCAGGATGGAGATATTCATTTTTTTAGCAAGCCCCATGATTATAGGCCCGGCCATAACCATGGCCTCCTTATTGGCAAGGGCTATGCCCTTTCCTGCCTTGATGGCCTCATAGGTCGGCACCAGTCCGGAGGCCCCGCTCATGGCGGAGATGACCGTATCGGATTCATCAAGTGCGGCAAGTTCTGAGAAGCCCTTTACACCGAAAAGGATCTCTGTCTTTGAATGTCCCTTGAGCCTGTCCTTAAGCGTATTCGCAAGATCCTTCCTTGAGACTGCCGCTGCAACAGGCTGAAATCTCCTTATCTGTTCAAGGAGCAGATCAATATTGTTCCCCGCCCCAAGGGCAACGGCCTTGTATTCCCCGGGATTGGCCTCAATCACCTTAAGGGCGTTCGTGCCTATGGAACCGGTTGAACCTAATATGGTTATCTTTTTCATATCTCCGAAATAATGCTCCTGAAATACTCAATGGTCTTTTTCAGTCCTTCTTCCACATTAGCCCTTGGTTCCCAACCGAGCCTTTCCCTGGCCAGGCTTATATCCGGCCTGCGTCTCTTCGGGTCATCCATGGGGAGGGGCTGGAATATGATCCCGGACCTTGAACCGGTCAACCTGATTACAAGCTGGGCAAGTTCCAATATTTTGTATTCGGATGGATTGCCTAGATTTACAGGGCCTACAAACCCTTCAGGGCCGTTCATCATGCCGACAAGGCCGTTGATCAGGTCATCCACATAACAGAAAGACCGGGTCTGAGAGCCATCCCCGAACATGGTGATATCTTCGTCCTTTAACGCCTGCACAATAAAATTGCTTACTACCCTTCCGTCATTCGGGTGCATGCGCGGGCCGTATGTATTGAAGATGCGGACAACCCTGATGTCCACATGGTTCTGTCTGTAATAATCGAAGAAGAGGGTCTCTGCGCATCTCTTGCCTTCATCGTAACAGGCGCGCAGGCCGATGGTGTTCACGTTTCCCCAGTATTCCTCCCTTTGAGGATGGACGGCAGGGTCGCCGTATATCTCGCTCGTCGAGGCCTGAAGTATCCTGGCCTTGACACGTTTGGCCAGGCCCAGCATATTGATTGCGCCCATGACGCTCGTCTTTGTGGTCTTGACCGGGTTGTATTGATAATGTACAGGGGATGCAGGGCATGCCAGATTATATATCTGATCCACCTCCAGAAAGACAGGGTTCACAATGTCATGTCTGACAACCTCAAAATTCCTGTTGTTCATCAGGTGAAAGATATTTCGCCTCTGACCTGTAAAATAGTTGTCAAGGCATATGGTGAAACATCCCTCATCCAGGAGCCTTTCACAAAGATGAGAGCCCAGAAATCCTGCCCCGCCTGTTACAAGCACCCTAGGTTTATCATATTTATTAAGTGCCATCAGTATCCCTCGATCTTAGTCCGCCTATATTTCGAAAATTAATTTTAAGATGCAATAAACGCCACATATGCATACAATACCGGGATTGCAAAGAGAAGCCCGTCTATCCTGTCAAGCGCCCCGCCGTGTCCCGGCAATATACTGCCTGAATCCTTGACGCCATAAATCCTTTTAATCATGGATTCCACAAGATCGCCGGCCTGTGCGGCTATGGAAAGCCCGATGACAAGGCAAAGGATGCCGATGTCCGGGTTATGCACCTTTAGCGCATCTACCTTAAGAAAAATGAATGCAATAATTAAACCAAGGATCAAGCCTCCAAATGCCCCCTCCCACGTCTTGTTGGGGCTTACCTCCCTGTATAACTTATGCCTCCCTAATGTCTTCCCGGCATAAAAGGCGCCTGTATCATTCGCGAAGATAACGGCCAAAAGAAAAAAAATCCAGATATTTCCGTTGGGGTGCATATCGACAAGAATCAGCATGGCAATGGGAAGACAGATATATATGGGGCCGATAACAGCCTTTTCAATGACCTCTTTATTCCATTTATTATCGGATGACCTATAGGCCAGCATATGAAATATGAGCGGTATCCCGAAGAAAAGAAAGATAACCGCAGGCAGAAGGAGGATCTGTTTAATTGTAAAGATCAGAAACAGGATAAATGTTATGCAATAACCTGAAGATCTTAAGAACCTGGGGATATCTTTTGCCGTTATATTAAGAAACTCATTAAGACTGATGAGGGACGCGACAAACAGGAAGATGTAAAAGGGCCACCTGGCCTGTATCGATATGAGGAAGACCAGTAAAGCCGCGCCTATTATGCCTGTTGTCCATCTTTTTAAATGCATTTAAAAACTTTTCCTTTTTGGAATTGGAATCTTCACCAAATTAGCAGTTGATAAATCATCTCACATGCTTATTAAGAAAAGAGACTCTGTGGCAGCTTCCTTTTAATCAACTAATTTGGAGAAGAACCAGAAATTATTACCCGGCAGCGCCGAACCTTCTCTCCCTTTTCTGGTAATCCTCGATTGCTTTAAGGTACTCCTCTTTCCTGAAATCAGGCCAGAGGGTTGGCGTGATATACAGCTCGGTGTAGGCGATCTGCCATAACAGAAAATTGCTCACCCTGTATTCACCGCTTGTCCTTATAAGCAGGTCTGGATCCGGCATCCCGGCGGTGTAAAGGAAACCGGATATAAGCCCTTCATTGATGTCCGACGGTTGAATATCGCCTGATACGATCCTTTTGGCAATCTTTTGGACGGCATCAAATATCTCCTGCCTTCCCCCATAACTTAGGGCGAGGGTAAGGGTCATGCCTGTGTTTCCGGATGTCTTTGAGATTGTATCCTCGACCAGGCTCCGCACATCGTCAGGCAGCCTGCTGATCCTTCCAATGGTCATGAAACGTATATTGTTTTCCTGCATCTCCTTTAATTCACTTTTCAAGAATCGTTTCAGGATGCCCATTAAAGCGGTGATCTCATACTTGGGCCTTTTCCAGTTTTCCTCTGAAAAGGCATAGAGGGTCAGCCATTTGATGCCGATCTCCCTGCTTGTCCGCACCACCACCCTGACGGATTCCGTGCCCTCTTCATGGCCTAATACGCGGTTCATGGCCTTTTGCCTGGCCCACCTGCCGTTTCCGTCCATGATGATCGCGACATGTTCCGGTAATTTTATAGGATCAATATTCATAGCGTTTCAATATTTCTTATATGGGTTTATGTCTCTTCTCCCTGTAAGCCGGAGAAATATTTTTTGATATATCAATGTATATATTTTATCAATCTAACAGGCAACAGCAAACAGACAATGCCTTTCAAAATATCTGAGGGTATAGTTTTTGCTCCGGCAATGGGGAAAGGTGAAAATTAATTTAAAGAATGGGGTTTAAAATTCAATAATCTCTTTCTCTTTTTCAGCGGTTACCTCATCAATCTTTTTGATGAATTCATCGGTTATCTTCTGGACGTCATCCTGCGCCTTGAACAGGTCATCTTCAGACAGCTCTTTCTCGTTTTTGAGTTCCTTCAGCATCTCGTTTCCTTCACGTCTGTGATTCCTTACGGCAACCTTGCCTTCTTCGGACATTTTTTTCGCCAGTTTGGCCAGTTCTCTCCTTCGCTCTTCCGTCAAAGGCGGTATTGAGATCCTGATTATCTTTCCGTCATTCATTGGGGTAAGCCCCAGTTCAGACTTGAGTATGCTTTTTTCTATCTCGCCTATAATGGTCTGGTCCCATGGCTTGATGGTGATCTGACGGCTCTCCGGCACTGAAATGGACGCCACCTGGTCCAGGGGCATCTTGGTCTCGTAACAATTAACCTTTATACCGTCAAAAAGGGCTGTCGAGGCCCTGCCGGTCCTGATCCTCAGAAAATCCTTTTTAAGGGACGCGACGGTATTAGTCATCTTTTGTCGTAATTCAGAAAGGATGTCTTCTTTCATTTTGTCTCTCCCGAAATTAAGGTGCCGATATTCTGTTCAGTAACGACCTTCAGTATATTTCCCTTCTTGCGAAGGCTGAAAACAATAACGGGCAGGCCCTGCCCCATAGCCAGGGTTATTGAGGTCATGTCCATGACCTTCAATCCCCTTTCAACATACTCTCGATATGTCAGGGTCTTAAAAAGTCTTGCGGACGGGATTTTTACAGGATCAGCGTCATAAACCCCATCCACCTTTGTCGCCTTTAAAAGGACATCCGCCTCTATCTCAAGCGCCCTGAGGGTTGCGGCGGTATCGGTGCTGAAAAACGGGTTGCCGGTGCCTGCCGCGAAAAGGACTATCCTTTTATCCTTAAGATGGTCAATAGCCCTTTGCGCGACAAATGTCTCCGCAACCTTAGGCATCTCAATGGCCGACATGACCCTGGTCTCAAGGCCCAGGTTATTCAATGCCTCGCCCATGGCAAGGGAATTCATGACGGTTGCCAGCATCCCTATGCTGTCCGCAGGGGTCCGGCGCATCCTGTATGCGGAGGAATTCATGCCCCTGAAGATATTGCCTCCGCCTATAACAATCCCTATCTCCAGACCCCTTTTATATACTTCATGGACCTCGGAGGCGATCGTTCCAAGGACATCCGGGTCTATGCCGAACGCCTTGTCACCCATCAGCGCCTCGCCGCTCAGTTTGAGCAGTATGCGCCTGAAGCGGGAAGGAGAATCATTCATTGGAGGTCTCTCCAAGTTGATACCTGACAAACCTGCTTATGACTATTTTTTCACCGGTCTTGGCTATCAGCTCATTCATAAGATCCTGAACCTTTATGTCGGGATTCTTGACGTATTGCTGTTCCAGCAGCGAAACATCCGCATAGAATTTCTGCATCTTCCCTTCTACGATCTTTTCAAGGACATTTGCCGGTTTCCCGGTCTCCTTTGCCTGTGTCATATAGATATCTTTTTCCCTGGCAATAAGTTCGGGCGTGATATCCTTTCTCTCAACCACAAGGGGATTGGAAGCGGCTATGTGCATTGCGACATTCTTTACGAATTCGGAAAAATCAGAGGTTTTGGCGGAGAAGTCGGTCTCACAATTCACTTCTACAAGGACGCCGATCTTGCCCCCGGTATGGATATATGAACATATCTGACCCTCTTTAGCAGTGCGCCCACCGCGTTTCTGTGCTGTGGCGATTCCCTTCTTCCTCAGGTAATCGATAGCCTGCTCCAAATCTCCATTACATTCCTTCAGGGCGACTTTACAATCCATCATGCCCACGCCTGTCTTTTCTCTCAGTTCTTTTACCTGTGCCGATGTGATTTCCACGGTATTACTCCTCTGTATCTTCGTAATATTCATCTTCTTCTTTTTTGCCGACCACTATGACTTCCGGGCCTTCCTTTTTCTCTTCCGCAGGCTGAGGTTTATCCGAAACGTCTTTGCCTTCTTCCTTCATGGTCTCCGAATCTGCGCGCATCCGTTCTTCAGCAACCGCGTGGCCTGAGGCGCACGCATCGGCTATCTTTGAGCAGAGCAGTTTAATGGACCTGATGGCGTCGTCGTTGCCCGGGATTATATAATCAATATCATCGGGATCACAGTTGGTATCTGTTATGGCGATAACCGGGATGCCCAACTTTTTCACCTCCTGAACCGCAATGTGTTCTCTTTTGGGGTCAACTATAAAGACAGCCCCCGGAAGCTCGTCCATATCCTTTATGCCGCCTATATTCTTCTCAAGCTTTTGAATCTCCTTCTCCATCTTGAGGATTTCCTTTTTGGTGTAACGATTAATCGTTCCATCCAGTTTCATAGCCTCCAGTTCTTTAAGACGGGCTATGCTTTTTTTGATTGTCTGAAAGTTGGTAAGGGTCCCGCCGAGCCACCGGTTAATCACATAATGCATCCCGCAACGCTCGCTTTCTTCAATTATTGCGTCATGGGCCTGTTTTTTTGTACCAACAAACAGGACGGTATATCCTTCAGATACAATGCGGGTGACAAACTCGCTTATCTCGTTAAAAAGTTTTACCGTCTTTTGAAGATCGATGATATGAATGCCGTTACGCGAACCGAAGATGTATTGTTTCATCTTCGGGTTCCAGCGTCTGGTCTGATGTCCGAAATGGACTCCTGCCTCCAATAATTCCTTCATATTCAATACTGTTGCCATTAAATCCTCCTGTAATTGCGGGATCGCTTGATCCCAAGCCGTGGTTAAAGCCTGTGTTCAGGGTGTTGCCTCCCTTATTTTCCAAGGGCACCAGGGCCTGACCTGAACTGTGAATTAAAAACTGCGTTTAAAATTAAAAATTTTTAAACATGTGATATAAACATTATTTGTAACTCTTTGCAAGTAAAAAGATAATCTCTATTTTATTGACTGTAATAGACAGGATTAATTATATATGGTGCTTTAAAAAAGTCCAGCATAACGTTGATCCTCAACTTAGGTTAATTAATTATAGTTATGATTAAAATATTTGACGATAATCTGATTGATTTTGACAGGGCGCATATATGGCACCCTTATACATCCATGAAAGACCCCCTGCCTGTATACCCTGTCTCATCTGCAAGCGGCGTGAGGATAAGACTGGCGGACGGGCGGGAGCTTATAGACGGCATGTCCTCATGGTGGGCGGCCATCCACGGCTATAACGTCCCGGAGCTGAACAGTGCGGCACATGATCAGATAAAGGCCATGTCTCATGTGATGTTCGGCGGCCTGACCCACAAGCCGGCTGTGGACCTTGCCGGCATTCTAATAGATATCACGCCTGAACCGATTACAAAGGCCTTTTTCTGTGACTCAGGATCGGTTGCGGTTGAGGTGGCCATCAAGATGGCGGTACAGTACTGGGCCGGCCTCGGATACGGGAACAAACAGAAACTGCTCACAGTCAGGTCCGGTTATCATGGGGACACCCTTGGGGCAATGGCAGTATGTGACCCGGCAACAGGGATGCACGGTCTCTTTAAGGAGATCCTTGTAAAACACTATTTCGCCGAAATGCCCATGTGTGGTTATTATGATGAATGGGATGACAAATATATAAAAGATTTAAAGGATATTTTAACAGAACACCATGACTCCATAGCAGCGGTCATATTTGAGCCCATCGTGCAGGGTGCGGGAGGCATGAGGTTTTATTCCCCAGTGTATCTTGAAAGGGCAAGGGAGCTCTGCGATGAGTTCAACGTACTTTTGATCCTGGACGAGATAGCAACCGGTTTCGGGAGGACAGGGACCATGTTCGCCTGCGAGAAGGCCGGGATCTCTCCGGATATCATGTGCATAGGAAAGGCGCTTACCGGGGGTTACATGAGCATGGCAGCGACCCTCACCACGGATAAGGTCAGCGACGGGATATCCTCGGGCGAGGTCGGGTCTTTCATGCACGGCCCGACCTTTATGGCCAATCCCCTTGCATGCGCGGTTGCCCTTGCCAGCATAAGGCTCCTTTTGTCCTCTCCATGGAAGGAAAGGGTGTCGGCGATCGAGGCTCAATTAAAGGATGGACTGTCAGCCTGCGCAGATCTTCCCCAGGTCCGGGATGTCCGGGTCCTCGGCGCGATAGGGGTTGTGGAATTAAAACAGCCGGTGAACATGGCGGAAATCCAGGAAAGGTTTGTAAATAGAGGCGTATGGCTCAGGCCCTTTGGAAAACTCGTATATACCATGCCTCCTTATGTCATGGAAAAGGAAGACCTCTCAAGGATCACAAGAGCAATAACAGAGGTCGTCGGAGGGTGCAACGATGTTTAATCGTATAAAAAGGGCATTTATAAAGAGGGGTCTGGAAGACCGGAACGCACAGATGCTCCTCCGGCGCATGAAGGAGATCAGACCGCTTCCCGGGGCGGAGATAGAGGTGGACGGTAAAAGGATGCTCAATTTCTCCTCAAACGATTACCTGGGCCTCTCGGGTCATCCCCTGCTCAGGGAAAGATCCGCGGAGTATATCCAACGATACGGTTCAGGCTCGACAGCCTCAAGGCTTGTATGCGGCAACTATGAATGCTTTGAACACGTGGAAAAAAAGATAGCCGAGCTGTCAGGACGCCAGGCTGCACTGATATTCAACTCCGGCTTTCAGGCCAATGCGTCATTGCTTCCAAGTCTTGTTGACCGGGACACCCTTATCCTGTCTGACCGGTTGAACCATAACAGCCTCATACAGGGCTGTCTCCTCGCACGATGCCCCATAGAACGTTTCCGTCATAATGATATGGGACACCTGGAGGAATTGCTGAAGAGAAACAGGGAGAGGGCAAAGGAAAGACGAATCCTGATCGTCACCGAATCCGTCTTCAGCATGGATGGGGATAAAAGCGATGTCGACGCCCTTGTAAGGTTATCCGAGGATTATGACGCCTTCCTCTTTGTCGATGAGGCGCATGCCACAGGACTGTTCGGCAGAAACGGCATGGGCCTGACATCATGGAAGGATGTGGATATAACCATGGGGACCCTTGGGAAGGCGGCAGGCTCCTTTGGCGCTTATGTGGCCTGTGATGAAGAGATAAGGGACTACCTTATAAATTTTTGCTATGGTTTGATATATACAACCGCGCTGCCCCCTTCAGTGCTGGGGGCCATAGACGCGGCCATGGACCTGATACCGGCCATGGATAAAGAACGCGA
>Ga0153915_10005166_pt1 | contig 12126 bp, 8 predicted proteins | sample Opewatmetagenome_2_FD_107003 | JGI IMG/M metagenome (GOLD analysis project Ga0153915, IMG submission 107003) | Freshwater wetland microbial communities from Ohio, USA - Open water 3 Core 3 Depth 3 metaG | ecosystem: Environmental > Aquatic > Freshwater > Wetlands | place: USA: Ohio, Lake Erie...
ACCTACGGCAACCGCCAGTCTTTACCTGCTGATCTGAAGGCTCAGTTCAAGGAGCTGATCAGCAAAGGCGTGGTCGAAGTCGATCCTGTTAAACGCGCCGCGATCTACGCTGAATTTAACAAGCTTTATCACGATGCGACCACCGGCTTAATCCTGTTCGTAGCCAACGGGCGTCACTACGAGCAGCGGTGGGACAAGGGTTGGTATAGTAACCCGATCTTACCGACCATGTACTACTATATGTGGAAAGAGTAATACCTGAAGTTTCAGTCTAATAGGTGTAGAGATACGGCCGGCAATATGCCGCCGTATCTCTACACTCCTCTGGGTAATAAACCAAATTATGTCTTGCTGAGCGGAGCGAAGCATCTCGGTTTAGTTGAACAGATCCTTCGCTTTGCTCAGGATGATATGATTAATTAGAAAAATACTGGCAGGTAATGTTTTAAATTCGGAGAGAAGAATGACCAACTATATTATCCGGCGACTGTTGATCATGCCGATCACCTTGATCGGCGTTACCTGGTTGATCTTCGCCATGCTGATATTTATCAGCCCAGAGGAGCGATCATCACTGTATGTACGCGATATTCCTCATAATGAGGCTGCGATCGACGGTATTATCCGGCGTTACGGTCTGGCAGATCCGATCCCGGTGCAATACTGGCATTGGATGGTTGGGCAGAGGGATCCCGTCACGGGTGAAATGGTAGGAGGAATCTTGCGGGGCGATTTAGGCTACTCACGCAGCCAAAACCAACAGGTTATTGATCTCATTAAAAGGCGTTTTCCCGCCACTGCTGAGCTGGCCATGTATAGTATATTACCGATCATCCTGATTGGCGTCTGGTTGGGAATACTGGCGGCGGTGAACCACAATAAACTTATTGATCAAGTCGCCCGAGTATTAGCCATTCTGGGGCACTCCTTGCCCAGCTTCGTGCTGGGTTTACTGATGTTGATGTTCTTCTACGCCCGAACCGGTTGGTTCCCACCCGGGCGAATATCGGATTGGGCGCACGAAATAATCCTGAATTCCCCGCAATGGCACGCCTACACATCCTTATATACTGTGGATGCGTTGCTTAATGGGCGCATAGATATCCTCCTGGATGCTCTGCGACACCTGTTTCTACCCGTCATTACCTTATCAGCAATCTCCATCGCGACTTACCTGCGCGTGGCAAGATCGTCGATGCTGGAGACATTACGACAGGAATATGTAGTTACGGCGCGCGCAAAAGGTTTAAAAGAGGGTACGGTTGTCAACGGACACGCCCGTCCAAATGCTCTCATCCCTGTGGCAACCTTAAGTGGTTTTACGGTGGCAGGTTTATTGGGAGGAGCTGTTTTTACCGAGACTATTTTTAACATCCCTGGGATGGGTCAGGCAGCCGGTGCCTCTGCCGCCCAAATGGATGTAATCGCGGTCTTATCCATGACCTTATTAAGCGGTATTATCTTGATTATCGCAAATCTGATCGTAGATGTAGCTTATGCCTTTCTTGACCCACGTGTCCGGCTGCAGTAAAGGCTGCAGTTTAAAAGATAGGAGAGTTTACCTATGGCTTCGTTAGCAGGACCTGCTTCCCATGCTGGCTTTTTTGAGGGTTTACCCGAACGGAAGATTAGCCGCCTGGAAGCGCTGTTAGGACCAGAACCCTACCGGTTGGTGCGCGGGATCATTACCAACCCACTCTCGATCGTCGGAACATCCCTTATTTTGATGTTTGTATTAATTGCTTTGTTGGCTCCGGTAATTATTTCATCCCCGAACGCGCGCGAGCCTTACATGATCCCTCGGGATGGATATAGCGCAACTCCAAAGGATCCGGGGACAACATGGACTACCCGACCACCTAAGGCATCTATCTGGAATGCACTCACAAGGCAAACCCAATGGTCACACATCATGGGGACAGCGGGAGGGCAGTGGGACATCTTTTATGGGGTAATATGGGGATGCCGTACAGCGCTTAAAGTGGGCATCACCATCGAGGCCATCACACTCATTATTGGTATTTTGGTGGGCAGTTTATCCGCCTTTTATGGGGGATGGGTGGACGATCTCTTGATGCGCATAACAGAAATATTCATGGCATTTCCATCTCTATTGGCTGCTCTCACTCTCTCGGCTGTTTTAACCCCAGTACTTGGTAAAGGATTATGGCCTCCACTAATTGCCCTGATCGCCTTCGGCTGGATGGGGTACGCGCGTATCATTCGAGGAGATATTTTATCGGTGCGGGAACGCGACTATGTCATGGCAGCGCGCGTAATAGGAGTGAAAGACAGCCGGATTATCTTTAAACATATCATCCCCAACGCTATCTATCCCACCTTGATCCTGTCCTCTTTGAACATTGGCGCGGATGTGATCAGTTTCGCAGCCCTATCCTTCCTGGGTATCGGAACAGAGGTGGGTTATGCGGACTGGGGTCAACTGATCGCCTTCGCGCGTAACTGGATCCCATCCCTGGCCAGATACTGGTATATCGTGGTCTATCCAGGCTTAGCGCTGATACTGTTCGTCTTAGGCTGGAACCTGGTGGGTGACGCCTTACGTGACATCATGGATCCCCGCATGCGTGGTAGAGGATCTTAATTTAAATTAAAACTGACACTCTTGCCCCCCTTTCTATGCTAGAAGGGGGGTTTTTGAACCTTTTTCCTTCGAGCTTGGTATAATAAGATACAGGATAATGCTTCCTCATGGCAACAGACTATGATTTAATCATAAAGCTCCAACAAGGCAGCCTGGAAGCTCTTGGGCAGTTATATGATCGCCACCAACGGTTGGTTTATAGAACCGCGTTGGTAATCACGGGCGATACGAATGCTGCTGCAGACCTGTTGCAGGATGTTTTTTTACGCTTACATCGTTTTGCTGATCATATCGATTCCTCTCGCCCGCTCGAACCCTGGTTATACCGAATGACAACGAATTTATCCTATACCTGGGTAAAACGTAGCCAACGCTGGCTCCCATCTCTCGAGGAAGTCGCCGAATGGCTAATTGGCATCCGGCAGTCTTCCACCAATCTCTTACCAGAACCGGATGATGAATGGCAGCAAGTACGGAAAGCTGTTTCTTCCTTACCTTTACCACAAAGGATAGTAGTTGTGCTCTATTATATAAATGATCTCTCTTTACAGGAAATTTCGGAAATTCTCGATGTGCCCGTCGGGACGGTTAAATCACGCTTACATTACGGACGGGAGGTAATGAAAAAGAAATTAGGATTATTGGCAAGTGAACGACTTACCGATTTAAGTTGTGAGTTTACGTAAGGTGAATATGATAGACCCGATCGATATAACTATTGGTAAGTGCTTGAAGAAATTTGCCACCAGACAGAGACCCCCCCTCAAAGGACGGACTCGTCTCTTACAGAATGCTCTATATTTATCAAAGCTTGGGTTTCAGAAAATTAAAACCTCCCCGAGAACGATTTATTTAGAATGGAACCGTTCCGTTACTCAGACCTTCGTATCAGTGGATTGGTCACGCGTCTACTCATTGCAACCGGGTTTGTTTAACTTACGGGTTTTATAATTCACAATCCTGGATTATCAAAGCGTGCAAAAAAATATTCGTATGTTTTTTTGGTTCCTTATTATCGGTATCCTGGTACTGACTGCTTGCAACCAACCCATTGTGATTAATACGGCGACAAAACCAGCTAACACTGCCCTACCTACCCAGAAATTTCCAACCCAAATTACGCGCCCTCCTACCAGCACACCAACTCCTAAAGTCACGCGTGTGCTATCGATATGTATCGGGCAAGAACCCAATTCGCTTTTCTTATATGGAGACACGACCAAAGCCGCGCAGGATATTCGCCAGGCGATCTACGACGGTCCTTTTGACATACAACAGAACGAGGTTGTGCCTGTTATCCTGGAGAATATTCCTTCACGAGAGAATGGGGGAGTCCTTCTGGTTTCCACACCAGTGAGTCCCGGTGAGTTAATCATCAATAACGATGGTCAACCGGTTAATCTCGGAGAAGGTGTTCATTACCGACCCAGCGGTTGTTTAAAGCCTGAATGTGCTCAAACTTATACGGGAAACGCTCCTGTTAATATCGATACACTGACAGTCCGGTTCAAGTTTCTACAGAACATAATGTGGTCTGATGGCGTACCCTTGACAGCCGATGACTCGGTGTATGCATTTGAGATCGCGAAATCATTGTATCCAGCCTATCGATCCAATTTAATAGCCATAACCCGATCCTATTCAGCGCTGGATGCAGTTACGGTCGAATGGAAGGGAATCCCTGGTTATCAAGCTGGTCCATATTATATATTCTTGTTTTCTCCCCTGCCAAGACATACATGGGGTATGATTTCCCCGGGGGATTTGGTAAATTCCGATCTGTCAACTCGCACTCCCCTCGGGTGGGGGCCGTATGTGATCGATCAATGGGTTCCGGGCGATCACATTTCTTTACATAAAAATCCGGTTTATTTTCGGGCTTCCGCCGGATTACCTAAATTCGACCAGCTCGTGTTCCGCTTTATGAGGGATAACCAGGAGGCATTGGATGCGCTCCAGGCTGGCGAATGTGACCTGGCTGACGATACGACCTTACAGGGATATGATCACCAACGTTTATCAGAGTTACAAAGCTCAGGTGTGCTGAGCACGACGCTTCAGGTCGGAACGGGATGGGAACAAATTTTATTCGGGATAGAGAACTATACGCCAGCTGGTCAGGTAAAACGTCCAGGCTTTTTTACGACCAAGGAGGTCCGTCAAGCCATCGCGATGTGTATTGATCGTAAAAAAATTGTAGATGCGCTCGGATTGGGGACAGATTCTATCCTTGACACGTACGTGCTGCCAATAGACCCTCTATATAATCCAAAGAGCCGCCATTATGATTACAATCCACAAAAAGCAGGTGAACTACTCACCCAGGCCGGATGGGTCGACGCGGATAACGACTCGAACACACCGCGGATATCGCAAGGTGTGAATGGAGCCCCGGATGGCACACCTTTCGAATTTACGTACCTGACAACCAACGAGGTCGATAAAGGACAAACTGCCAGTTTAATACAAGAGTCGCTTGCCCTATGTGGGATTAAGATTAAGGTTGAGAAGGTAGCCTGGGAGACCCTGTTAGCAGGAGGTCCGGATGGACCCGTTTTTGGGCGTCATTTTGACATGGCCCAATTTGGCTGGACCTTCGCTTACGAACCAACCTGCGCATTCTATCGCAGTGATGAAATCCCAGGTCCATATCCCGAATTTCCTAAAGGATGGGGCGGAGCGAACGCCAGTGGATACCGTAATCCCGATTTTGACCGCGTTTGCACATTAGCAATGACCGTATTACCCGATTCACCCGAATATCGAGAGGCCCATCTACAAGCTCAGGCGATATTTGCGGAAGATCTACCTGCATTACCACTGTACACTCATTATACAATCATGGTAACCCGTCCGGATCTATGTGGACTGGTATCCTCTGGAGCACTTAGTAATCCTCTCTGGAATATCGAGGCATATGATTACGGAGAGGGTTGTATTATTAAGTAAAAGCCATACAACTGGTTCTTGTGATTGGCTGAAAGTAACTTTACAAAAACCAACTACGAAAGCTAATCACAAAGGCAGATCGCCATTTAGGATTAAGGTTTATTCAAAATACTTCAGGCGATTTGCTTCGGTGGCGGAAAAAGCAAGGAAATCTGTGTAGAAAGGTCTTATTAAGCGTTTTTCCTTGACTTTTTAACCGTCCTGTGTTAATCTTTTGGCGTCCTGAATCAGTTAAAGTATCAAAGGGGTTGTGCCAAAAGAAATAACTTCATAAATAATTGGAATTCTGTTCATAGTAAAAGGAGGTGATATAGCAAAATTATCCAATCAAAAACACCTTGTTCCAAACAATTTAATATCAACTAAAATCTGACAATAAAAATTTTCTTCAAACGGAGGAGAAAGCAAATGTCACGCAACAAAATTATGTCTATGCTGGGAATCCTGATCGTAGTCAGCATGGTCCTGGCCTCCTGTGCTCCCAAGACAGTCGAGGTTGTCAAGACCGTGACTGTGAAAGAGACTGTTCCTGTCAAGGAAACAGTCCCACCGGTCAAGGAAACCCAGATCGTCTTGATTACCCCTACACCCGAACCAACCCCCCTACCTGCACCGCGTCAAGGTGCATGGATAGACACGTTGGTCTTCACCTCGCAGGACTCGGCTGAAGCTGCCGTCAAGCAAATCCAGGCTGGCGATATTGACGTGTATGCTTATGGTGTGGCAGACCCACAGGTCTTCACGGAAGTCAAAGCAGATCCCAACCTGTCATACAGCCAATCGGTAGGCTCATTCGACGAGATAACCTTCAACCCGTCCGGTCCCGAATTCAACGATGGGCGTCTCAACCCGTTCAGCAATCCCAAGATCCGCGAAGCAACGAACTGGTTGATCGACCGCAATTACATCGTTCAGGAGATCTTCGGTGGTCTGGCGGCTGTAAAATTCATGTGCATCAGCTCCTACTTCGCTGACTACGCCCGATACGTCGACGTTGCTCGGGAGATGGAAAACTTCTACGCCTATAACCCGGATAAAGCCAAGCAGGTTATCACGGATGAGATGACTGCCATGGGCGCGTCTCTGGGCGCGGATGGAAAATGGCAATACAAAGACAAGCCGGTCGTGATCATCGCCATCATCCGCACCGAGGACAAACGCAAGGAGATCGGCGACTATGTGTCCAACCAGCTCGAGACAGTAGGCTTCACAATGGATCGACAGTACAAGACCCGCAGCGAGGCCTCGCCGATCTGGAACCAGTCTGACCCGAAAGAAGGCAAGATGCACTTCTACACGGGCGGTTGGATCAGCACTGCCATCAGCCGCGATGATGGTAGTAACTTCGCCTATTACTACACGAACCTCGGATCTGCCTCTCCCTTGTGGCAGGCTTACGTCAACACGCCTGATTTTTATGCCGTCGCAGAGAAGCTATGGGTCAACGACTTCAAGACCATGGACGAACGCGGCCAGTTGTTCAGGACGGCTCTAAAACTATCGTTACAGGATTCGATCCGGGTCTTCCTGGTCGATCAGCTCAGCTTTACACCCCAGACAAAAGATTTGGAAGTCGCTTATGACCTGGCAGGTGGGGTTTCTGGCTCTGGTCTATTCCCCTTCACCGTCCGTTTAGCGGGTAAAGAAGGTGGGACGGTCAGGGTTTCTCAACCCGGTATCCTGGTTGAACCCTGGAACCCGATCGCCGGCACCAACTGGATTTACGATCGATTCCCGATGGGCGCTACCATTGATACTGGTTTAATGTCAGACCCCTATACCGGACTATATTACCCACAGCGGATCGAAAAGGCAGATGTGGTCGTTAAAGAAGGCTTACCGGTCGCCAAGACCCTGGACTGGCTCACCCTCTCATTCGCCCCCAGCATCGAAGTTCCATCGGACGCCTGGGTAGATTGGGATGCCAAGACCCAGAAGTTTATTACAGCGGGTGAGAAGTATACTCAAACTGTAACCACTAACTCCAAGGTCACCGTCTATTATCCTGCCGATATGTTCAAGACCGTCAAGTGGCACGATGGCAGCCCGCTATCCATGGGTGACTTCATCATGCACATGATCACATTCTTCGATCCGGGCAAGCCAGAAAGCGCCATTTATGATGAGGCCCAACAACCTTCTATTGAAACTTACCTATCCCACTTCAAGGGCCTTAAGATCGTATCCACCGATCCACTCGTGATCGAGACCTATGATGATACCTTCTATTTGGATGCGGAGTGGATGGTCGCCACCTGGTTCCCAGGCGGGACAACCGTCCAGGGGAGCACCGCAGCACCCTGGCACACCCTGGCGGTCGGTTACCTGGCTGACTCAAAAGGTGAGTTGGCCTTCTCCACCGATAAAGCCGGCGCCAAGAACGTCGAATGGATGAGCTTCATCGCAGGACCCAGTATTCAAATTTTAAAAGCCGACATGAATGAAGCCGCAGCCCAGACCTTCATCCCCTATGCTCCAACCATGAGCCAGTTCGTGACTGCTGAAGAGGCTGTGACGCGCTGGAACAACCTGAAAGCATGGTTCGATCAGAAGACTCACTTCTGGCTCGGCCTGGGACCCTTCTACCTGGATAAAGCCTTCCCGGTTGAGAAGACCCTCACCCTCCAACGCTTCGCCGACTACTCCGATCCCGCCGATAAATGGGCGCGCTTCGGCACACCCATGATCCCGGTGGTAGAGGTCGATGGACCGGGGCAGGTTAGCATCGGTACGGAAGCGAAGTTCGATGTGTTCATCACCTTCGGTGGACAACCCTACTTGAATAAGGACATCAGCCTGGTCAAGTACCTGGTGTTTGATGCCAACAATGTGGTTTCCGCCAGCGGAGAAGCAGTTGCTGCTGAGGATGGGCACTTTACGATCACCCTTAGCGCGGATGTCACTTCCAAGCTTGCTGCAGGTGCAAACAAGCTCGAAGTGGTGGTCACATCTTTGGTGGTAAGCATCCCCGCTATCGTTGACTATGAGTTCGTAACCCAATAAATTTTCGTGTAATACTAAGCCCGGTGGGGAAGCATAAGCCTATCCCCATCGGGCTTACCTGTATCCAGAAAGTTAAAGATAATGAGCGAAGCGACCGTATCGGTTGAGGAAATAAAGGGACAAGCTCCTGTAAAGAGGAAGGCAGCCACGCGCACTCTCTCGAGAGTGGCGCGCTACACAGGCACCCGCCTCGTTATTCTATTCATCACAGTCGTTATTGGCGTTTATCTAACAATTCTGATCGCTAACATGGGTGGATATGTGGATCAAATCCAGCGCGGGCAAATCCAGGAAGCCGTTTCAATGCAGTTTGCAAACGATCCTACGTTTAAAACCTTGTCGGCTGAGGAAAAAGTGACTCGTATGAGTGAAACGATCCAAATCCAAGAAAAACGCTTGGGATTGGATAAACCTTTCCTGTTGCGCAGCTTTACCTTCTTGCGTAATGCTCTCACCCTTAACCTGGGACGTGCATTGCAAATGGCCAGCGATAGCGGTTCTAAGCAGGTAAAGTTGATCATCCTTGAACGCCTCCCAGCCACACTGGTCTTATTCGGTACCGCGAACCTGCTCCTTTTCTTCGCTGAATTAATCATCGCCCTCTCACTCTCCAGGCAATATGGCAGTTTCATGGATAAAGTCTTTATTACTTTATCTCCTACTTCTGCAGCCCCCGGTTGGTTTTATGGCATCTTCTTAATTCTTATCTTCGCAGCTCTTTTACACATTCTCCCGTTCGGAGGGATGGTCGACGCCCCTCCACCCTCATCTACGATAGGTTACCTCCTAAGCATGCTCAAGCATATGATCCTGCCTTTAACTGCCATTACCCTCAGCCAAATCTTCTTGAACGCGTATACCTGGAGAACATTCTTCCTTATCTATTCCAGTGAAGACTATGTGGAGATGGCAAAAGCCAAGGGTTTGCATTCCAGGGAAATTGAGCGTGGTTATATCCTCAGGCCAACCTTGCCAACCATCGTTACCACGTTTACATTCATAATAATTGGCATGTGGACAGGAGCGCCAATTTTTGAAACCGTATTCCAATGGCCAGGGCTTGGTCGGCAGATATTCATGGCAGTTGGTCTTTACGACACCCCAGTTATTGTTGGTTCCACGATCATTTACGCCTACCTGTTGGTAATCACGGTTTTCCTCCTGGATTTCATCTATGCCTTAGTTGATCCAAGGGTAAAAGTTGGAGGATCGGAAGGCAGGGAAGGATGAAAACGCTCCAGAACACATTCAAGGAATTAACCCGCTATCCATCCGCCATTTTCGGTCTGGCGATCATTGCCTTCCTCATCATTCTATCGATTTATGCGATGGTTTCCATCCCCTATAGCGAGGCGATCCGATTGTGGCGAGGGGGAGAAGGAATCTGGTATAAAAACCCAAAGTACGCCGCACCAGAATGGATTAATTTTATTCGGCCCAATAAACTACCCACAACGATTTATCTAAGCTCCCAGGCGGGAAGTGCGGAGAAAACCATCACCCAAGATAAGCAGGGGAATAACGCAATCACGATAACAGCCAAATTCGATTATCCGTACAATACAGTCCCACCAGACATGGCGATTTATTTCGCCTCTAAGTACACGAATAAACAACCTTATGCGTCGATTACCTGGCTTACACCGGATGGGAGGGAAATCAGGGTTGCAGATTTCGCAGTCGCACAGTCGGAAGTTTATTGGTTCTCACAAGATACCAAGCTCCAACGCAGGTTAGCAGGGCTGGAGCCTCAGCAGGGTTTATTCATGCTTGATCCAAGTGCTGGACTATCTACTCCTGTTAAAGGTACCTACCAACTAAATATCAAGGTAATCACTTTTGAGCCGGATACCGACCTGGACGCAGAATTTATACTCTACGGGCGAGTCTCCGGAATCGCGGGAACCGATCATCTTCGCAGGGATCTTAAAATAGCCCTCCTGTGGGGAACACCAATAGCCCTTGCTTTCGGTCTCCTGGCCGCTTTAGGAACTACAGTCACAACATTGGTCATCGCAGCTTGCAGCGTCTGGTTTGGGGGATGGGTAGATAGTCTCATCCAGCGCATTACCCAAGTCAATATGGTTTTGCCTTTTCTTCCGATTCTAATCATGGTGGGCACTTTTTATTCTCACAGCATTTGGGTGATCCTGGGTGCCACGATTATATTGAGTATCTTTGGCGCGGGGATCCTAACTAATCGGGCGATCTTCCTCCAAGTGAAGGAATCCGCCTATATTGAAGCAGCCCGGGCGTATGGTGCCAGTAGCTGGAGGATCATCTTCCAGTACCTGGTTCCCCGCATCATCCCGACACTGATCCCACAACTGGTGGTTCTGATTCCAGGCTTTGTATTTCTTGAAGCTTCATTGGCAGTTTTAGGATTGGGGGATCCGACCCTTCCAACCTGGGGAAAAATAATTAATGATGCTCAACGAAATGGCGCATTATATGCAGGGCTTTATTATTGGGTCCTGGAACCCGCGGCTCTGTTAATGATTTCTGGCTTGGCCTTCGCTATGTTAGGTTTCTCGTTGGATCGGATCTTTAATCCTAAATTAAGAGGTTTATAAGCCAATGTCAGAAGCGAAACTACTCCGCATCGAAAACCTGAAGCTCCACTTCCGCACTACCCAGGGAATCGTCCAGGCGGTAGACGGAGCAACCTTCGATCTCAGTTACAATAAAGCTATCGTTGTCGTAGGGGAATCCGGCTGTGGCAAATCCTCACTAGCGAAGGCAATCCTCCGGCTTCTACCTCGCAACGTCCATACCTATAGCGGACGAGTTTTTTTAGATAGCACGGATGTAATGACCCTGGGCGAAGAAGAGTTCCGGCAACAGATCCGTTGGGTCAAGATGTCCCTGGTACCGCAGGCAGCTATGAATGCCCTGAATCCAGTCATCCGGGTAGGCGACCAGGTCGCCGAGCCGGCGATGATACACCTGGGCATAAAACATGATGAAGCCATTGCTATGGCGCGGAAAATGTTTCAAAATGTGGGTGTGCCTGAAGACTTTTTGATCCGTTATCCGTTTGAACTAAGTGGTGGTATGCGCCAGAGGGCTGCTCTTGCCATGGCTCTCGTGACCTCACCGAACTTAATCATCCTCGATGAACCGACCTCTGCGTTGGATCTTCTCACACAAGCGAATATCATGAATGTGCTTAAACGCATCAAACAAGATTTGGGAACAAGCTATATTTTGATCACCCATGATATCGCCACTTCCAGCGAATTAGCAGATGAAGTAGCGGTGATGTATGCTGGTCAGATTGTGGAATTAGGCGATACATATCGATTCTTCCCAGCTCCCCTACATCCATACTCAATAAAACTCATGGCTAGCGTGCCAAGGTTACGCGCTGATCAGGAACCCGATTTTATCACCGGGCAACCCCCCAGCCTGATCGATCTTCCGGTGGGATGCAGGTTTGCACCTCGCTGCCCATCGCGGTTTGACAAATGTGATCAAGATCCACCCGTGATTAATAAAGATGGACGTCAGGTTAAATGTTGGTTATATGTTTAGGAGTACCAAATGTCTGATGGCACGATTGAGAAGAT
>Ga0153915_10005167_pt1 | contig 12126 bp, 11 predicted proteins | sample Opewatmetagenome_2_FD_107003 | JGI IMG/M metagenome (GOLD analysis project Ga0153915, IMG submission 107003) | Freshwater wetland microbial communities from Ohio, USA - Open water 3 Core 3 Depth 3 metaG | ecosystem: Environmental > Aquatic > Freshwater > Wetlands | place: USA: Ohio, Lake Erie...
ATTGTTGAATAAAATAAAAAAATTAAAAGTTAAAAATCCAAACTTAAAAATTACCATAACTGGATGTCTTCTCGAGGCTGATAAAAAGAAATTTAAAGAATTTCTTGCCCCGTACCGAACCAAAGGTTCTGGTACGGGGTTCGACGAAATAAAGGACATCAAGGACTTTCTCGGAAGCGATTATCTCTCTTTGCAACCGAAATGCCAAAAACAATCCCCTGCTTATTTGCCGATAATGACCGGCTGCGACAATTTTTGCTCCTACTGCGTGGTTCCGCATACCCGCGGAAGGGAAATCTCGCGGCCAATGGACGAAATCGTGAAAGAATTCAAAAATTTTCTCAAACGCGGACACAAAGAAATAATCCTTCTGGGACAAAACGTAAATTCGTATAAATTCGGATTCGCGAAATTGCTTAAGACTCTCAACAATATTGACGGCAATTTCAAAATCAGATTCCTGACTAATCATCCTAAGGATTTTCCCGATGAATTAATTGACGCGATTGCAATTTGCGAAAAAGTAGAAAAAGAAATCCATTTGCCGGTGCAGAGCGGAGACAACGCGATTCTTGAAAAAATGAACCGCAAATACACAATTAAACAATACGAAAACCTGGTGGAAAAAATCCGTAAAAAAATCCCGAATATCAAATTCACCACGGACGTAATCGTGGGCTTCCCCGGAGAAACCGAAAAACAATTCCAGAACACGGTAAAATTATTCAATAAAATCAAATACGATTTGGCTTATATCAATAAATATTCACGGCGCGAGGGCACTGTTGCCGCGCAATTCAAAGACAATGTTTCCTGGGAAGAAAAAAAGCGGCGCTGGGAAATTCTCAATAATCTCGCCAACAAAAAGCTCCCGACCAAAGTCGGGACAAAGATAATCGTTGTCCTCGGCCCGACTGCTTCGGGAAAATCGGGCTTGGCCATAAACCTGGCGAAAAGGTTCAACGGAGAAATCGTTTCCGCTGACTCGCGCCAAATTTATAAGAGAATGGATATCGGCACAGGAAAAATCAGTAAAAAAGAAATGCAAAAAATCCACCATTACCTTTTGAGTATCGCGAACCCCAAAAAACAACTCAGCGTTGCGGAATACAAAGAAATGGCGCTTCAAACAATTGATAAAATATCGGAAAAGGGAAAGCTTCCGATTATTTGCGGAGGAACTGGTTTTTATATTAGAGCTATCGTTGACGACCTGGTTATTCCCGAAGTCGAACCCGACTGGAAATTGAGAAAAGAACTGGAAAAGAAAGCTACAAAAGATTTATTCAAAGAATTGAAAAAACTCGACCCGAAACGAGCAAAAAACATCGATGCCAAAAACCGCAGAAGATTAATCAGGGCAATCGAAATCGTTAAAAAAACAGGCAAGCCCGTTCCTGTTTTAAAAGAACAGCCGAATTTCGACGTGCTTTATCTCGGAATTAAAAAATCTCTTCCCGAAATAAAAAAATCCATCGATAAAAGGATTGATAAAATGATAAAAACGGGACTGGAAAAAGAAGTAAAAAACCTAGTGAAAAAATACGGCTGGACAATGGTTTTAAAAAACGCAATCGGATACAAGGAATGGCCGCAAAAAAATCCGACACAAGCAATAAAATCGAATACCTATAAATTCGCCAAAAGACAACTTACCTGGTTTAAAAAATATCCAGGGGATAAAATCCACTGGATATTAAACGAAAAACAGGCAAAAGCTCTGGCGGAAAAATTCCTTCTGAATTAGTCAGTTGTCTTTTGCTCCTTGTTTTTCTTTCTGCCGATTTCCTTGACTTTTTCGTAATCCGCGCCTCTTTTCACTCCCAGTTTTTCCAATTCTTTCATGGTTTCTTCGCTTTCTTTTTCAAATTCTTCGTCACTTTCGGAGAGCCCGTGTGCGAAATCTTCCTCTAAATTTTCGAGCGCCTCTTCGCGTTTGTTGAGTTTATCTAAATCTTTCGGAGACGGTTCTTTTTCGTGTCGCATATTATTTCTTGAGAATCTTATGAATTAAATCTCCCGCGACCTTTGGATTAGCCCTCCCCTTTGTCTCGCGCATAACTTGACCGATTAAAAATTGCAAAGCCGTTTCTTTTCCTTTTTTGTAATCCTCGACCGCCTGAGGATTATTTTTTATGATTCTTTCCGCAGCCAATTCAAGTTCTTTTCCGTCACTTACCTGTTTGAGGTTTTTACTCTCGATAATTCGCGACGGGTCTCCGCCACTGACAAACATTTCTTTGAGAACTTCCTGCGCGCCGCTGGAAGAAATTTCTCCGATAAAAGTCAGATAAATCAATTCGGCGAAATTCTCCGCGGTGATTTTTATTTCTCCGGTGGTGGGAACATACTTGGGAAATTCCGTAATGATGTAGTTCGCGCTCAATTTTATCAGTTTGTCGATATTGGTTTTTATTTTCCCAGCCTCGAGCCAAGCTTGCAGCTCGCTGACCGTATCTTCGAAAAAGTCGCCCAAATTTTTGTAACTTACCAGAATTTCCGCAGCAGCAGATAGAATCTTGTATTCTTTTTCGAGTCTTTCCGTTCTTTTGTCGGGCATTTCCGGTATTTCGGCATTGATTCTTTCGATGTCTTTGACTGAAATTTCGAGCGGCGGCAAATCGGGTTCGGGAAAATAACGGTAATCTTCGGAAGTCTCTTTGGTTCTCTGGGAAAAAGTCTTTTCCCCTGCATCGTCCCAGCCCCTGGTTTCATGAATTACCTCTTCTTTGTTTTCCAGGACTTCTTTTTGTCTTTCGAGCTCATAGAGAATCGCTTTTTCCACGCTGCGGAAAGAATTGAGATTTTTCACCTCCACTTTCGTGCCCATATTCGGGGAGTCTGACTCCCTCAGCGAAATATTCGCTTCCACGCGCATCTGACCTTTTTCCATATCCGCATCGGAAATTTCCAAGTAGCGGAAAATCAGCTGCAGTTTTTGCGCGAATTTCCTCGCTTCTTCGCCCGAAGTTATGTCTGGTTCAGTAACCAACTCCATCAAGGGTATTCCCGCGCGGTTAAAATCAACCAAAGACGCGTCTTTGTCCTGGTCATGAATCAGTCTGCCCGTGTCTTCCTCAAGATGAATCCTCCTGATTTTTATTTTTCGATTGTCGATTGTCAGATACCCTTCTTTACACAACGGTGCTTCGTACTGGGAAATCTGGTATCCTTTGGGTAGGTCGGGATAAAAATAATTTTTTCTTTCGAACCAGCTTTTTTCGTTGATTTGACAATTTAGAGCCAGCCCCGCCTTGACTACGCTTTCTACCGCTTTTTCATTAATTACGGGCAAGGTTCCCGGCTGAGCAGTGCATACCGGACAAATATTGGTATTGGGATTTTTTTCAAGAGGGTCATTAAGCGAATCGCAAAACATTTTGGTTTTGGTTTTCAATTCCACATGAATCTCAAGTCCGATTGTCGGCTGATAATTTTTCATTATTTTTATCTTATCATTTTTATCTCGATAAAAAAAGACCCTCAGCTTACCCTGAGGGTCGAATACTTCAGACTTTGCCCCGTTGGACTGGCACCCCGTATTGCTGTTTGTCGTCGATAATCTCTTTTTCGTCGCTCCAGTCTTCTACCCAATCTTCAATCCTGTAAGCTTGGATAATTTCGTTTTCATCCAAACAAACAACTCTGTTGAGACCGGCATTAATGAGCATCTTCTTGCAAATAAAACACGGGTAGGCATTCAATGGCTTTTTGGTTTCGGCGTGCTGACCAAAAATGTAAATGTCGCCGCCCAATAAACTTACGCCTGCTCTGGCTGCATTGATAACGGCATTCTGTTCAGCATGAACGCTCCTGCACAGCTCATAGCGTTGGCCAGAAGGAATGCCTAATTCTTGGCGCAGACAAGTGCCACGCTTGAAACAATCTTTGGTTTTTCTGGGGCAACCCGTATATCCGGTGGATATAATCTGATCATCTCTGACAATAATTGCTCCGGAAAAACGACGGAAACACACGCCCCGCTGGGCAACCTCTTTAGCAATCCCCAAATAATACGCGTCTTTTGACGGCCTTTCGTGTTCCAATGTACTACCTCCTTATCTGAATTTAAAGATCAAAACTTATTCTATTCTATTTAAAAATTTTATTCAACCGGTTGTTCCTTGAATTGCAGCGATGCGTTTTCCGAAGTTACGTTTAAAACCGCCTTCGTTCCAAGAGGAAGCGCAAGGAAAAGATTTTCCCCATAAATGGTTTTGGCTTTATTGGATTTGGCTCTTAAAATCTCGAATATTTTTCTTTGGTCTTCCAAATGCCCAAAGTTGGGAAATTCGGCAACCGGAATATCCTTATCTTTTAACAACGACAAAAATAAATCGTACCAGCTGGTTTTCTTCCCCCACTGCGGATATTCGATTTCGCTGTCTCCGACAAACCTGCCTAAAACAATTCCTTTCACCTTATCGAAATGACGATGAAGAATAATTTCCTCAAACATTCTTCCCACATCGCTCTTGTCCTCCCAAACCTCTTCCAGGCCCAGAATTATCGGGCCGTCAAAATTTTCCAAAGGGTCGAATTTGCTCCCGAAAAGATGAGTTAATGTATCCAAATTGGTGGGGAGAAAATGTCCCTCCGCTTTTCCCGAAACCAATGACTTTGTAAAAAAACTCGGCCCGTAGCGCAAATCCATTTCTCCTAAAAGAATTTTTCTCAATGATTCCTGCGTGAATTTGTTATGTACGGCCAAACCGACAAGATTCGGGGCATGTATCCCGACTATACCCATGGAAAAATTCGCATCCAAAAAAACGCAAAAATCCGAGTAACCGAAAAGAAGTGTCGGGTTTGCTTTAAACGCTTCAATGACTCTGGGGTTTAAAGACAAAAGCACCGAACTTGCGGCATATCCGCCTTCGGCGCAGGTGATCGCCTTCACTTCGTGGTCGGTAACCATATTCTCGAAATCTTCCCGTCTTTCCTGCGGCGTTCCGGCGCTATAATCCTCGACTTTTTTATAAATATGCTTACCAAGCTTGACGTTGAAACCCCATTTTTTGAGTAATTTAATGCCGGCGTCTAAACTCTTGGCATTAACAACTCCCGAAGGAGCAATCACCCCGATTGTATCCCCGATTTTTAATTTTTTGGGTTTTAAGATGTCCATGATAATAAAACCCGCACTTTCGATACGCGTATAAATCCTTATTTATCGCAAAAAGTACGGGTTAATGGTAAGTATGAATCGTCGGTTTATTTTTCTATTTCAATTCCCATGTTTCTGGCCGTGCCTTCTATTATCTTGCAGGCAGCTTCAATGTCGTTAGCATTCAAATCAATCATTTTTCTCTCGGCGATTTCCCTGATTTGTTTTTTGCTGACTTTTCCGACTTTATTTTTCTGGGGCACGCCTGAACCCTTTTCGATGCCGGCTGCTTTTTTCAGCAAATCGGCTGCGGGCGGAGTTTTCAGTCTGAATTCGAATGTTCTGTCTTTGTAAATGGTGATTTCCGCAGGAACTACGTCTCCTTCCATGTTTTTAGTCGCCTCGTTAAATTTGGAACAAAAATCAGAAAGATTCAATCCGTGAGGACCCAAAGCAGTGCCCACCGGAGGAGCCGGATTGGCCTTGCCTGCGGGAATTTGAATTTTTACGATTGTCTTAATTTCTTTCGCCATAAATTTAAATCTTTTTTACCTGAAGAAAATCCAATTCTACGGGTGTTTCTCTGCCGAAAATATTCACCAATACTTTTACCTTGCCTTTCGCTCTGTCCACTTCGCTGATTTTCCCGTCGAAATCCTTGAACGGACCGTCAGTAATCTTAACCGCGTCGCCGATTTCGACTTCAATCTTATAGGTCGGCTCTTCACTGGCGGTTTTGGCCAGCAGTTTTTTAATCTCCTCTTCGGCAATGGGAATCGGGGTGATTCCCGCTCCGATAAAGCCCGTAACCCTAGGGGTGTTGCGGACCACATACCATGAATCGTCAGTCACAATCATTTCCACAAAAACGTAATTGGGATAAATCTTTTCCTCGACCACGTATCTTTTACCGCCTTTTATCTTAATTTTCTTCTCTTTGGGAACCAAAACATTAAAAATTAAATCTTTTTTGTCTAAAGACTCGATTCTCTGTTTTAAATTCTGGGCAACCGTATCTTCGGATGCGGGATAGGTATGAATCGCATACCAATGTTTTTCGCCGCCTTCTTGCTGTTTTGGCATATTACAATAAAAACTTACTGATTAAGAATGTGAAAAGATAATCCAGGCCGCCCAAAAATACGGCCACAGCAAAACTCAACCCCACTACAATCAGGGTGTATTTTACGGTTTCCTTGCGCGTGGGCCAGTTTACCTTTTTCAACTCGACCCTCGTTTCTTTTAAAAAATTCGTGATGCGTGTAAAGATACTCATGTTTTTTAAAATGGCCCAAAGGCCATCCTAAACCATATTATTCCCTTTTTAATAACGTGTCAAGTGTTTTCTAAATATCGAGATTTTTCACGCTCTTGGCGTGCGTCTGGATGAATTTCTTCCTTGGTAAAACGTCATTTCCCATTAAAATATCGAAAATCCTGTCCGCTTCTTCGGCATCGTCTATGGTCACTCTTTTCATTATCCTTTTCTTCGGGTCCATGGTCGTATCCCATAATAATTCCGGATTCATTTCTCCCAAACCTTTATAGCGCTGAAGACTCACTTCTCCGCCTTTGTCCTTTTTCATTTTTTCGATAATTTTGTTTTTTTCTTCTTCGCTGTAAACAAATTCCGCTTCTTTTCCTTTTTGAATTTTGTAAAGCGGCGGCTGGGCAATATAGAGATATCCCGACTCGATGATTTTCGGAAAATAGCGGTAAAACAGTGTCAAAAGCAAAGTGCGGATATGCGCTCCGTCGACATCGGCATCGGTCATAATAATGATGTTATGATAACGCAGCTTGGAAATGTCGAATTCTTCGGCAATTGCGCTGCCCAAAGCAATAATCAAGGCTTTTACTTCTTTGGAAGCGAGAATTTTATCCAATCTTGCGCGTTCGACGTTGAGAATTTTGCCACGTAAGGGAAGAATCGCCTGAAAATGCCTGTCTCTTCCCTGTTTCGCGCTGCCGCCGGCGCTGTCGCCTTCGACAATGTAAAGCTCGGCTTCTTCGGGATTTCGCGTGGCGCAGTCAGCCAGTTTTCCCGGCAAAGTCATTCCTTCAAGAATTCCCTTGCGGATGACCGTATCTCTGGCAGCTTTTGCCGCCTTTCTCGCTTTTTGCGCCAAGATTGTTTTCCCAAGAATTCCTCGGGCATCGTTCGGATTTTTTTCCAAAAATTCCTCGAATGCGTCGAGAATTACCGATTCGACCGCGGTTCTTGCTTCGGGATTACCGAGTTTTGCCTTTGTCTGACCCTCAAATTGCGGCTCGCGCAATTTAACGCTTACCACCGCGGTTAAACCTTCACGGATATCGTCTCCGGTAAGATTCTGGTCGGTCTCTTTTAAAAATCCGTTTTTTCGCGCGTAATCATTGATAACCCTAGTCAGTGCGGTGCGGAAACCCGTCAAATGCATTCCCCCATCTCCGGTATGGATATTGTTGGCAAAACTGCTTTCCAGGCTTTCGATGTCTTCAGTATACTGGACCGCTATTTCCACTAGAATATTGTCCTTTTCCCGTTCAACGTAAAAGATATTATTATGAATCGGCTTGTCGTTCCTGTTAAGATGCTTAATGTAGGAAATTAGCCCGCCTTCGAAATAAAAAGTGTGGGTGCGCAGATTCTCTTTCTTTTTTCCTTCGCGCTGGTCAATTACGGTAATTCTGATGTTTTTGGTGAGATAGGCTTGCTGACGAAGGTGGTCAAGAATTCTGCTCCAATTAAATTTAGGTTCCTGGAATATTTCCGGATCCGGTTCGAAAATTATATTTGTGCCGGAACCTTTGCACTGTCCTTCTCTTTTGACCTTTGTGGTCGGTTTGCCCTTGGAATATTCCTGCGTGTAAACCGAACCGTCTCTGCAAACTTCCGCTCTCATCCATTTCGACAGAGCGCAAACCACCGAAACTCCCACGCCGTGCAGGCCTCCAGCAATTTTGTAGGATTCTCCGCCGAATTTTCCGCCTGCATGCAGGGTGGTCATTACGGTTTCCAGCGCGGATTTTCCAGTCTGCGGATGTTTCTCAACCGGAATACCTCTGCCGTTGTCGGCCACGGAAACACGGTTGTCTGGAAGTAGGGTTATCCCGATATCGGTGCAGCATCCGGCCATTGCCTCGTCCAAGCTGTTATCCACGACTTCCCAAACCAAGTGATGCAAACCCTCCGGACCCGTCGAGCCGATATACATTCCCGGCCTTTTTCTTACTGGTTCCAAACCTTCAAGAACGTAAATATCTTTCGCCTCGTAATTGGACTTTGCTTTTTTCACGACTGGTTCGATCTTTTCGGCTTTCGGTTTCGAAGCTTCTTTGACAGTTGTTTTTTCCGGCGCTTTATTTTGTTTTTTGGCCGGTTTTTTAACAGCGGGTTTTTTTGTTTTTTTCGCCATTTTATTTTCTTACTTGCCAATCTTTATTTTTTTCGAGCTCTCTGACGATTTTTCTGTGAATTTTGTCCACTTCCTCGTCTTTTAAGGTTTTTTCGTACGATTGATAAATAATGTGAAAAGCTAGACTCTTTTTGTTGTCAGGAATCTCCTCGCCCTCGTACATATCGAATAAATCAACGTCCTGGACCAATGCTCCACCCGCGTCCTGAATGGTTTCTAAAACATCTGCCACCTTATCATTTAGGCCGACTAAAATCGCCAGATCCCTGACTGCGGCCGGATAAGGCGAGGGTGGTTCGTAAATCAATTCTTCTTCGGCAAGTTTTAAAAGTTTTTCGAAATTCAGGTCGAACGCAACAACCGTACCCTTGATGTTCAATTTATTTAAAATGCGCGAATTAATCTCTCCAAGAAAGCCGATTTCCTCGTTTCCGACTTTTATTTCCGCGGTTGATGTTTTCTGCCAAAAAATTTCTTCGGTCCATTCCGGAGTCGCCTGAAAATCGTCGTACCACTGGTCGGAAATTCCTAGTTTATTGAGCAGACTATCGATTACGCCCTTCAATTCGTAAAATTTTTCTCCTTTTGTTTTTTCCTCCTTTGCGGCAATGATTCCGCTCAGCATTTTTACCTCTTTTACGCTTTCGTCTTTTTTCTGCATTCGACAATAAACCTTGCCCAGTTCGAAAATTTTAATTCCCTGTTCCGAACCCAGGAAAAATTTCGCGTTGTCTTTTACGTTTTTAAGTAAATTGACCAATAGGTCCTTGCGCAGATACTTCAAATCGACGCTTAATGGATTTTCTAATTCTAAAAATCCCTCCCGGTGCAAGCCGAATTTTTCCAAATCATTTTCCCCGACAAAGGAAAGATTATAAACCTCGGTAAAACCCAGACTTTCGAAAATTGCCTTTGTTTTATTGGTGATTACCAAATCGTCGTCCATTCTACCAACTCCCACCAGCACCATCGGCTCGACTGCAGGAATGTTGTTATAACCAATAATTCTTGCCACTTCCTCAATTAAATCTTCCTCGATTTCTACATCCTGCCTGACAGTCGGAATGGTGACTATCAAAGACGCATTCACTTCAAATCCCAACGATTTCAAAATTCCAATTGCTTTTTGCTGGGAAATTTTCAATCCCATAATGCCTTCAGCTTTGGATAAATTGAGTTTCAGTTTTTTCGGCAATGTCTTTTTGGGATAAATATCAACGAATCCTTTTGCTATTTTTCCGCCCGCGACTGCTTGAATAATTTCCGCAACCCGGTCAATCGCATAACTCGTCAGGTTCGGGTCCAAGCCGTGTTCGAAACGGATGGACGATTCGGTTTTTATCCCCGTTTTTCTGAAAGTGTTCCTGATTCCCTTGATTTGAAAATTCGCGGATTCGAGCATTATGGTCTTGGTTTTTCCCGTAATTTCCGCTTTCTTTCCCCCTTTTACCCCGGCCAAAGCCAGGGGGCTCGAATTGTCGGCAATCACCAGAACGGATTCGTCCAATTCGCACGATTCACCGTCAAGGGTCGTGATTTTTTCTCCTTTTTTCGCACGGCGGACGATTATTTTCTTGCCTTGGATTTTTGCGTAATCGAGGGCGTGAAGCGGTTGTCCGGTCTCGAACATCACGAAGTTCGTGGCATCGACGATGTTATTGATGGAATTCTGGCCGATGGATTTCATCCTTTCCTTAAGCCACTTCGGCGAAGGCCCGATTTTCACATTTTCAATTATACGTGCAGTGTATCTGGGACAAAGTTCCTTTTCGCGGACTTCAATTTTTATCAAATCTTCGGTTTTCGCTTTTTTATCCTCAATAATCTTGATTTTCGGCATTGCAAATTTTGCGCCGGATAATGCCGCGCATTCCCGGCTGATGCCGATATGGCTCAAACAATCGTGAGCGCGGTTGGGTAAAACGTCAATATCGAAAAGACAGTCGTTTTCCGTTTTTTCCAATCCCTTCACTTCGAAAGAATGCATAGTCAATAAATCGGCCATTTTTTGAGGCTGAGGCAGTTTATCAACGTATTCTTTTAGCCAGTTATACGATACTTTCATGGATTAGTAATTATCCATATCTTGGTCTTCTATGTTTTTTTTCGTTTCCAATTTTTCTATTATTTGATTGTCAATAAAATCAAGAAGGTTTTCGTTCGCCTGCCTGGCTTTTTCGTCTTTAATTTTACTAAGTTTTTCCTTTGCGGCATCCAAATTTGCCTGGGCAATTTCCAATTCGCCCTTCTGAAAGTGAACCCAAAGATCCAAATTATCGGGAGAGATAAAATCTGGATTGATTGAATTCCAAGCACTGCCCTTTTTGTCTTCTTTGGCTATTCTCTCAGCTCTTTCTTTGGCTTCCCGCATCATCTCAAGCGGAGATTTTTCTTCTTGCTCGACTTTATTTGATTTTCCCTCCATTGATTCTTTTGATTTTCTCATATTCGATTCCGCTTCCTAAATAGCGGCATTAAAACTGATTAAGAAATTTCAAGTCGCCGGAATAAAGCAACCTGATATCGTTTATTTTACATTTAAGCTTAGCGATTCTGTCGATGCCCACGCCGAAAGCAAATCCCTGCCAATTGTCCGGCACATAACCGACAGATTTAAAAACATTAGGATGAACCATTCCCGCGCCCATAATCTCCACCCAGTCCGAGCCGCCGTATTTCATGTCGACTTCGAATCCAGGCTCGACGAACGGAAAAAAGCTCGGCCTGATTCTCATTTCTATTTCCCGACCGAAAATTCTTCTTAAAAATTCCTCCACAACTGCGCGGAAATTGGCGATACTGATGTGTTTATCGACCATTAGTCCCTCCAGTTGATAAAAGGTGTGCGAATGTGAGGCATCGGTCGCTTCATAACGGAAAACCCTACCCGGAACAACGATGCGGAACGGCGGGTTATTTTTCTCCATAAATCTCACCTGCATCGGAGAAGTGTGCGTCCGCAGCAAAAACTTTTCCGGTTTAGTTTTCAGCCAAAAAGTGTCCCAAGAATCTCTTGCCGGATGGTCCTGGGGAATGTTTAGTGCATCAAAATTATAATATTCGCTTTCTATTTCCGGACCGTCGATAATTTTGAATCCCATAGAAAGAAAGGCTTCTTCTATTTTTCTCGTAATCAGGGTAATGGGGTGCAGATGGCCGTGCATTACTTTTGTTCCCGGCGCAGTAATATCTATTTTTTTCTCTTCTCCGCTTGCTTCCGCATCAAGAAGTTCAATCTTTCGCTGCGCAATCAGTGCTTCCGCACTGTTTTTCAGTTCGTTCGCATCTCTGCCCAGTTTTTTCCTCTCTTTTTCGCCCAAATCTTTAAGTGAACGCAGAACCGCGGTAATTTGTCCTTTCCTGCCCAAGTATTTTATTCTTATTTGCTCCAAATCAACGCTGCTTTTTGCGCGGTTTATTTCTTCAATCGCCTGTTTTTTTAGTTCGGATAAATTCATATCGAATTAAAAATTTTTTTGTAAAATCAATATCGCAATTACGGTTGCGGCAATCAATAATCTGCACCAAGCCGGCATTTTAAGGACCCTGTTCAAAACGTTCAGTATTGTAAAAATCAGAAAAAAGAGAACGAAATAAAAGAGATATATAAAAATCGGGTCG
>Ga0153915_10005168_pt1 | contig 12123 bp, 11 predicted proteins | sample Opewatmetagenome_2_FD_107003 | JGI IMG/M metagenome (GOLD analysis project Ga0153915, IMG submission 107003) | Freshwater wetland microbial communities from Ohio, USA - Open water 3 Core 3 Depth 3 metaG | ecosystem: Environmental > Aquatic > Freshwater > Wetlands | place: USA: Ohio, Lake Erie...
ATAGCCGGTGCGAGACTCGCCGCCGATGCCCCCACAGCTGATGTGGGAAGCTCCGCATGCGAGGTTGTCTTCAAGAAGGATAGGATGAGGCTGCTCCACTACCTTGACGGGCCGGAAGAGAAGAACCCTGTCCCAGTACTCCTGGTCTACGCGCTCATCAATAGACCATATATCCTCGACCTGCAGCCAGACAGGAGTGTAGTGCAATCTCTCCTCAAGCATGGACTCGACGTCTATATGATCGATTGGGGCAAGCCAAGGCATGGCGACCGATTCCTGGGATTGGAGGACTACATCGAGCGCTACATGGACGATTGCGTGAGCACGATAGCGAAAATCTCGGGTCAGGAGAGCATCTCCCTGTTGGGCTATTGCATCGGAGGCTATCTCACCTCCGTGTACGCGAGCCTGCATCCCGCGCGCGTCAGGAATATGGCGGTGATGGCCTCACCTCTCGACTTCGATATACACGAAGGTTTGTTGCACCTTTGGACCAGGGAGGAGTATTTCGACCCCAAGCAGGTCGTTGAGGCCTTTGGCAACGCGCCTTCGGAATTCCTCAACGGGGGTTTCGTCATGCTCGATCCCATCGGGAATACGCTACTGAAATACCTCAACTTCTACGAGAATATCGAAGACAAGAAATCCGTGGAGATGTTCCTTCGTATGGAGAAGTGGCTGTCTGATGGCATCCCTGTTGCAGGAGCGTTCTATATCGACCTCATCCGCGACGGATACCAGAAGAACCTGTTCGTGAGAAACAAGCTGAGAGTGAACGGCGGGCGGGCGGATATCAGGAGACTGACAATGCCAATCCTTGCCATCGTCGCCGAGAAGGACCACATCGTCCCGCCATCCTCCACCCTCGGGCTGCTCGACGTTGTTCCCTCGAAAGACAAGACGACGATGTCCTATCCGACTGGCCATATCGGACTATCTGTGGGGGGCGGGCCGCACAGAGACCTGTGGCCGAAGGTGGCGGGGTGGTTCACCAATCGATCAACATCCGCCGAAGGAATGCGGTGAGTAAATGCAGGGTAAGTGGGCCTCGCTGGCTCTGGAAAGGGACAACGGTGTTGCTCGCTTATCCTTGAACAGGCCGGAGCGCTTGAATGTCTTCAACTCGCTGGCTTTACGCGAGCTCAATGCTGCATTGACCGACATCGCCACCGATGAGAAAGTCAGGGCGGTCATTCTCAGGAGCAACTGCGCCAAAGCTTTCACTGCTGGGGCTGACATCACGGAAATGAGGCAGTTGAACCCGCGAACGGCAAGGGAGTTCTCCGCTCTGGGGCACCTCATCGCACGTCGCATTGAGACAGAACTCCCTCCGACCATCGTGGCGCTGAATGGCTATGTCATGGGGGGAGGGGTGGAGATCGCTTGCGCATGCGATTTCCGCATCGCTTCAGACGATATCGTGATGGCCCAGCCAGAAATCGACATAGGCATATTCCCAGGTTGGGGCGGGAGCCAGAGGCTGTCGCGCATCATCGGATATCCAAGGGCCAAAGACCTGATATTCACGGGTCGGAGGGTGAAAGCCCCGGAAGCGCTTCAGCTAGGGCTCGTCCATCAAGTCGTTCCCAAGGGCGAGCTAGACAATGCAGCCTCGGAACTCGCGAAAGTGCTTGCGGAGAAGAGCAGATCCGCCCTCATCGCTGCGAAACGCGCGGTGAACCTGACCCAAGAAGTCCCGCTGGCTACGGGCCTTGAAGAGGAAATTCAGACATGGGCTCTCATGTTTGACACACCAGACCAGACGGAGGCGATGACCGCTTTCCTTGAGAAGAGGAAACCGCAATTCAGTGGCAGATAGCGGCGCGGACATTCGAACGTATATGATTCGCCGGGAATTATCAAGGCTGATAAGTGGGGGAGAATCTTCTTTATTCATGCTCCGCATCGAATTAATACCGCTGGCCAATTCCAGATCAGAGGTGGCAATGTGAAGAAGAAAGCTGGGACGAACAAGGCAAAGCCTGTCAAGGAGGTGGAACCGCCCGAGACAATCTACATAATCCTGTGGTGGCACTTCCAGAAGCCATACGTAGCCGTCGTTCCGACTTATGACGAGGCAAAATGGATAGCCGACACCCGCAACGGCGTCATAATCGAGGTACTTGGCAGGAATATGGCCGTCAAATCCGTCGTCGATTTCTATCGCAGAGATGAAGCGGGAAACCCAATGCCGGCCGAGATGAGGCCTTACGAGTCACCATATCCGAACGCGCTAGTTAGGGCCCAATAGCCGGGAAAGCGCGTACCCTCGCATCGAAGACGTACCAAACTTTACTTATATACTCCTGGAGGTGCCTGCCTCCGGAGGAAATTCGGATGAGGCACTCGGACTTGCTCCATAAATCCAGACTTTTCAGAGGCATATTGAGTTTGGCGGTCGCCCTCCTGCTTGCCGGCTCCGGACTGTTTTTCATCAGCCAGGTCAGCAGAAAGGGATTGAGCGGGGACATCGGTGACGAACCATTGGAGACTATGCCCGATCTCACGGTCACGGGCAATGACATCACATTCTCGAACGATACACCGTACGAGGGAGATGTCGTGGAGATTTGCGCGGCGGTGCACAACATCGGCAACGCAACAGCCCAGGAGATTCGCGTCGATTTCCGAGATTATTTCGGCGGCTCGTATCAGGAAATTGGCACCAAGTGGATCCCAGAGCTCACCCCGGACTCCCAAGAGACTGTGTGCGTTAATTGGACCGCCTCACCTGCTGGCATGCACTCCATCCTAGTGAAGGTCGACCCGGAGAACGCAATCCCGGAGTGGAACGAACAGAACAACGCCGCGGACAAGGCGATTGAGGTCAAGCCACGAGACGGGCTATTGCCCGATTTGGCTTTTGCCGAGGGGATTTGGTTCTCGGATGAGCATCCGAATGAGGGACTGACTATCAACATCTGCGTCGTGGTCGAGAATATCGGTGAGGATGGGGCCAACGACATCGATGTTCGATTCACCGATATATTCCAGGGACAATGGAATCTGATCGGCACTAAGGTGATCAGCCAACTGGGGCCGGGCGATTCGGCGGAGGTATGCCAGGAATGGGTTGCGCAGCCTGCCGGACAGCACAATATATTGGTGAAGATAGATCCTGAGAACAAGATTCAGGAGAGCAATGAACAAAACAATGCGACCGACAGGGGTATTGTCGTCGAACCACCAGAGCAGCAAGAGATCAATCTGACGCTTGTCAGATTCGACAATGACGGAGACGGTTTGGTAGACGACGTCGTCATAGTCGTTTTCGACAACGAACACAATGCAATTGTCGGCGCGGAAGTCTTCATCGACGACGAGTTCTACGGGCGAACCCCGGAATCTGGGACCTTAATGGGCTATAACTTCAGCGAGGGCTGGCATGCCGTGGAGGTGCACTTCAACGGGCATGAAGTCCAGGGGGAATTCTTTTCCCAGGGGTAGGGCCTTCTCGTCCCACCCTTCAGCTTTCTTCCGGTCACCGGATTCTCAGAAATCCCGCCTTCCGTGGCGATTCCTGATGCTTGATTATTAAGCTTTCAGAGAGTCAAGACAAAAGCATTATAACTGACTCCCGAAATGACATGTATGGTGTGGCTCTAGTGGCTAAGAAAACCCCCTCCCCGGAGCTTGCTGAATGTTCCAGCTGTGGCGCCAAGATTCCAGCGGACGCGAAGGAGTGCCCACAGTGTGGAGAGATATTCTCCGAGGAGCTGTCGGTGCAGGCGGAGGAGGGCGGGAAGGCAGGACGGCGTGAAAGGCTGATGTTCTATCTGGGGATCATCCTGATTCTGATGGGAGGACCGGGATTGGCCTTGGGCTCGCTACTCCATGACACCCTGAAGATTCCCGTTGTGGGCCAGGCATACGACGAGTTCGGGATAATCAATAGGATTTTCGCAGCGGTCGGACTAGTCATCCTCATAGTCGGCGTGGTGTTCATGATTCTCTCTGCGAGGCTCGCGCCGAAGTCCATCGAGAGCGAGTACGATATAGGAACTCCCCGGCGGACCTGAGCGTTCTCTGATTCCAGAAGTGTGAGCCAATTTTCGTCACTTGACTGGAAATATAATTCGCCGTCGCTCGCAAGCGAGCTGAAGTGAAAGGACAGGTTCAGTCCTCAATGAACTGCCCGCCACCAATAGACATGAGAATTTTCCTCTTATTTCCACTCCGACTATTTACCTAGACGAGGCAATGGGATTCATCGTTTCTCCATGAAACGGAATCATCCATTTTCATTCTGAGAAGTCTTATATACGGGCGACGCTTCTATAATAACACAAGCATCCCTCCACAACGAGGCCGTTCCTAGTTTTCTCTTTGAACGGCCTTCTTTTTCTATAATTGTCTCGAGAACTTGCTGCCGTCTGCAAGTCGGTTGACTATACCGCAATCGATTCATCCTCAGGCCATTGGCGGCAATTGGATGCCCGTGCGGTTGATTCTCACCCGTCTTCCTTCCACCTTCAGCCTGCCTTCCGAGAACAACTTCACAGCCAAAGGGAGAAAGATGTGTTCCCATTCGAGGATCCGAGCTGAGAGGGTTTCCTCGGTATCATCGTCTCTCACCTCCACGGCCTTCTGGAGAATCACGGGACCGCCATCGACGCTTTCGTCGACGAAGTGGATTGTGCAACCACTGACTTTGACGCCATAATCAAGCGCGTCCTTGTGCCCATGCGCCCCCACGAATGAAGGTGCCAGAGCAGGATGTATGTTGATTATTCTATGGGGATAATGGCTGATGAGATGCGGCGTCAGGAGCCGCATGAATCCTGCGAGTACGATGAGATCAACCTTCAACGGTTCCAGCGTCAGGATGACCTCGTCCTCGAACTGCCTGCGACTCCTGCCGCGGTGATCGATGAATTTCCAAGGGATGCGGTGCTTCTCTGCTCTCTCAACCGCCTTCGCGTCTTTGTTATTCACTATGAGAAGCACGATGTCGACATCGAGATCGCCGCGTTCCCTAGCATCGATGATTGACTGAAAGTCGGTACCTCTCCCACTTGCGAGGACCGCCAGTCTCGTCTTCGCCATTTATTCACCGCTTAATGCTTGAATGTCCGTATGCCGCAGAACATCATAGACATGCCGTGTTCGTCATCGGCTGCTATCACTTCGGCATCTCTGATCGAGCCTCCAGGCTGGATTATGGCAGCGACTTCCGCCTCTGCGGCTGTGTCAATGCCATCCCTGAACGGGAAGAAGGCGTCCGAGGCCAGCACGCTCCCTTTTGCCTTAGGGCCCGCCTTGTAGACAGCGATGTGACATGCATCCACCCGACTCATCTGGCCCGCGCCGATCCCGACAGTCTTGAGACCCTTTGCCAAAACAATCGAGTTGCTTTTGACGTGGCGGCTGACCTTTATCCCGAACACCATGTCCCTAATCTGATCCTCTGAGGGCTTCACCTTCGTGACGAGCTTGAACTCTCCGGGCTTTATCTCGGGGAAGTCCGACGTCTGAACCAGCATTCCTCCACTCACTTTCATCATCTGGAGCTCGTTGCTTTGTCTGAACGGCTCTCCCGTTCTCATGAGTCGAATATCCTTCTTGGTTTTCAATAGAGTCAAGGCATCCCCTGCGTAATCTGGCGCCATTATCCCCTCGATGAAGTGAGGTTTCATTGCTCTGGCCGTGTCAGCGTCGACCGTCCTGTTTAGGCCAACGACGCAACCGTAAGCCGAAATCTTGTCGGATTCGCGTGCCGCAAGGTAGGCCTCCCGCAATGTGTTCCCGATGGCAAATCCGCACGGGTTAGTGTGCTTGATGATTACAGCGCTCGTCTCCTCAAACTCTGACGCCGCGCGAAGTGCCGCGTCCAGGTCGACGATGTTGTTGAACGACAGCGGCTTTCCGTGCAGCAATTCGCAGCCTGCGACTGACAACTTCGATGGACGAGCGTCACGATAGAAAGCCGCTTTCTGGTAAGGATTCTCGCCGTACCGGAGTCCGCTCCCCATTGGATATGCGAGCCTCAGCGCCGGCGGGATAGAATCTCCTCGCTTCCTCCACAGGTAATTGAATATCGCCGTGTCGTAGCCGGACGTGTACTCGAAGGCTGCAATTGCGAGATTCTTCAACGTCTCATCGCTGAGTCTCCCTGCGTTCCGCTTCATTTCGTCGAGGACGGTCGGATATTGCTCTTTGGCGATTAAAACCGCCACACGGTCGGCGTTTTTCGCAGCCGCCCTAATCAACGAGACCCCGCCAATGTCAACGTTCTCCATGGCGTCTTCGTAAGTTGCACCCTGGCGGGAAATGGTCTTCTCGAAAGGGTAGAGGTCGACAACGACCATATCGGTTGTCTCCCATCCGATGTCCTTCAATTCCGGCTCTTGCCGCCTTGTCGCAAGGATGGAGGCGAATATCTTCGGATGAAGTGTCTTCACCCTCCCCCCCAATATCTCTTTTTGGCCTGTAAAGTCCGAGATCGTACCAGCCTTGATGCCGTTCTCTTCCAGATATTTAGCTGTGCCATCGCTCGCGCGAATCTCGATCCCCAGAGCCGCAAGACCCCGCGCAAACTCAAGAATGCCTTCTTTGTCCGCCACGCTGACTATTGCCCTGCGGACCAGAACCATTGCTGTTACCCCGAAGGAATTGCGGCAGCCTAGTTAAGCCTTTTCCAGAATGAATCGCAAACTCTGGCGAGTCAAATAAACGCGCGGTTGATAGCTAGTCTCTTCGGCGGGAACCCTTTCTAGCTTGATTGGCTGACTGCCGACTGATAGTCCTGACCTCCACGTCAACGGAGCAGTCCGTCTCGAGAAATGAACCATTTCGGATTCGCTGACTCTTCAAAACCCTGTTCATCTCTTCCTCCGAAGTGGCGGCAAGGTTGGCCTTGAATACCTCGAAATCGACGGAGAGTCGGCCTTCGTCGATTGACGCCCGGCCGATCTTTCTGCTGCCGCTGGATAATACATTGCCCTCGATTTCGATTCGTGCTGCCCGCACTCGCTTCAGGTAGCCAAAGCACACTATGTCCGCTTCCACCCAATCACCGGGTTTCACCTGGAAATACGAACCCTTTGGATCAAATGCGATGATGTCTACGTATGTCTGTGAGTCTTTTGGATCATAGGCCCAACCCTCAGCCGGCGACCTCGCGGTCCTGATATACAGCTCTCCCTCCTCTTCGCAGTGCGGGCACATGCAGCTTTGGAGAACCTTGCCGCGAATCCTAAACCGAGCCTCAAAGTAGAGTGGGGACTTAATGGGCTTGCGCACGCTCAGTCCATGGGGGATTAGGGCATAAAACTGACCCAAAACAAGGCTGGCCAGGAGGTTGGCAACATTCAAATGCGACCTCGAAATCCTCTTTTGCCCACGGACGTGGTCTCTACGCCAACAGCCGAATCCTCCCCGTCAATCGCAACCCTGCTGGCGACGGCCGGGTCCATATTCGGTAGACCTCGGGAAATGGGGGGACTCGTTGGCAGCTTGGGCGTCAGAGCAGAGCCATCGCTCTACCCTGAAGCAAAATACATCCTCTATCAGGTCCTGATTCGAAACGCCTCCTCGCAACCGATGATGAATGCGCGGATCGTACCGGGCATCGTGAAAGGCCATATCGTTGCCAAGGATGCCCCGAAGATTATCCCGAAGCTAGGCGCCAACAGTTCGGGGACAGCTACTTTCATCCTTGAGCCGACCGGTGAGGTGGGCCTAGTCGAGGTTGAAGGCTATATGACATTCCAAAGGGAACGCTATAATTCCCCCCTTCAACTCCTTCTGCCCACAGTCTCGTTCGATTTCAGTCTCCCGCAATTGACGCATGTGAGCTTGAGTCAGGAGAAGTGGAAGGAGAAGGTCTCGCGCTACTTCTCTGACGAAGAAGCCTTCTTGTCTCGAAGATCTGCGGAGGAGACCCTTGCCGCTGCATCAGATGTGCTGACGGGGCTTGGCCTCGCGTATATCACGCGATTTAAGGCTGAAGAGGGTTTTGCAGCCGAACGCAGGGACTTCTTCGCCGTCGACAAAAGGGGTCGGGGATATGCCGCAAGGATTCTCTGGAGGTACCCATTCTCTAAAGACCAAAAGCCAACACTGCTCGTTCGCATGTTCGCGGAGACGGAGGATGGGCTATTCGCGTTCTGCCATCGAGTCCTCAAGAGATTGAGCAAGGAATTGATACCCACAGTAGCTGAAAGCCTCTTGGAGATGCCGGGCTCCGACCAACCCCAATTCTAGATCAGAACTGAAGAATGACGGACAAGGAATGCCCCCAAAGCAAGTCCCTTATCTTGCGTTCGCCAGGTATATTGGCTTGGCCTACCGGGCCGACATTTCTCCTCGCTCCCGCGGGAGATGGTTTTCATAGTAAAGAAAGATATATATATCTACCAAGTCTAAAGTAATAGCGGGTGTTTGATTGGGCAACCTCCCCCCTCCTTGAAACCCCACCCAATCAACACCTACCTTTTGTTGAAACCAATCGAGTTATGTTTCATTGCATTCTTTCAGGAAAGTCACTGACAGAGCAAAGCTAATCACTCATGATTCGATATCCACGGCGGGTGAGTTTATCAGGATATTGGTCGTGGGAGGCGGAGGACGAGAACATTGCATTGTTGAAACGCTGAAACGCAGCGGTGCCGAAATCTTCTCGGTGGCGGGGAATAGAAATCCAGGCATCGCCAGAGCCGCCAAGGAATTCCTCCTTCACGACGTCATGGACGCCGAGAGCGTCGCAGCCTGGGCCAAGCCGCGGTCGATCGATTTGGCGGTGATTGGCCCCGAAGCTCCGTTGGGTGAGGGCATCGTGGACAAGCTTGCGGAGGTTGGCATCCCTGCATTTGGCCCAAGCAAAGCAGCGGCACAGATCGAACTCAGCAAGGAATTCGCCCGGGACCTGATGCGGGATTATGGCGTTCCAGGATCGATCAATTTCTGGGCCTTCGGCAGCGCGAAAGAATTCGAGAAATGGTTGAAGCATTGCGATTTTGAGTTTGTAATCAAGCCAATCGGCCTGACAGGCGGGAAAGGCGTGCGGGTATGGGGCGATCACTTCAATAGCAAAGAAGAAGCTTCGACTTATGTTCGCGAGATCTTGAGGAGCAAGATTGGCGGGACTGACCGGTTCCTCATCGAGGAAAAGGCTGTCGGCGAGGAGTTCAGCCTGCAAGCGTTCTCCGACGGAAACGAGGTCATTCCCATGCCTCTTGCGCAAGATCATAAGCGGGCATACGAGGGAGACAAAGGGCCGAATACGGGCGGTATGGGTTCATATTCGGATGCAGACCATCTCCTCCCTTTTGTGACTCAAGACGACTTCCAGAAAGCTTTGGATATCATGAGAAGGACTGTCAAGGCGATGAAGGCAAACGATACACCGTTCCGAGGATGTCTCTACGGGGGCTTCATGGCCACCAAGAGTGGCCCGATGGTTCTGGAATTCAACGCTCGGTTCGCGGATCCGGAATGCATGAATGTCTTGCCAATTCTTGACGGCGACTTCGCTGAGGTCTGCATGGGCGCCGCAACCGGATCTATTCCCGGAGGAGTGATGTTTGCGAAGAAAGCGACTGTCTGCAAATATGTAGTGCCTGAAGGTTATGGCACGAAGTCTCTGGCGGGACAGCCCATAGAGGTCGATGAGAAGGCAGTTGCCGAGGAAGGCGCGAAGCTTTTCTGGGCTGCGGTGGATGAGAAGGACGGGAGAATACTCACGACGAGTTCTCGGTCTCTTGGTGTGGTGGGAATCGAGGATACGCTCGATAGAGCCGAACAGGTCGCTGAAGCCGCCCTCCGCCATGTCCGCGGCAGGGTGTATGTTCGCCACGACATAGGCAAGAAGGACGTGCTCGCCCGCAAGGTCAGAAGAATGGAAGAGATCAGACAGGGGAAGGTTCACTGAGGGAGCGCCCAGAAGGTTTTTATCACCGCCACCGCAATGGCCGTCACATGAAGAACCTCGAGAAGATAATCGATGAGATAGAAGCTCAGTTTGACGAGACTGACAATGCGCGAGAGCTCTGTCTCAAGTCATCGAGGACGATAACGCGCCTTGCCAGCGGAGCGCTCCGCCATCTACACAGGGGCGAGGACGTCGAATCCCTCGTGCAGGAGGCGAGGGAAGAAGTGTCGAAGCTGAGGAGCGTGCTAACCGATCATCAGGAACTGATGCATTCGGGTTACGTCGAGGAGGCGCTCCAAGAGTACACAGAAGTTGTCATAGTCGGTCATATCTTGAAAGACACGGCACTACCAGCACCAAGGGATATCGGAGTGCCCAATGCGGCCTATTTGCTCGGCCTGGGGGACGTGGTCGGCGAACTAAGGCGCGAGGCGATGGAACGGCTCAGGAGGGGTGATCTCGCGCAAGCGACTCATTACCTTGAGGGCATGGAGGAAATCTACGACCAGTTGATGAGATTCGACCACCCCGCTGCAATCGTGCCGATCAGACGCAAGCAGGATGTCGCACGCACGCTGATCGAGAAGACCAGAGGAGAGATTGCCGTCGCGACTCGAGGCAAGGTCCTTGAGGATAAAATCGGGGGATTGGAAGGCAGGCTGTGAAGGGTAATCTCAGGTCGGACTTTGGAGACGAAACATATTTAATCGGCTGACTGAGTGTTCTGAAGTGCAGAAGGAGCGCATAGCATGTCCCCCGAACTCGAGATGCGGGCAGTAGATTCGAAAGTCACGACCAGGCGGCGGGTCTCGACCGGGATACCCGGGCTAGACAGTCTAATGGAAGGAGGATTCTTGGAAAAGACGACTGTAGTACTCATCGGATCTAGCGGAACCGGAAAAACCACCTTCGCGGCACAGTTCATAATGCATGGGCTCGAGAATGGAGAACAGGCGCTGTACGTATCTCTGGAGGAGCCGCCAGAGCAGATAATCAAAGCAGGTGAGTCCATGGGCTTCGATCTGGGGAGCCATGTGGACAAGGACCTCTTCTTCATTCACCTGAAGGGCAAGAATTTCAAGAAGATGATTGAGGAACAGCTGCCCCAACTTGTCAAGGCGAGGGCCGGATACGACCTTACGACGCGCGTGGTCATCGATCCTATGACCCCCGTGATATGGGCCTCTCAGGACAAGCTCGAACAGAGGGAGCTGATCGGCAAGCTGTTCTACACCCTGAAGGAACTCGGCGTCGTCCTGTGCACCGTCGAGGAACACGCGAAGCCGGGGGAGACGATCGGGGAGGACGTCCTGCTACCGATGTATCTGAGCGATGGCGCCGTGCACCTGGAGTTCTTCCCCATAGGAGGCGCTTTCAACAGGACTTTGAGGATTCTCAAGATGAGGAACATCCACCATGGAGAAGGAGTGTATCCATACATCTTCGCAAGAGGCGTCGGCATCGTGGTGAGGGCCGCCCCAGTTGAAGTCCCACCGGAACGAGAAAAAAGCTACGTAAAGGTTTTCGACGAGGCCCTCCGCACGGCCGAGAGCCTCAAGGCCAACCAGAGCCTGATGCGCAAACTCAGGATCATGAGGGACTCATGGGACTATGACTACTCACCCGAGGAAGCGCTCCAGACCATTTTCGACTCGTACAACCTGAAGCGAGTGAAGTAGATGAGCTACCACGGAAGGGTCGAGAAGACCATGGAGGCCGAGAGTGTCGGCCTCTTGAGCCACCTGATCCAGACCGCACTGGACCGCGTGCGCGACGAGAGCCATTTCGATATTGTCATGTTCCTCGGCACTGACGGCCGCATATTCTGTTCAAGCATCCCTGATTCCTTGGACAGTGTGCAGTATCAGCTCCTCAATATGGTCAAGGAGAATCTTCCCCACATCTGCTCGCAGCTGGCGACCAAGAATCTCCTGCTCAGCATTCAACGCTACGAAACAGGGTCCATGATCATCTCAGGCGTCGGCGACAAGGCATTCCTCGTCTTCTTGATGGCCTCCGGGCTCGATGTGGCCAACCTCGGACCGATAGCAAAGAAGGTGCTGAACACCAGCGTGGTGGTTCATCACTTGATGGAGCTCAGGCCGATTACCATCGAGGCCACGAAGAGCTATGACGAGGAAGTCTCGACAGAGCTTCGCAATCTCTCCAGGTTGTTGTTCGTCGAGAAGTTCGATTCCACGCGCCAATACAGGAAGAACATGGAAGTGCACAAGTATCTCAGGGATGAACTC
>Ga0153915_10005169_pt1 | contig 12122 bp, 8 predicted proteins | sample Opewatmetagenome_2_FD_107003 | JGI IMG/M metagenome (GOLD analysis project Ga0153915, IMG submission 107003) | Freshwater wetland microbial communities from Ohio, USA - Open water 3 Core 3 Depth 3 metaG | ecosystem: Environmental > Aquatic > Freshwater > Wetlands | place: USA: Ohio, Lake Erie...
CCTCATCTACCGAGAGTTGAAAATTTCCCGGCATGGAGGAGATCTCGCGCCGCTGGCCCGTTCCATGAACCACGAAGAGAGGATAGATCAAATCCTTCACGGAAAGCTGGGTCTCGCGAATCATGGAGCGCAAGGCCTCTTTTTCCCGCAAGCGCCTCGGCCGATAAATCGGGTAATGCATGGGTCCTCCTTGCAAATGCATAGCGAGCGCAATCCTCGCAGCTCTGTTGCGGGGAGCTTCAAAAACCCTCATCCGTCAGGGAAAAAATCCGCGGTTGAGGGAAAATCCCTTGCGGCGAAGGTTCTCCTCCCTCTTCGAAATCCGGTGCCAGTCCTCTGCCTTCAGCTGGCTCTACCTCTGGTCGGCAAAGGGGATGGTTAAAGATCGCTGCTCTGGGGGATCTGCTCCGGTTGGCCAGGGCAATCTTGAATCTCCTCCTCGGTCAGATAGCAGGCAGGGTCCTCAGCCCAGAGGTCTTGAAAGGCCGCCTCCGCCCTCGCGCGGAAGTTGCCGTTGCAAATATCGAAGAAATGGCAGCGACTACACTTCCCCTTCACCAAGCCCTTGCGGTGTTTGAGTCCCTGGAGGATGGGATCCGAGGTGTCCATCCAGATTGCGGAGAAGGGCTGTTGGCGCACGTTTCCGAAGGAATAGTGCTGCCAGAATTGATCCGCGTGGACCCTGCCCCGGTGGTCGATGTTGCCGATGCCAATCCCCGAGCTGTTGCCACCATTCCATCGCAGGAGTTCCCAGATCTCCCGGCCCCTCTCCGGATTTCGGGCCCGCTCCTGGAGATAGAGGTAGACCCCATCCGCATGGTTGTCTACGGTCAGGATTTCCAGATCCGAGCCCCGTCCGCAGAGGTCAAGAGTCCGGGCAAAGATCAGGTCAATCAGGCTCCGCTTCTGGGAAAGGGAGATATCTTGTTCCTGAATTCGCTTGCCCCGCCCCGTGTAAACGAGGTGATAAAAACAGGTCCGGGGGATTCCTTCCTCTTCGATCAAGGCGAAGATGCCCGGCACCTCATCCAGATTGTAGCGCGAGATGGTAAAGCGCAAGCCCACCTTAATCCCTTCCTGCTGGCAAACCCGAATTCCGGAAAGGGCGGCCTGAAATGCGCCCCGACGGCCCCGAAACCGGTCATGGGTCTCCTCCAGGCCGTCCAGGCTGACCCCGACATAGGAAAAACCGGCCTCCTTGATCCCTTTGGCCATGGTTCGATCGATCAAGGTCCCATTGGTGGAGATTACCGTCCGTATCCCCAGGGAGGCAGCGTATTGGCCGAGCTCGAGGAGGTCCTCCCGCAGTAAGGGCTCTCCGCCCGAGAAGAGGAGCACTGGTACGCCGAATTGGGCCAGATCGGCAATCATGATGCGGGCTTCCTGAGTGCTTAACTCTTGAGGATCTGCCGTGGGCGCCGCATCCGCATAGCAGTGCAGGCAAGCCAGATTACAACGGCGCGTGACGTTCCAAACCACCACGGGTCGCTTATCCTGGGAGAATCTCTGGAGGTGAGACGGCAGCCCAGCGGATCCTCTTCCATATCGAAGGACGTCTACCGGCTTGATTTTGCCGCAAAGGAGGCGGGTGATATCGATCATTTTTTTATTTTATCCCACTAATGCTTCGAAGGTCAAAATTAAATTGGATCGAATTCTGATACTGGTCATCACGGAGCCTTCGGATGAAGCCGAGGCTAATGGACCAACATGGCCCAAAGTAAGCGATCTGCACGTTGTTCTCGCGGAAGGCGTCTCGATTAAAATCGTAACTGGTAAAGTAATTGAGCGAAACCAGTTCCTTATATTTGATGCCGAACTTCCCATCGAGAGACTGGATCTTGAGCTCGGGAGCATAGTGATATCCTACTGCCGCACTGGCATTCTGGGGAAATTGGAAGCGCAGATAGGGGTCGATCGTATCCATATGGTTCTTGCCCGGGTCGTAGTTGGCGTCCACCGCCAGGCTCCATAACCGGGCCGGACTTAACACGAGGTGGCCGTTGATGTCCGAAAATCGCCTGTGCGAGTTCCAAAGTCCCAACCCTTCCCGCAATTCGTTGTAGGCGACTCCCAATTGGGAGTAGGGAAACCTGTCGTGAGGTCGGTGAATATTGTAGCTCTGGCTCAGGCGAAAGATCAGGAGTTCTTGTATGCGGCCCTCCTCTCCCCCCTTCACCCTGGCCAGGATGCGATTGGTCAGGGAATAGGTGAGGCCGTTCTGTGGGCTTACGAAGTCGATGACATCGTTTGTCTCCAACTTCGTCTGATTCACCTCCGGGATGTATTCGTAGGCGACCATGGGCTCGATGACATGCTGGAGCTTCTCGATCCTTCCTCCTCCCAGCTGGAAGGTGCGAAAGATGCGAGAGTCCAGGCGAGCTTGCAGCTGATAGATCTCGCGGGAAAAGGTGTGATGCTCCTCGTCCCTGGTATAGAAGGTCTCCCGGAAGGCAGCCAGTGGGGTAAAGGTGGCGAAGCCTCCGAGATTCAGGGGGTAGGTCAGGCGGGGGTATACGTCGAAACGGCCCACGTTATACTGCCCGTGGGGAGCGAAATATGTGCCCGCAGAGTTGAGGTGGAAATAGAGGGGGAGGCGCTCCCACGGCTGACGATAGGAGAGGAAATTCAACTCCGGAAGACGAAACAGATAATCAGGGGTGGCGAGGTCCTGGGTAAAGTTGCCCCAGAGCATGAGGGTTTCATGCGGCCAGGTCTGCGCCACATACCCTTCCGAGGTCAGGAGCCTCTGCGACACCACATTGGTTTCCAAGCTATAGATCCGCTGGTAGTCTCGCGTCTTTTGCAAATTGACGTTCAGCTTTCCGTTGAGATCCGGTTGGAACTCCTGCTCGTGCTGATAGGTGAGCTTCCAGCGATTCTGGTCTTGAAGGAAATCGTAGGCGTAGGTGCCATCGAATTGTCCCCGGCTCCTTTCGGACAAAATATAGCGATATTCAAGCAAGCCCTCAAGTCCTCTCTTGCTCCGATAATTGAGGCCGAAGGTAGCATCCTGAGAGGGACTAATGGCCCAAAAGTAAGCATTCTTCAGAAAGAATCCTTGGCTTGTGGAGTAACCGGACTGCGGAATCAAGAACCCGGATTGCCGTTCCCCGGCGGGAGATGTGAAGAGGGGGGAATAGAGGAGGGGAATTCCTTTGGCCCACAAGGAGGCACCATGCGCCACGACCTTTTCATTTACATGAACGGTCGCCTCCTTGGCGCGGATCTCCCAATCCGGAGAAATTCCTTCCTCGACTGGGCAAGGGGTTAAAGTGGCACGTGTCAACGAATAGGTATTCTCGTCTTCCCTGCGGATCTCCATTCCTTTCACCCAGAGGGAAGGGGAAAAGAATCCATTCCCCCGGTACAGGATCCCTCGGCCGGTGCTGGTATTATATTCGAGGCGATCTCCCTCCAAGCGGCTTTTCCCATCGGTAATGAAAACCCCGCCCTCAGCCAATGCATCCTCGGTCTCTCGATCATACCGAACATGATCGGCACGGAGAAAGACTTGTCCATAGGTGAGATAGACATTGCCCGTCGCCTCCAGGATCCGCCCCTGCTCCAGTGTTTCCAACCGATCGGCCTCGACGCGTCCTCTCTGTTCCTCCCCCTTCTCTGCCTTGGAAGGCTGGAGCGTGGAGGCCTCTTTTGCCTGCAAAGAAGAGCAAGGGAGCAGAACGGGAGCGAGCAGGACGATGGCGAAAATAAAGAGAAGGACTCGGTTCATCATGGTCGGAAAAGGGCGTTCATCCCCTCAGGCTGCCGATGTCGATACCAAAATCCCGGTCTCGTCGCCGGGCGCAGGAAATGCCAGTGCCTCCACGAACCTTTCCTGGAAATCGGATCTGGAGGCCAGCTCGACAAATTTCACTCGGCGGGCGATGCGACTGGCCTCCTCTCTAGCGTCCCGGGAGATGAGGGCCATTTTGGCGCCCTCTCCGGCGGCGTTTCCCACTGGGCGAATCCTCTCCAGCGGGTAGGGAGGGAGAAGGCCTATGGTCTGTGCGTTGCCGGGATCGATGTAGTTGCCAAAGGCCCCTGCCAGGAAGATCTCCTCGACGCCGGAGATGTCGGTGCCGAGCTCATCCATCAGGATATTAATGCCGGCCCGGATTGCCGCCTTGGCCAGTTGGAGCTCGCGGACGTCTCGCTGGGTGACAGTGACGCTGCGGGAGTTCTGGGTTCCCTCGGCCAGGACGAATTGCCAGCCTTGCTCGGTTTTCTGCATGCAACGTCGGATGCTGGGAGGGACAGAAGTCCCCAAGGCCTCGGGGTCCTGAAATCTCCCTCCTGTATCTATCATACCCAGGCGCAAAAGTAGGGCGACGAGGTCCACCAAGCCTGAACCGCAAAGGCCCCGAGGAAGCACTTCCCCCACTACTTTCCACCCAATCTCCCCCTCCTCCCAGTAGACGCGACTGATGGCACCGGGCTCGGCCCTGAGGCCGCAGCTGATCTGAGCTCCCTCGAATGCCGGACCGGCCGCGGCGGAGGAAGCAAGCATTGCGTGGCGGGACCCGAGGACCATTTCCCCATTGGTGCCGATATCGATAGCCAGGGCAATTCCCTCCCTTGCATGAAGCCCGGTGAAGAGGATACCCGAAACGATATCCGCGCCCACATATCCGGAGATATTAGGAAGCAAGAAGACGGGGGCCTGCGGAAAGATGTCGATCCCCAGGCCCGAGGCGGAGACCTCCCAGGCGTCTGCCAGTACGGGATTGTAAGGCAGATGTCCCATCCCAGAGGGGTCCAGGCCAAGCAGCAGGTGATGCATAGTGGTGTTTCCCACCACCGAGAGAGCATAGATGCGGTCTGGGGGAATTCGAGCAGAGGCTGCCGCACTTCGAATCAGGGAATTGAGGGCCGCAACGACATGCTCTTGCAGCAGCCGAAGACCCGAGGGACTGGCAGTCGCCGAGCTGATGCGGGATATGACATCCGCACCAAAGGCCGCCTGGGGGTTAAGCATGGAAGAGAGGGCCACCTGTTTTCCTTCGTGAAGATCCAACAGGTATCCAACCACCGAGGTCGTTCCGATGTCAAAGGCTATCCCATAAAGCTGATGAGTAGTATCCCCCCGCTCAATTCCGAGAAGGCGCGATCCCCCAAGGAGGAGCGTCCAACTCTCGCAACCCCAGATCTCGTCTCTTAGCTGCTGGAGGGTTTGCCAATCCACGGTGGGATTTTCCACTCCTCTCTCTTCCAGGATCCTGCGCAGGATCTCCCAGGTCGAAGTGGACGGAGTTCGGAAGCCGTCCGGCCGGGGGAGGTTCCATTTCCAGAGCCCGGGATCGATCCGGGTGTAGGAGATAGACGGCCCTGCCAGGGCCTTTTCCATCTTGCCCCACTCGGCCTGGAGGATCTCCACCTCCACCTCTCCCCACACCTGGACCTGGCAGGCCAGTCGCTCATCTGGCCTCATCAGCGAGGAAGACAAGGCTTTCTCCTCCAGAACCGTGAGGGGGGAGACTTGACCCTTCACCTTCACCCGACATTTTCCGCATGTTCCTCTTCCCCCGCAGTAGGAATTAAGAGGGATCGAATGTCGCTGGGCCAGATCCATCAGATGGATGCCTGGCTCCGCCTCCAGCGTCAGCTTCAGGGCGGGGACGTGGATTCTGATCAAGGTTCCACCCGATACTTGAAGAAGACCTCCTTCCGCACCTCCACCCCGAGGCCCGGTCCCGAGGGAACCCGAACCCATCCCCCTTCGAGCCGGAAAGGCTGGGCCGCCAATTCCTCGCGGATCGGATGCGGGGTCCGATCGAACTCCAGAACCGGTAGCTGGTGGAAAGGAAGGGTATTTCGGCAGGATGGCACCTCCGGCAGCACAGCCAAAAGGTGAAGGGCAGCAGCTATCGCGATAGGGGTTCCCCAGCAGTGAGGGACATAAGGGATCCCCCAGGCGCTGGAAAGGGCGGAGATCTTCTTGGCCTCGGAGAGACCTCCTGCCCTGCACGTATCGGGTTGAACGATATCTACTGCCCGGCGAGAGATGAGTTCCCGGAATCCGAAACGCGTGTATTCGCACTCCCCCGCGGCAATGGGAATATCGAGCGCTTCCTTGACCTCCAGATATCCCTGGAGGTCCTCCGGAATGATCGGTTCTTCAAACCAGAAGACCTGGCACTTCTCCAACTCCCTTCCCACCTGGATCGCAGTCACGGGATTGTAGGCATGGTTCGCATCCACCATGAGGAGGACATCGCGGCCGATCGCCTTCCGGACCGCCCGCACATTCTTCAGGTCTTGGGCCGGCAGCAGCCCCCCGATCTTCATCTTGATCGCAGAGAAGCCCTCGGTGACATAGCCCAACGCCTCCTGGATCAGCTCCTGGGTCAGGTTCGGTGACTCCTTATAGTAAAGTCCAGTGGCATAGGCCATCACCTTTTCGCGCATGGCCCCTCCCAGGAGTTTGTGGACCGGCAAGCCAAGGGCCTTGCCCATGAGGTCCCAAAGGGCGATATCGATGCCACTGATGGCATCGATGGGGATTCCCTTTTGCCCATAATCCCTCGTCTTGGCATACATCCTCTCCCATAGCACCTCTCGATCGAAGGGATCCTGGCCTATGAGCAGAGGCCTCAGGATCTCCGAGATGACCGCAGCGGTCGCCCGTTGGCCCGGAACACCGGCCTCGCCCCATCCGGTGACCCCCTCATCCGTGTCAACCTGCACCAGGAGAGCGCACCTTTGATCGGCCCAGTCCAGGGACCATCCGAAGGGGCGACCCAATTTTGCCTGAAGATAGTGGGTCTTTATGTCAGAGATCTTCACCTCTTCCTCCTGCGCAAAAGCCTTATGAATCCATCGCTAAGTCTTATCCAAAGATGAAGAGGACCTGGAATTCTGCCATTCCGAATCGGTTCAGGCGCGGGCAATAGGCAATAGATGGAAAAGGGCGCGGAAGAAGCTCAAGGCCGCGCTGCCCGGCGATCCTATAGCCCTCCTACGAAGGAGCAGGATCAAAGCCTTCCCCCGGGGATATAGGATCCTGGGCGCCCTGGCCGAAAGGTAAAGAAACAACGGAAAAAGCGAGGAAGGTGCAATGGCTGTCGAAATGGATAAGGCCGCCCAAGATCAGGGTAGAGGCCTAATATCTGCCGAATTCCTTCGCCGCCTCGAACATGGCAACGATATTCTCAGGCGGGACCTCCGACTGCAGGTTGTGCACAGAGTTGAGCACGTACCCCCCGCCGGGGGCCAGGTCCTCGATCCTGCGTTTGACCTCGGCTCGCACATCGTCCGGAGTGCCGAAGGGAAGAACGTTGTGGGTGTCAATCCCTCCCCAGAAGGCCATCCGGTCCCCGAATTCCTTCTTGAGACGCTTGGTGTCCATATCCTTGGCTGAGACCTGAACGGGATTGATGCTATCCACCCCGATCTCAATCAGATCCTCCATGAGGGGATAGACCGAGCCACAGGAATGGAAGAGGAGAGGGGCCTGGGCCTTTGCTTTGAGGTGGGCAAAGAGCTGCCGATGCCGGGGTCTGATCATCTTGCGGTAGAGGTCCAAGGACATCATCGGGCCGTTCTGGAAGGCCACATCGTCGCCGTAAAAGATGATATCGAGGTGGCCGCCGGTGGCTGCGATCATACGTTCTCCGACGATCAGGTAGATCTCCAACAGACGGTCCATTAAGGCCTCGGCAAAGGCAGGGTTCAGGATGAGATCGGTCAACCAGGCCTCATAACCCCTCAGGAACTGCGCCTGGTGGACGATCCCTACTGGGAAATTGAGGATGACAGCAAAGTCCGTCTCCTGATGGAGCCTCCGGGATTCCTCGGCGATGCCCTCCACATATCCGGGATCATGAGGATCCGGCCAGCGATGCTGCCGGATATCTGCCAGGGTAGGATCACCGGCAAAGGGAGACCCGCTGACATAAAAATGCCCCCCCTCCGGAGGCCGGCTGCGGATGACCCCCCATTCGTCCTGGTACGATCCATCCGGGAAGACCTTGTCCACCCAGCCCGCCGGACCGCGGGGTTGGATGCCCCGGGTATCGATGTCGAAATGCTGCAATACTTCCTCGTGGGGCTGAGCCGTCTGGCTACGCTTGCTCATTATGATCGTCTCTTTCTTGATCCTTAAGTGCCTCCGGAGCCGCTCGTAACCTTCCAGGGTGATGGTGCTGGCAAAAGTTCCGGCCAGATCGACGGGCACCCGATCCGGCTCTTGATGCTTGAGGGCCATAAGGGTCCTTTCGCGATGGGTCATCTTCTGTCCTCCGTGCTATGCCGGGGGTGCATTGGGCTCGAGGCCTTGGGAAATCTGGCCTCCTTCTCGCCCCCTTAAGCTGACGCCAGCTGCGGAGCGATCATCCTTCTGAAGCTACGATTCCACCAAATACTGAAGGGTGCTGGTGGGAAAGACGCCGACCTGGGAGCCGGTCGGGTAGTGTTGTTTCAACTCCTGGATCAGGCTGGGCCACTCCTTGAAGAGCCGAACCTCTTCCGCATAGTAGTCCCGCAGATCGGGGAGGGTAGCATTGGGGGAGAAGAAATAGATCCTCCGGCCCTTAAAGATATTTGCCACATGCCCCCTCTCATTCACTTTCATATAGAGGCGCATCCCTCGGGCCATGAGGCCATGGAATCCGCGCCCTTCGGAGCAGGCGCTGGAGATGACCACGGCCCCTCCCTTGCGCACCAGGTCCCGATATCCGCTGCGCCAGACGTTAAAGGCGTTCACCGCCTGCAGGAATTCCGAATCCTTGGGCCAGGCATTGAAGATCCCTATATCCAGCAACGGAGGGGCAAGGGTGGCATAGACCTTCGTGGCCAGCTCCACCGCCTTCCGATGGGCCGCCACCAGATCCCCCGCGAAGATGCCCGCAGTTTGGGCCAGAGGGTTGCCCACCACATTGACGCTGAACTCCAACCCCACCTTTCTTGCCACATCCTCGATCTCCGCCCGAACCTCATTTCCTTCCACAAAACCAATCCCCCCGGCGACGCCCCGGACTCCCGGGCGATGGTTCTGCTCCAGGGTATCGATGCCGCCCAGTCCCGGCAGGACGATCTTGCCTCCCCCTCCAAAGCCAGCCAGAGGGTGGGGAGTTATGAAGCTGAGGCCTATCTTGAGGTCCGCTTCCGCAAAGAAGCGGTTGACGTAGATGTCGGTTCCACGGCTGGATTTCCCCATATGAACCAGGTATTCGTAGGGGTGGTGGTTGTAGATGGACATGGTCTCCACGATCTCCTTGCCCAGCTTCTTGACCATGTCCTTCCTGTCCATGGAACGGTGGGCACCCAGGGCAATGACGATCGTTACATCCTTGCGGGAAAGACCGGCAAACTCCAGATAGCGGAGCATAATGGGCAGGATGCGATAGGCTTGCGTAGGACGCGTCATGTCATCCACGGCGATGGCCGCGTTTTTTCGCCCCTGGGCGACCTTGGCCAGAGATTTGGTACCGATCGGATGAAGGAACGCCTCCTCGATTTCCCGATCGGAGATATCGGGGCCCCCCTTCATGGCGCAGTGGGTGACGTTCCACTCATCCGGAAAGGTCATCTCGAAAGGGGCCTCGCAGTACCAAAGGCCCCAGGGTACACTCACTCGTTGCATGAAAGGCTCCTCTTTTTTCCTCAGCCAGCGGGTAATGGGATTCTGGTAATGACTGGGCCTAATTCCTGATTTCACCCGGAGCGGATCGATCTTGATTCATCCCAAAGGAAGTCGCTGGGTCCTGGTTCCTTACGCGGCGATTCCGAGCACCTCTTTGGTTTTCTCCACCGCACTCGCCGCATCCGGGGAGTAGCCATTTGCCCCGATCTCATCCGCGTACTTCTGGGTTACGGGGGCACCGCCGATGATCGTCTTGATCTTACCGGCCAGGCCAGCTACCCGGAGGGCCTCCACCGTGCTCTTCATGGAAGGCATGGTGGTGGTGAGCAGAGCAGACATCCCGATTACCTGGGCATCATTGTCGACGGCCGCGCTGACGAACTTATCCGGAGGCACGTCGATCCCCAGGTCGACGACCTTGAACCCGGCCCCCTCGAGCATCATGGAGACCAGGTTCTTGCCGATATCATGAAGATCACCTTTGACCGTACCGATCACCACCGTCCCGATCTGCTTCACCCCGGCCTTGGCCAGAAGAGGCTTCAGGATATTCAGGCCCCCCTGCATGGCCCGGGCAGCCACCAGCACCTCGGGGACGTAGAACTCATTGGCCTTGAACTTCTTTCCCACCACATCCATCCCCGGAATGAGGGCTCCATTCAGCACCTCCTGTGGGGATCTCCCCTCCGCCAAGGCCTTATTAACCAGTTCCACAACTACCGGGGCCTTTCCGCTGATCAATGCCTCCGAGATCTCTGCGAAACTCACCATGACGAATTCTCCTTTCTCAAGGTATGATACCAAACCCCAAAACGAAAATAGCCGCTTTACAGGCTTCTCTTGCCTTGCCTTCTCCCTTTTCCATCGAGCTCCATCAGAGGCGAAACATCGCTTCGGTGACCTCGCATCCCGGCTCGATCACCAGGAAATCCTTGCCCCACCTTCCCCGCACCAGGTCGTGCAACAGCTGGATGGTCCCCGCGACCACTTCCAGGCGAAGGCCAAAGAAGGCAGCCATCTCCTCCGCATGGGATCTACAGCCGTTCAAGTCATAGGCCCCCGTATCGATGAGAGCCACGCGAGTATAGTTCTTGAGGAGCTCTTTTGCTATCCAGAGGGCCGTCTCCGGATCATATTTTTCCAGGTTCTCGTGGTACGACGAATAGGGGGTTTTTCCGTGATCGATCCAGCCCTTGGTGAGGTAATAGGTTCCGGGCTCGTTCTTGAAATGCTCCAGGTAGGTGTTCCGAGACCCGAGCAGCAAACTAATGCAGTCGTCCACGCGCGGGATGATCAGCCACTTGTCAGGGGAACGAAGGCCCACCACGCCATTGGAGCACAGGCCATAGCCCAGGAGGATGACCTCTCCTTCTTTGACCTGAGAGATTGCCTCCTGAAGTCGCTCGCGCAAAAGGTCCGGAGTCCGGTGGAGCCCATGCTCGAGGAAGCGGCAGGCAAAGCCTCGGCGATTGACCTTATGGATCTCGTCGTCTATCGTCTCGCAAGCGATAATATTGACCTTCCCCCGCAGGGGAGGTTTCTTGGGAGCACCCATGAAGATAGAAAGCAAAAGCCAGTTCCCAAAGCAAGCTCAAGATCCAAAAAGGGAATGGCCGAATGGTCACAGCAAAATAGAGGGCTCCCCCGCTTGCTGGGGGAAATTTCCTCGCCGTTCTCTTATCACAAAGAAATTACCAAGGCAATTCTTTTTTGTCAGGCACATAGGGGAAGAGACTCGCCCCATGCCGCTTCCCTTGCCTCTTTTCTCTTGACAAAGCGCCTCTCTTATTGTATCAAAATATGCTCGAATTTTCTTAATAATACAGGCCTTTAGTAATTTTGGGCGAAAGGATAAAGATGAGAGAGCAAGTTTTGAGCGGAGACCAGGCCCTCGCCCATGGAGCATTACAGGCAGGCATCTCCCTGGCGACCAGCTACCCCGGATCCCCCAGTTCTGGAGTCGTGAAGGAGCTGTTGCGGCTTTCCGAGCGAAATACCCTCATTATCGAATGGTCGGCCAATGAAAAGGTGGCGGTGGAAAACGCCATTGGGGCGGCGATCGCAGGCAAGAGATCCCTCGTCTGCGCCAAAGGGGTGGGGATGAACGTGGCCCTCGATCCCATTATGGTGGCCGATCTGATCGGCACCCATGCCGGCATGGTCTGGCTCATTGGCGACGATCCCGGTGCCTGGGGCTCTCAGAACGAGCAGGATAGCCGTTATCTGGGTGCCTTTGCCGAGGTGCCGATGCTGGAGCCCTCTTCTCCCCAGGAGGGGTATGAGATGATGGGGTATGCCTTTGACCTCTCTGAGAGGTACAGGATACCCGTCATGGTGCGAGAGGTGCATGCCTACTCCAGCTTGAAGGGAAATTGTCAGATCTCCGAATCCCCCTGGCAGCCCAGATCCCTCGGATCACAGGCTGCGGAAAAGTGGATCTCCTTTCCCCTCAACGTCCTCGAACATCACGCCCGCCTCCATGAGAAGAACCGGAAGATCGCCCGGGAATTTGAGGGCTCTCCCTTTAATTGTGTAGAGA
>Ga0153915_10005170_pt1 | contig 12122 bp, 9 predicted proteins | sample Opewatmetagenome_2_FD_107003 | JGI IMG/M metagenome (GOLD analysis project Ga0153915, IMG submission 107003) | Freshwater wetland microbial communities from Ohio, USA - Open water 3 Core 3 Depth 3 metaG | ecosystem: Environmental > Aquatic > Freshwater > Wetlands | place: USA: Ohio, Lake Erie...
CCGGGCGCGTCCTGTCCCCGTTTCCTAGTCCAGCCAGACGAGCACGCGGTCGTGGTCGCTCGTGACGGCGGCCAGAAGGCCGGGGCCAAACCGGGCGAGGTGCCGGAGGGCACGCCAGTCCACATCATAGCGCTCTTCGATGTCCATGTCATGATGATGCCGCTCCGCTTCTTCGCCGATGTCCATGGCCAGCTCGGCCATCCAGAGCGGGACGGAGATGCGGACAAGCTCGCCCTCCCGCCGGTCGTAAGCGAGCAGGTGGAGGCGGTGAACCCGGCAGCCGCCTTCTTCGCGGAGACGGGCGAGCCGCGCGATCTGCCGTTCGGCCTGCTCGAAATGGGCGTCGGCGTTGCGGACGCCCCGGTGCACCTGAACCCCGATGCAGCCTGAGAGGGCCAACAGGACGAGGGCCAGCAACGCCAGCCGTAGCCTGGTTTGCATCATGGCGAAGGTTCTCCTTGTAATCTGATCTCAACAGAAGCTACGGGGATTTTCTGGGAATGGTTCACCCCCGGAGCCAGGGGGCCGGAGGGGAGTGAAAGGTGATTCGGGATGGCAGGCCAAGGAGGGAGAAGATTTCCTTTAAGATATATCTTTACATGGTGGACTCATGTCGGTGCGTAGCTATCCAGGCCGTCTATGAGACCATAGCGAGGTTGGCAGCTTCGCTCGCTGCCTCACCCTCCGCGAAGGAAAAGCGGAAAGCCGCCCGGAAGCGCCGGGCCGGGGGAAGACGAAAAAACTCTCGGGCGCCGTCTAGAAGCGGCCAAACCCCCTGCGGTCGCCGCCGCCGAAGCCGCCGGGGCGCCGCTCGCCGGGTTTACGCTCCGTCCGGGGACGGGCTTCGTTGACGATGAGCTTGCGGCCGTCGAACTCAGTGCCGTTCAGCTTGGTTTTCGCATCTTGGGCGGACTCGGGGGTGGCCATCTCCACGAACCCGAACCCGCGGCCCTGGAGGATGTTGACCGAGGCAACCTCACCGTACTGCGCGAAGAGCTCTTTCAGAGTGTCTTCGGTGGTCTTGTAGTTCAGGTTGCCCACATAAAGCTTGATAGACATCGAAAAAAACCTCCTTAGCCTCAGCGCGCGATCCTCAACTCCGAATTGAGTCCGACGAGCGGAGGAGCCCTATTTTTTCATAAATCGCCCGCGCAAATCAAGGCTTTACTTGTAGCGGATCCACTTGAGGATTTCGGGCAGGCTCGGCCGTTTGCCGTACATGAGGATGCCGACCCGGTAGATCTTGGCCGTGAGCCAAGTCACGAGGAGGATGGTCAGGACGAGCAGGCCGATGGAGGCCAGGATCTGGGTGAAGGGAGGGAGCAGGACGCAGACGCGGAGGAGCATCAGGACGGGCGCGAAGAACGGGATGAGGGATAGGATGGTCGAAAGCGATCCGTTGGGCTCCTTGATGACGGCCATCATCATGAGCATGGGGACGACGAGCAGCATCGAGACCGGGAACAGGAGCTGTTGGGCCTCCTTCTCCGAGTTGACCATGGCCCCGACAGCCGCGTAGATCGTCGCATAGAGGAAATAGCCGAGGAGGAAGAAGACGACGAAATAGAGGAAGATGTAGGCCGGGATGGTCGGGACCTTGAAGCCGCCGGCGCCGGCCGGGACCAGGCCGCGGGCGATGGAGCCGCCGTAGGACGAAGCCAGGACGCCGAAGAGGGCCCAGATCCCGTACTGGGTGAGGCCGACGGCGGCGATGCCCAGGATCTTGCCCATCATGAGCTCGAACGGCCGGAGCGAGGAGAGGATGACCTCAACGACCCGGTTGCTCTTCTCCTCGATGACCCCGCGCATGATGATCGCCCCGTAGAAGAACATGGTCATGTAGAGGATAAGGACGAGAATGTAGGCGACGGCGAAGGTCCCGCCGGTGTCCTCCTGCTCGCCGCGGGCCGTGACCTTGATCATCTTGACGTCGACGTGGCGCGTATAGGCGGCGACTTTGGCCGGGTCGAGCCCCTCCTTCTTCAGGCGCTTCTCGACGACGACCCCGTTCAGGGCCTCCCCGAGCCGCTTGATCTCGTCGAAATCCGAGACGTTGAGGGCGGCGTATTCGGCCGTCCCGCCGGAAAGAAGGTCGGCCGGGAGGTAGATGTAGCCGGAAAGCTCCTTGGCCAGGACCTTGCGGCTGAGCTCGGCCCGCCGGGCCTCCAAGTTCGGACCGGCCGGGTACGCCTCGAGCTCGTACCGGCGCCCCTTGTCCCCGATCGTGTAATCCGCCAGCTTGGCCTCGAAGTCGGCGTAGATCTCGCCCGTCCCGTCGACGACGGCGTAGTGCTTCTTCTCCCCGCCCGTCGCAACGGCCAGGATGACGGGGATAACGAAGAGGGCGGCCATCAGGACCGGCCCGAGGACGGTGCCGATGATGAAGCCCTTGGTGCGGACGATCTGGATGTATTCGCGCTTGATGACGGTCCAGATCTTAGTCATGGCTGACCCCCACTTTCTCGATGAAGATGGCGTTCAGCGAGGGCTCCTGGACCTCGAACCGGCTGAGGCGGAGCCTCCCGGCCGCCTGGCGCAGGATCTCCTGGGGGTCGCCCCCCTCGCGGAGCTTGACCTCCATGTACTTGCCGTAGTCGTCGACCTTCTCGACGCCCGGGAGCTCGGCCACGAAGCGGCCATCCCCCTCGTATTCGAGGACGACGGTGTTCTTCCCGTACTGGTGCTTGATCTGGGCCAGGTTCCCCTCGAGGACCATCCGGCTCTTATTGATGAGGCAGATGTTGTCGCAGATCATCTCGATCTGCTCCATGCGATGCGTCGAGAAGATGATCGTCCGCCCCTCGCCCCGGAACTCGAGCATGATGTCCTTGAGGAGCTTCGTGTTGACGGGATCAAGCCCGGCGAAGGGCTCGTCGAGGATGATGAGGTCCGGGCGATGGAGGACGGTGACGATGAACTGGACCTTCTGCTGCATCCCCTTGGACAGCTGCTCGACTTTCTTGTTGCGCCAGTCGACGAGGTCGAAGCGCCGGAGCCAGCCGTCGAGGTCAGCCCGGGCCTTGATGCGGGAGACGCCCTTGATCTCGGCCAGGAAGAGGATGAGCTCCCCGACCTTCATCTTCGGGTACAGGCCCCGGTCCTCGGGCAGGTACCCGATGCGGGCCTTCATCCCCTCGTCCAGGGTCCGGCCCAGGACCTGGACCGTCCCCTCGTCGGGGATGAGGATGTTCATGACCATGCGGATGGTCGTCGTCTTGCCGGCCCCGTTCGGCCCGAGCAGGCCATAGACGGTCCCGGCCGGGACGCTCAAGCTGAGGTCCGAAACGGCGACGAAATCGCCGAAGCGCTTGGTGACGTGATGGATTTCCAGGGCGTTCATAAACTACCTCTTCCTGATTATTACGGACGGGCCGGTCAGGAGTTTCCAGGATACCCCATCGGTGAGGAAATATCCAACCTTGCGCGGCCCGGTCTTTTTGCTATAGTGGAAGCGGACGAAAACCGTTCCGGGCCTGCGCCGTTTAAAAGGGAGACCGGGCCATGAAAAGAAGCACCTATCTCCTCCTGGCGATCCTCTTCTTCATCATCCTGGGCGTCGCCGCCGTCCTATCCTATGTTCTCTATGACCTCGGCCGGCCGGCCGTGACCGTTCCGAGCCGGGCCTACCTCGAGGTCAACCTCTCGGGGTCGCTCGAGGAGATCGCCCCGCCGGACTTCTGGGTCAGCCTCATGCTCGGCACGCGGCCGGTCGCGGTCCATGACGTCTGGATCAACCTTCACAAGGCCGCCAGCGACCCCCGGATCCGGGCCGTCGTCCTGCGTCTCGGGATGCTCCAAGCCGAGTGGGCGAAGATGAGCGAGCTCCGGGACGCCATCCTCGAATTCCGGCGCTCCGGCAAGAAGGTCTACGCCTTCATCGAAGAGGCGCCCGACTTCGACAAGGAGTATTACCTGGCGACGGCCTGCGACCGCATCGTCCTCCATCCCCTGGGCTGGCTGGGGGTCAACGGGATTGGGGGGGCGGTGCCGTTCTTCAAGGGGACGCTCGACAAGCTGGGCATCCGGGCCGAGTTCGAGCACGTCGAGGACTACAAGACGGCCTACAACATCTTCACCGAGAAGGGCTTCACGCCCGCCCACCGCGAGGAGACCGAAGCCTACCTGGGGGACGTCTTCGCCGAGTACGTGCGGGTCACGGCCGCCGCGCGGAAGATGACCGAAACGCGGTTCCGGGAGCTCCTCGATACGGCCTTCTTCCAGGGCGAGCAAGCCAAAACGGCCGGCCTGGTCGACGATGTTCTCTATGATGACGAGCTCCTCGAGGCCCTCGCCGCGGGCGGTCCGCGGCCGACGCGCATCTCGCTCGACCAGTACGCCCGGGTCAAGGCCGCTCCGGCCGGGTTCGGCGGCGGCCGGAGGATCGCCCTCATCTACGGGGTCGGCCCCATTCTCACGGGCGAGAGCCCGCCGCAGGTCATGGGCGGGACGACGGTCGCCCGCTGGCTGCGGACGGCCCGGCAGGACCCCTCCATCAAGGCCATCGTTTTCCGGGTGGACAGCCCGGGCGGATCCTCGGTCGGCTCGGACGTCATCGGCCGCGAGGTTCTGCTGGCCAAAAAGGCCAAGCCGGTTGTCGTGTCCATGTCGGACGTCGCCGGCTCGGGCGGCTATTGGGTCGCCATGTCCGCCCACAAGATCATCGCCCAGCCGCAGACCTTGACCGGCTCGATCGGCGTCCTGGCGGGCAAGTTCAGCTGCGCCGACCTCTACGCCAAGCTGGGCGTGACGAGCGAGACGGTGGCCTTCGGCGCCAAGGCCGAGATCTTTTCCACCTTCCGGCCGTTCACGCCCGAGGAGCGCCGGGTCCTGAAGAACGAGATCCTCTGGACCTATGACCAGTTCGTGACCAAAGTGGCCGAAGGACGCCATATGACCAAGGAGGCCGTGCACGCGGTCGGCCAAGGCCGCATCTGGACCGGCCGGCAGGCCAAGGAGCGGGGTCTCGTCGACGAGCTCGGCGGTCTGTCCACGGCCATCGCCGCCGCCAAAAAGCTGGCCGGCATCCCGGAGGACGAGGAAGTCAGCCTGGTCGTCTGGCCGAAGCGGCGGACGTTCTGGGACACTCTCCTCGGCCGGCCCGCGGCCGAGTTCGGGCCGGAGTCTTTGCCCGAGCTCAAGAAGGCTCTGGGAGCGGCGAAGCTGCTGGAAGAGCCCCGCGTCTGGGCTCTGATGCCCCTGGCCGTCGAAACGCGCTAAGGGCCGGACCCCGGCCGCTCGCTCGCCGCCGCGCGGACGACTTCGAGCACAACGAAGTCCGCGTTCCGAAAGACGGCTCTCAGCCAAAAGACTTGTCCCGTCCCGGAAGTGGTATCTCCCGCCGGGCCCAGACACGGCAGAGGGTCCTCCGCCGTGACCCGGCCCAGGACCGGATCATCGACGCGGCTCCAGACGAGGGAGACTCCGTACCGGTCGAGGACATCCGCGCCGTGAGACGGGTCGGCAAAAAAACGGTTGATGTCGGCCCGCCGCCGGGCGATCTCCCGGCGCCCTATATGGAAGCCGAGATAGGAATGGACCGCGTCATCGAGGACCGCCGGCCGGCCGCTGAAGTAGGAGCCGTATCTCAGGTCGAGCGGCTGGACGACGACCGCCTCGGGAGCGGCGCGCGTCCGGATCCAGGCCGCGGTTTCGAGGAACGTCGGGCCGAAAAGCCGCGGCTCGGGCGATGATGTCTTGAGGGCCAGGAACCACAGGCTGTTCGGAACGCTCAGCACGACCGCCAGGCCCACGGCCGCGGCGCGCAGGGCCGGACGTTTCGAGGCGACGGCGCGGGCCACCCGTTCGGCGAAGAGCGCGATGAGGACGGCCAACGCCACATAAAAATTATAGATGTTAAGGATGTGGCGGGGAACGCCTTCGAGATAGAGCCCCAGGCCGAAGAAGGCGCCGATCGCCAGGAGGACCAGGACCGCCAGGAAAAGCCTGACGCCGTCCTCTTTCCGAAAGGCAAAGAGCGTCCGAACCTGGGCCGGCACGACCAGGATGCTCAGCCCGAACGCGCCCAGCAGAAAGACGGCGAGAATGAGCGCGCTGAGGATGAGCCCCTGGAAGGAAAGGCGTCCTTCGTGGACGACACTTTGCCAGGCCGCCGTCCAGGACTCGATCCGCACTTCTTTGAGGAACTCGAGGACCCAGTCCGCCGCTTCGATCCGGAAGGTGAAGGCGGGGGCTCCACTCCGGCCGAGAAAAGCGGGGACGAGGGCGACGGCCGTAAGCCCCGTCGTCAGCAGGGCCGGCCGGACAAGAACGGGATCCCTGTATCGAAGCCGATAGAGGACGGCGGCCAGGACGAGGGCGACGGGGACCGGTCCGGCCAGGAAGACCTTGAACTCGGCCAGTCCGGCCCAGAGGACGGCGGTCGCCAGGCTCCAGCCCCAGGCCCGGGTCTGCACCGCTTTGAGGAGGCCATAGGCCCCCGCGAAAAAAAGCCCGAAGGCCGGCAAAATCGAGTTGATGGCCAGGAGGTCGAAAAAATACAAAGAGCGGAAGACATTGCCGCCGAGCGGCGCTCTGAGCCAGACCGCGGCGAGATAACCCAGCCCGCCGCTCCCGAAGAGAAGCAGCCCGGCCCCCAAGCCGGCGGCCGCAACGGAACCCGTGAGCTCGCGGACAAAAAGATACCCCGCGAAGAGGAAGAGCGCGAAGAATAATGCGATGGTGAAGCGGTAGACCAGGTCCAGGACGTCCAGTCCCAGGAAACGCGAGAAGAGCCCGACAAAGAGGTCGTACCCGTAATGATAGCCCAGGGACCGGCCAGCGGCGAAAGGCATCTGCGGCGGGACCGCGCGCTCGACCTCGCGGATCGTCGCCAGGCGAAGGAATCCGTCGTGATAATGGAGATTGATACGGACGGTGCCGTCCGGTTGGGGCCTCCCATTCCGAAAGCTGTCGACGGCCAGAACGGCCAGGACCGCGGCCATCAGAACGGCCAGGACAGCCGCCTCCTTCGTCAGGCGGAAACGCCCGGTCCGGGCGGACGGCGGACGGCGGACGACGAGGACGACGGCCGCCAGGACGCAGCCCCCGAGCCAGAGGAAGAAGAGAGGCTCGAAGCCCGCCAGCCGGGCCCATTTATCGAAAACGACGCTCGTGACCAGGCCGAGGGCGAGGGAGAGAGTCGTCGTCGCGAGGGGACCGCCCCGGAGCTTGAGGAGGCGTGTCAGGACCCAGCCGGGGATGAAGACGAGGACGCCCAGCCCGAGCAGGAACTTGAGCAGGTTAAGCAGCATCGGGACTCGTTTCAGTACGCATAAGAGCTCGGACAGATGGCCTTGAACTCGCAGGTCCGGCAGCTCTCCCACTCCGGCTTCGCCTCGGTGGCGCCGGCCCGGATGCCCTCCTCGGCGGTCCGGATCCTCTCTTCCGCCCGCGCGAATTCCCGTTCGCCCTTGGCGGCCCGACCGTCGATCCCCGAGCCGAGGAAATCGAGCCGCGTCTCGGCGGGCGGCGCGCCCTCGGTCCGCAGATAGGACAGGGCATAGATGTCCATCTGGAGGCTGGCGGCCGTCAAGCGGTCGGCTTCCTTTTCCGAGGCGGCCTCCGAGGCCTTGTAGTCGATGATGACCGCGCCCTCCGGCGTGAGGTCGATCCGGTCGAAGCGGCCGACGAAGCGCACGCGGCCCGCCTGCCACTTAAAGTTCTTCTCCAGGAAGGCCGGCGTCCGGCCCGAGGCGGCTTCGCGGGCATGGAACCGCCGCAGGGCGCGCTCGCCCTCCTTCTTGCGGAGCTCCTCGTGCTCGCGGCTGAGGAAGCCCTCGTTCGTCCAGAGCTCCTCATAACGGCGGATGAGCTCCTCCTCGGTCAAGGGCCGCCCTTTCTGCCGGGCGCAGAGGTCGGCGTGGACCGCGGCGTGGAGGACGCGGCCAAAAACGAGGGTGTGATGGGGCAGGACGGGGATGCGCAGGAGGTGGCGGAACTTGTACTTGAGCGGACAGACCAGATAGTCTTCGACCTGGACGTAGCTCAGGGTCAGGAGACCGGTCCGCCGGGGCCGGCCCGCGGCCCGGACGCGCTCCTCCTCCCGGGCGAAGCGCCGGATCTCCTCGAGCGCCGAGGTTTTCAGGACCTCGTCGGGGATCCGGGGCAGATCGAGCGCCTCGAGGACGAAGGGGCTGACCTTCTTCAGCCGCTTGACGCCGTAGTCCCGGGCCCAGGTCAGAGTCAGGACGCTCTTGGCCCGCGTCATCCCGACGTAGAACAGCCGCCGCTCCTCCTGGATATTCCGCTCCGCGCGGTCCTCGGGCAGGCTCTCCTTGAGGAGCGCGTCGGGGACGGGGATGCGCTCGCGGCGCTCATGGCCCGGAAAGCGGTCTTCGATGAGCCCGGCCATGAACACGGCCCGGAACTCCAGGCCCTTGGCCTTGTGGACGGTCAGGACGTTCACCGCGTCCTCGTCGAGCTCGGCCTCGGCCGTGGCGGGATTGTCCCCGACCTGCTGGAGAAGCTCGAGGTAGCGGGCGAAGGAGGCGAGCGAATCGTCCTCGGCCAGGCCGGTGAAGTTCCGGATCTTGTCGAAGAAGAGGCGGATGTTCTTGATCCGCAGCTCGGACTCGTCGCTCGGCCGTTCAACGAGGCCCTTCAGGGTGCCGCTGCGTTCGAGAAAAGCATAGACGACCTGGCCCGCGTTCCGCGTCCCGGCCAGGGCGACGTAGGCGAGGAGGTCTTCGTAGAGACGGCGGGCGGCGGCCGCACCGGCGTCATCGAGCTCGACGGGCGAGCGGCCCTCGAAGACGGCCTTGAGCGCGGCATGCAGGCTCAGGTTCTTCAGCTGAGCGTGGTTGCTGAGCCGGGTGAGGTCGTAGGCGGGAATGCGGTAGACGTCGGAGAGGGCCAGATAGAAGAGGCTCCGGCTGTCGTCAAAATCCGTGACGGCGCGGATGAAGGCGACGAGGAGCTTGATCTCGTCCCGCTGGTAGAGGCCGCGGCTGCCGGAGAAGCGGTACGGAATGCCGCGCGACTGGAAGGCCCGCAGGAAAGCGTCCGCGTCGGCGTTCCGCCGCACGAGAACGGCCAGGTCACACCACGCCAGCCCGTCCCGCTGTTTCTCCAAAATGAGGTCGGCGACCCGGTCGGCTTCATGGGAGAGCGTGTCGAACTGGAACATGTGGATGTGCTTGCCGGGCTCCTTGACGACGGACGTCAGCCTCTTGTTGACGCGCGAGCGGAATTCCAGACGGTCGGGGTTGTTGTGCTGGATGAGCTGGTAGGCGGCGTCGAGGATGGGCTGGACGGTGCGGTAGTTCCGGACGAGGACGACCTCGCGCGCCCCGCGGTAGACGGACCGGAAATTGAGGATGTTGCTGAGCGAGGCGCCGCGGAAGCGGAAGATGCTCTGGTCGTCGTCGCCGACGACGGTCAGGTTGCGGTGGCCCGCGGCGAGCATCTTGAGGAGCTCGAACTGGACGAAGTTCGTGTCCTGGAATTCGTCGACGAGGATGTATTTGGTCCGCGCCTGGAAGGCCTGGAGGATGGAAGGCCGCCGCCGGAACAGGTCGACGACGAGGTTGACCTGATCCTCGAAATCGATCATCCCGTGGCGCCGCAGGAGCTCCTGGTATTCGCCGTAGACCCGGGCGACCTCGGCGTGCTTGCGGGCCGTTTCCCGGCCGGCCTCGTCGCGGGCCTCGGCCTGGAGCCGGGCCGCGTAGGCGGCGTAGTCCTCGGGCTTGACGTCCTCCTGCTTCAGCCGCTTGATGGCTTCGAGGAGCTCCTGGATGTGGCGGGTCGGATACCCGAGCGGCCGGTAGTGGTCGAGCGTGAAGCGGAAGAGGTTCTCCCGGAAGAGGATGGCCTGCTCGACCTCGTCGAGGAGCCGGAAGTCGGGGGCGAAGCCGATCTCCAGGGCGTGGTCGCGGAGGACCCGCTCGCCGAAGGAATTGAAGGTGCTGATCTGGGCGAAGGAGTAGGTGTAGGGCACGAGGACGTCGACCCGCTCCTCCATCTCGTTGGCCGCTTTCTCGGTGAAAGTGACGGCCAGGATCTCGTCGGCCCGGGCCTTCTTGGCGGCGATGAGGTAGGCGATGCGGTGGGCGATGACCCGGGTTTTGCCCGTCCCGGCGCCGGCGATGATGAGGAGCGGGCCCGCGCCGTGCGTCACGGCCTGGCGCTGGGCGGGATTCAGGTCGCGCAGGAGGGCTTTGATTTCGGGGGAGCGGGCCGCAGGGGACATGACGCCGTGGGCTATTTCTTCGGCGGGGACTCCCCGCGGGGCGTCACGAGGATGACTTCGCCCGGCTTGACCAGGCCGAGCTTCTCGCGCGCTTCGAGCTCGACGGCCCGCGGGTTGCGCCGGAGCTCGACGAGCTCGCGCTCGAGACGGGCTTTCTCCTTTTCGAGCAGGACGAGCTCGGCCTGCAGGGACGCGAGGAGGCGCCGGTTGCTCCGGAGTTCGACGAGGCCCTTCTTCCCGAAGAACGAGGTGACGAGGAGGACAAGGACGAGAAAGCCGAGGCCGCCGGCGAACGCCCGGCGCCGCAAGGACGACCCGCCCGCCTGTGCTTTTCTCACGGGATGAGCTCCAGACCGCGCTCCAGGAGACGGTCGAGCTCGGGCTGGGTCTCCGCTTCTGCGTAGCAACGGATGAGGGGCTCAGTCCCCGAAAAGCGCAAGAGGAACCAGGCATCCGCCGCGAAATCGAACTTGACCCCGTCGATCGTCTCGACGGCGATGACCTTGCGGCCGGCCAGCGACTTCGGCGGCGTCTGGATGAGCTCGCGCAGCCGCCGCTCCCGGGCCGGCGTCAGCGGGATGTTCCGCTGGCCGCCGACCAGACGCCCATAGGTCCGGAAGAGGGCGGCCCGGAGGTCGGGCAGGGTTTTGCCGGTCACGGCCAGCATCTCGGCCACGAGGAGCCCGGCGATGATGCCGTCCTTTTCGGGGAGGTGGTCCTTGACGGCCAGGCTGGCGCTCTCCTCGCCGCCGAACATGATCTCGCCGCGGAGGAAGAGCTCGGCGATGTATTTGAAGCCGACCGGCGTCTTCATGAGCGGCAGGTCGTGGCGCCGGGCGATCCGGTCGAAGAGATGGGTCGTCGTGATGGACCGGGCGACCCCGCCCCGCCAGCCGCGCCCGCGGACGACATAATCGAGGAGCATGGCCAGGATGAGATTCTGGTGGATGAAGCGGCCGCTCTGGTCGAGGATGCCGAAGCGGTCGCCGTCCGCGTCCGTGGCGATGCCGAAGCGGCAGCCCTTGTCCCGGACGAGCTGCTTGAGCTCGCCCAGGTTCTCCTCGCTGCAGGACGGCGTGACGCCCCCGAAATACGGGTCGACATACCCGTGGATCTCCTCGATGGGAATATCGTTCTCGGCCAGGATCTCGTCCAGGTACTCCCGGCTCGTGCCGTAGAGGAGGTCGACGCCGACCTTGAACCCGGCCTTGCGGATGGCGGCGAAATCGACCTTGTCCTGGATGAAGGCGAGATAATCGGACCGCAGGTCGATGCGGCTGATGAACTCCGTCCGCGGATAGCCCGGGCTGAAGGTGAAGGAGGGCGCGAGGGCCCGCGTCTCCTCCTCGATCTCGTCCGTAACCTGGGGCAGGGCGGGCGCGCCGGTCTCGACGTTGAACTTGAGCCCGTTGTACTGCGGGGGATTGAAGGAGGCCGTGAAGTTGATGCCTCCCTGCGCCCCCCGCTTGATGATCTGATAGGCCTGGGCCTGGGACGGGGCGTCCCGCTCGGTCAGATAAACCTGGATCCCGTTGCGCGAGAGGAGCTTGGCCGCTTCGGCCGCGTAGCGTTCGGACAGGAAGCGCGTGTCATAGTTGACGACAAGCGAGATCGGCCGGCCCGGCAGGCGCCGTTTGAGGACGTTGGCGATCGCCTGGACGACGAGCCGGACGTTCTGGAAGGTGAACTCTTCGCCCATCACGGCCCGCCAGCCGGATGTGCCGAACTTGATCATGGTGGCGCCTCAAAATTAGCACAGGCCCGGGCGAAAAGCAATCCGGCCGGCGGCCGCCCTCAATCCTTTTTCCGGGCCTCGCCGGTCATCGGGACGAAGCGGACGTCGAGGACGGCCCGTGAGGTCGTCTTCCCACCGGCTTTGGTGACGAGCGTCAGGACCTGGTAGCCGTCGGGATGTTCGAGCGGCAGGATCAGC
>Ga0153915_10005171_pt1 | contig 12121 bp, 12 predicted proteins | sample Opewatmetagenome_2_FD_107003 | JGI IMG/M metagenome (GOLD analysis project Ga0153915, IMG submission 107003) | Freshwater wetland microbial communities from Ohio, USA - Open water 3 Core 3 Depth 3 metaG | ecosystem: Environmental > Aquatic > Freshwater > Wetlands | place: USA: Ohio, Lake Erie...
GATGACATAGTTCTTGACCCAGGCACACTCTGGGACGCCGGCACATCAACTACTGTTAACAACTTCACGATCCTGAGAGATTTAGCGATTAATGAGGAGGACGAGGATCTAGGGTATCCTCTATTAGGGGTACCAATGGTTGCTTGGGCGGTGAAGGAGGAAGACCACCTGGTCAAGGAATGGAACGAAGCGATGTTAGCCTCAGTGCTCGTCACGAGGTATACTGACATCATGATTATACACAGTGTCTCGGGCTGGTCGCTTCTCCCTCTAATCTTCCTTCGGCAGAACTTGTACACAGATCCCAGGAAACCCGTTGCCGTAGAGGCGGGAGTAAGGGCTTTCGGCGACGTCACTGACATGTCACCAGTATTCCTTACAACAAACTTTGCATTAACTTACTACACAGTAGCTTCTGATATCGAATCAGCCAAATTAAGCTGTCATGTCCTCGTCGTCGACAGTGAAGGTATGTCCGTGGAGAGTGCGGTTGCTGGAAGGAAGCTGACCGCCGACACCATCGCTGAAGCTGTCAAGAGCTTCAAACTGGGGGACATCGTCAAACACAGGCACCTTGTCATACCTGGGAGAGCAGCACGATTGAGCGGAGAAATCCAAGAGGCGACCGGCTGGAGCGTATCCGTAGGACCTATGGACTCATCTGGTATACCCAAGTATCTCGAGGAGAAGTGGAAGCCAACAGTCGAATAATGACCATTTTTAGTTCCGATTTATCATTTAATTGACTTTAAAGCCTTCTGCAGATGAGTCGTGACCTCGTCTCCCTTGTCCGCGGCCAGACGCATATATTCAGCCACTTCCTTTAGACCGGTACTGGATGCTTCCTCCGCCATAACTCTAAACCGTTTAACGTGTTCATCGTTATGCTCGATCCAGTGCTCTAACAATTTTGTCATTCTATAGCCTTCTTGAGACATCGAGATCAACTCGTTAGATGCGCACGCGCTATATAGTTGTTTAGAGATTCCTCGATGTATCGTTATTCACTCAGAAACCCGTTTCTTTCAAGGTACCACCGGCGCGCGTTGTCATAAAGTGATAAAAATTAGCACAACAATCGTATGTAATTAAAGAGTGCTTAAAATTAGCTTCGTAGTGAGTACATTGACCTCGGTTATCCGAGCGTTATTCAATCGTCTACTAGTGCCGACGATGTCTTTCACAATGATGTCTTTACCATCGGATATAGCAAATACGACGTCCTCAAGTACTTTTTCTCCATTTAAATATACTGTGAATTCGCACATAGTATACCCTATTATCTGCCTGTATAGAACATATTAATGAATAATTGCATGTTGAATCAATCTAAGCCAGTTTAATGTAACTGTCTTTGGAGCCTGATCCTCCTATGAGCACCTGATAAAAGTTGTCTCTTCCAGATACTTTCTCGAGTATCCCTGAGAACTCTACTCTTTCTCCCGCTCTAAAGATGTCACTGAACATTCCCTCATAAGAGACCAGTTGTTTTATATCCAAGTCGAGTTCAATATCTGTCTCTTCTACTTTATAGATTGACGGTAAAAAGACAGACTCGTTGCTACTAGAAATAATGGCTGTACCAAATACTGAACCCTTGGGGAAATATATGAAGTCGCCATAAGTCTCATCTATTTCACCGTCTAGACGAATCGGATGAAAAGATACGTAAGTCTTCTTATAATATGAGTAGTTCCAGCGTCTTCTAGCTATTAGCATCAGATCTTCGAATGAGAGAGGGAACCTCTTGGTCCTGTCAGAGCACCACTCGGATATCTGCTTATCATTGTATGGCTCAAGCTCCGAGTTCACCCTCCTGATAGCTCTAATCGCTTTTCTGATGATATTCGTTGCGGAGATATCATGTAGCGTTAGGTCGATGTCTGAAAAGCTTGGATTATGGGTTTTTGTTAGTATGGAGCCTGTGACTCCTAAATTCGAGGTGGATATCCCTGTTTTATCCTTGAAGAACTCAACGAGACTTACTAGCTTCTCCTCGAGGGGGTCACTGGCTCCCTCCCTAAGAATCGAGTCTAGGCGTTCTTTAGGATGGTAATATCTGAGGACGTCTTCCCGTGGTACTGAGGAGACTATAATGTTGCGTACAGGGCAGTTGTAAAGGTATTTAGGATATTTATCTCTCAAGAAGCTATACGTGTTTTCAACCTGTGTGACATGATAATACGGGACGACCCTCGAGTATGCTGCTTCACCTCTTGTCCATTTTCCCTCCGAAGCGGGGACATATTTCAGGTAGGCAGTGTAACGGTCATTTGGGTGCAGATAACCCACTACACAGAAAATTAGACCCTCATTTGTCTCGATTAGGTCCCTGTCCTTGGGTTTTTGCTCCATTGTGAAGCCCAACCATTAAGTCCATTATCTGATTTTCGCTAATAGATGATCTACTACTAAATCTGAAATTTCTCTATTGGTAACAGATTGTAAGCCTTCCCAACCGGGTGTGCTGTTTAATTCAACAACGTAGAAATATCCATCTTTCTCTGACTGCATGATATCGACGCCGGTGTATTCCAGGCCGATTGCCTTGGAGGCCTTTACGCTGACCTCAACTAGTGGGTTGTCAAGCTCACACGGCAACGCTACACCGCCTCCCGCGATGTTTGTCTTCCAACTTTTTGCGGATCGTATCATCGAAGCTACAACATTCTCACCCACTACAAAGGATCTGATATCATGATTTCGATGCGGGATGAACTCCTGAAGATAGTAAACTCCGTTAATCACCTCTAACGCTCTAAAAACCCGGTAGGCAATGTCAACATCTGTGACTCGCGTCATGCCAAAACCTAACGAACCGAACATGGGTTTGACTACCACGTCGCCTCCGAGTTCCCTAAATGCTTCGATCGCGTCTTCAAATCTCTCCGTAATAATCGTCTTCGGGGTCTTAAGCCCAGCATCCTCCAATAAACCAGAGGTATAAAACTTGTCAACGGACCGCTCTATACTGTCCGCCGAGTTCATTACGTATACGCCCATCTCCTCCAGCCTGTGCAGTGCATCCATTCTGTAGAAGACTTGCTCTGGTGTGCCGCCTGGGATCTTCCTTACAATTACAGCGTCGAAGTCCTCGATGGCATAGTCCTTGACAGATATTCTGGGTATGCCACCAATCCTTGAATGAAAACGCGTAGAGGGGAAAACATAGGACTCGATGTTCCTCTTCTTGAGGCTTTTCATCAACCTCTGTATATGCCACTCTTCTCTGTCAGATGCGACTATACCGATTTTCAAATGTACAATCACTCAGCAAGACGCGACGAATATCTCGTTATTTCCTCCACAGGCTAGGTCGCCTGAAAAGCGTTCGAACTGTGCATCCATGAAGTTGGCCGCCTCCTTCACTCCCAGGTTCTCTGACAGCTGCTGCAGATATACCCTCATGAAGACAGGCTTGTAGGTAGAATCGTAAATATAAGTAGGTAACATCTGCTCGACGCCTCCGAGACAAGCAATAAATCCTCCGTTACCCTTTGCACTCGCGCCTATTCTTTTCGATACATGGCCGAAGGCGAAGATCTGGCCACCGTTCATATGGACACCTGCAAAGGGTGCCACGGTTCCTCGTATGACGATCATCCCCCTACGTAGGAAGGCTCCACACTCCTGTCCGATATTGCCGTCAACAACAATAATTCCCCCGGTCATTCCCTCAGGGCTACCTCTATAAGCAGAGCCCAGTCGATTACCCGCGTTTTTATTTATTCTTATGTAGCCTCCACTCATCTCAGCTCCTGCCCAGTCATCTACGGATCCCTTAACCTGGATCTCTCCCCCGGTCATTCGTGATCCAAGATGCATTCCGGCGTTTCCTTCGACGATGATTTTACCGGATGACATCGATGACCCAATATATTTGACTAAAGTCGTATCTCCTTCCAATACAATTACTTGTTCGCCTACTTCTTCGGCGACATCGCCGCTGATCTCGAAGAAATCTGACACATTGCGCTGCTTATTTCCCTCATAGACAGGAAGCTTTTCGATCTCTGATATCTGCTTACCAGCGACTCTATCCGGCGTAATGTTCTCGGCTTCGATAGGTATTGAGGTTTGTCCAACGTATTTTAACTTAAGAACTTTCAACTTACGGCACCTCCAGGGACTCCTTCAAGCCTATCTTGAATTTACCTAACTTTCCACCGAAGTTCACTGCAGTTATCTTCTTTACGCCCCCTGCTCCAGCTGCGGCTTTTATCCCTAAGCCCATTGCTCTCCTCACTGAGGACTCATCGAGTCCGTTTAGTACTATTTCGACGACGGAGTTTACCTTCTCCGGTATATTTGATCCCTTAAACGTGTTCTTTATCGTAGGGCAAAACGGGGTATTTGTCGAGGCTTTTAGGAAAGCGTATTTCGAGCCGACCTTACTCCCACTCCTGCAGAGACCTCCTGGGAAAGGTGTGATAATCATCGGAACGCTGTGGATAGCTTCCACCGCCCTTTCCGCTGCCTCGAGTGTGTACCTTTCCTCCTCGCCCATTATTAGGAAGTTACCACCCGCCACTGCCTTCTTTGCGCCGTACAATTCCTCTGTGAGGAACTCACCCTGCATGACGGGTATTCGCCAGAATCGGACGCGTTCTCCTAAGCCGTCGTTCATCCTCATCTTGACCTGATAACCGTCACCAAAGAACCTGAGACTTTTACCAATGTCGAGCATTTCGTCGGAGTCAGTCTTGGGAATGCCGTTGAAGATTGCCGTTGTAGGGCATGTTAGAACGCATTGGCCGATCCTATTAAGCATGGAACTGGATAGCTTACCCTTAGAGAATCCGAAGACCATAATCGCGGTGCCAGGTCTGTGATCAGGTGTGCTTTCCAGTGGAATCTCTCGCTCTATTCCAGCTTCGCAATCGCAGGCTATAACACTGGTTGCGAAACCCGTCATGTTCTGCGCTGCAATGTTAGCCCACTTCCTGTTGATGGCTGTGACGATTATCCTGCTGCTCCACATGGAGAACCCCTCAGCGAATGTGTCCTCGATCTCAACACCGTTGAAGTTGAAGCTCATCTATACAGCCTCCAGTTTGATGGGATGGCTCATGGGAAGATAACTCTCCTCAACAGGATAGTTCCTGATGTTGATCGAGTAATAGTCCCTGAAGTCATCCTCCACATCCTTAACAAGTTCAGCTTCATTGGGTGCAGCCGAATCTATCCAATAGGTGGATCCTGGAGGAGTTGAGAGGATTTCTCCATCTTTAACAACTATCTCTCCTCCTTTTACCGTATACTTTGCTAGTGTGAAGGCTTTCTCGAGTTCTCTATACCGGGAGGGAGCCCACTTCAATGGATCGATGTCGTATACTGAGATGTCTCCGTCGGCCCCTGGCGTGAGGTGGCCCTTATTTTTTAAGTCGACGGCTTTCGCTGTGGCGGCTCTTGTCACTATGGCTATCTCGTTGAAGGTATACTCCCGGTAATCATTCGCTAGACTAGTCCGCCTCATGCATGATTTATTGATTTCAAGCATCGCCTCGTTTCTTGACGCTCTGCTCATCAACCAGGTGATTACCTTGGGGTAGAAAGTGAAAGGCCCTCCGTTCGGGTGATCTGTGGAAAGATAGACCCGCCAAGGGTCGTATATCTGGAGAGCTAGTTCGAGACCTATAGCCCATTGAATCGAATTAGCGGGGTTTTCTTTCCTGTAAGTATAAGGAACTATACCAGCACCAGCCTCCATCTCCACGTCTTTATTCACCCACTTGTTCCCGCTCAGGTTCCATAGCCTAAACTGCCAAGGGCCATCACCCGTCATAGTCGTTGTATCGGTGAAAATCACTTGACCGATGTCAATGGAGACGTGCTCGTGGCCGTTCACATACTTGGCTATCTTTGAGGCGCCTGATCTAACGTTGGCCCACGTATCGCCGTCCAGGGCGTTGAATTGACAGTGCACTACGTGAACTGTCGTCTTTCTCCCTGACTTTGGCTTGATACTCTTGAGAGCTTCCATCGTTTCGATCGTTGTCTTATAGTTACCGGGGACACCTAGGTTATTGCAGTGTAGATGGATTGTGTGAGGCAGTCCTAGTTCCTCATTTGCTTTGGCAAGGCTAGTAATGATCTGCCTCGGTGTAACACCGTAGTTACTAACAAAGTCATCCAGCCCGCTGACGTTTCTCCCCCACTTCCAGTTCTCGACGCCCCCGGGGTTAACTATCTTAACAGCATATCCTTTGGTGGCTCTCAGTAGCCAGAGGATAAATGCCTTAAGCATTTCTATGTCGCCAGCCTTAACGTACTTTAAGGTAAACAGGTTGTTGCCGAAGAGGGTATAAGCGGCCTTATCCAGCAGAGGTATGTCGACCATTTCCTCGTGGACATGACGCGCACTTATGGGAGGCATAGCCGGCTCTAAAACGGACGTGTAACCCATCTGGGCATAACGGTAGCCTGTTATGAAGGTCGAGGGGCAACTGTATCCTACGCCTGACCGAGTTACTTTGGTCTTCTTAATGACCTCTTTCCTGTGATCCTCAGGCCTTAGCATCCTGCCTGAATTTATTTTTGAACCTGCAATGTGGCTGTGAATGTCGACGCCCCCGGGCATGACCACCATACCGGATGCATCGATAACTTTAGCCTCCCGCTCCTTTAGCTCCTCAACTACCTTCCCATCGCAGACGTAGATGTTTTTCTTCTCGCCATCTACACCATTTATGGGATCGTAGACATATCCTCCCTTTATTATGAGGCTCCTCATACCGAGTCTACCTCCAAAGCCTTAATCCGCTGAATGATATGCCCAAGTACAACGGCATCCGAGAATACCCCCTTAGGTGGATCGACAACCTTTCTTAGCTTCAATGGAACTTGATCCATTCGATAAGCTGTCCCACCGGTCTCGATCCCCGATGTGGCTACAGGTATCACTACTTTACTAAGCATTGATGTAGGTGTTTCTTTCCGCTCCAAGGTCACAACAGGTATCTTGGATAGGTAGTGGGATGCCGCGAGTGGGAAGGTCGATGCCGGATCAGACCCCATGATGAGGGCAGCGTCGACTTCCTTTCTCGCCAATAAGTCAACAGCTGTATACTCTCCGGGGTTATACCTAGGGTACCCCCTACTAAAATCGACCGCGAATGGGTAACCAGTCTGCCATGTCGTAACCATGTTTGCGCCGGTCACATTGAAGCAGCCTCTCATCGGTTCAGTTACGAACTTAGTATAGTGATTGAGATCCGATACGAGGCTGTACAGTGCATCGACGTTCATGTGTCTGCTCTCGCTCTGATTGAGACCTAAACCATAAAAGACGCAACCGACTTTTGCTTTCTTCATCCGGTCTGCCAATTCTTCAAGTATGTCGATTCTGACGCCACCAACTTCCCCAGCTGACAGCTTTTGGCCCCTAACCAAGGCCCTCAATGCTTGTAATATGTCGAAGTCGCTGTTGGGGTTAATCCGAATGAATTGGTCGGCCATTTTCGATGATCTCGTTTCACGCACATCGACGACTACAATGAACCTACCTTTCCTACCATTGGGGGTGTACATTCCCTTCGGTGTAACCGAGTATCTCTGGAAATGCCTCGGGTGAGCTTCGGCAGGGTTGGAACCCCAGAACACGATTAGGTCGGCTCTGTTCTTCACCTCACCCATGGTCGTAGTCGAAACCCCGGTGTTCTGCATGGCGATGATGCTTGCACCGTGGCATACCGTTGTCGTGCTATCGATCACCCCGCCAACTAACTCAGCGAGGTGAACCGCTTCTCTTATCGCCTCGTTATCGGTTTTACTGAGTCCATAGATTAGAGGACGCCTTGCAGATGACAGAATGTTTGTGGCTTCCTCGACTGCTTTCTCATAAGGGGTATGTTTTCCGTCTATTGTTGAGGAGACTATTCTTCCCCAGTCGTTTTTCATAAACTTTGAATTTGAAATCGCACACGAGTTTTTAGTTTTCACTACCTTGTTATTTTCTACTGTTATCTCAATGTCATCACAGAGACACCCGCAGAAAGGGCATATTACATCGCTATAGGTTTCCATTTTTATGTACCTCTCATGACCTTAACTAGGTCGAATATTGTTGGCACACATTTTCCTTCTGCCAGCTCAAGCTTACCCGGAACCCCCTTCAATTGAGGTGTGCCAGTACAGCGAGTATCAGGTCCAAGTACCTGGTTTACCCATGGACCATAAGGTACAAAAATCAATCCTTGAGAAAGAGTCTCCGATATCCGCCCGTGGAGCACAACTTTTCCTCTTTCTGTTGTGACCTCTACCGGAGATCCATCAGCCAATCCAATGACTGTAGAATCGCCTCGACTAATCTCTGCGTAGTTCACGCTTTTCGAGTACTCTTCAGAAACCTTGCCCACCTCAAGCCCGATCCCCTGCTGAAGAGTTCTACCAGTTAAGATAATTACATCGATCATGCCCGTCAAAACCCGCCTTCAAGAGAATAGTTATTGTAATAAGAACAACTATCATTATATTAATTTTCAATAGTTAGGCGTATTAAAATGAGTTAATAGAGCTAAGCTTTGAGCGACATTTTTAGGATATCATTGTTTATTATTCCGTTACTGAAGACTCTGCCAGTCTTCGCGCATACTAATGTAACCGCTGCAGGTGCAAAGAGGGCTGGATCGATTTTAGTGAAGTCGAAGTCTACTTCACTGTATATCTCATATGAGGTCCGCCCATAATCCTTACAGTTACTAGATGGAGTCCTCTCTGCTAGGTTCAGAAGAACCTGTTCTTCTTCATCCACAACGAAGCTTGTGACTCCTCCGTATGTCAGGGCGTCCTCGGCTCTTCCCATAGCCTTTCCACTATCTACATGCGGGGGCATGATCGGAGCGTAGCCAGCTCCATACTTCACCTTCTTTAAGTCTATACCTAGAATATCAAGTCTGAAGAGCCCCGTCTCAACAATCCTACCTGAGATCTGAACCATTCCAGCCATCGATGTTGTGGAGGTGAGCAACATGAAGAGATTATCAGGCTTTACGTTACATGATTCAGCTATGAACCTAGCAGCGGCATCGGTTGGTTTCCTATGGCTCTCGAGAAGGATCGTCGCGACATCGGACTCGTCTTTATATTCGATCTTCTGGAAAACTTTTTTGGGTTTAAGCGCCAGCGCCCTTGCCGGGCCTGAACCGTCAGCTATGTAATCCTCTACGGATATCTTCCATCCTGCGAGCTGAGCACCAAAGAGTGACCATGCGGGCTGATCCGTAGAAACTATGATTGTGGGTAGTTGAAGACCGTTATAATCGGAGTAGCTTAAGCTGACATTCCCGGCTCCACCCATAGCTATCCTTGTTGTCATGAGGCCGGCTTCGTATCCTCCTTTAGCTTCGAGACCTGTGTCGATTATTGTTGACCCGCAGGGCAGTTTTTCAACAAAAACGTTGTAGTACTGCGGGTCTTCTAGGAGTCTATCGACCAGTTTCTTCGTAAGTTTATTCAGGCTCAGCAAATCGATTCAAGCTTCTACTGTTTCGATGAGGTTTATAGAATTAGCGATGATTTTTATTGAGAGGAGTTATTGTTTTTATTACTTTTCAACGTAGTCTACGACTTGACCTTCCTTGGTCAGGAGGTAGTGTGTTTGGTCATTCTTCATCTGCTTCTCCACGCAATACCCCCACTCTAGAATGTCCAAGTGCCAGCTGAGTGTTTTTTCATCTATGCTTGTTCTTGTCTTTAGCTCCTCGAGTGTAGCAGAGCCTTTTTTGAGTTCTCTGAGTATGGTCCTCCTGACAGGGTTGTTCATTGCTCTCAGGTAGCGTTGATGCCTTTCTTTTGTTTCCTCCATTGAGTCTCCGACGGTCTTCGACTTTTTGTCACTCATTACTGATTTTCTTCCTTGTTACTTATTCCCAGTTTTAAAGTCAACGTATCCCTCGAGTATGTTCTTCCAATCGATGTATTCACTCATAATCTTACGGCTAAGCTGTATCTTACGTGTGGACATCGGGAAGGAGATTATTCTGCCTTCAAGGGGTTCAAGCTTCGTCACTGTAGTGAACGTGTCATCAGATACAAGTAGTAGCGGGATCCCCTTTGACTCTGCGGCCGAGATTACCTGAACTGAGGGGTAAATGTTACCTGTGAGAATGATGGCGCTTGGTTTTGTCTCGAGCGCCATGAATATCAGATCTGCTCGGTCGCCGCCTGTTATGAATGCTCTGTCAACGCTTCGCCTTAGCCAGCTCATAGCTGCTTCGGGGGACATTGCGCCTACTAGGTAGTTATCGACTATTCGGTCCAGATTTCCTTTTCCTGCAAGGACCTCTGCGTCTAAGACGTTTACTACGTCTTGGACTGTGGGAAGTGTTAGTTCTCTGTGGTCTGGCACGATGCCATAAACGTTGACTTTGCATTTACAGAGGACTTCAGAGACTATGCCTCGCATCCGTTCAAGCTGTTGGAATGGAACAAAGTTTATGATTACTCCGAGGACGTCGACGCCCCTTTGCGTTAAATAGTTGGTGTAAAGCATGGCCTTGTCCGCAGATGTGTCGTCGTCTCCCTTGACTGAGAGTATTACTTTAGCGCTGAATTCCTTGGAGAGTGTTGCCATATCGAGGTTAGAACAGAAAAGAAGCTCGGGGGTATGAGCTGCCTCGATGATAAGTATGTCCTTATTCTTTTTCACATTTTCGAAGCATTCCATTATACGGCTCTTCAAAGACTCGTAGTCTTTAGATATAACGTCTAAGTATCGGCTCCCAAGGACTACGGGGCAGAGCTCTTCGATTGGCTCCATTAACCCTATTACTTCCTTCATCATGGTGACGTCGGGGTCAATGTACCTGCCTTCGACCATCTTGTAACCCTGGCCTATTGGCTTAAAGTACCCGACTCTCATGCCCAACTCGTTAAATACATTATAGAGGCCTAGACAGAGGGCGGTCTTCCCGCTGAACTTGGTCCCAGTGATATAGAGTGTATATACCATGTTTATGATCATATCACTTCATAGTTAAAGTCATTTTGACAAGGTGATCTTTACGTCGAGGGCGTAGGCACCCTGCTCAGCCTTGTACACGACAACTGGATTGATATCCATCTCAACAATTTCTGGAAAGTCAATAACCAGTTGACTCACCCTCAAGATCATGTCCTTGAGTGCAGATACGTCAGAAGGATCCTCGCCTCTGATCCCCTTCAGTAGTGTGTATGCCTTCGTATCTTCCATCATCTCATCAGCCTCATGATCTGTGAGGGGAGCTAGGCGGAAGGAAACGTCTTTCAGGAAATTAACATAGATTCCCCCGAGGCCAAACATGAGAAGAGGGCCGAATTGTAAATCCTTGCTCATGCCGATAATCATCTCGCGGCCCCTCGGAATCATGTGGTAGACCATAGCTCCGTAGATCCTTGCGTGTGAAACAAATTTATTGACGCTAGTCATCATTTGGTCAAATGCTGTTCTAACGTCGGCAGAAGAGTTAAGGTTCAAAGCCACACCGCCGACATCTGTCTTATGGAGGATGTCAGGGGAGACGATCCTGAGAACAACGGGGTAGCCAAGCTTCTCCGCGTATTCAACTGCCTCGTCTGCATTTGCAGCCAGCTTATTCTGAGGAACTGGTATGCCATATGCTTCTACGAGATCTGCAGCTTCGGTTGAGAGGAGCACAACTCTGCTATCCATACGCGCTGCCTTGATCACATTCTTAACTATAGTCGAGTCGACGTCATCGAATCTTTTTAATGAAAAGACTGGAAGCTTCAAAAAGCGCGTATATCTATACATTGCCGATATAGCCTGAATTGCCTTCTCAGGAAAATCGAAACATGGGACTCCGTTGTTCATTAAGTAGCTTGTAGCTTCCTCAACCGTCTTGCCTCCCATGAAGACAGCTAGGATGGGCTTTTGTTTTAGGGCTGGCTTCATCTCAACTATATTCTTGGCTGTCTCCAAGCTCTCAGTCATAGCCTGTGGGGTAAGTAGCACGATGACGGCATTAACGCCATCGTCTTTTACTACCTCCTCAAGGGCGAATGCGTATCGGTCCGCCTTCGCATCACCCAGCACATCCACAGGGTTACCCGTCGCTGATGCGGGGGGAAGGTTCTTACGGAGTTTACCCTGAACCTCACTCGATATCGAAGAGATCTTGAC
>Ga0153915_10005172_pt1 | contig 12121 bp, 13 predicted proteins | sample Opewatmetagenome_2_FD_107003 | JGI IMG/M metagenome (GOLD analysis project Ga0153915, IMG submission 107003) | Freshwater wetland microbial communities from Ohio, USA - Open water 3 Core 3 Depth 3 metaG | ecosystem: Environmental > Aquatic > Freshwater > Wetlands | place: USA: Ohio, Lake Erie...
TAATAATTCATATCCTCTTGCCTTCAATCTTTAACCTATATGGCGTGATAGCATCAAAATTTTCTATAAACAATTATATAAGGAGGTATCTCATGAAAATAAAAATATTGTTTTTATTCATTGTTGGCATGGCAACCTTATACACAAGCAATCTTTATGCTGAAATAAAACCCGGCGCCTTCTCGCTGGCCCCTAACTTCGGCAGTTATTTTTTTGACAACGATCAAAAAATACTTAATACAAAGACCTATGGCCTCACCGCGGGTTATGATATCAACGAGCGTTGGGGAATTGAAGGCTCTTTCAACCTTCTTAACACCAAGGCCAAGATAGGCGGCGCTAAAATGGACGGTAATATTATTAATCTTGACGCCCTTTATTATCTTACCACTAATCAGAGGTTCGTGCCTTATCTTGCCGTCGGCGCAGGCAATCTAACTCTCGATAAATTGGACGGCATAGATTATTCCGGTCTTTCAGGCAATTTTGGTCTTGGCCTAAAAATATTTTTTACCGACAGGATAGCTGTTCGGATAGACTTGCGCCATGTCGTCAATTTTCCTGAAAACAATGTTCTTTACACGACAGGACTCAGCTTTGCTTTTGGCGGAAAAAAGAAAACAGCGCCGGTTCAGGCGGCAGTAGCCCAACCTCAACCTGCCGCTCCTAAAGACAGTGACGGTGACGGTGTCTATGACGATAAAGATCAATGCCCCAGCACCCCTGCCGGGGTCAAGGTGGACAGCAACGGCTGCCCACTGGACAGTGATAAAGACGGCGTAACTGATGATAAGGATCAATGCCCCAATACCCCTGCCGGAGCCAAGGTAGACAGCAAGGGCTGCCCGCTTGACAGTGATAAAGACGGCGTAACTGATGACAAGGATCAATGCCCCAATACCCCTGCCGGAGCTAAGGTAGACAGCAAGGGCTGCCCGCTTGACAGTGATAAAGATGGGGTCCCTGACTATCTTGATCAATGTCCCAATACGCCTGCCGGCACAAAGGTAGACAGCAAGGGCTGTACCATGGACAGCGACGGTGACGGAGTATATGATGATAAGGATCAATGCCCGAACACCCCCAAGGGCGCTACCGTTGATGAGAGGGGTTGCTGGGTCATCAAGGACGTCAATTTTGATTTTGCAAAGGCAGACATCAGGACCGTTGATACAAATGTCCTGGATGATGCCGTAACTATCCTCAAGGATAATCCTTCGTTGAAGATTGAGCTCCAGGGACATACTGATAACAAGGGCTCTGCCGAATACAACCAGAAGCTTTCAGTAAAACGTGCCCAGTCTGTAATGAACTATATGGTAAAGAAAGGGATAGAGAAGGAGAGATTGAACGCGATAGGGTTTGGGCTTGCCAAACCTGCGGCATCCAATGACACACCCGAAGGCCGCGCTGAAAACAGAAGGGTTGAATTAACTCCCATTCAATAATTATCATATCTTTTATGCACCCTCCGCATCCGGCTGGTTTTCCATCCGCTTGCGGAGGGGCAGTTATTAATAAAGAATAAAGGAGCTGCTTTTCTTCACCGTTGACAGCAAAAATAAAGATATGCCTGCCAGGAGAAGCACAGGCGGCCATACCCCCAGATAGGGAGCGACTGCGCCCATTTCACATAAATACCTGGAACCCATCAGGGACATATAATATATAATAAAAACAATAAGACTTATTACAACCCCCGCGGTACGCCCGCGGGCCTTTACGTGGGAGCCTAGGGACGACCCTATTATTCCCATGATAAAGATAGCTAAAGGGATTGAAAACATCTCAAACAGCTTGACACCCATCTCATTCCTCCTGGGTGTTTTTTCCCCTGATTTCTTTAACTCGCCGATAAGCTCCATAACAGACATTTCCCCGGGTTTCTTCTCTTTTAATGCCTTTTTGGAGACGCTGCCGCCAAGGTCGAAACTTCTTTCCAATGTCTTAAATCTGGCGGTCCTTGTATCCTTGAAATCACTCGAATTCGTGAAGATAGTGCCGTTAATAAAATGGACAGCAACCGTATTTGAACCCTGCCCTTTAAGGATTATGCCTTTTTCCGCCACGATGGTATTTGCAACCTGATCATTAGTCCTGTCCACTACAAAAATATTTTTCATCTCATTATCACTAGATGAATAACTGTTTACATAGAAGACCACTTTATCCAAAGGCTCGTAAAAGACCCTTTCCTTGATAGGGAAATTGGTCGTTGATTTTACTATTCCCTGCAAATAATCCTTATAGGCCATGTTTCCCCATGGCACGCCATATAAGGCAAGGACCCCGGAAAAAATAAAACTTATTAGAGAAAAAAAGATTACAGGGGGCAGCATCTGATAGAGGCTTACGCCTGATGCGTTCAAGGCGATAATCTCGTTATCGCCTGCAAGGCGTATAAAGGCAAGCATTACGCTCATGAGACAGGCTGCAGGCATTGAAAAAAGTACCGCCTCCGGGAGCATGCACAGGATTATCCTCAACAACTTACCCGGTGAAACGCCCTGATTTACCAAAAGGTCCATGACACCCATCATGCTTGTCGCCAGGACTATAAAAATAAATACCAGAAGGCTCACAAAAAATACGGGCCATATCTCGCTCGAGATATATTTAAAGAGTGTTGATCTCAAAACAGTTTGCCTTTTCCATTAAATGTCCGAAGAAGAAGTCCCCGAATACTCCCTGAATCTATTCAGTTTATAATATAATCTCTAGGGGTATTAATAAATGGCATAATCGATATTTTCATGGGAAGGAAGCGATGCAAATACTCTTCTCTTCAGCCTTTAAGGCGGAATGACCTGGTCGTTACTTTACGTTTTTATGTTTTATAAAGGCATGGAAAGACCTGTCATTTAAAGCGGTAAGTAACCAGGCCATGGGAGGTATCATAAGGGGATACGCTTACCTTGACTCTATCGCCCTGTATAACCTTAATCCTGTTTTTTTTCATCCGACCGGAAAGGACGCCGGTAACTACTACGTTGTTCTCGCATTGAATTTCCATGGTCCCTCTGCCCATTATCCTGGTCACCAGGCCTTCCAGTTCAATTAAATCTCCTCTGCTCAAGGTGCTCCTTTCCTACCATCAGGTTAAAAATAATTTAAAATAATTTTGATGAACTTCATTGTAAGTGAGGCATTCTATTATAATAAATATTTATTAGTCAATACATATCCGAATCAGTCCCGCAATTGCTGCGGCATGTCTCCCTGCGGCATTACGGTTTTTCAGCACGGCATCACGGGCCCGGACGCCATATCCCTGCATAAGGACCGGATTATTTAAAAGCATGATCACCTTTTCAGCCAGCATCTCAGGAGAAGAAACCTCTATACCCGCATTATTCTCTTCCAGAAGCGCCCTGGCATCAAGAAAATCTTCCATGGACGGCCCGTATAAGACCGGCTTGCCCCAGACCGCCGGCTCAAGGGGATTCTGTCCTCCCTGCGGCACCAGACTCGCGCCGCAGAAAACAATTGCGCCTATGCTGTAAAGCTTGAAAAGTTCTCCAAAGGTATCAACAATTACAACCTGTTTATCCCGTTTTACGGAATCGCCCTTTAACTCGCTCCTTAACTGATATTCGAACTGATTTCTTTTAATAAGGGAAGCAATCTCCTTCGCCCTCTCGATATGCCTGGGCGCGATAAAGAGGACCGTTTCCGGGAATTCCTTCAGGACCTTCCTGTATGCATTGATAATCATGGCCTCCTCGCCGGTCCGGGTGCTTCCGGCTATTAAGACAGGTGCTGCATCTTCAAGATTGAAGAGTTTGCGCATATCTCTTTCAATGGAATCCTCAGCAAGCCCAGTCAGGAGATCAAATTTCGCGTTGCCGTTTACGAATATCTTCTGGGGATCCGCGCCCATGGATATTATTCGCCGTTTATCCTCCTCCGTGATCATGCTGAAGACATTAAACTTGCCGAGTATATCTCTGAAAAAAGGTCTTACTTTCATATATTTTTCGATAGACCTGGGGGAAATCCGGCCGTTTATCATGGCTATCCTGATCCCCTTTCCGTATGCCTCGGAAATCCATGCGGGCCATATCTCTGTCTCAAGAAAGACAAGGATATCAGGGCGTATATTATCAAGCGCCCTTCTCACAAGAAAAATAATATCGAACGGGGCATAAATGACCCTGACCTCTTTCCCGAAGATATCCGACGCAAGGTTCCTGCCGTGTTCTGTCATCGTTGATACTATTATGTAACAGCCCGGGAATAATTTCTTTAAAACGCCTACGACAGCCTCGGCGCCCCTGATCTCCCCCAGTGACGCCGCGTGCATCCAGATGCGCGGCGACCCGCTCAGGGGACTTTTAATGGACGGGGATATCCAGCCTAACCTTTCATAAAGTCCATCTCTGTATCTTCCTGTCAGGCGGACATATAAAAGGAACACCGGCCAGAAAATCAGGAAGATGCAGGTCGTGATTAAAACATAGGCGATATAAAAAATATTCATATAAATAAAGATCCAATGCCTTTAAAGGATATCTTCTCTCACAATGCAACATGCCGACAGAGAATTACCTATAGAAGATAGGCAAAAGCTTATGTTGTGTCAAGCATGACGCAAATTATTGTAAAGACTCAACCCGGCCAGGCCGAACTTATCGATATTACACACACTTGATAGGTATTGCTTTATCCCATGGATTCTGGCAGAATGCAGAAAAATTTTCAGTGACTAAAGAGGACTATCGTTGTGACTAAAACGGACGATTTAAAAAACGAGCTTATTTATCTTGGCCTGATGAATAAGACCATGGAGATCTATTCCGAACTGGGTGACAGGGCTGCCCTGTCCTATATAAAATCCAGCCATCGCCTCTTAAGCAAGGTATATCACCCGGACCTGAATCCCAAAAATGCTGAAAAGGCCACCTTGATCCAGCAAAGCCTGAACAAATTAAGTCAACTCATCAGCCGGATGAGTGACGAAGAGATTTTAGCAATTTTCGACGGCGCAGCCAGAAAGGAAGAAAATAGCCGGAAGGCCAGGATATTGGTCGTGGAAGATGAGTTCGGATTGCAGGAGATATTCAGGGACATCTTTTTCATGGAAGGGTATGACGTCAGGGTTGCCATTGACGGCGTGAACGGTTTTGAGGAATATAAAAAATTTGAACCCGACCTTATCTTCACAGATGTAGTAATGCCCAATATGAGCGGACCGGAGCTTGTAAGCAAGGTAAGGGAATTAAATCCATCTATCAAAGTCATATATATCAGCGGCTTTTTCGGGATCAGGAGATTGAAGCAGGAACTTGATAGGGATATCCTGCAATATGGCTATCCGACCCTGTCAAAGCCCTTTAAGACCAGTGAAATGCTGGAGCTGGTAAAAAAATACCTGGGAAAATGATGATACCTACGATCGATCAATGCTACAGACTAATGGAAGAATCAGGGATGCTCGATAATATCAAGGCCCATTCCATCATGGTCGAAAAGGTGGCAAATATCCTGGCCAGGAAAATTAATAATGCGGGGGCCGATATCTCCATGGACAGGATTACCGCAGGGGCATTGATGCACGATATAGGAAAGACCTCCTGTCTCAACACCCGTGATGACCATGCCGCCAAGGGCAGCGAGATCTGTACACGAAACCATTTCGAAGAGATTGCCGCAATCGTAAGAGAACATGTCATCCTTGAAGCCTTCGACCCTGATGGCGATATAAGCGAAAAAGAGATTATATATTACGCGGATAAAAGGATTAATCATGACAAGGTGGTCAGTATTGATGAGAGGATGGGAGACATCCTTATCCGCTACGCAAATGGCAACGAGCGGCTGGAACGTTTAATCAAGGAAAATTTCGCCCAGGCTAGAGAGGTTGAAAAAAAACTTTTCGCCGTATTGAGTTTCAAGCCTGAAGACCTGGCAGGAATGATATGAAACAGGTCCTGCTCCTCAATCAATGATCAGATATCCAGCTCCAGGTTAACCATATTCCCCTTCTGAAATTTCATACTGTTAAAGAATTTTAAAAGGCCCCAGTCACGCCATGCCACAAAGGTATATATTTTATTGACTCCTACCTTTTTCAGGTTATTTACCATCTCCCTGAAAAGCATTGTGGCTACGCCCCTCCTCTGATATTCCGGGTCCACCCCTATGGTGTCTATCAGGCCTATGGACTCAGGGACTGCATATTCCCATCCGCTGGCATCGCCAATAATAAAACCTACAACCTTGCCGTCCAGCTCCGCCACGAGGGAAGAGACAGGCGAACGCCTTTCAGCAACCACCAGTTTCATCTCCCAGTATTGCGGCCTTGCAGTCCCAAGCACCCTGGTATCTATGTCAATGATTCGCGCAAGGTCGCTGAAAACCATCTTCCTTATTACCGGCAAAACGGATTTATCAGTCATATCTTTGGTCCTTTCTTTAAAAGGTTAAGGTAAAAAAAATGCCTGGCAAATGGCCTGAAGCTCGCATTAACTTATATCATCTTAAGCTAATAAACCTTTTTTAAGCTCCATCTTTGCCACAGACTCAATATGATAGGTATGGGGGAACATGTCAACAGGCTGAATCTCGACGACTTCATATCTCTCCTGCATGCCGCTTATATCTCTTGCCATTGTAGCAGGATTGCAGGATACGTAAACCACCTTTTTAACCCCCATCTCCATTATTTTTGCCGTCACATCCTTGTGCATCCCCGCCCTGGGCGGATCGATTACAAGGACATCAGGCCTTTTCCTTAAACCGGTTAATTTTTCCCTTATGTCGCCCAGGATAAAGCTGCAATTATCTATATGGTTTTCCATGCAGTTCCTAACCGCATCGGAGACCGCGCTTTCCACAATCTCCATGCCGATTATCTCCTTTGCCATTACGGAGAGGAATATGGGGATTGTGCCTGTTCCGCTGTAGAGATCCAGAACGGTCTCTGTCCCGGATAATTCTGCGTATTCTGCTACCTTTTCATAGAGTTTCAGCGCCCCTGAGGTGTTGGTCTGAAAAAAGGAATTTGCCGAGACCTGGAAAGCATAAGGGCCTATCCTGTCTTTTATACACCCTTCGCCTGACAGGACAACCTCTCTTTCCCCGAATGAGATCGCCGCCTTTTTTGCAGTGATATTATTGACAACCGTCCTGATATTATTGAATTCCCTGTTTAGAGAATCCGCGAGAGACATCAGCATGTCTCTCCTGTCTTCCGACGTGACCACGTTGACAAGCCATTGATCATAGGCGACAGAACGCCTAAGCGTTAAAAACCGCCAGAGGCCTTCATGGCTTTTAAGGCCATACACCGGTGCGCCGCTGGTCCTCACAAACTCCTTTATCGCCCGCATTATCCTGTTCCCGGTATCATCCTGGAGCAGGCATCCTTCCATATCAATGACCTTGTAAAAAACCCCCGGCACATGAAGGCCGAGGCCGAATTCATCGACGTTTTCCCCTTTTATAAATTCACCGGGCATCTGCCACCTGCGGTCTGAAAAGGAGAATTCCATCATATTGCGATACCCGAATATCCTGTCCGAAGGGATCACGTCATGGATAAGGACATCCGGCATGGCCCCGATGCGGGTCATGGAATCCCTGATATGGTCCTTTTTAAATTCAAGCTGGCGTGGGTATTCCATGTGCTGATAATTGCACCCGCCGCAAAAGCCATTGTAGGGGCAGGGGGCCTTGACCCTGTCCAGCGACGGAGCTATTACCTCAATGAGATCGGCATCGGCATAGTCCTTTTTCTTTTTAATGATGCGCGCCAGGACCCTGTCGCCGGGCACGGCCCCCTTTACAAATATGACAAGGCCGTCCATGCGCGCCACGCCCTGGCCGCCATAGGCCATCCTGTCAACCCAAACCTCTACTATATCTTCTTTTCGCAGTTTCATGCCTGCACATTAACATTTTGAAACGCTTTTCGCCACAGGGATTATTAAGGCCGCATCAAAAATTTTGCACCTTTGCACAATCCGGGGATTTAAAACCCCGGACGATTCTTATATCCGACCGTTATCGCAGGACATTCCAAATGGCATGGGTCTTGCCTTTGGAATAACCATGCTTCAGTCTGAATAGCTCATCGCCAACCATTAAAAAAGAGGGATTGCCATGTCAGGCATTATTCCTGTAAAAGGCCGCTTGCAGGGCTTTACCCTGCTGGAATTAATATTCACCCTCTCCCTCATCGGGATACTCTGCTCAATTGCCATCCCTGCCTTTTCCTCATGGCTTCCGGATTATAAACTTAAAATCGCTGTACGGGATCTCTATTCCAACATGTATCTGGTAAAGATGCTGTCCATCAAGGAAAGTAACAAATACCAGATTGTATTTAATACGTCAGGAAAGGGTTCTTACAGGATTGTAAGGCCTGACGGGACAACTGAAAAAACCATAGACTTCATGAATTATGACCAGGGCGGAGATATCCGCTACGGCAAAGGAAATGCCGTTGAAGACGCCAAAGGGTCAGGCGATCCGGTGCCTGCTGACGGGGTCAGCTATCAGTACAACAAGATCACATTCAACTCAAGGGGCATCGGGGGTTGGGGATATGTATATCTTGCCAACGGCAAGGGCACTGTTTACTCAATCGGAACAAGGGTAACCGGCATTATTATCCTGAGAAAATGGAATGAATCAACCCGCAAATGGGAGTAAGAATTCAGGTAGAATTCAGCCCTTTTATGAAACTTCAATCAAGAACCTCCCCCTCCCCCCTCCAAAGGGGGACAATCTAGCCTTTATTAACTCAGGAGTGCCTCTCTCAGAAGGTGGCATCTTTTTCTCCCCCTCTGGAGGGGGTGCAGGGGGAGGTCTAAATCCTGAGTATAAAATATTTTATTTAAGTTTCTTCCTCGATCAAACTGGCCGATCCCCAGGCCAGCGGCCCAGCTCTTGTGTAAAATAATATTACGATTGATAAATAAGTTTACAGGTCAAGCCCTCGAAGTCTCTGCCACAAAATCAATTATATCCGTATTATCATCATGTTATCTGAAACATAAAAATATGGCACGCGTCTTGCTTTAATCTATACGGATACATTTGAAAACCTCCAACCTCCCTTAAAGGACCCATTATGATAAAAATTTCGCGTGTCATGGCAGGCAGATCAGGGTTTACTCTTATAGAATTGATTGTCACCATGGGCATATTTGCCGTCCTGGTCTCCATTGCCGTTCCCGGATTTTCCACATGGATCCCCGGCTTCAAGCTCAAGGGCGCGGCAAGGGATGTATATTCAAACGTCCAGATGGCAAAACTGGAGGCGATCAAACAAAGCAAGAATTGCACGGTGACCACAGACAAGAACGCAAAGACCTATAGTCTTGTCGTGAACGGGACTGCCATTAAAACGGTTTTGCTGGCCGGTTATGACAGCAGCATAACCTTTGACGGGCAAGCCACTTCAGAGATTACAAGCGCCTCCATAACCTTTACGTCACGAGGCATGGTCAGCGCATCAGGCAAAATATATCTTACAAACGCTAGAAACAGCGCCTATTACCTGATTGAAATATCAAGCGCGGGGAGCATTACATTAAAAAAATGGAACGGAACTGCCTGGAGCAACTAAAATGAATATAAAACTCAACAAACCGGCCGCACCCATCACCGAGAAGGGTTTCACACTTCTGGAACTCCTTGTCTCCATGACCATTGCCCTTGTGGTCATGGCCGCGGTGTACAGCACCTACAGCACCCAGCAAAGATCCTATATAAAACAGGACCAGCTGGCGGGCGTCCAGCAGAACATCAGGGCGGCCCTATATATCATGACAAAAGATATCAGGATGGCTGGATATGATCCGACGTATCTAACAACACCTAAAAGAAATTTGTTCGGGATAACCGTTGCACAGACAAACACGCTTACCGTTACAGCCGATCTGGATGAGGACGGGAATGCTACAGACGCCAATGAAACCATGGTTTATTCTCTTGACGCTCACAACGACCTCATAAGAAATGCCGGCGGCGGCGATCAAACACTGGCTGAAAACATCGTGGCCATTGGGCTGGCCTATGCCTATGATAATAATGCCGACGGGGTCCTGGACGTGTCCGCGCATAATAATATCATTTGGGCAATCGACACCGGCGCCGACAATCGACTGGATGTCAACCTGGACACCAACGACGACGGCGTCATCAATGCGGCTGATGCAACCGGGACGACCATTGCCGGTACAGCACTGACGGCCTCAATCCCCATAACCAGCATAAGGGCCGTAAAGATATGGCTCCTTGCCAGGACTGCCAATCCGATCAGCGGTCATACCGATACAAACTCCTATGTAGTGGGAAACAGGATTATAACTCCCGGCGGGGCATATATGTACAAATGCCTGACCGCAGTGGAGAGGTGCAGGAATCTATAGCAATTTTGTTTGCTTTGTTAATAACATCAATGCATAGGGAGCAAGGGCATGAAAAAAAAGGACATATCAAGAGAAGACACAGGCAGGCAGGCCGGGTTTACACTCCTGGAGGTGATAGTTGCCATCTCCATCCTCACCGTAGGACTGCTTGCGGTAGCATCCATGCAGGTATCCGCCATTTACGGCAATGCCATGGCAAGCAAACAGACGGAAGCAACAACCGTTGCCCAGGAGAAACTTGAGGAACTCCTTTCACTCAGTTATACCATGACATCCGTACCCACTGCCTTGGAAGATAATGAGACCTTCGGGGGTTCTCATATAGTACCCCAGGCGGATCTCCCGTCGGGCTATACTCAGATACGATGGGATGTAACCAATAACACGGACCAACTTGCCAATACAAAGACAATCACAGTGACGGTTACATGGACCAATAAGGGATTTACAAAGAGCACCTCGCTCAGTTCCTATATGGCCATCTCATGAGCCATGGACAATGCCCTGTAGTTAATTATTCAACAAATTATCACGGAGTAGATCAGATGAAGGAATTGCAGTTAATGAAAGACGAAGGCGGCTCAGTGCTTATTATAGCCCTGATAATGCTTGTCCTTCTTACGCTTCTCGGGATATCCGCGACATCAACCTCCAATCTTGAATTGCAGATATCCAACAACGAAAAGAATTATAAAAAGGCCTTTTATGTGGCAAATGCCGGCATAGAGCACGCCAGGGCGATGCTTACACAAAGCATGGTTGCAAAAAATTCCGCCTTGCTTGCGCAGGGCAATGCCCCGAGGTGGACCTTCGCGCTGAACGGCTCCGTAGTCTCTGGCGTTGCAAGCGGCTATACCAAGGATACAGGGGTTGTCTGGATCAATGATGCAACCTTCACCCCCTCAAGCAATTACAGCTATACAGTGACGGTGTTTAATAATCAAGGCGCAGGCGACAGCGCCTCCACTGACGGCGACAACAGGGTCTGGGCCAGGGCGGATGTCGACGGACCCAACAATGTCCATGTCGGCATCCAGGTGCTCCTGATTGCCCGTTCCTCGGGAGATGCAATCACGGGATATTCCGCCCAGTCAGGCGCAGGGTCAGGAAAGAGCTACAGTTCCGAGGACCTTAACGCGACTGACTTAACCGGTTCAATCAAGACGTTGTAAATCCTTTGCCCCTTCCCGCCATGTTGCGGAAAGGGCCAAATAAATAACCCTGGATTTAATAAAGGAGTTTAATATGGAAACATATAAGAGACGCATTCCGGGTCTTTCCCATCACATCCATTTCATTTTTGTTGCCATATGCCTTTGCCTTATCCTTCCGGCAATCGCCGGGGCAACCTGCACGACGATTAACTGGGGTTCAAGCAACAATTGGGTAATTGTGGATAAAGATAAGGCCAACAATACAATAGGCGCAAGCATATCCAGCTCCAATCTGACCCTCAATGCCTATGGAAAAGATGTCTGGGAAGAGTCCACTGGTAGTTCCGGCTCAAAATTGGACCAATACTATGCCTACTATCGGGACGACGTGGCAGGGTCCTGGACTGCCGTGGTCAAGGTGATCTCACAGACTACTACCTCAACTTATAATTGTGGCGATGGGGGTCAAGGCCCTCCGCCACAATGCGCATCCACAATCACCGACTGGGCAAAGTCAGGGATCATGGTTAAAAACGATATATCCGTCAGCGGAGAGGACAATATCGGCTCCGACACAACCCCAAAAAA
>Ga0153915_10005173_pt1 | contig 12119 bp, 12 predicted proteins | sample Opewatmetagenome_2_FD_107003 | JGI IMG/M metagenome (GOLD analysis project Ga0153915, IMG submission 107003) | Freshwater wetland microbial communities from Ohio, USA - Open water 3 Core 3 Depth 3 metaG | ecosystem: Environmental > Aquatic > Freshwater > Wetlands | place: USA: Ohio, Lake Erie...
AAAAGAGACAGCCGAAGAGATCGCCAAAAAATACAAAGTAGAGGTATTGCCGGTTGCCTGTGATGTGACGAAGTTAGCGGATCTGGAGAACCTGGTAAAGGTGGCCAAGGAGAAATTCGGCAAAGTGAATATCCTGATCAATAACGCCGGGGTTTCCAGCCAGTACCCTTTTCAGGAGCAGCCGCTTGAGGATATTGAAAAGCTGGCTTATACTAATTATTTAGGTTATGTCCGCCTGATCCGCCTGGTGATCAATGATATGATCAAGGATAAAAGCGGGGCGATTATCAACATGGTTTCTGGTTCGACCTTATGCGACCCTTTACCCAGGAATTTTATCGTTTATAGTTCGCTTAAGGTGGGTTTAAAGGCGTTTTCCAAGGGCTTGTTCTGGGAACTGCGCGATAAGGGTATTAAGGTAACGTCCATACTTCCGGGAGTCACGGATACTGACCTTACCGGCAAGCTTCAGGAGATCACCAGCGACACATCGCGTTTAATGACCACAGAAGCGATCGAGGGCGCAGTGCGTTTCGCTTTAACTGTGCCGCAAAATGTCTGTCCTTTAGAGATCGCGGTGATCAACCAAGAAACACCCTGGACAAAACCGGTAATTCCTTTTAAACAGCAGCATCCAGGGAAATGAGAGAAAAGATAAGGGTAGGTAGTAGATAGTAGGTAGAATGTAGGGAAAACCAAAAGCAAAGGCTGAAGGCTGACAGCCGAGGGCTGAAAGCTTAAAAAGGAGAAGGAAGATGAAAAGAACATTTTTTCTGGTAATGGCGATCTTAAGTATCACAGGAATATGTTTTGCCGCGGAGAATATGGTGCTTGATGATTTTGAGATCTCGGTTACCAGCGGACCCGAAGGCACGGTGGATTTCGGCGCGGGCAATGGTTCAACAGTAGAGGTCAGCCAGTCAACGGATATCAAGAATACAGGCGATAGGGCGTTAAAGGTCGTTTATGACGCTGTTCCCGGCGGTTATATTTATGTTGCCCGTGGTTCAGGCCTGGACGCCAAGAATGCCGCTTGGACAATAAAGCCTGCGGATATCCAGTGGCAGGGTTACAGCGCGATATCATTTTATGTTTACGGCAACGACTCTAAAGCTAAAATCGCTTTTGATATCAAGGATAATGGTGGAGAGATCTGGCGTTTTATCACAGAGGATAATTTTAAGGGTTGGAAGAAGATCGTCTGCCAGTTCGATAAATTCATCGTGCGCGATGATTGGCAACCGGAGTCAGCGGATAAGAACGGCGTTATGGATTTTCCGATCAAGATATTCCAGTTTGAGCCGCTGCCTGGCTCAAAAGGCACGCTTTATTTTGATACTGTGGAGCTGGTCAAGAAATAAGGAGGGTTCATGGATAATTTAGATATCAGGAACTTGAAAAAACGTTATTTTCTCTGGTTATACAAGAATGCCAAGGAAGCGTTTGATAAATTTGAGCGCAAATTCACCCAGCTGGATATTGACAGGGATATTCTGTTAGAGATCAAGAATGAGCTGATGGGTTCGTACCTGCCGCATGAAAAGGCGGCTTTAGAGAAGTATGTGAATGATTTCGAGGATTATATAGAGGAAAAAGAGAAGGCCTGTATGGAGTTAAGAAGCCAGGGCCAGAAAGTCAACCCTGAGTTTATTTTTATGGAAGAGAAACTGGAAGCAATCGAAAAGATAATCACCAGGGAATTAGGCAGAAGGGCGCTGGCGGAGATCAAGGCGCTTTATGAGAATGAAATGATCCAACGCATCTTAAAGAGCACGGAGAATAAGTAATATGCTCATCGACGCGCACAGCCACTGGTTGCCGGATGAAATAATCTCTAACGCCCATTTTTTCCATAAGGGTTGGGGGGATGTTGAGGCGCAGCTAAAGAACATGGACGCCTGCGGCATTGATCGGGCGGTCTTAAGCTATCCGACTTCTGACGCGCACCTGAAATTAGGCAGTGTAAGCGTTCTGGCGCGCATCTATAACGATAATGTCGCGAAGATCCTGAAGCGTTATCCGGAAAGGTTCATTGGCGCGGCTGTGCTTCCTGCGGATAACTCCACGGATATGACCGAGGAATTAAAAAGGGCGACTGAAGAGTTGGGGTTTAAAGCGATCTCTTTGGCCTCTAGCTATAACGGAGTTTACCTTGATGACCTGATGTTTTTACCTGTGTATAAATACGCGGCGGAAAATAAGATTCCTATTTTCGTGCATCCGCAGATCGTTAACCCTATAGGTTTTGAACGCGTAAAAGACCCCTTACTTACGCCGGTGGTAGAATATGTTTTTGATACGACGATCTCGGCGGGTAAGTTGCTTATGTCGGATATCCTGCGCCAATACCCGCAGGTAAAATTTGTTTTCGCTTATTTTGGCGGCGCGCTCTGTTATTTAAAGCAGCGTTTTGACGCGACATACCAGATGCTGCGCACAATAAATTTCGTCAAGGACCTGCAGGCGAACCCCTCGGATTATTTCAAGAATATGTATGTGGATACCAGCGGCGATGCGACAAAAGCTAATTTTCTGCTTGCCCTTGACCTGATGGGCCCGCAGCGCATACTTTGGGGCAGTGATTGGCCGGCAAAAAGTGATGTTAAAGCCGGCATCCAGGCAGTCAAGGATCTGGATATATCCCAGGAGGATAAAACAGATATTCTGGGTGGGAATTTAAAGAGGTTATTTGTTCTTTAATTAGTTCTTGTTCGGGATTATTGTCCGCGTTCGTCATTGCGAGGAGCCGTAGGCGACGAAGCAATCCCGTATTTGATCTTGAAATTTTTAAATTGTGGGTCCTGTCGAGGCATATTTTTCGCGGGACGCTTGTTTGCCCCAGCGTGGCAAACTGCGCTCGGGTTTCGGCCTCGCTCCCCGCAAGACAATAGTGGTGGCGGGACCTTGCCCGCTCGGCCTGCAAACGCCCGGCTTGAAAATATGCCTCGCCACCCACAATAGTGATTCTAAATTGGAAGTGATATTTCCTGTGAAAATCGCCAGATTTATTTTATTAGCAGATAGCCATTGGTGTTATTTTTAACCTGATATTAAAAAATGAAAAAAGGTCATAATTACGGATATTATTTGGTAGCATTTGTTGATGTTTTAGGTCAAAAGGAAGCATTTCGTGGTATTAATATTATTCCTCAAACCGATGAAGAGAAGCGGAATTTATCAAGTGCACATAAACAATCAGTTATTTTTGTAGAACAGCTTCGTGATAAATTTAGCAAATTTTTTGATGCCTATACAAAAGAAAAAGAATCCCAGTTTAAAGTACCACAGGAGAAAAAAGAACTATTTAATGAAATGCGTAAAAGTATTCTTAAATATACGAGTTTTTCAGATTGTATACAGGCTTATGTTCCTTTGCGTAGCGAAGAATATCATTCGCAATGCATAAATGGTGTTTTTGGTATATTTGGTGCTTGTGGTAGTATGTTGTTGTTATCTTTAGCAGAAAATAAATCTTTTAGGGCCGGTTTAGAAGTCGGAATTGGTACTGAACTAGAGAGTAATGAATTGTATGGTCCGGCTTTTTTTAATGCGTATGCGTTAGAAAGTAAGATTGCCAAATTTCCTAGAATTGTTATTGGTGAGGAGTTGATTAATTATTTAATGAACTTAAAGAATGGGATAAAGCAGTTGCCCAATCAAAAGGACGAAGACCTAGAAGTATGTAAAGTAATAGCTGGTAATTGTTTAAATATGATAGTAAGAGATATCGATGGTTATAATATTTTAGATTATTTAGGGGAGCGATTCTTCAATAATTTTACAAAAAATTTATCTGATGATGGGCAAAAGGAATATATTGAAATCTGTAAACGCGCTTTTAACTTTGTGGAAAATGAATATAGACGCAGAAAAGAATCCAAAGATGAAAAATTAGCTATTAGATATTTCATGTTGTTTAATTATTTTCAGGCTAAAAGAAAAACTTGGGATCCTGGTTTATAGAATATTTTTAGGTGAAAGGCGGGTGACACGGAGGCGGGTTCCCTGTCGCGCGCAACGCAAGTGAGCACGACAGGGTGCCGCAGTGGCAGGACCCGCTAATATAAAAGGAGAAAATCAACATGCAGATGAAAAAAGATGTTCATTTAACAGGTAAAGACCTGACAGAGATGGTACAGCTACGGCCGCAGGATGTGGGTAAATACGCCATTGTTCCCGGGCCGCGCGACCGTTTGGATGTGTTAATGAAGAAGATCGAGAATCCCGTGCGCAATTTCTCCTTTATGGAGTACACGATGTTCACCGGGACATTCGAGGGGATAAAGATCACCGGGATAAACGGAGGCAGGTTCTCCACTGATACATCCATTACGACCGAGGTGATCTGTAACGCCGGTATCCAGAATATCATCCGTATCGGCACCTGCGGGTCGCTTGATGAAAACATCAAAGTGGGTGACCTTTTTATCGTGGATGAAGTTATCCGCGGCGACGGCGTTACGCCTTATTACGTGGACAAAGATTTTAAGACAACTAGCGACAGGAATATCTCCGATATGTTGTTTGATATTGCTAAAGAAATGGGTTTAACCGTACATCGCGGTAAGGCCTGGACCACGGACGCGTTATTACGCGAAACACGCTCGATCGTGGAGGCAAAACGCGCGGAAGGCGCGAAAGTAGTGGATATGGTTTCCTCAACGCTTCTAACCATCGCGCAAGTGTATAAACTTAAGGCGGCGTCTATTTTGGCGGTTAGCGATAACGTGATCACCGGGGAGATGGGCTTTATGAATCCTCTGTATTACGCCGCGGAAAGCAATCTAATCAAGATCGCCTTGGCGTTAGTCAAGAAGTTAGAAGGAAAGTAGGTCTTATGAAATTTTCACCGCTTTTCTGGCCGGTAACATTAAAAGGAAAAAGTATCCGTATTCTTGATGAAACCGCCTTGCCCCAGAAACTTACCTATATAAAAGCCGCCAATTACCAAGAGGCCTGTAGGGCGATCAAAGAGATGAAGACCCGCGCAGTCGGCCAGGTGCTTTTGGTGATGTATACATTCCTGTTAAGCTATCGCCAGCATAAAGATTTAAACAAGGTGGCTAAAGCGATCAATGCCACGCGTCCGACTTTAGCTTTTGAAGTCCTGACAAATATGGTCCTGGGCTGGCAAAAAAGCGGCCTGGACCTTGAAAAATGCATCTTAGGCTTCTTAGAGATGCTTAAAAACAAGAGGATCCAACAGGCTTACGTTGCCGCAAGCCTGCTTAAAGATAAAGATGTTATTCTTACGCATTGTAATGTCAGCGGGCTCCTGCCTTTAGTCGCTGAAATTGCTAAAAAACAGGGTAAACGGGTCAGTTTTTACGCGACAGAGACCAGGCCGTACTTGCAGGGCTCGCGGCTTACTGCCTGGGAATTAGAGCGCGCGCATGTGCCTGTTACGATCATCACGGATAATATGGTGGCTTATTTATTGTCGCTGGGCAAAGTCACCAAAATTATCGTCGGCGCAGACCATCTGGCCAAAAACGGCGATATCGCCAACAAGATCGGCACATACCAGATCGCTGTTACGGCAAAATATTTTAAAATTCCTTTTTATGTATTGTGCCCGCCGCCCTCAAAATTAAAAACAGGCAAAGAGATCAAGATCGAGGTGCGGCCGGATAACGAACTGAAGATTTATCAGGGGCTGCAGCTTGCGCCTAAGAACGTGAAGGCATATTATCCGGCTTTTGATGTTACGCCCGATAAGTTGATCACTAAGCATATCTACTTGGAGGTTTAAGATGCCAGAGAAAGAGCTTAAGCTCCAGATGATCAATGTGGGCCTGCGGCTTTATCAGGCGGGGTTAGCTGTCGCTCGCTCCGGCAACTTAAGCTGCCGTTTAGACGACGCGCATATATTGATTACCGCAACAGGCACTTTTTTAGGCAGCCTTAAAGAGGATGATATCGTTAAGGTCAACCTCGCTACGCTTAAACCCGAAGGCAAAATTAATCCCAGTTCTGAGCTTCCGTTGCACAGTTTAGTTTATAAGAATTTTGGCGCCCAGGTAGTTGTGCACTGTCATCCGCCGTTAATTAACGGGTATTTCGCCGTGGCAAAACAATTAAAAGCCGTGACATTTGAAACAAAATTCTATCTCGGCTCGGTCCCTGTGGTCGCCCAGGAAACCCCCACAGTCACTTCTCCGCAGGAAGTCGTGGATGCTTTAAAGACGAACAACCTGGTGGTTTTAAAAAACCACGGCACAGTGGCGGCTAGCGATAATTTTGAAGATGCTTTGAGTATTACAGAAGCCTTGGAGGAAGCGGTGAAAAGCGCGGCTCTTGCCAGGCTTTTTGATAAAGATTTTCTTGATCAACTGGATACAAGCTTGAAGGCGGAACTAAAAAGAAATGACCCGGTATACGAGATGTTTTCCCGTCCGCATATCCAGGCGATCGTTGACCTGGTGAATAAAGATGAGTTTATCGCCCGGAAGGGAAAAGAAATGGGCTTAACGGTAAAATTAGCTATCCGGCTTGATGACAGCCAGCAGGCTTACAAATTCAATTTTAAAGAAGGGCAGATCACCGAGCTTGGTTCTGATGACCAGGCGCCTTTTGTCATTTCTGCGCCGGCTAATGTCTGGGAGCAGGTATTCCTGGGCAAACTTGATTGCTTTGTCGCGGTCACCCAGGGTAAAATGAAACTTTCCGGGCAATTAGGCCAGCTTTCCAAGTGGTATGTGCCTTTCACACGGTTGTTCGCTTTATTTAAAGAGGTAAAGATAAAATGACCGAGCGCTATCCTTTATATATTGACGGCAAGTTCATTGAATGCAGCCAAAAGCAAAATATCCTGAACCCTTCCACAGGTAAAGTGATCGCGGAAGTTTCTGTCGCTTCCGAAAAAGAAGTGGAGCTGGCTTTGGTTTCCGCACGGACCGCTTTTGACCACGGCCCTTGGCCAAAACTGACTTTATCCGAGCGAAAGAGTTTTATCTTAAAGATTGCTCAGGGGCTGCTTGAGCAGGCAGGGGAGTTGGCGGAGCTGGAAACGCAGAATACCGGAAAGCCGATCAAGGAATCCACGTTCATGGATGTGCCTTCCGCGGCAAAAAGTTTTGATTTTGTGGCGAATAATTTCATTGATTACTTGAATACCGAGGAACTTAATGTTTCCGAGGAGGCAAGGGGTAAGCTGATCCGTGAGCCTGTGGGCGTGGTCGTGTTGATCATACCCTGGAACTATCCTTTATTGATCGCCTGCTGGAAACTGGCTTCTGCCCTGGCTGTCGGAAATACGGTCATCCTGAAGCCCGCCAGCCTTACGCCGTTAAGCGTATTTGCCTTGGCTAAGATCATTCACGCCGCAGGCCTGCCGGCGGGAGTGGTGAATATGATCAATGGCCCGGGGCCCAAAATTGGCCAGCAGCTTTGTTCGGATAAGCGCGTGGATATGATCTCTCTTACCGGCAGCAGCGAAACGGGAAAACAGATCCTGCAATATTGTTCCGTAAATGTAAAAAAATCAATTATGGAGCTGGGAGGAAAATCCGCCAGCCTGATATTCGCGGATATGGACCTGGATGTGGCGGTGAATAGTTCCCTGGCCTCAGTTTTTTTGAACCAGGGGCAGATGTGCACGGCTATGTCGCGTATCTTTGTGCAGGACACTTTATATGAGCGGTTCATCGAGAGTTTCGCGCAAAAAGCAAGACAGATCAAGCTTGGCCTGGCGGATCAAGCCGAGACACAGATGGGCCCCTTGATCAATGACGCGCAGCGCAAGAAAATAATCAATTATATTGAGAAAGCGAAGATCGAAGGCGCCAGGGTTATATGCGGAGGATCGATCCCGTCTAACCCGGAATTAAAGAACGGTTATTTTTTTGAGCCTACGGCGCTTGTGCATGTCAACCGCCATATGCATATATTCCACGAGGAGGTATTCGGTCCGGTGGTCTTGATCGGCAAGTTTTCTACAGCTGATGAGGCGGTAGAGCTGGCCAATGACTCGGATTTTGGCCTGGCTGCCTGCGTCTGGAGTAAGGACTTAGGCCTTGCGCAAGAGATATCCAGGCGGCTTAACGCCGGGACGGTCTGGATCAACACTTATGGGATGTTCTATAACCAGCTTCCTTATGGCGGGTTTAAGCAGAGCGGTTTTGGCAAAGAATTGGGCAAGGAAGGTTTTTTAGAGTACACGCGGATAAAAAATGTTGTCCTGGACCAGTCAGCGGAAGGTAAACCTTTGGTCCATTATTGGTATGGTTTTTAAATGCTGGTAAACGATATTTTAAAACAACAAGCGCAATCTTTTAAGGATAAACCGGCGGTAATTTTCCGTGACGAGCAGGTCACATTCAGCCAGCTTAAGGATAATGTCTTTGCGCTGGCGGACAGCCTGCTTAAGCTGCAAGTCAAGCGCGGGGATAAGATCGCCATTTATCTGCCGAACTGGCCGGAGTATATCTATAGTTACCTGGCGATCTGGTCGATTGGCGCGATCGTTGTGCCGCTTGATTTTATGCTCACCGAAGAAGAACTTGTCTCTTGCCTTGGCCACTCTGAAGCAAAAATATTGATCACTAAACACAAGGCCAATATTTCTTTTGAAACCCTGAAAAAAAACCTTCCGGCGTTGGAGCAGATCACTACTTGCCGCTCTGAAGAAGAGGGGTGTTTAAGTTTTCAGAAGCTTCTTGGTCAGGGCAAGAACGCTCCAGCTGAGATCAAACCAGCTGACAAAGATATCGCGATCATTTTCTATACCTCTGGGACAACAGGAAAGCCCAAAGGTGTTTTGATCAATTACGCTCAGCTTTCCGCGCCGCCAAAATCCATGGAGTTCTTCGTGAACGCGGATATAAGCTCTAAAGACACTACGCTCTGCGCTTTGCCTTTTTCGCATCTGGGGGGTTTGATCTATATACAGAATACAATAACTTTCGGCCTGACCCTTGTTTTAATGGAGCGTTTTATGCCGCTGGATTTCTTAAGGAACGTGCAGAAATATAAAGTGAATTTTTTCTGGATCGTGCCGTCTATGTATTACGCTTTGCTGCAGCTGAAAGAATTTGAATCTTACGATTTAAGCTCTTTACGCTGGATAGTCACCTTCGGCGCGTCAAATTCTCCCGACGCTTTGCGCAGGTTTAACCAGTATTGCCCGAAAGCCCATCTTTTGAACGGCTGGGGCCTTACGGAAACTAACGCTCCCACCGTGGTCTTGCCTATGGGCTCAAAAAATATTGAAAGCGTGGGTAAACCGGCGCCATGGATAGAGGTAAAGATATTTGACCAGTCGCAAAAAGAAGTTCCGCCTGGCTCGATCGGGGAAGTGGCGGTAAAAAGCTGGGTAGTTACCGACGGATATTTTAAAGATGAGCCGCTTACTCGCCAGAGCATCCGCGACGGCTGGTTTTATTCAGGCGACCTGGGAAAATTTGACAGCCAGGGTTTTCTTTACATTGTCGGTCGGAAGAAAGAGATGATCAAGGTCGGCGGCGAGATTGTCCTTGAGCCGGAGGTAGAAAGCGTGCTTTACCGGCATCCGGATATCGCCGAAGCCGCTGTCGTGGGGATAAACGATAAATTAAGAGGGGAAGTGCCCAAAGCTTTCTTGGTTACCAAAGATGGCCGGACGGTCAAAGAAGAAGACCTGCGTTTTTTCTTGCGCCAGCATCTCGCGCATTTTAAGATACCGCATTATTTTGAATTCAGGGACACGCTTCCTAAAAACCGTACGGGTAAGATCGATAAAGAAAAACTCCGGGGCGGTTAGCCATAATTAGCTGGATACCATGCAAGATATCAAAGAGCTTAATTTAAAAGAGCTGGAAGACAAGTTATTGGCCTGGGGCCTGCCAAAATACAGGGCAAAGCAGATATTCACCTGGATCTACAAAAAGGGCGCCTATGAGTTCAGCGCGATGAGCGACCTGCCTGTTGAATTGCGCGAGAAACTGGCTGATGAGTTCTTTATTTTGAGTTTAAAATTAGCGGATCTGGAGAGCTCGGCGGACGGCACAACTAAATTTCTTTTTGAACTTAAGGATCATTCTCTCGTGGAAGCGGTGAATATCCCGGCGGCAAAACGGGTTACCGGCTGTGTCTCCACGCAGGTGGGTTGTAAATTCGCTTGCCGTTTTTGCGCCAGCGGCCTGAAAGGCTTTAAACGCGATTTAAGCTGCGGCGAGATCTTGGATGAGGTGCTTTATTTAAAAAATAACGCCGGTTCGGCGGAGTTAACGCATATAGTTTTTATGGGTACGGGTGAACCGCTGGATAATTACGCTAACCTGCTTAAGAGTATCCGCCTGATCAATTCGCCCGAGGGTTTTAATATCGGCGCCCGCAGGATCACTATCTCGACATGCGGCCTCATCCCAGGGATAGAAAAGCTTCAACAGGAAGATATGCAGTTTGAGCTTTCTGTTTCTTTGCACGCCGCGGATGATCGTGCGCGATCTGAGATCATGCCGGTGAACAAAAAGTACCCCTTAAAAGAACTGATCCAGGCTTGTAAAGTTTACATGGATAAAACTAACCGCCAGGTGACATTTGAGTATATTCTGGTCAAAGGGTTCAACGCGGATTTAGCTGCTGCGGATAAACTGATCCTGTTACTAAAAGACCTAAGGTTAGCCAAGGTAAACCTGATCGCGGCAAACCCCATCCCTGAATTGAATATCCTTGCCCCGGGGCAAGCGCAGATCGATAAATTCAAAGAACACTTGTTTAAAGGCGGGATCAATGTTACCGTAAGGCGCGAGCGCGGCCAGGATATTGCCGCTGCCTGCGGGCAGTTGAGGTTAAGGCATGAAAAATAATCTTATTGTCATTTTGTTGATCACTATCGGACTGGTTTGCGGGTGCGCGAAACAGGAGGTCGCCAATATTTCCGCTAAAGGCGATAAGATCATCTGTTTTGGCGACAGCATAACTTTTGGTTATGGCGCCGGCCCCGGTGAAGATTACCCCACGGCTTTGGCAAAGATGGTTTCGCTTACTGTGATCAACGCCGGCGTATCCGGGGATACTACTTTTGAGGCGGTCAAGCGCTTAGACAGCGACGTACTTAGTAAAAAACCGCGCCTGGTGATCGTAGAGTTCTGCGGCAACGACTTTCTTAAAAAAGTCCCCATCGAGGAAACAGTAAAGAACCTGGATATAATGATTACCCGCATACAATCCACAGGTGCGATGGTCGCTTTGGTTGATATAAGCGCGGGGATGTTTTTTAAAGATTACCGCCAGGTATTCAAGAAACTTGCCCGTAAGAAAAAAGCCATTTTTATCCCGTCTGTCTTAAACAAGGTGATCACCAATCCTTGCATGAAAAGTGATTTCCTGCACCCTAACCAGCGCGGATATAAGATCGTCGCTAGCCGCATTCATAAAGCGATCAGTATTTACATAAAATAAAACGATGAAAAAGATCACTTTAGTCCAGATGAAGGAAAACCAGAAAGGGATCATCCTGGAGATCCCGCAAGGCGCTGCTTTGCAGAATAAATTGATGAGCATGGGTATTTATAAGGGCAGGGAGATCGCCAAAATAAGCCATATCGGCTTAAAAGGCCCGGCGGCGATCAAGGTAGGCAGGAGCGTGATGGTCTTAGGCCATGGCATGGCCAGTAAGATCATCGTGGAAACGCAATGATCAAGAAAATATTCTTAGCGGGCAATCCTAATGTCGGTAAAAGCGTGGTTTTCTCGCGGCTTACCGGCGTGCAGGTGATCTCTTCTAATTACGCGGGCACGACCATAGAGATCAGCCGCGGGTTTTTAAGAATAGGCGATCAGGATATTGAGGTGATCGACCTTCCGGGGGCATATTCGCTTGACCCCAGCTCAAAATCCGAAGAGGTAGCGGTTACTTTATTAAAAGAGCAGCATAAGGATGAATTTATCGTCATTAATATAGTTGATTCCACTAACCTTGAGCGTAATCTTTACCTGACTTTACAGCTTATTGAGGAAGGCCTACCGGTTTTGGTGGCTTTGAATATGTGCGATGAGGCCAAACACCGCGGAGTAAGTATTAATGTTGCGAAGCTTGCTAAAATTTTAGGCGTTCAGGTTGTACCTACCTGCGCGGTAACCGGTTTAGGCATAAAAAGCTTATTGGAAAAGATCAATGATGTAAAGTTACTTTCCAG
>Ga0153915_10005174_pt1 | contig 12118 bp, 17 predicted proteins | sample Opewatmetagenome_2_FD_107003 | JGI IMG/M metagenome (GOLD analysis project Ga0153915, IMG submission 107003) | Freshwater wetland microbial communities from Ohio, USA - Open water 3 Core 3 Depth 3 metaG | ecosystem: Environmental > Aquatic > Freshwater > Wetlands | place: USA: Ohio, Lake Erie...
CGAAGGGAACATGGAATCATCGAATCCGTCCGCGCCCAGGCGCCCGACCAGTTTCGGCGAGCGAATTGCGCAGCTCGTAACGGGCTGGAGCGGAAGCACGGCCGCGTTCTCCTCGGCCCTGGTCCTGGTCCTCGCCTGGGGGCTCACGGGTTCTCTCTTTCGATACTCCGACACGTGGCAGCTCGTCATGAACACGACTTCCTCGATCGTGACGTTCCTGATGGTCTTCCTGATCCAGCGGTCGCAGAACAAGGACTCCATGGCGCTTCACATCAAGTTGAGCGAGATCGTCGCCGCCATCGAGGGAGCGAGCAACCGGATCGTGGACGTCGAAACGCTGTCGGAGGAAGAGCTGACCCGGCTTCGCCAGCGCTACCAGGACATGGCCGCGCGGGTTGCTCGATTGGGAGATTCGCGCCGCGCCATCGCGTTGGCGCAGACGGAGGAGCCCGATGGGCGGGCGCGCGCCGGCGAGCGGGAGCCGGCCAGACCGCGCTGATCCCGCGTTCTCATTCTTCTCCTTCGCCTTTCCTCCGGGTACCCTTGAGTAACCATGTCCGGCGGCGGAAAGACAGCGCAGTGCTCGGGCTGCGGTCTTACGGCGCCCGGGGGCGCGGCGGGTTGCGAGGCGATCTTTCACGAGATGGTGGCGCGGGATTTCAGCGACGCCCTTCGTTTTCGCGTCCACCGAATGATGGTGGACACTTACAGCCTCCAGCACCCGGACCGCTACTGCGCCTCCGCCAGGTCGTTCGCCGCGCATCTGACCGGTCTCTGCGCGATCCTAGAGAGCGGCGCCAGCCGCGCCGTCGGCGACGAGCTCTTGAGGCGCTGGCTGGACGGCAACGTCCGGCTCCAGAGACCTGTTACTCCCCGCTTTCGCGGAGAGCTGACGATCGCGCACGTCCGGGAGGCCCTGGAACCGACGCCTACGCCACCGCCGTGGAGCAGTGGGCGGTCTCGACATGGAAGGCTTACTCCGCCCTCCAACCGCTGGCTCGGCTCTGGATTCAGGAAGCGCTCGCAGGGCGGAGGCTGCCCGGGGTGCGTCGGAGCGGTTGAGTCCCGGCCGTAGCCGGAATATGGTTTTTCACGGCGAAACCGATTCCTCTCGGAAGGAGGCAAAGGCTTGACGATGATGCCGCTCACCTTCAACCCCATCATCCCCGCCTCGGGCGCCGCGAACGAGGCCGAGAAGAAGCAGATGCGGGAGGACAACCGCCGCAAGACGCTCGAGAACCTCGTCAAGCAGCTCCCCGCGGAGGCGACGGCGGTCTACCTGATGGGCCTCGACCTCTTCAAGGGCAAGCCGGGACTCCTGACCGTGGCCATGGTCTGCGGGGCGCTGGTCCTCCTTCTGGTGCGCATCGGCTTGAAGTCTTCGGTCTGGGTCATCGTCACGACGCTCGTTTCCTACGTCCTCTGGGTCTATGCGATCGGCAACGGTCCGATCCAGTACACGCTCGAGGCCCTGCACGTCGGCGAAACGGGCGGGATCGGGACCTTCGTCATCTTCGTCTGGACCACGGTGACGACGATCGCGGCCAATTTCGGCTGGATCCGGTGACAGGCCTAGGCGATGAAACGCAGCACGACGACGAAATGGAGGACGCTTCCGCCGAGCACGAAGAGGTGGAAGACGCCGTGGCTGTGCGCGTACTTCTCGTCCACGAGGTAGAAGAAGACGCCTGCCGTGTAGAGGACGCCCCCGGCGAAGAGCCAGATCATTCCCGCCCAGCCGATCGCGCGCAGCAGCGGCACGAAGGCCAGGACAGCCAGCCAGCCCATGAAAAGGTAGAGAAAGACGGAGAGGCCGCGCTGGCGTCTGCGAACGAGGAACTCCTGGAGTATCCCGGCGGCGGCGAGCGTCCAGACCACCCCGAAGAGCGCGTATCCCAACGGCCCCCGCAGAGACACGAGCGCGAACGGGGTGTAGGTCCCGGCGATGAGGACATAGATCGAGGTGTGGTCGAGCTTGCGAAAGACTCTTTTCGGTCGCCCGTCCAGACTGTGGTACAGGGTCGAGAAGAGATACAGGGCGACGAGCGCCACGCCGTAAACCGCGAAGCTGCCGATCTTCCACGGGTCCGCCGTGCGCACCCCCGCCACGACCAGCACCACGAGCCCCGCCGCCGCAAGGAGCGACCCCACCAGGTGCGTCACGCTGTTGAAAATCTCTCCTCGGACCATTCAACCCCTGGGGTCAACCCTGACTTTAGGTATTATTTCCCAGCGCGCGCGACAGCGAGGCCACCCGTTTGCGCACGACAGCCGAGTCCCGCATCGCTTCCTCCAGGCGCCGGACGTCCTTCGACATGGTTGTCGCTCCGCGGTTGAAGTACTCGGCGACGTGCGCGAAGGGGATTCGGCCATGGAGCTTCGCCAGATAGGCCACGATCGCCCTGGAGCGGGAAACCTGGCGGACCCGGCTCGTTCCGCGCAGAACGTCCACTTCATCGCCGGTCGACGCTGCAACGAGCCTAGTAATGCTGTCCACCGTGAGGCGTCGACGGTTCAGCTCGGGCGTTTCCGCGGCTTCGAGCACCCTGTCAGCGAATTCCGAGTCGCCCTTGACGACCTGGGCGATCCTCGGAACCTCGTCGTATTCCTCGGCGGAAGCCTCGCCCATCAGTTCGCGGTAGCGCTCGACCGCGGCAGCCGCTTGCGAATCGAGGAGTCTCAGGCCTTCGTCCAGATCCAGCCAGTCCGGGCCTCTGCCGGCCCGATAGAACCGATCGCTTGACCAGCGATAGCGATCGGCCCGCGGCGCGAGGCCGGCCTCGACGGGATTCCGATGAATGTAGCGAAGCAATGCGAGGAAATATCGGTCCTTCTCCACGAGGAAAGCGCCGTATCGGCCCTGGAACAGGTGGCCGGACCGGTCATGCCGGCGGTTGAACGCCTGCGTGTAAGACGACTGCAGGCCGAGCATGGTTCGCGAAAGAGGCGTCTTCGCGGTCCCGATCGCGAGGTGCACGTGGTTTGTCATCAGGCAGTAAGCGTAGAGACGGAACCCGTGCCGGGTCCGATAGTGGGCAAGCCGTTCCAGGTAGAACTCCCGGTCACGATCGTCGCGGAAGATCTCCCGGCGCTCGTTGCCGCGTGCGATGACGTGATGCAGGGCGCCGGGAAAGCCCAGGCGGAGCGGTCGAGCCATGACGCAATAATACCTAAAGTCAGGGTTGACCCCAGAGTCAGAGGAAGATGGGGCGGCCGAAGCGGTTCGCGAATCGCGGGCGGAAGCGGGCGGCGTCGTAGTCGGAGGCGACGTCCACGACGCGGGGAGGGCGCGAGGGGTCGGGCAGGTCGGTCTCGGCATAGACGCCTTTTTCAATGCAGACCATGCGGCCGGTCTTTCCGGAGGCGATCAGCTCGACGGCGAGTGTGCCGAAGGTGTTCGCGATGATCTTGTCGAAGGGCTCGGGATCGCCGCTGCGCAGGTCGTAAGCGAGGTCCTGGGCGCGCGTCGGCAGACCGGTCGCGCGCGTGATCTCGTCGGCGAGAGCCTCCCCCACGTTCTGTTTGTGGCGGTGGCCGTAGGCGTCGGGAGGGCCCACCTCGACGAGCGTGCCTCCCTTCCAGATCGCCCCTTCCGAGCAGAGGACCATGGCGTAGTGCCCGGGGCTCGCCGCGTGGTCCCGCGCGACGACGCCGCAGAGCGCCGGCAGCTCGAAGGCGTACTCCGGGATCAGGCACCGGATGTCCGAAATCGCCATTGCGGTGCCGAGCGCTGTGAACCCGGAATCGCGGCCGAAGACGCGGAATACGCCGACGACCTCGTGCGAACCCAGGTGGGTTCTCTGCCGGTTGATGAACTCGACGGCCCGGATGATCGCCGTCGCAAAGCCCAGGCAGTAGTCGGTGCCGTGCACGTCGTTGTCCATGGTCTTGGGAATCCCGACGACCGGGAACCCGCGGGCGGAGAGTGTGTGCGCGTAGCCCAGCGTGTCGTCTCCGCCTATGGCGACCAGGCAGTCGATCCCCAGGCCCGTCAGGTTCCGGATGACGATGTCCGTTGCGTCGACGCGATCGCCGCCGGCCCGCGGCAGCCTCCCGGCCCGCTCCCGCTCCGCCGCCGGCAGATCCTCGAGCCGCATCCTGTCGGGCCTCGTGCGCGACGTGTGGAGGAACGTTCCGCCCGTGCGGTCCACCGTGCGCACGCGGGCGTCGTCGAGCGGGAGGACATCGCTCCAGCCGCCGGTTTTCGGGTCCCGGGTCATCTGCACGGCGCCCTTCCATCCGCGCAGGATGCCGGTCACGTCCGCGTCGCCCGACCCCTTGCGGAGCCAGCCGTGATCCTTCGCCGCGAGATAGACCGACTTGATCGCCGCGTTCAGTCCCGGCACGTCGCCGCCGCCCGTCAGAACGCCGAGGTGCATGCCCGCCACAACTCCCCGTCTATCAGAAGCGCGATCCGAACGGCAACCCCCCGACCGGCCCGAGCTTCGCCGTCCAGGTCAGTTCCCGGGTCGCGGAAACGTGGAATTCCGTCCGACAAGGAGTCCCCGAAGCCAGAGGCTCAGTTCTGCAGGTCCGTCTTGACGGAGGCGTCGGTCGCCACCGAGAACTTCTTGTAGTCGGAGTACTCGGAGAGCGAGTCGATGTGGAGACCCTTGACGAGAAACAAGCGCCCGTGCCCGACAAAGCGCGCCTCCGCGGGCAGCCAGATCTCGTCGTTGACTTTCCGCCGCTGGATCTCGGCGTGCGCCCCCTTCTTCAGCTTCGCGAGCAGGCCGAGACCGATGGAGAGATCGTCCGTCAACGCGGCCTCGACACGGACGAGCTGGCGGTCGCCCTCGTCGATCCAGGCTCGACCCGCAAACTTTCGCAGGATCTTGCCTCCCCGCGTCGCCGGCTCGACCCCGGGCCGCGGCTCGAATGTCAGCACGATGGCGCTTCGACAATCGAGCGTCTCCCGCCCTGCCATCCGGATGTCATAGACGCGAAAGAGCTCGTCGATCGCCCTGGTCTCCTTGCTCCTGCGTTCCACCTCCGCGGCCGCGCGCCGGGATTCGTCCCCGCCGGCGAGTCTTGCGTCTCTATTCGCTTCCTTCGACTCCTGCTTGCGGTCCTCTTTCGCCATCTCGTCGGGCGTCAGGGGCTTGCCGTCCCGCTCGACCAACCTGCGGTAGGTGTGGCCGGGCTCTGAGGAGGGATAGACCTCGTACCGGGTGGACGTGACTCTCTTGACGTTTCCCATCGGGTCGAGCTGCCGCTGCGTCTGCCTCTCCGTGAACGTGTACTGCTCGAGCAGGAAATCGTCGCTGTGAAGGCGTCCCCGCACGTCCGCCAGGAACGTCTTCAGGTCGGGAAGCGCCGGCGCGGGTGTTTCGTCTCCGGCGAGAGCCGGCGCCGCCGCGAGCAGCCCGCACAGCCCCGCGGCGAGGAGCGACGCTGTCCGAAGGGAACGCGCCATGGCATCCCCGAGAACTCGGGTCCGCAAGCCCCGATTCCCTCCTGAGGATCTCTTCATTCCGCAGCCTCTATCCGGCGAGCGCGTAGGCCTCGCGCAGCCAGCCTCGAAGCTCCGCGTCCATGTCGTTTGGAGCCGAGAGCTTGATCTCGAGGTGCCACCGGTTCGCCGATACCCGTTCGTGGCGCGACACCCGCGAGCTCTTGAGATCGCCGGGCAGCTTCAGCGTGAGGATGAGACCCGAGCGGCGCGTGGCGACCCCCGCGAAGGCCGTCCTGTTGGTCAGGTGAATCGAGGTCTTCCTGACCTCTTCGCCGACCGGTCCGAACCGCCGGGCCGCCTCCACGATCCGGTCATACGTCGCGCGCACCCCCGGGTCCCGACCCCGAAAATGCTCTTCCAGGGACCCTTTCGCGGGGCGGCCAACCATACTTCCTCCTTCGACCGGGGGGACATTCTAGAACTGCGGCGCCTTCGGCCTCATTCGGGAGGCGGTTACTCGTAGGCGATGTCCGTGATCCAGCCGCGCCAGTACGGCTGAGGACCTCCCGGAAGCAGCCACTCGACCTCGCCCCCCAGGGGAATCCGTATTCCGCCTCGCTCCGCATAGTCGAAGAAGCGGCCGCGCCATGGCGTGGGGAGGGCTTGCCCATCGACGAGACGAGCCCTGGCCGCGGTGAAAACCTCCTTCACGAGCCCGTCCTCGCTGAATCGGAAATCGACGGACACGGTGGTTCCGGCGACGCCGAGCGTCGCGCGGGCGCTCGAGCCGTCGAGCGGCGTCCAGACCGCTCCGCACGCCGGCAGCAGCGCCGTGGGGAACCAGACCGACTCCGCGAGATAGCGATGCAGCGCGCCCTCCGCGATTTCGGGGGTGCCCTCGACCGCCATGATGGGGATCAAACCCAGAACGCTTCCGAACATCGAGCCGGTCCCTTCGACGAAGGAATCGCGCACGGAGACGGAGATTCCCGGCGCGATGCGAATCCGCGCGTCCCACACGAAACCCGCCGGTCGAGTCGCGACATGCTGCACGGCGCGGAAGGGACCCCAGATGTCCTTCTCCGGCTTCACGAGGAACTCTCCTCGCTGTGAGAAGACCGCGCGGCGGACCAGGGGCTGCCCGTCCTGCATCACCGCGCGGAAATAGCGCGCCACCGCGTCCGGCAGCCCCTCGAGCCCGGTCTCGGAAAACACCGCTGGCCCGCCGTCCCCGCCACGGCGCAGGCTTTCAATCAAAGACCTGGATCTCGCCCGCCACCGATAGCCCGCGAAGGCAAGGACGCCCGTGAGCCCCGTGAGGACTGACCCGAAAAGAAGAGCGAGCCTTCTCCACGGGCTCGCGCGGGTCATCGCGTTCCCTTCCGTCCGTCGCTCCAATAGCAACGCAACAGCATCGCGATCTGGCGCCTGTGGCGAGACTCATGCGAAACCACCTGGCCGCCAGGGTCCGGTCCCGACATCCATTCACCTCCGCGGCGGAAACCAGGCCATGGCGATATCGTCGATGCACGCGCCGCCGGGAAGCATCACGCGTTTCCGGAAGCGGCCCTCCTCGACGAAGCCGGCCTGTCGATACAGCCGGAGCGCGGGCTCGTTGGCCGCCCGAACGAGCAGTTCGACCTTGAGAACCCGCGCGTCGGACGCAGCCCAGTCGAGCAGGTCGCGAAGCATTGCGCGGCCGATCCCGCGCTGCCGGCGGCCGGGGTGGACCACTATGGTCAGGCGAAAGACATGGGCATTGGCCAGCATCTCCATCGGATCGAGAAATGCATGGCCGGCCAGGCCGCCGTTCTCCTCCGCAACGATGTAGCGGCCGCTTCTCCTCAAAGCGGCTATCTTGGCGCGATAGGCGCTCAAGGGGATTTCGCCCGGTCTGCCGACGAGCAGGCCCGCGGTCTTTGCGGTCTCGGCTTCCGCGGCCGCGATCGCCGGGGCGTCCCCCCGGCGGGCGGTGCGCAGTCTCACACCGGCCGGCCCGGGACTCGTTTGGGAGCGACCGCGCGGTAGAGACGGCGCCATTGCAACGTGGAAGCAAGGTCAGCGCGAAAATATCGGCAGGACGCGGGGACATCCCGGATGCTGTCATAGTGGCGGCCCTGATATGTGATCGAGCCGTCGACATGCACGCATCCGATGATTCCGCCGCCGGGACGCCGGCCGGGTTTGAAGGCCAGGAGCTCGACTCCCCTCGAAACCATTGCATCGCCTCCTTCCGGAACCATCTTCATGATCGATCGCGCCTCAGATTCAGGGAGTCATGCCGAGCGTGTCTTCATGCGCGTGTCAGGCCGCCCTCGGACCCAACCTACACTATTGTGCCGAAGAGGCGGCCGACCAGAGCCGTGCATCCCATCGCGACCGCTCCCCAGAAAGCGACGCGCACCGCGCCGGTCACCATCGGCGCTCCGCCCAGACGCGCCGCGGCGCCGCCGAGAACCAGAAGCAGCGCAAGGGAGCTTCCCACGACGACGGGCGTGATGACCGCGAGGGGCAGGAACACGACCAGGAGAACGGGCAGGGCCGCGCCGGCCGCGAACGCGGCGGCCGAGGCCAGGGCCGCCTGAATCGGGCGAGCGCGAGTGACCTCGGACATGCCGAGCTCGTCCCGGGCATGAGCGCCGAGCGCGTCGTGGGCCATGAGCTGATCGGCGACCTGCCTGGCGAGCTCCGGTGTCAGGCCGCGAGCCGCGTAGATGCCGGCCAATTCGGCTCGCTCGCTTTCGGGCTCGGTCGCGAGCTCGCGTCGTTCCCGGTCCAGGTCCGCGCGCTCGGTATCCGCCTGAGAGCTGACGGACACGTACTCCCCGGCGGCCATCGAGAGGGCTCCCGCAACGAGCCCCGCCAGGGCGGCCAAGAGGACCGGTCCTCGAGCGGATTGGGCCGCGGCCACGCCGACGACGAGGCTGCTCGTGGAGATCAGGCCGTCGTTGGCCCCGAGCACCGCTGCCCGGAGCCAACCGATGTGTTCGGTGCGATGGAATTCGAGGTGCCTCATCGAAAACGGAATGGGACTCTCATCGCATCGTGGGATTGCCGGATCCTGGCGCCGTCTCAGTAGGCGAGGCTACCGGCGAGGAAAAGCGGTCCCGGAGCCTTCCCCTCCGCAGCGGCCTTCATCCGGTACATCAAGGCACCCCAGGTCGTGTTGCACGAGACGAAATACTCACTCGCCCTGGCCCAGCCCGCGTGCGTGAAGCGAACCAGGGTCGCCGCCTTTCGCGGCTCGAGTTCGAACACCAGGCGCGTCCCGCTCCACTCCTCGCCGCTCTCACACTGCCACACCGCCTTCCGCTCGTCCTCCAGAATGACGGCGCGCAGCCGATAGACAGTTGTCCGACCAAAGAAGCCCAGCTCGACAGAGCCCTCCGGCCCCACGGTCACATCCTCCGCCCACCACGCCTGAAATCCCGGCCCGCGCGATACGAGGGGAAAGAGCACGTCCGTCGCTGACGCGACCTCGAGGCTGTGAACGATGTCGGGCATACGCTTCCCCTCTTCCGCCGCCTGATCCGTCAGGATCCGCCGGCGCCCCTTGTCAGGCGGTAAAGCCTATCGCTGTTTCGCGAAGGGCAGGTCCGCCCTGGGCTCGGATCCGAAGCGAAGCACATGACCGTCGGGGTCTTCCACTTTCATCTCATGAGCCCACGGATAATTTTCGGGGGCGTGGCGAATCCTGGCGCCACTGGCCCTGTACTCCTCGTAAAGCGCCTCGACGTCCTCGACGCCGATCCAGACCCACGTTCCGGCCTGTCCCTGACCTCCCCGGCAGAGGTAGATCCCGGCGCTGTTGCGCTTCACATGGGTGAAGTCGTCGCTGCCCCAGTCCGCCTTCTCAAACCCCAACACGTCGACGTAGTACCGGAGACTGACCGACATATCCGCGACGTTCAAGATCGGCGTGCTGTTTTCGAACGCCGTTCGCCGATCATTCGGTCGTGACATCAGAGTTCACCCGGAGTCTTGCCCGGCCGACGCATTGGGCTTGATGTCCGCGTGTGGCCGGCTCGTTTCACGAGCGTCTCGCGGGTGGTGGCTCAGGCTCGTCTGCCGCCAAAGTTGAAGTAGAGTTGCGGGCCGACACGCCTTTCGTCCACTCTGGCATCCCCGAGGGCGACCAGAACATAGAGAATGTTGAGGGCGGCCAGCGAGCTCTTCACGCGGCGCGATCTCTTCGCCCTGGCCACGACATCGTTTGCCGTGACACCTTTCTTCCCGCGAAGGCGGCGCCGCACGTAGTCGACCGCTTTGGAGTCTACGATGTTGAAGTTCCCAGCCTGCCGCTTCGTCTTCGAGAATGAAAGAGCCAGGAAATCGCCGCCTCCGCGGAATACGTAGTAGGTCTGCCGTTTCCCCCTGGCCTCGCCGACATAGGAAAGACCTTGCACGAGCTTCTTGACGTTCATGGCTGCTGCAACCGATTGTCGAGCGGCGACCCGAGCGGAACGGGGCGATTTCGCAGCCGGCGCGGGTTGGGCCGCGGGACGGCGAAGAACCGGGACATGCCACGACGATACGCCTGGCCGCGGCGCCGTTCAATCGGCCGAGCGCCTGTCAGTTCCCGCACCGGGCAAGCCTCGCGTTAGCTAGGTTCCGGCAGCCCCAGGCTCGGCCGGCTGGTAGGTCGCGATCACCACGCCGGTGGGCGTCGTCCTGATGCTGACGAGCCGGAGCGCGAAGGGCGGATCGCCGTCTGGGAAGAGGCGGCGACCCGAGCCGAGCACCAGCGGGTAGATCAGAAGCAGGTATTCGTCCACCACGTTGCGCCGCATCAGGGACCGGGCCAGTTCCCCGCTGCCCATGACCAAAAAATCCTTGCCCGGCTCCCCCTTGAGAGCGGCCACGGCCTCCGCGGCGTCGCCCTTCTGGAGCGTGGAGTTCTTACATGGGAGCGGCTCCTTCAGCGTCGTCGATGCGACGTACTTCTGCGTGTTTTCCAGCACCGCCGTGAACCGACTGTCCTTCCGCTTGGGCCAGACGGAGTAGAAATCCTCGTAGGTTCGTCGGCCGAAGAGCAGGGCCCCCGTATCGGCCATGGCGCCTCCGGCGTGTTGCATCGCGGCGTAGGGTGTCGCCCAGCCGCCATGCTCGAAGCCGCCGCGGCGGTCCTCGTCTGCGCGTCCGGGCGCCTGCATGACCCCGTCGAGCGTCAGATTCGTGAATACAACAACTCTGCCCATTCGAATTTCCTGATGCGGTACGACGCCCGACGGATTTGGCGCCCGGGCGCCACCGCCGGAGCCTGAAATGCAGCGTCGAAGCCGCTAAAGACGGCAGTAGAACTGTAGTCCATTGCCATCGGGGTCGAGAACGTGAAATTCCCGGGTGCCCCATGGAGTGTTGCCCGGGCGAGCCCAGGGGCTGCGAGCGGAGCGGCCGTCCGCGAGGACTCCGGCGGCTTCGAACTCTGAAAAGAGCTCATCAACCTTGTCCACGACGAAACGACAGGTAGGACGATCCTGGGAACGGGGCCACTGGGAATGGTCGTGCCACTGAAGATGAATTTCCACGCCATCGCGGCTCATGGCAGCGTATCGCGGAGCCGACGCATCATCCTCGAATACCGGTACGAATCCGAGGCTCCGGTAGAACGCCATGGATACCTTCACGTCGCGGCACATGAGGACGGGCTGAATCGCTTTGACCGATGCTGGCATCGTTTCCCGAATTCAACGAGCGGCGGGACAAACCAACAGAACGATTCTGGCGCCGGCAATACGGCGACGCCTTTGCAACCGACAGGACCGCGTCACTTCGCCGACCTCCGGCGCGGACGTTGCCTGGCCGAGACCGATCGGATGATCAGTTTGCCGCGCCCGGTTGCTCGCAGGGGCGTCTTCGCCTGATCAATCGCAGCAGCGATGAGCGCTTCGACCTCCGGACTCGCCAGCACGGCGGCTGACTCGAGGCGAATGAAGCGAGTCTGATTGCCGGAGCCAAGAAGTAACTTCTTGGGATCGGGAAGCCTCGCGCCACGGATGAAGCACAGGCCTACTCCGTTTGCCCGGGCGGCGATCGAGACGATGGAGTCCGATGGCCGTTCCGTCGCGGAGTAGCCGATCACGAGGAAGTTGTAGTTGTCCCACACCAGCTCGTTGGCGGCGGCCAACCGTTTGCGCAGCACCCTCCGGACGGCTCGAACCAGTCTTTGATCCTTCGGGTCGAATTTGCCGATAAAGGATCCGAGCCGCTTCTCGGAATCGGCGACACCCGGGGCTGTGTTCAGGCCGGCTTCCCCCTTGGGTGGGCGACTATAAGGGAGGCGAGGCGGCGCTTCCCAGGGCTATGGACATCGAGACATACCACGCGCCAGAGCCCCCGCCAGTACGCCTACCGATAAAAGTAATAGGTTGCCGTGTAAGGAACTCTCGCGACCTGCTTGAGGTTGGCTCCCGTGCAAGGCTCGGCCGGCGCGAGCCCTCCCGTTGTGGCGACTCGCTGGATGCTCTTGGCCGCAGAAAGAGCACCGGTACCTGTGTTCGCCTTCGCAGTCAGAAGCAGCCACGGAATGGCTGACGGTTTCGGCCCGGGGTCTTTGGCCTTGACCTCACCGACGACGGTGCTGCCGTCTGTCGACTCCCATGTCGGGCCCGCGTAGTGCTTGCCGAGCGTGTGGCCCGAGCGGTCGGCGAGTGAGGCTTCCGGCGCTTTGAAGGCCCACTCGTACCCTGAGTCAGGCTTCTGCGAGCACTCGTAGATCTGGAC
>Ga0153915_10005175_pt1 | contig 12118 bp, 9 predicted proteins | sample Opewatmetagenome_2_FD_107003 | JGI IMG/M metagenome (GOLD analysis project Ga0153915, IMG submission 107003) | Freshwater wetland microbial communities from Ohio, USA - Open water 3 Core 3 Depth 3 metaG | ecosystem: Environmental > Aquatic > Freshwater > Wetlands | place: USA: Ohio, Lake Erie...
CCGGCAAAACTGCCCCACAGGTCGTACGAATAGCGTACCGTCCATTCGCCGACATCAATGCCTATTGCATAATAGGTGGGAATATTGACGATACCGGGAACGATATACTGGTCGAGCATGTATTCCACGGTCTGTCGGAAAAGTTCAATTTGCTTCTCCGGATCCGGTTCCATGCTGATGCTGGCCCACATGGTGTCCCACTTCGTGTCCTTCAACAGGCGCCAGTTGCCCGCCGAATGGATGGCGCTCTTGAGGAACGGGACACTGACCTGCATGGTCGGCATGTTCCAGATAGAGTCGGTCCCGACAAGCTCAGGAGGATACGGGTCTTTATACATCAACGCCCTCAGCTGGCCCATGTCGATGGGAACCACCTTGGTCTGGACGCCGGCGGCCTCCCAGTAGCCTGAGATAATCAGGTTGAGATCAGGCAGCCAGGAGGTGGCCGTGGTGGAGTACAGGGTGATCTCCGGGTCGGCGAACTTGTCCGGGTAGCCGGCCTCTGCCAGCAGGGCCTTGGCCTGATTAAGGTCGTATTTGAACCATGGGCCACTCGTCCAGGACGGGTCATAGCCCCAGCTCGTCGGGGCCGTCCAGAGAACGCCTCCCGGCGTGGCCAGGTCGTTAAAGAAGGTCTTGGCTATCTCCGGGCGGTTTATAGCCAGCGACAGGGCTTCACGAACCTTGACATCGGATAGCGGCCCGTCAGAAGCCCAGGTGCCCATCATGCAGATTACCGGCGTGGTGGGGCGTCCCAGTGTCCGCAGTTCAAAACCTTCTCCTCTGACGTCAAGGGCCTGGTCCAGGTTAACGGCGACGATATCGGTCTCGCCGCGCCTGAGCTTGGCCAGGGAGGTACTCGCTTCCGGTATCAGCTCGACCACCAGCTTGGCCCATTGCGGCGTCATCCGCCAGTGGTTGGGTACCGCTTCGAACTCGATCTTGACGCCCGGGGTGAGCTTGACAAACTTCCACGGCGACGTCCCGACGGGATGCTCGTTGAAATAGGCGTCCCCGTTTTTCTCGATATAGTTCTTGGGCACGATGGGGCAGCCCCAGATAGCGGTATAGAACATATAGTCGACGATTTTAGTGTAAATCTCGACCGTGTTGCCGTCCGGCGTGTCGATGTGATCGATAGTGGCGTTGTACTGGCCGATCCACGGGGACATTGAGCCTGGCCTTCTAAGGCGTTCAAAGCTGAACTTCACGTCGGCGGCGGTGAGATCGTCGCCATTGTGGAACTTGATGCCCTTCCGGATCTTAAAGGTCCAGACCTTTCCGTCCGGGCTCAGCGACCAGCTTTCGGCCAGCTCGGGAACGTAATTACCCTGTTCATCAAGGGCTATGAGGTGTTCATACAGTGCAAATTCAAAGGTTGTCTGGAGATTCGGGTCCGTGGTCTCTATCCAGGAAGGCCAGGTAGCGCGTAGCGTGCCGGTCGGACCCGGCGGGACCGTGGTTGGCGGTTTAGTAGCGGTGGAGGTCGTGGTCGATGTCGGGGGTTTTGAGGTCGTTGTGCTGGTAGGGGGCGGAGCAGTCGTTGTCGTTGTGGTGGTGGTCTCTTCGGCGCAGCTGCCGAGGACCAGGATGGCCGCCAGCAACAGTACCAATCCAATCAGGTATATTTTCTTCATTTATTCCTCCTCTTAGTGGTTTGATTTTGTTTGGTTGCAGATTCTGCTGATTAGTCAATCCCTCCTTTTCAATCAAGATTTGTATTTCCCACAGTTTGACATGTACGCAATCATATAATAAATTCCGGCCGTGCTGGCATTAATGACATTCACACATTGTGTTTAATATATTCCTCGGACTTCTAATTGTCAACCGCAGTTATGTTGGTTGCTTATCTGCATATGGCAAGGAGGAAGTTGTTATGGATATCCTGGCAGCCGGGAGGATTTTAAGCAGTTGGCGTTCATTCTTCGGGGTATTTCCCTAGCTCGGCCAGGCGGTCCACGATCCTCGGTATAACGTAATTTGCCGCATGCGGGGGAGCGTTGCAGCAGGTCTTGACAATCAGCTTGCCGCCGCAGCACTCATCAGCGGCCTTTTTGACGATCCTGGCCAGCCGGGGATAAGCCTTCTCGGTCAAAGCCGCCGTGCCGTAGCTGTCCAGGTGGGTATCCATGCCCATGAGCCAGTAGATCATTTCCGGCTGGAACTCCCGGATCCTTGCCGGGACTTCCCGGGCTACATTTCTGAGTTCTTCCTCGTCGGAATACCCGTGCGGGAAACAGAATTTCGTCTGGCTTTCCAGCCTGTCCTCGGCGCCGTAGACCCCGGAAAAGCTATCGCAGAAGCAGATATGCAGGACATCCTCGTCATTTTGAAAAAGGTCCCTGACGCCGTCGGCGTGATGAGTATCGGTATCCACGATGGCGAACCGCTTGCCGAGCGACTTTGCCCGGGCGTGCGGGATCCCCAGGCCGATGACGCTGAAATAGCAGCCTCCCCAGGCGTTATCGCGATGGGCGTGGTGGCCGCCCACTCCGGCGATCACCAGGGCGTTGTCAATCTCGCCGGTTAACACCTTTTCGGTCGCGCCTATCATGCCGCCCACGGAATAGAGGGACACCCGCCACCACTGGGTCCGCTTGACCTCTTCGATCCACTTCCGGCTGTGCAGCCTGGCGATCTGTTCCTCGGTGGCCGGTTGCGATTCGAACCATTTCACGTTCGGGTAAGAGTAAAGCCCTTCCTTTTCGATGCTTTTAAAACCCGCCTCGACGCCCATCGCGAGGCTACTGTAGGCCTCTTTCCCGCAGACATCGTGATAAAAAATACCGGTCTTTTTCATAGCAGTCCCTCCTGTTGTTGTCGAGAAGCGTCATCCTATTTTAACCCGCTTTCGAGCGTAACGCAAAATAGCGGGTTCTTTTTGATTTCGATTGACGCCTTATTGCCTCACCCCTTGATCCCCTCTCCGGCCAGATTTGATGGTGATAATTCACAGGTTTTTATGGCCGAAGAGGGGAGTTTAAAGGAGAGGGGGGGCGCAGCCCCACTCTCAAAAATGCTCTCCCCTTCTCAAACAGAATTGAAATCGAGCACAAAAACAAACCTGTTTGAGAAGGGGATAAAGGGGATGGGCTTGAAAAGTGAAAATATTCAAATAGACCCGCAGTCAGCTTGTTTTTTGACCCCACGCCGCCATATAATCGTCAGGTGCTGGCATAACGGAGGTTAATAATGGCAAAGTTCCAGATGGTCTTTCGAAAGCCCACTCCACCGGCCCAGGGAGGCTATCCCGGCTTCAATCCTCGCACCGTAAAAATCGAAGGGATGATTATTGAGTATGACGTGGCCGTTACCATGCGGGACGGTAAAAAAATATACATCGACCTCTATCGGCCGGATCGGGAGGGCCAGTATCCGCCCATCATCGCCTGGGGCCCTTATGGTAAGCACGGGCGCATTAAAAACGGCGGCATCGTGAACAGCGGTCTCGACCCCCGGGATTTCAATCCGTATACCGCCTTCGAAGGACCGGACGCTATCTACTGGTGCCAGAACGGCTACGCCGTCATCAATCCGGACCCGCGCGGACTGTGGCATTCCGAAGGGGACGCCACCCTGATGAGCCCCCAGGAGACCGAAGACTGCTACGACCTCGTCGAGTGGGCCGGCACGCAGGCCTGGAGCAACGGCAAGGTCGGCATGCTGGGCGTCTCTTACCTCGGCTGGACCCAGTGGAAAGTGGCCGCCGCCAATCCGCCGCATCTGGCAGCCATTTGCCCATGGGAAGGCGTCAGCGATTTCTATCGTGAACTGGCCTTTCACGGGGGCATCCCGGAGACATGGTTCTATCCTATATTCGCGAATAACACCGGCTTTTCGACCACCCGGGTGGAAGACCTCCTGGAAATGCAGAAACGGCACCCGTTGTTCGATGACTACTGGGCCAGCAAAAACGCCGACCTGGCCCGGATAAACGTGCCGGCCCTCATCGTGGCCAGCTGGACGGACCACGGTCTGCATAACCGGGGGACCCTCGAAGGATTCAAGAAAATAAGTTCCCGGGACAAGTGGCTGATCGTCCACGGACGCAAGAAATGGCAGCACTTTTACCAGCCGGAGAACATCGAAAAACAGCGGCAGTTTTTCAACCGGTTCCTCAAAGGCTACGATAACATGGTCAAGTACTGGCCCAGGGTCACCCTGGAGGTGCGGGAAAAATACTTTGTCGGCCGGACCAGGACTGAAAACGAGTTCCCGCTCGAGCGTACCCGGTATACCCCGTTTTTTTTAAACGCTGGAGAAGGAACCATGTCGCTGTCACCGCCCGGCGCCGAGACACGGGCAGTCTACGATGTGAATGATATCGACGATACGAGTCAGAACGCCCGTTTTGAGTTCACTTTCGATAAGGAAACCGAGATAACCGGCTATATGAAGTTGAAGCTCTGGGTGCAGGCGGAAGGGGCCGATGATATGGATCTGTTCGTCGTCATCGAGAAGATAGACCGGGCCGGCTACCTGGTCCCGTTCCCGTGGTTCGGCAACCATGATGACGGCCCGGTGGCCCACGGCTGGCTGCGCGTCTCCCACCGCGAGCTGGATGAAGCGAAGTCTACGCCGTACCAGCCCGTGCATAAACACGCGCGGGAGATCAAATTGCGTCCGGGCGAGACCGTCCCGGTAGAGATCGAGATCTGGCCGTCGAGCACCCTCTTTGAAGCGGGTGAGAAGCTAAGGGTGGTAGTACAGGGCAGTGATATCTACCGGCACCCCGAAGGGGGGCATACTATCAAACATACGTCGTTGGTAAACCGGGGGAAACACGTGATATACACCGGCGGTCGGTACGATTCTCACCTCCTCGTACCGGTCATCCCCAATGACTAGAGCAGCGTAGCGAGCTGCGTCAGGTTGAAGCCGACGATCACCAGGAGCAGGACGATGGCCGGGATGAGGAGCTTGGCCGGGACCAGCCAGGCGATGAGCAGCGGGATGAACAGCTTGAGGGCCAGTATCTGGATTGGCGTCTCCAGCGAGGCCCTTATTATCGGGTTCACTTCCTGGAAACCAGCCGCCAGCGCGTAGCTGGTCAGCAGGATATCGGCCTGGTGCAGCAGGACGTAGGCCAGTTTTATACCCAGGCCCTTCCGCCACTCGGCCGGTGAGAAATAGCGTCCCAGCTCGCCGCGGAGCGTCGTCACTCTCGAGCGTCCACCTTTTCTGCCTTACTTTGGCCCAATATTATCGCTGCTGGCTTAAAAAACACATAAAAATGTTGCCCGGCGATGTAAACAAAGCGTGAAATTTTTTAGACATCCGGACGGTACAGGACTATAATAACTACTGACGATGTTCTCCGCGCTAGGCCGTTTTTCCAACAAGTACAGGTATTTCATCCTGGTTGGCTGGGTAGTGCTGACGGCCGTCATGGCGCTGGCCGCGCCGCCGCTGGCTGAGGTGGGTACTACCGACCAGAGCCAGTTCCTGCCCGAAGACACCGAGTCGACCATCGCCCGCGACCTGTTGGACACGAAGTTCGCCGCTGCCGCCGATGAGGCCGAGAGCAGCGTCGTCATCATCGTCTATAACCAGGCGGGCCTGAGTGAGCAGGACACGGATCGGGCCAGGAGCCTCCACGACTGGTTGGCCTCGCCCGATGCCCCAGCGGCGGTGAGCCGGGTCATTTCGGTGTTCGATAACGAGGCGCTACGTTCCACGCTGGTCAGCCGGGACAACACCGCCATGCTGATAACGGTGGACTTTTCGGTAACGCCCCTAGACGACGCCGCTAAACAGGCCGTCGAAGCCATCCGGGCCCAGGCCGCCGGTCTGCCGGGCACCAATTTTTACGTCACCGGTGATGCCGGCCTGCTCATCGACCTCTTCGATTCCGTGCAAAACTCCATCGAACGGACGACCCTGGTGACGATCGCCCTGGTGATCGTCCTGCTGCTCATCGTCTATCGCTCGCCGATAGCGGCTCTCGTGCCCCTGGTGGCCATAGGTTTCAGCTACCTGGTGGCCCGTGGCTTGGCCGGGTACATGGCCGGAGCGGGTATCGCCATTTCGACCGTTGTCGATGCTTACATGGTGGTGACGATCTTCGGCGTCGGCACGGACTACTGCCTTTTTATCGTTTCACGCTTCCGGGAAGAGCTGGGGCAGGGAGACCGCGCCCGTACCATCGATACTGCGATGCGCCGTATCGGGCCGGTCATTCTCGCCAGCGCCATTACCGTGATCGTCGCTTTTCTCTGCCTCAGCGTCTCGCGTTTCAGCATGACCAGGAGCAACGGCTGGGTCCTGGCCGCCGGTATTACGATCACACTGGCCGCCGGCCTGACCCTGGTGCCCGCCTTGATGTCCCTTTTCGGCCGTTACCTCTTCTGGCCGGTGATGGCCGCCCGGGCGCACCGCGAGGGACGCTTCGGCTGGGGCCGGATCGGACAATGGGTGTCCAGCCACCCGCTGGCCATCGCCCTGCCTATCATCGTCCTGCTGGCGCTCCCCTACATCGCCTTCTCGAATTTCAAGCAATCGGCCAACTTGCTTTCTCAGCTTCCCCATGAGGTCGAGTCGTCCCGGGGCCTGGAGGTCTTCAGGGAACATTTCCCGGTGGGAGAGCTTTCACCTCTTTTTCTGGTGATACAGTCTGATAAGAGCTTGTTGACGCCCGGTTCGCTGCGGGGGATTGAGAGCGTGGCCGTTTCCATGGCCGGTGTCGAAGGTATCGCCGGCGTCGACTATTTTTCCGCCCCGAGCGGGCAACTTAACGACCTGGCGGCGCAGGTCCGCGGCATCGGTGACTCATTTAATGGGGCCACCACCTTCGACATCATCAGGCTGGCCCCGCTACAGGCGATCCCCGATAAGCTGGGGGCCCTGGCGGTGAGCTATCCGGGGGTGGTCCAGAGCCAGGACTTCACGCGTGCCGCCGGTATACTGACGCAGCTTCCGGCGGCCATCAACCAGATACGCAACACGCCGCCGGCCGAGCTGCCCGCCGCCCTCCAGCAGTTCCAGCAAACGCTCTACGGGCTTGGTGGCGCCCTGGCATCGTTGAGCGAGGAATTCAAACTCGAAGGTAGCGGCCCATTCGTCGACTGGCTGAAGGCGGCCTATTTCTCCACCGACGGCACCGTTACCCGGATAGACCTTATTCCAGTTGAGGACCCCTATTCGGACGCCTCTTCGCCGGCGGTCGAGGCGTCCAGGCGGGCAGCGGAGGCGGCCATCGAAGCCAGCGCTCTCCGCGGGGCTGCCCATTACGTCGGCGGTGAGCCCGCCATACGCTACGACATCCTGGAGACCAGCGATACGGACTTCGTGCGCATCCTGATTTTCGCTTCGATCGGCATTCTGCTGGTCATCATCGTGCTGCTGCGGAGCCTGCTGGCGCCAATCTATATGGTGTTCACTGTCCTCTTCAATTACGGTACCACCCTGGGCATCGCCACCTGGCTCTTCCTGGACGTTCTGGGAAGGGAGAATATACTCTACCTGATGCCATCCTTGGTCTTCATCATGCTGGCGGCCGTGGGGGCGGACTATAATATCTTCCTGGTCTCCCGCATACGTGAAGAGGCCGAGCGGAACCCAATTAAGACAGCCGTACGCTACGCTGTGGCCAATACCGGTGGGGTTATCACGTCCTGCGGCATTATCCTGGCGGGCACCTTCGCCACGCTGGCCGCATCCTCATTACCGATAATGTACCAGATCGGCGTCCCCATCGCCATCGGCGTGCTGATCGACACCTTCGTGGTGCGGGCACTGCTGGTGCCGTCGCTGGCGACCCTGACGGGCCGCTGGAGCTGGTGGCCGTCCCGGCTGTTCCGGAAGTCGTAGGCACTTTTATCCGCTCGTGGTGACCTCAGTGGAACCAGGATGAGCGGCATATTAAAATCAGGCGCCGCGTTTGAGCGTCAGCGACGCCACTACTGACATCACCACCGCGAATCCGACCAGTATCCCCAAGTCGAAGCCAACGTCCAAAAGGCTCTGTCCGCCCAGCATGATGTCCCTGAGGCCGGATACGGCGTAGGTAAGCGGCAGGAACTTCGAGACCCACTGGAGGTAGTCCGGCATCTGTTCGACCGGCCAGAGCAGCCCGCAAAGGAAAACCTGGGGCAGGATGATTATCGGAATAAACTGGGTTATCTGGAACTCGCTTCTGGCAAACATGGAAATGAAGGTCCCCAGACAGACGGCCCCGATGCCGATGACAACCTGGAACACCAGGATTTGCCACAGGTCGCCGCGGAAGTTGATGTCGAGCACGTAAGCCATGTAGAAAAAGATGATCATCGTCTGTAAGAGGGCGAAAATCAGGAAACCGCCGATATATCCTGCGACGATGTCCAGACGCGACACCGGTGAAGCCATGAGCCGCTCCAGTGTCCCCTGGGAACGCTCTCTCAGGAAGTTTATGCCGGTTAAAAGGAAGCCGAAAAACAGGATCAACATAGCCAATATCGCCGGAGCGATGTAATCCAGCATGCCCCTTTCGGGTATCGAAACGCCAACGATACTGGCGACCAGCAACGGCGCGACGACGAGCAGTGCTATCGTGCGGCGGTCCCGGACTAACTGATTAATAATCCGGTTAGCGATTGTCAGGGAGCTACGCGTCATTTTGCTTCACCTCCCTGAGCCGGATGAAGTAAAGGAAGGCATCTTCGAGCGTAGACCCAGCCGTGCCGGTGGCGGCCCTGAGCTCCTCCGGTGAGCCGATGGCGATCACCTTGCCCTGCCGTAGAAAAGCCAGTTTCCGGCAGTGCGCGGCATCGTCCATAGTATGGCTGGAAACCACCAGGGTGGAGCCGCTCTGGGTCAGGTTTTCAAAATAGTCCCAGAAATGTACCCTGAGTTCTGGGTCCAGGCCCACCGTAGGCTCATCCAGGAAAATCAGCGGGGGCTGGTGGACGATGGCACAACCCAGGCTCACTCGTTGCTTCATACCGCCGCTCAATTTCATTACCTGGACCTGGCGTTTGGGCCAAAGGTCGACCAGCTTGATTACCTCGGCTACCCTTTGTTTCCTGTTCTTCTGGTCTTTCAACCCGTAGATGCGCGCAAAGAAGTCTATGTTCTGCTCTACGGAAAGCTCGGTATAGAGGGAAGGTAACTGAGGCATGTAGCCGATAAGCCTGGCGGTGGCCGGCGAAGGCGCCTTTCCCTGACATCGTATATCGCCGGCGGCCGGTCTGAGCAATCCCACCAGCAATCTTATCAAGGTGGTCTTGCCGGAACCGTTAGGACCCAGCAGGCCGAAACTGGTGCCGGCCGGTATCTCCATTGATACGTCGTCGATTACTTTGAGTTTACCGTAATTAAAGACCAGGTTACGGATTGTGATGGCGGCGTCGTTCATATATCCGTAAAGCCGATTGATTTGAAGATAAAGTGATGGCTGTAGTTCCTTAAAGCGTCGATGTTCAGTCTGGTTTTCATCCTCTCCCACGGCATGCAGTGTGTCCTCCAGCTTACCATTTAAAAAGAGAAAGTAACAAGTGCCATTACTTTTTACCGGTTATGCTAGAATATAAAAATGAAAACAGGAAATAGATCCAGGCTCTTGCTAACTGGCCTGGGCCTGTTATTGCTCTGCTCCTGCTCCGGGCCGGAAGAAGCGCCAACCACAATAACACCTGTAGCGGAGGAAACGACGATGCGCTTGCCTGAACCAAAACACGACAGCGATGTCTCCCTCGAAGAGAGTATCTCTAATAGAAGGTCGGTCCGGGAATATGCCGAAGGGCCGCTGACACTCCAGGAGGTCTCTCAACTGTTGTGGGCGGCCCAAGGCATTACCAGTCCCGAGGGCGGCCGGACGGCGCCCTCGGCTGGAGGAACCTACCCGCTCGAGCTTTATACCGTGGTCGGCGATGTCCGGGACATGACTCCGGGCGTCTACCGCTACGTGCCTGACGGGCATCAGGTCGTCAGGGTGATGAGCGGTGACGTGCGGGAAGCGCTGGCTGGGGCTGCCCTGGACCAGTCATGGGTAAAGGAAGGGGCGGCGGTCTTCGTCTTCGCCGCCATCTACGAAAGGACGACCGGGCGATACGGCGAGCGGGGCATTCGCTATGTCCACCTGGAGGTGGGGCACGCCGCCGAGAACCTGTGCCTCCAGGCGACCGCCCTCGGCCTGGGTTCGGTGACCGTCGGCGCCTTCGACGATGGACGGGTGAGCGAAGTCCTGGGCCTGCCCGAAGACGAGGTGCCGCTTTATGTCATCCCCGTCGGCAGGCGACAGTAGCTGATCGGCTACTTCGCCAGTCAGGATACCGCGGGCATGTCGTGCAGCCCGTCGTGCTGCTCGGCGACGCCGGGCTTGTCCACCGGCTCCACCGTGCTCGCCTGCAGGCCTTTCTCACCCATCTCCGGGGTATAGCGGACGACCGTGCCGGGGGTAAGACGGTCCCAGTGTTTATGCAGGACGCTGTTCTTGTGGAAATATACCTGCTCCCCGTCGAGAGCCCGCAGAAAACCGTATTCCTGTTCCCGGAATATCTTCTCGACCACGGCCTCCGCCGGTTGGGCCGGGGCCTTTACCTCGCCGCGCTGCTTATCGACCACCTTTTCCAACTCGCGCCGGGCGGAGTCGAACGTCCGGCGGATCAGCGCCGGCAGCGGCTCTTCGGGGATTTTCCTCCTGGGGACCGGGACGCGGCCGATGGGACGGTCCCGCTCCGGTTCGACCTCGCCTTCGAGGACCAACTGAGACTCCGGTTCATCAGGGCCGGCGAGTTCTTTTTTCGAGGCCTTGGAAGAGCGCTTCACGACGACATCCGGGCGGTCGGGAACGCGAATATCGATGCGCATCCGGTAAGGATTGCCCGTCTGGCGGCGTCCCTGCACCCGTTCCACGGCGATACGCGTGCTGATGATGTAGTCGCAGACCTGCTCGAGTTTCTGGAGCCCCTTGGAGATCGCCTTGTCGATAAGAGGCGTGTTTTCCACGTCCTTGAGGATGATTTCCGGCTTTACCTGCATGACGGCCTCCTGGTCTATTATACCCTAAAACCTGTTAATACCGCAGTATGGCGGCGGCGGGCTTCCCGCCGGGCACCTGGTCGACATCGACGGCGTAGACCTCGCCGCGATGGGCCAGCGTATGTGCCGCGGCGAAATCGAGCAGGTCGAGGTCGCAGGACTTTTCCTCGGGATGGACCTCCACCTTATCGGTGGCGGGGTCATAGCCGCCCCACTTCTGCTGGTTATTGGCCACGAAGAGGATCTGCACCCGGCCGTGGTACGATTCGGACACGATTTTCACGAGTGTATCTGTGGTGCGTCCAAGCCCGGTGAACTCGCGGTAGAGCCGACTGGCCTCTGCCTGCTTCTCCCGGAAATAAGGCTCCACCGCACTCAGGCCATGTTGATGCAGCTCGGCGGCGCTCATTTTATCGGCATTGCCGTCAACGGGCCTGTCGAGCAGGCTGGCGTAGGTATTGGCCTGCTTGTAGATCGGGAATAGATAGTCGACGCCGACAATTACCAGGGGGGCCGTTTCGTCATGGAGGAAATCGCGCTTGAGCCCGCGGTCTACCAGGTGAAAGAAACGCAACAAGTTATCCTTGGTATCCTCAACATCGGGGCCGTGGGCCGATACCGTGGGTGAATCGAGGCCCCTGACGCCGAAATGGGCGTGGTACTGGAACTCCCGGTCAGTATCGTCGTAGCGCAGCGCCTCCGCCAGGTTCCGGGGAATTTTCCCGGCGATGTCCAGCTCATGAAAGCCGAAGCGGGTGCATTGCAACAGGCGTACGGCGTTCTGGCTGACCGCCAGCACGTAGAACCGCCCGTCAGCGGCCAGCATGGGGAGCAGCGGCCTGACGTGAAATCGTTCGGCCGTCTCCAGGAGCTCCGGGAACGCCACGGGGAGCCGGAAATAGCGGAAATACTCTTTGGAGAGGAAGACGGCCAGCCCGTCGCCGGCGTCCGTCCAGAAAGAGGTGTCGTCGGCCAGGCCGGCCACGGGCTTGAGGTAGGCTTCCGCCTCCGGCCGGCGCAGGCCCGTCTTTTCCAGACGTTCTTTGGCCTCCCGCAGCAGTTTCCTCAGACGTATCTGGTTTTGCTGCACCTCGGTCCGGCCCGCCCGGTATGTCGGCATATAAATGGATATGCTGATGCAACCGGTGGTCTGGAC